>FPHR01000001.1_pt1 | contig 1338 bp, 2 predicted proteins | sample 1057281 | NCBI WGS metagenome assembly FPHR01 (sample SAMEA4473329, study PRJEB15554) | hydrothermal vent metagenome | biome: marine basaltic hydrothermal vent biome; feature: marine hydrothermal vent; material: water | place: Pacific Ocean | collected 2011-06-14/2011-07-23 | depth 1685 m | reverse complement strand
TAATACACGCTCTTTGGTTATGTAGCTCAGCTGGTTAGAGCACAGCATTCATAATGCTGGGGTCGGTGGTTCAAGTCCACCTATAACCACCATATTCTATAAGGCTTTCAGCCTTTTTCATTAAATTCAATATTTCTTCGGGTACGCTTCGGGTACGCTTTTGAATTTTTTGACGCCTTTCACTTGTGCCTTTTAACTAAAGGGTTTATAGTGACAATTCACTAGATAATCACTATTTTCATACTATGTTTCAAACAGGTCATTCAAAGGTGGGTGGGCGTAAGCGCGGCACAAAGAATAAAAAAACCTTATTAGGCACTGATGAGTTGCTGTTAAAGTTAGATATCAATCCGATTGAGAAGCTCGTCAATATAGCTGAGTCTGATGAGGCATCTATAGAGCAGCAGATTCGCTGTTGGCAAGAGATTGCTAAGTACACGTATCCTAAGCTTAAATCACAAGAAATTTATGTTGAGTCTGATATTGAACAGCCAACAGTTATTGAAATTGTGGCTTATGGTGAAGATGAAATCATAGAGTAAGTCCATCTAGCTAAGCTAATCAAATATTTATTTTTAATCAGATATTAATCCAATTCCAGTGATATTGTTAGTATTGTGTTTGTTTAACCTATGCCGCTGCTAAATATAGAAAAATCATAGAAAAAGTTTGTAAGCACAAGATACTTCCAATCGATGTAAAGGTAATTCGCTAGCGTACTATTTATTTTTTATGTACTTAACTTCAACTCTTCTATTACCAGGATTGTCTGGATCAGATATTTTATGCTGTGTATCGCCAACACCATAAGATTTTATTTTATTCTTATCAATAGAAAAATTGTCAACCAAATAGTTTTTCACGCTACTTGCTCTTCGTTCTGATAAAGCCATTGCCCAATCTGAATCTGTTTTCCAGCATTCTTTAGCATATCTTGAATTTCTAACAAACTTATGATTATCGTCAATACATGTCTTGTATTCTCCAGTGATTGCCTTCGAATGGTATTTCAAAATCAACGACCTGTAATTCTTCGATTTCTTCAACCAGTTCATCAACACTTTTTGGGCATATATGATTTTCTGTTAATTCAGGATTTGTATTTACTGAAGAGTAAAGTTTGTTGATTTGAATAGGTGAAAGTGAATAATTATAAAAACGAACATCATCTATTACGCCTTTAAAAAAGCCCCAATTGTTGCCATTCTTACCCATACCCTGTCTACCAAATTGCACACTAGACGTACTCCTTGTCTCATTTAAAGTATTGTCTTCATTGCAAGTGTCCAATATTCCATCAATATACAAGTAAAGTTTCTTTCCTTTTTTACTGTAGAC
>FPHR01000013.1_pt1 | contig 3464 bp, 4 predicted proteins | sample 1057281 | NCBI WGS metagenome assembly FPHR01 (sample SAMEA4473329, study PRJEB15554) | hydrothermal vent metagenome | biome: marine basaltic hydrothermal vent biome; feature: marine hydrothermal vent; material: water | place: Pacific Ocean | collected 2011-06-14/2011-07-23 | depth 1685 m | reverse complement strand
TTCCAAAAAAAAAACACCTCCAAAGGAGGTGTTAAAATAGATGGTGGTTATAGGTGGACTTGAACCACCGACCCCAGCATTATGAAAATATAACTTGTTGTTTCCATTGCTTTCCACTATAATCCATTACATACCCATTATGTCCTTATTTTAAAGGGTTTTTTAAGCTTGTTAATCCATTATAGATAATGCAAATACTATCTAAATAATTAACAAAAGCGTACCCATAGCGTACCCGTTTATTATTAATAATTTTGTTAGCGAGAATATATTGCCAAATTTAAGTGTCCGAATATTAGACAAACTACCCAATGCTGCCAAGGGGAAGAGAGATGTTTATCATGATGACAAAGTCAAAGGGTTGAGTGTCAGGGTAACTAGTAGTGGCTACAAATCCTTCATTGTTCGAAAAAAGAAAAACGGAAAAGACTCGCTAACTACTGTCGGACACTATCCCACAATGACAGTTGAACAAGCAAGAGTCAAAGCCAGATCATTGTTAAGCCTATTCGATAGCGGAATTATCCCCAAACAGAGAGAACAAGAACAACAGACGCAGAAAATAACACTTCGTCAAGTTTATCTGGATTATGTCAAAAGCCGTGGCACAAACCTTAAAGAGAACACCAAAAAAGGCTACGAAAGCGCATACAACAATTATTTAAATCAGTGGTCTAATACACCTATAGCTGAAATTACTCGTGATATGGTTGAGAAAAAACACAGGGCAATTACTAAACAGTCGCCCACAAGAGCCAACACTGTAATGCGCCAACTGCGTGCGTACTTTAATTATGCTATGGGTGAGTATGAAGATGGCTCAGGAAATCCAATCTTTATTCATAACCCTGTGTCAAGACTAAGCCATATTAAAGCTTGGAATCGTGAAAAGCGCAAACAAACAGTCATCAAGACTTATGACCTTAAGAAGTGGTACGACACTGTAATGGAATTGCCACAACACCAGTTCAATAATAAGAAGCCAAATACTGCTGAGGTGTGCCGAGATCTGTTTCTATTCATCTTGTTTACAGGTTTGCGCAGACGTGAGGCGTCGACCCTTATGTGGTCAAATATCGACTTCAAAGACCATTCTTTAACCATTGAAGATACCAAAAATCACGAAGCTCATTCATTGCCACTAACGCCATTTTTGTTAGAAGTGCTGGAAAGGCGAAAATCAGATAGTCCATACATATTCCAAGGCACAACACCAGACAAGCCACTCAACGATCCGAAGAAGCAACTTGAGAAGGTTAGACAGATAAGCGGCGTGTACTTCAACCTACACGACCTACGAAGAACTTTTATTACTATCGCTGAGAGTCTAGATATTAATACCTATGCGCTCAAGCAACTACTCAACCACAAAGACCAGCGTGATGTTACTGGTGGATACATTATTACGGATATGGAGCGCCTGCGTGAACCTATGAACAAGATTACTGATTACATATTGGAGCAAGTCAAATGAACAAATACAAACTTGTAAATGGGGATCGTGCTGAAGAATTCATACAAGAGCTTGATACTATGAGCTTCTATAAAAATAGTGAACTTACTAAAATAGAAGGCGCTATTAAAGATACATATTTTGGCGAACTCCCAAGGGTGTTTGATAACACAAATATTATTGAGTGGGTAGCAAGGCATATATCACAAAAATGGACTGGCACTAAAAAAGAAAAACTTCTAATACAAAGATTAACAAAAGTTCCAGAAACATTTACAGTATTCAAATCTGATAACGGGATGACACATTCATACGATGAGTTCTTACTACTATGTATTCAGTATAGTAAGTTAAAAGATGAGTTTAATAAGCTTAATAAAAATATTGAAATCATCAGAAGACATCAATCAACTAATAGCAATACATCGCTAAACACTTATTTAAAAAGAGACACTCTAAATTACAATCAAGCATTGTTTTTACTATTAGGGCTTAACCCAAAAGCTCTAATCGAAATGGCACTAATATCTATTTTAGATTATGCCAACCATAAGGATACTGACCATATGTTGTTTGGCATTTTATTCAACTCGGAGGAGTATGGGTTGTTTAGTTCGGCTTTTAGGAAAATTGATGGGAAGAACTTTATTATTGGTAATATTGTTTTTACAGAACAATTAATAGGCTGGTTAATTAACAAAGAGCTTATTGAGACTGTCAATATTGAAATACTGAGTAAGAATACAAAACCTCAAAATGAATACCTTGCTTGGCAAAAAAATTACAATCTTGTAGTTGCGTTAGTTGCGTTAGAGTCCAATGAAGAAAAAGACCTTAAAAAAATACTTCAACACGAAAGAACGGTATTTTATCAAAGTATAAATTCAAAGCTTATGCCTACATATAAGGGAGGGGAGAATAAGCCGACTCCAAAAACCTTGAAAAACAATATTGAAGAGTACCAAAAATATCAAAAGCAACTCGAATTATAGCAACAATCCTCCTAATCAACTTGGTCGGGAAGCTACAACCCTTATAACTAAAGCTTTACATACATAATATCAACAATCCTCCTGAACATTTTGGTCAGGATACGCCTTACGTAATAATTGAGCCGCCCATCGGGAAACAGTGGGTGTTTAATTTTCATAACAGGAGAAATATTATGGCAAATGGATTGCTTAATACAGAACAAAAGAGCAGCAGCCTGCTCGACACAAAAGAGGCTGGTGATTATCTTGGCGTTAATGATAAGTCGTTAGCTAATAGTCGTTATACAGGCACAGGAATGCAAATACCCTATATCAAGATGGGGAAAATCGTGCGTTACCGTCAGTCTGACTTAGACGCTTACATCGAAAACAACACTTTTAATCACACAGGTGAAGTTAAGGGGGCTTTAGATGTCAAAGCCAAATAATAAAAAACCCTCTGGCTCGGGAAAGCAACAGAAGGCATACCTTAGAACAGGCTCTAAAGAGTTTACCATAATTCAGCATTTGCTTCTGGGCGACAGCCTACATAGGTTCGAGGCTGAAGCACTTGGCGATCACTGTCTTCCATCAACCATCAGCACTATATCTCGTAAATATGGACTGGAGATTCCGCGCAAGTTAGTAGAAGTATCTACTCGCTTTAGTAGCGACACCACAGTGATGCGCTACTGGTTCAGCGAATCAGACATTGCAAAAATGAGAAAACTATTAGGAGAATAATTATGAAAACTATACAAGAAAAAATGATGGGATTCGGCATTACGCCGCCCACAGAAATCATCTATGACGGTGGGATACATCGCTTTAAAACTAATGGTGATAAAGAAAAAAACAGTTGGTATATTGCATTTGACAATGGCAAGTTTAAATCGAGTGCTTTTGGCTGCTGGAAACGCAATATAAATGAGACATTTTGCAGTATTGAGCATACATACCTAACTACTGAACAAAAGCAACAATATGCCAAGCAATTGGTTGAACAAAAGCGTATTGTTGAGCTTGAGAAAGTTAAACAA
>FPHR01000011.1_pt1 | contig 8629 bp, 8 predicted proteins | sample 1057281 | NCBI WGS metagenome assembly FPHR01 (sample SAMEA4473329, study PRJEB15554) | hydrothermal vent metagenome | biome: marine basaltic hydrothermal vent biome; feature: marine hydrothermal vent; material: water | place: Pacific Ocean | collected 2011-06-14/2011-07-23 | depth 1685 m | reverse complement strand
TTTGGCTTACTTTTATTGACGTCTGTTAGATTTGCAAATACTTCTTCATCTGGAATATCTGCATTAACAATAACAACATCTGCATGTGTCATTTCATTACTGTCTATTAGCTGAGAACTATTATTCATTCGACAAATAACTTCGTGTCCTTTGTCTTGCAAGGCTCTACGTAACATTGCAGAGCGTCCAGAATTTTCATCAACTAGAATGATTTTAAGTGCTATATTCATAAGCACGTAATTTTAACCTATGAAGTCATACAAGATTTAAAAATTGCCCTATGTACATCGCCAATGCTAATAAGGCCAATTAATTTTCCTTGTTGGGTTACTGGAATTCTTCAATACTTCCTAAGCCACATCGTGCTATCAGCTTTCAGACAAGGCATATCTACATCAATACTGCCACACCCTTAGTCATAATTTCACTAATTTTGACGTTCATGGTGCCTTTGTAATTTGCCTCCATATTTTCAAAGTCAAAATTCGTATCACTTATAACCTCTTTAAGATCAGGAAACATATGTTGCAAAATATCCTTTACTGGCTAATCTGGGGAAACAGTTTTTATATTGGTAGTCATAATATCTTGAACAATCATTTTTTCTCCTTTTTTTGTTTATTATTTTTCAGCCCATAAGCCGAACTAAATAATCAAAAATAATTTTATTATTATCTTTATACCAAAAAAAACCCCGCACTAGGCGGGGTTAAAAAATTTAGTAATTTTTAGCGAGGATTATTTTTTAAATTCAGGGTAAGCCTCTAAGCCACATTCTGAAATATCAGAACCAGCATACTCTTCTTCTTCTGAGATTCTGATACCCATAATAGCTTTAAGAATTAACCATAAAACTATCGATGTGCCAAATACCCAAACGAAGATTGTACCTGCACCAGCCAATTGACCTGTGAACGAAACACCCGAGTTAGTTAATGGCACAGCTAATAAGCCCCATAAACCAACTACACCGTGTACAGAAATCGCACCTACTGGATCATCAATTTTGAACACTTTATCAAGTATTGAAATTGAGAATACTACCAAGATACCACCAATTGCACCAATCAAAGTTGCTTCAAGTGCTGTTGGCGTATCAGGGCCAGCAGTAATTGCAACAAGACCTGCTAATGCACCGTTTAATGCCATTGTAAGATCTGCTTTACCCCATACTAATTTAACTAGAATTAAAGCTGCAATCACACCACCAGCTGCTGCTGCATTAGTATTCAAAAATACCATTGCTACCGCATTAGCGCTTTCTTTACTTGCCATTGCTAACACTGAACCACCGTTAAAACCAAACCAACCTAACCACAGGATGAATGTACCTAGTGTTGCTAGTGGCATATTTGCACCTGGAATTGCGTTTGATGAACCGTCTTTGTTGTATTTACCCTTACGAGCACCTAGAACAATTACACCTGCTAATGCTGCTGCAGCACCTGCCATGTGAACAATACCTGAGCCAGCAAAGTCAGAAAAACCTAAGTCACCTAACGTGTACATGCCGAATACTGATGCGCCGTTCCATGTCCATGCGCCTTCCATTGGGTAGATAACACCCGTGAAAATTACTGCGAAAGCAAAGAAAGTAAATAACTTCATGCGCTCAGCTACTGCACCAGAAACAATTGACATTGCTGTTGCAACAAATACCACCTGGAAGAAGAAGTCAGAAGGTGCTGCATATGTAGCATCTTTTGCAATTACTTCAATACCGTCAAGCATAACGCCACCACCATACATAATGTCGTAACCATAAACCATGTAGGTTGTACAAGCGATCGCGTATAAACCGATATTTTTTGTTAAAATTTCTGCCGTATTTTTACTACGAACCATACCTGCTTCAAGCATCGAGAATCCCGCTGCCATCCACATAACCAATGCACCCATCATTAAGAAATAAAAAGTGTCAATTGCAAATTGCAATTCTAAAATTGTGTTTTCCATCATGTCTCCTTAAATCGCTACTGAACCAGTCTCGCCCGTACGAATACGAACAACTTGCTCGAGTGATGTAATAAATATCTTTCCATCGCCAATCTTGCCACCATCTGATTTCGCAGCTGAGCTTATAGCCTCAATTACGCCGTCAACTTGATCAGCTACTATAGCAATCTCTAGCTTTACTTTTGGTAGAAAATCTACCGTATATTCAGCGCCTCTATATAGCTCTGTATGTCCTTTTTGACGTCCAAAACCCTTTACTTCAGTTGCTGTAATACCTGTTACACCAATTGCTGATAGAGCTTCTCTGACATCGTCAAGCTTGAATGGCTTGATAATTGCTGTTACCATTTTCATTGTCTTTCTCCTTTTTGTTATACCAAAAAAATCTCAGTTAACCCTATTCGTATAATTGTAAATAGGACTAACTGACATCAACACAACTTTTGCATTAACCCCCTGTGAAGTATGCAAAAAAATATTTAAACCCAAGTTGTAATAGAATTTAATTAAATGTCTGTGTTTGTTGTTAATACCCAACGATGAGCCTTAACTGCGCTTAATTATAGCAATATTAAAAGTAAATATGCATTACTTTATAGTTAAATCAACACCACTAAAATTAGCGTAGTTATCTTCAAAAAAATCATTAATAGAAAGATAATGACTTCAATCATATGAAAAACTGAGGCCTACCTTAGTTTACGATTCATAGCGCATAATTCACAACAAACCATCAACCAATCATGTTGATATAATCCCGCTCCTTAATTACCTCAACATTAAACTTCTCAGCACTTTCGATTTTCTTTTGTCCGACGCTATCACCAACAATTAAGTAATCAGTTTTACCAGTAACACTTGAAACAACCTGTATGCCAATAGACTTAGCGTGCTTTTTCATATCATCTCTCGATCCTTGCATTTTTCCAGTAAAGACAATTTTCTTTCCAACAAGCGGGTGAGAGAAATCTAAATTATTCCGATTAAGCGGTGTTAACTCCAAATTAAATTCATAACTGGAAAGCAGATCAAATTCATCACGTACACTTTTTAGACCATCAACAATCAACTCAGCACTTAATACCGCAAAGCCATCAATATTGGCGATTTGAAGCACATCAAGTTCAAAAATATCTTTGATTGAGCAAAATTTCAGTAAGTTTTCACAATTACCCATGCCCATTCTTGCGATTCCAAATGCAGCTAAAAAACGCCAATCTTCAATTTCTTCAGAGGATGAGCGTTTTAGTTGATTGAGTAAATTTGCACTGGTTTTATCACCAAATCCCATCTGTGTAAAATCGTATTCACTCAGTTGATAAATTTTAGAAATTTTGCGAATACCGTGTTCATAGAGTTTTTCAATGGTGGCAACGCCAAAACCATCATTATTAGCCAATATTTTGAAAAAATATTCCATTCTAGCAACAATTTGCGCCGGGCACTCGCTATGGTTAACACACATCAAAAAATCAGACTGCCATACCAAATCTGCTTTACAGCTTGGACAACAACTGGGAATGCTTGTTTCTACTGACTTTAGCACTTTGATAATTTTAGGAATAACCAGCCCTGAGCGAGTTAACTCAACAACACTACCCGCACCTAAACCTTGCTCTTTAACCAAGCCGTAATGATGACCAGTAGCTCTGACTATAGTAGCGCCACTAAGCAGTGTCGGCTCTAGCTCAGCCACCGGTGTAATCTTTCCTGTACGACCCACTTGTGGCGTCACTCCTAACACCTTAACCTGAGCCTTGTCTTTGTTTTCCTTATAAGCAATTTGCCACCGATGAAATTTTCGATTGGCACCCATATGCTTTTTTAATGTTTGATTAGTTGTTTCAAATACCACGCCATCGACATCAAAATCAACTGCTAATGAAATATCATTAATGATTTTATCAAAATTTTCAATAGTCTCTTCAATACTACCAAGCCACTTTGGCAACTGAGCAAAAGGCACAAACAATGCTGCGCTTTCTGCAATAGCTTGCCTAGCCCTTTCGTCTAAAGGTTTTTCCTTAATAAGGCTAGCCTGGAAATTTCGAGGATATTCAAATTTGTCTGAAAGATGTTGATCGAAATAGCTTTTCTTAATAACAATTTCACCTGCACCCTGGCCACGTCCAGATTCATTAAAAACTTGCAAGCCACGATCAAAAACACGAGTGATGTTGCTGCCTTTTTTTCCATCACCACGTGTATATAAATGACTACCGTCATCATACCCAGCAAAGCCATCTAATTTTGGTGTCGCCTTAATTTGAATACTTTTACTATTAATATTAATCTCAAGACAGGATTTCTGCAGGCGCTCGATCCACTTATGGATTTCACCCCAAGAATAAGCCTTCTCAGTAGATAGCATGATTTCAGGTAGTAATACCTTTTCATCAGAAAATCCCTGCCCCTCGGGTTCAATAAATTGAAGGAGCTCGTGTTGAGGTAGTCTTTTTTTTAACTCGGCAAGGTAAATAAAATCATAGTCTTGATCACTAATAATTGGATGACCTTGTCGATAAGCGCTATTGGCCTGTTGACAAAATTTAGCCAGGTCATCATTCGACAAATCACCCAAAAGAATCTTCTGCTGGATGATATTTTGAATTAAGCCTTTTGACAAGCTCATTAAGCTTTGCTTAGAATTGTTTAGCGATATCGCCTAAGAACTCGTAGCTAAAGTCAATGGTTGCCTGTTCATTTTCTTCCGAAAGATCATTAAAATAAACTTCGGTTTTATTACTATCAATTTGCTTAACCATAATTTGGAATGATTTTTGTACGTGCTCTTCGCCGAACAATCGGGTCAAAATACTCTTATCTTGAGTTCTGGCAATATTAATATAAAAACTACCCTCTTTAATATCCTTATCCTCAACATTAACATTTAATTGATCTAGAGCCCAATTCAGGTTATCCCAAGTATCGCTCCGATTTAACGAAAATGCTAATTTAGCATAACCACCGATGCCTTTTAAGCTTTTAACAATTACTTTCTGCTGAGACTTTGCTTCTAAAATTTTAGCCCTTGCATCAGCCCTATCGTTACCCAAGAATGTCATTAAACGATACAACATCTCAACTTCCAAATCTTGATCTTTTGGACGGGACTGCCAGATCGTATTCTCTTCTTTAGCACCAGCACTTGTTAAAACCTCTTCCATAGAGGTAAGCGTCAAATAAACCTCTGAACCGGTACCATTATTGATAGGCTCAATACGAACACGGTATTTATCTACAATCGGCAATGTATAGCTTGTTTGTAGCGCACCTCTTAATGCACTACGAATAATTCCTAACGAAGCTTCAGGAATCTCTGGATGATTTTCCAAAAAATCCGTTTCCATAACGCCAGTTTTCTTATTTGATTTTTTTATTATAAAGCCACTTTGTTTTAAAAAGCTTTTTGACAAATTCCAAACTTCATTAGGCTTTTTATTTACTTTAAGCCAACGTCGATCGCCAGATCTAACCACTTGAATATTACTATTATTTTCTGATTTTTTTCCACTATCAGCCACACTTTCTGCAGAAAAACTCACTACATCCTCATAAATATCTTTGGCATACTCACTGAGACGAAAGGCACTTTGCGAAGTTGGCTTGGTTAAATCTGGCGGAACCTCTAAAGACGTCACTGTTTTATTAGAATAATATTTAATATCACGCTCACCTAGAATTGATGTTTTCATCTTTTCTTCTTCTTTGTTGTCCATTGAAAAACAACCACCTAAAGATAAAGCTATTGCCACTGTTGTGATTTTTTTTATCATAATTATATAACCTTTAAATTGGATAAATCTTGCTCTAATGTTACTTGAGCTTGTTGTGATAATTTTGTTAATGGTAGGCGAATTCCACTGCCACATTTCCCCATTTTATGCATCGCCCACTTAACCGGTATTGGGTTAGATTCAATAAATAAATTTCGGTGTAGATTGATTAAAGACTGATTGATCAACTCTGCATTAGTGCGATCATCATTAAATGCTGCCTCATAAGCCTCTGAAAGAGCTTTTGGTGCAACATTAGCAGTTACAGAAATACCACCATGACCGCCCATTAAAATAAATTCAATCGCGGTTGCATCATCTCCGCTATACAATAAAAAATCCTCTGGACATTGATCTATCAACGCTTGAGCTACAGTTAAATCGCCAGTAGCATCTTTGATGCCAATGATATTTTTTATCGTTGATAAACGAACAGCTGTTTCTACAGATAAATCTACTGCTGTTCTACCAGGAACATTGTATAAAATTTGATCAATATCGACTGTTTCAGCAATTAGTTTATAGTGCTGATACAGACCTTCTTGAGTGGGCTTATTGTAATACGGTGTTACCAGTAAACAAGCATCTGCGCCCATATCTTTAGCTGCTTGAGTTAATTCAATCGCCTCAGAAGTTGAGTTTGCACCCGTGCCAGCAATAATTGCAATGCGCTTATCAGCAAACTCAATGGTTTTTTTCATGACTTCGATATGCTCTTTCTGATTAAGTGTTGCACTCTCACCAGTTGTTCCCATTGTAATAATGGCTTTGGTTCCAGACTCAACATGAAACTCCACTAACGCTTCAAGCGCATCAAAATCTACCAAGCCATTATCAAGCATGGGGGTTATTAGAGCGACCATAGAGCCAGTTAAAGGGTGTTTTATACGCATTACTAAAAACAATAAAAATGATTAAATTTAATTATATACGAATGCAGTTTTTTAGGCATAAAAAAACCCGCTAAAAACAAAGTCTTTAGCGGGTTTAATCAGTCTAGATTTATTCTATAAATCGCAACCTCTTTCTTTATGAGGGATGATATCCAAACCTTCAGTAAATACACCCATTGGCATTAAAGCCAATCATGTTAATAATAATTTTTTACTCTTTAAAGTGCGTCTTGATCCATCTCACTAGTACGAATTCGGACCACTCTTTCTAAATTAGATACAAAAATCTTGCCATCGCCCACTTTTCCAGAACTGGCAACATTGCTAATTACTTCAATAACTGAATCAAGCTTTGATGCTGCTATTGCAACTTCTAATTTAATTTTTGGTAAAAAATCAATTTGATACTCTGCGCCACGATATAACTCGGTGTGGCCTTTTTGACGACCAAAACCTTTTACTTCGGTTACGGTTATGCCAGATACGCCAACTTCTGAAAGCGCCTCTCTAACATCGTCTAGTTTGTGCGGTCGTAGAATTGCTGTTACAAGTTTCACACCCTTCTCCTTCGAAATTTGCAAACCTCATAGCTTGCATTATAGAAATAAACCCTTCGTGGGTAACTTTGCCTGTGTCAACAACCTACACCGTTGTAGATTGGTACTGATTATTATAGGTTTTTCCAAGAAAAAAGTAAATACTCTTTGTATGTGTTATTTAGAGATTAAATCCTGACGCTTTAATTGTGTGTTTTTTAACGCCTGGTCTTTGCGCCAAGCGTCGATTTTCGCCTGATGACCACTTAGCAACACCTCCGGAACTTTTTGGCCATCAATTTCCTCTGGACGTGTGTAGTGTGGATAGTCAAGCAAACCATCAGCAAATGAATCGTTCAATGAGTCTTGATTGCCTAGTACCCCAGGAACTTGTCTACAAACACTGTCGATTAATACCATAGCGGCTAACTCACCACCACTAATGACATAATCTCCAATTGAAATTTCCATATCCACATCTTGCTCAATTATGCGCTCATCCACCCCTTCATAGCGACCACATAACAGTGTGATTGAATCAAGCTGAGAGATTTCTGCAGCCAATTGATGAGTAAGTTGTGAACCTTGTGGGGATAGATAAATCACCTTTGAGTTAGGATTTTTTTGCTTAATTTCAGTAATGCAGCGGCGAATAGGCTCAACCTGCATCACCATTCCTGCGCCACCACCATAAGATTTATCATCAATATTTCGGTGCTTATTATCGGAAAAATCTCTTAGTTGCCATGTATGGATACTTAATAATGATTTTTTAATGCCGCGGGCAATCACACCTTCATCTTTAATGGCTGAAAACATAGCAGGGAAAAGCGTTATAACATCAAAACGCATAATTTTAGGTTAGGATATTTTTAAGAATGTGATAGTAAATCTCACTTAAATCTTCCAAATCTTGTGCAGAAATACATTCGTTCACTTGGTGAATGGTTGCATTTCTAGGTCCTAGTTCAACAACTTGAGCATCAAGAATTGGCGCAATAAAACGCCCATCTGAAGTACCACCAGTGGTGGACAGTTGAGTATCAACACCTGTAACTTTTTTAATGGCATTTGCACAGCCACCAACCAACTCACCTTTTGGAGTTAAAAATGGATAACCTGAATGATTCCAATCAATCTCATACTCAAGATTGTGCTTATCTAGAATCGCACGCACTCTGGCCTGCAAACCTTCATGAGTTGACTCAGTTGAGTATCGAAAGTTAAACACTATCTCAATATCACCAGGAATAACATTGGTTACGCCTGTTCCAGAGTTAATATTAGAGATCTGAAAACTGGTTGCTGGGAAGTATTCGTTACCCTCATCCCAAAGTTCGCATCGCAGCTCATCCAATGCAGGCAGTGCTAAGTGAATTGGGTTGTTAGCCAGATGGGGATATGCAATATGCCCCTGCTTACCAATAATATTCAACGTGCCATTTAAAGAGCCACGTCGACCATTTTT
>FPHR01000028.1_pt1 | contig 10879 bp, 11 predicted proteins | sample 1057281 | NCBI WGS metagenome assembly FPHR01 (sample SAMEA4473329, study PRJEB15554) | hydrothermal vent metagenome | biome: marine basaltic hydrothermal vent biome; feature: marine hydrothermal vent; material: water | place: Pacific Ocean | collected 2011-06-14/2011-07-23 | depth 1685 m | reverse complement strand
ATACTATGTGAAGCTAGCCTTAGCGGCACGAGCGTTGTTATTTGCATCAACTGATTTAGATCCTAAAATTGAATTAACGGAGTTAGAGTGCGCAACTACGACCATGCAGGATTTGTGTTTGGCGGCACAACACACAGAAGAATCGTGGGTAAACTTTAAATTATTCGGTACTATGGGCCTCACTTTTATTTTGATCGTTATTACAGTAATAATGATTAGCAAATTTACCAAAGAGGAAGAAAAATCATGAAACAAACCCCTTTATATCAAGCACATGTAGATGCTGGCGGAAAAATGGTTGATTTTGGCGGCTGGGAAATGCCACTAAACTACGGCTCTCAAATTGAAGAGCATCACCAAGTTCGAACAGATGCAGGTATGTTTGATGTGTCACACATGACAACTGTTGATTTTAAAGGTACTGATGCTAAAGCATTTTTACAAACATTGATTGCTAATGATGTTGCAAAACTAACTACATCAGGTAAAGCTTTATACAGCTGTATGTTGAATGAGAATGGCGGTGTAGTTGATGATTTAATTGTTTATTATCTAAGTGATGAAGATTATCGCATGGTGATTAATGCCGGTACTACGGAAAAAGACATTGCCTGGATTAATGCAAAAGCTGAAGATTTTGATGTGACTGTAGAGCCTAAATTTGATTTGGCTATGATTGCCGTTCAAGGGCCTAATGCTCGTGCCAAAGTATTTGAGGCAATGCCTGGTGTTGAAGAGGTGGCTGGCGAACTTAAGCCATTTAATGCTGCTAGCTTGGGCGGGTTGTTTATCGCTCGTACTGGTTATACGGGTGAGGACGGATTTGAAATTATGTTGCCTAAAAAGTCAGCTGAATTTACTTGGAAAATGTTATTAGAAGCAGGTGTTAAGCCATGTGGCTTAGGCGCGCGCGACACACTTCGTTTGGAAGCAGGTATGAGCTTATACGGCTCTGAAATGAATGATGAAGTGTCACCACTTGAAGCAGCACTTACTTGGACAGTAGATCTTAACAACGAAGATCGACGCTTTATCGGTCGTGATGCATTAGAAGCTCTTAAAGGTAATGGTGTTAAGAAAACTATTGTGGGCTTGGTGCTTGATGGCAAAGGAGTGATTCGCGATCATCAAAAAGTTGTCACCAGTTTGGGTGATGGTGAGGTGACGTCGGGTAGTTTTTCACCAACTATGGGTAAAGCTATCGCCTTGGCAAGTGTGCCAATGGGTGTAACAGGATCGTGTGAAATTGAGATGCGAAATAAACTGGTTTCGGCTAAAATAGTCAAACCGCCATTTGTAAGAAATGGCAAAGTATTGGTTTAAGGTAGATTTAGAAAAATATGATGGAAATTTGGTCAATCAAAATGACTTAATTTTTGTAAATCTAACGTAGTTAGAATGATAAAAGACAAAGTAAGAAGGAGAAAGGTATGAGCGAAGTAAGAGATGACAGACAATATACAGAGACCCATGAGTGGATTTTAGACAATGGTGATGGTACATTTACAATGGGCGTTACAGATCATGCACAAGCCTTATTAGGCGACATGGTATTTGTTGAAGTACCAAGTGTTGGTGATGAAGCCTCTCATGAAGATGAATTTTGTGTAGTTGAATCAGTGAAAGCTGCCAGTGGTGTTTATGCCCCTGCAGATCTTGAAGTGATCGAAGCTAATGAAGCATTAGATGATGAGCCAGAGTTAGTAAACTCAAGTTGTTATGATGATGGTTGGCTGGTTAAGTTTAAAGCTGACAACATCGAAGACTTGATGTCTGCAGAAGATTACGCTGAAACGCTAGACTAAGCCCCAACTTTGGTTAATTCACTGGTTGCCTACAAGGGCAAACCTGCACGTATTATTAGTGTTACCACGCACAAATTCGATTTAGAGTTTGACGATGGCTCAACACGTAAAGTCAGGGAAAAAGACTTCCGATTTATTCATCCTGAATTTACCAAGGTGAGTGAATCTTGTGCGCACGCAGATATGGCTATTCTGGAAGATTTTCAAGAAGAAACGTTGGCGCTACAAGAGATTACTGAGTGGTTATTTGACGAATATACTGCTAAAACTGCTTGGTGTACTTGCTTATTAGTAGAAGATGGTCTGTATTTTTATTGGCAAAAAGATCAAGTATTTGTACGCCCAACTGTACAAGTGCAAGGTATTTTAGATAAGCGTAATGCAGAACAGATAGCTGCCGAAAGCTTGCAGCATTGTATTGATAATCTTAACAATAACACCTTTGATGAGCAAGATATTCCATACTTGCAAGAGGTTGCTAAAGTTGCGCTTAACCAATCAAAACACGCCAAAATTTTAGACCATGTTGGTGTGGAAAATAATGAAGAAGCGGCTTATAAATTCTTGCTTAAAATTAATTATTTCACCGATAGTTTTAATCCATATCCAGCACGATTCTCTATTCCAGAGGATGAAGAGATAGAAGTTAGCTTGAGAGAAATTGAGCGTGTTGACCTCACTCACATGAATGCTTACGCGATTGACAATGAGGGTTCAAATGATGCCGATGATGCAATTAGCGTTGATGGTGATCGTCTTTGGATTCACATTGCAGATGTATCAGTGATTGTTGATTCAGGCTCTGATCTTGACGAATATGCACGAGAGCGAGGCTCTAACTTATATCTGCCAGAGCAAATTATTCACATGTTGCCAACTTCAATTACTAAAGCATTAGCACTTGGTGAGACGCAAACTTCACCAGCTTTGTCGATTGGTCTTAATATGAGCGAAGGCATTATTAGTAATATAGAAGTAGTTCATAGTACGATTAAAGTTATTAATACTACCTATGAGGCAGTAGATAAAGAATTGCTAGATAATAGCAATACAGACTTCACTAACATTCAGACTTTTATTGATCAGCATAAAGCCTTTCGTGCAAAAAGTGGCTCTATCAGCCTTAACTTGCCAAATGTTGATGTTCGATTTATTGATGAAAAAGTACAAATCGAGCCGCAAAAAACCAGTCCTAGTCGTGATTTTGTAGCAGAAGTTATGGTCACTGCTGGTCGTACGATTTCGCAATATGCGCAAGAAAATGACATTGTCATGCCTTATGCTTTGCAAGATGAAGGTGACTTCCCACAAGAAGTGCTAGACAAAAAAGAAAATCTAAGTACAGCCGAATCATTCAAAGCGATTAAATTCTTTAAGCGCTCTGCTACTTCAATTAAGCCATTACCGCATTATGGCCTTGGACTAGATTCATACTTAAGAATCACCAGTCCATTACGACGTTATTATGATTTATTGGCACACCAACAATTGTCTAATTTTATTGCTGGCAAGCCAACGCTAGATAAAGCTCGCGTTAAAGAAATTATCGGTATTAACAACAACGCTTTAGCTAGTGTTGGTCGCGTTACTCGTTTTAGTAATGACCATTACAAGTGCTTGTTTCTAAAACAAAATTCAGGATGGAAGGGCGAGGGCGTGGTGGTCGATATTCGTGGCGATAAGGCTTTGTTTATGATTCCTGAAGTAGGGCTAATGACGCAAATTAAGTTTAAAGAAGATCAGATTCCTAAGCCGGATGAAAAGATTATGCTTAAGGTTACGCGTGTTGATATGATGGAAAGATCAGCTAATTTCAAGCCTGTTTAATTTATCTGTAATCTCAATGGCATTGCCTTGCGATTGTGACCAATCCCCTAAAACATAACGTGTGAATGTCTGCTCAACATGAGTGTTGAGTCGATGTGTATGCCCATGAATGAGATCAGCACCCGGGTATTTTTTCATTAGCTTGTTTACCGCCCCAGGGTTAACATCCATAATTTCACTCGATTTATTTTGCTGAGATTCAATGCTTTTTTTGCGTAATTGACCGCTAAACTTGAGTCGCCATTTTTTCGGCAAGCGCACAAAAATAGCCTTAGTGATTGGATGTTGCAAGATTGATTTCATCTGTTGGTACGATTCATCATCTGTGCATAGTTCATCACCATGGGTTAATACATATTGCTGATCATTGGCTTCTAACAAATAAGGTGAGTCAATTAGTTTGCAACCTGTTTGACGAGAAAATTCCTTTGCCAGCAAGAAATCACGATTACCTGTCATGACCAACACTTGGGTTTTGCTGCTGAGTATTTTAAGCAGTGAAACTATTTGTGCATAATGCGGTGCTGACAGATCATCTCCTAGCCAAGTGTTAAACAGATCGCCAAGAATAAACACTTGATCTGCAGACTGCGCTTGTTGACAGAATTTTTCAAACAGTTGATTTTTATCAGCCTCATTGTTAATAAGGTGTAAATCAGCAATAATTAAGATTTGCTGGATATTGACAGAGGTTGAATTAAATTGAGACATAAAAAAGCCCGGTATAAAACCGGGCTGATTATTATTTAATGTAAGCTTTAGTTACAATTACCGCATCATTTGGCACATCGCCATGGCCACCTTTGTTGCCAGTTGCAACTTCGTTGATTTTATCAACCACATCAAAACCATCAACAACCTCACCAAACACACAGTATCCCCATCCATCTTGTCCTGGGTAATCTAAGAATGAATTATCTTTAGTATTAATAAAAAACTGAGAGCTAGCAGAATGGGGTGCTGCAGTTCTAGCCATAGATAACGTATATTTAGAATTTTTTAAGCCGTTTTTAGCTTCATTTTCAATTTCAGCGTTAGTTGGTTTTTGACTCATGTCTTCGTTAAATCCACCACCTTGAATCATGAAGTTTTTAATCACGCGGTGAAAAATAGTATCATCAAAAAAACCTGATTCAATATAGTCAGTAAAGTTTTTAGCACTGATTGGCGCCTTGTCAGCATCAACTGTAATATGAATATCACCCATGTTTGTTTCAAAAATAATCATTGCTCTCTCGTCCGTGTGAATAAAAATACAAATTATACTTAAAACTCCCTTTCATAAATACGCTCGTTGGCGTATAATTGCCTCTTTTTATGAATTCACATTTAGGATTTATTATGTACGCAGTTTTTAAAACAGGTGGTCAGCAGTTTAGAGTAACCGAAGGCACAACGCTTAAGGTAGAAAAATTAGAAGTTGAGCCAGGCAAAACAATCACTTTTGAAGAAGTGTTGATGGTTGCTGATGGTGATAACGTTCAAGTTGGCGTACCTTTGGTTGCTAAAGCAACAGTTGAAGCAAAAGTTATTTCACAAGGCAAAGGAAAGAAAGTTACAATCATAAAATTCCGTCGTCGTAAGCACTCTATGAAGACACAAGGTCATAGACAGCTTTACACTGAAATTGAAATTACAAAAATTAAGGCATAGGAGAATAACCCATGGCACATAAAAAAGCAGGCGGTAGTACTAATAACGGACGCGACTCCGAATCAAAACGTCTAGGCGTTAAAAGATATGGTGGTCAAGTAGTTTTAGCAGGTAACATTTTAGTTCGTCAAAGAGGCACTAAAGTTCATCCTGGTACTAACGTACGTAAAGGTAAGGACGACACATTATTTGCTACAGCAGATGGTAAAGTTGTTTTTGCTAAAAAAGGTAAATTCATGCGTCAAACGGTTTCAATCGAAGCTGTATAGTTTGTTGCTAAGAATTATCTAAAAAGCGCCTTCCGGGCGCTTTTTTTATGGATAAAATAAACTCATATTAATTAAACAAATACTTATGAAATACGCAATCATTTTTCCAGGTCAAGGCTCTCAATCCCTTGGTATGCTCGCAGATTTAGCTGATAATTTTTCCGTTGTAAAAGATACATTTACAGAAGCCTCTGATGCATTAGGTTTTGATCTTTGGAAACTTGCACAGGAAGATCAAGAAGCACTTAATCAAACACAAAACACTCAGCCAGCTATGTTGGCAGCAGGTTATGCTACTTATCTTGCTCTAACAAGCGAGACAGATTTATCACCTGTCTGCATGGCAGGCCACTCTTTGGGTGAGTACACAGCACTAGTTGCATCCGGTTCATTGAATTTTTCTGACGGTATTAAGTTAGTGCGCACGCGTGCAGAGCTAATGCAGGCTGCGGTGCCTACTGGCGTGGGCGCAATGGCGGCTATCTTGGGTTTAGAGGATGCAGTGGTTGTTAAGGTGTGCGCTGATTACGCAGGCGAAGGTATTGTACAAGCAGTTAATTTTAATTCAAATGGCCAAGTAGTAATTGCCGGCAATAAGGCAGCAGTAGACATTACTTGTGAAGCAATGAAAGCTGCAGGTGCTAAACGCGCTGTGGTATTACCAGTTAGTGTGCCTTCGCATTGTTCATTAATGGACGATGCAGCGCTTAAGTTTAAAGATGCAGTGGATGCTGTGGAATTTAACATGGGTGATGTAGATGTGCTTCACAATGTTGATGCAACTAAAGCATTAGACACTAGCGATATGAAAGCTAAATTAGTAGCGCAACTTCATAAGCCAGTCCTGTGGACAGGCACAGTAAGAGCCATGCATGAAATGGGTGTGGAAAAATTAATTGAGTCGGGCCCAGGCAAAGTGCTAGCTGGCTTAACTAGAAGAATTGAAAAAACATTAACAGCAAACGCAGTGCTAGATTCTGCCAGCGTTTCTGCAACTTTAGAGGAGATTACACATGAGTAATTTAGAAGGAAAAATCGTATTAGTTACTGGCGCATCACGCGGTATTGGTCAAGCTATTGCACTGTCTCTAGGCAATGCAGGTGCAACAGTTATTGGCACAGCAACGAGCGACAAGGGTGCTGAAGCAATCAGTGCTACTTTAAAAGATAATGGTGTTTCAGGTGCTGGTATGGCGCTTAATGTCACTAACAACGATCAAATTGCCGAGGTAATGAAGAATATTGTAGATACTTATGGTGCAGTTGATATCTTGATTAACAACGCTGGTATCACCCGTGATAATCTTCTCATGCGCATGAAAGAAGATGAGTGGGACGATATCATGAATACTAATCTTGCCTCAGTTTATAAAATGTCAAAAGCAGTACTACGCGGTATGATGAAAAAACGTGCAGGCCGTATTATCTCTATCGCATCCGTTGTGGGTGCAATGGGCAACGCTGGTCAAACTAACTATGCTGCTGCCAAAGCTGGCATTATGGGCTTTACTAAGTCATTAGCTCGTGAAGTTGGAGCTCGCGGTATTACAGTTAATTGTGTGGCACCAGGTTTTATCAAAACTGACATGACAGACTCACTGCCAGAAGAGCAAAAAGAGGCGCTTTCTAAACAGATTCCAATGGGTCGTTTGGGTACAGTTGAAGAAATTGCAGGATCGGTGTTGTTTTTAGCGAGTGATGCGGGTGCTTATGTGACTGCCCAAACGTTACATGTTAATGGTGGCATGTACACTGTTTAGTATTTAAGGTTGTTTTCTACTTGGTCGCATACTAAATGTATGCTCACAGCGATAGAAAATATATTTTCTCAGAAGCCCACTAAAAATACTCGCTAAGTTATTTATTTACCCACTTTTAAATATTTAATTAAAGAAGGTGCTTTGAGTAGATAGGCTACAATTAAAATTCCAGTAAGATTTGCAAGTAGATCGTAAAATTCGAAAAACCTATTTTCTACAAATAATTGCCCTAATTCCATAGAGAAACTGTAGACGAATAGAGAAAATATTATGCGCAGTTTACTGGCACATGGGTAAGCGATTAATACAAGGAGTGTTGCTAGACCGTAAGAGCCTAAGTGTAATATTTTATCAATTTGGTCAAAGCTAATGGGTGGTTGTATTTGCGGGGTTAGGGATAAATAAGCAATAGTAAGTAGCCAGAGCCAGCTTAGTATTTTTGAAAAAGTGTTAGGCTGAGATAGAGAATTCATTGGGAGAATATTGATCCTTTTAAAGCTTATGGTGAAAATAATATAAAATGGTTCTTTTTACGCTGTAAGCGTTTAATAGTTTAAATTAGATAAGGAATGAATATGTTGAAATTAAGAATTTTATTGGTGGCGTTGGTTGGATTTATTTTTAATTCGGCTATGGCGATTAACACTAGTCAAGCGATCAGCATGGTGAAAGCAAATCCGGCTTTACTGAACACCCCGCAAGCGCAAGCTGAGCTCGCCAAGCGAGGCCTGACTTCAGGTGATGTAATGGGCAGGATTGGTGCAACTGATGCTAAAGCCGATATTAGTTCTGTTGATATAGCGGTTAATAATATTGAAGAAAGTAATGCTACAGAATTAAATGACGCACTCACTAAAGCGTCAGGCATTTACAACAATCCGTTAGCTTATAAGAATAATACAGATTTACTAAAAACTATTAAGGCCAAACAAAGTATTGAGAAAGATGTCAAGCTAGAAAGATTCTCTGAAGTTTTTTTCAGAAACAAAAATACACAAGACCATAGTTCACTACCAGTGCCTGATTATTACGTTGTGTCTAATGGTGACGTTATGTCTATTTGGGTATATGGCGTTACTGAAGAAACCTTTGAAGCTAGCGTAGATAGTTACGGTAATATAAATATTCCTATTGTTGGGCCAATTAACGTAGCAGGGCTTAGCTTTAAAAAAGCGAAAAATTTCATAGTCTCTAAGCTTACAACTGCTTATTCTAATTCATCAATTATTGTGAATATTGCGAAGTATTCAACGATTCAGGTCAGCTTAACTGGTAATGTAATGGCACCTGGAATTTATAACGTCAGTGCCTTGTCAACGGTTAAGGATTTACTCATTCATGCTGGCGGCATCAAGGCAAACGGCACCGTTAGAGCAATGACATTGCAGCGTGCTGATGGCTCTATTCATGGGCTTGATTTATATGAACTGTTATTGGGGCAGAAGAGGCAAGTTTTATTCTTAAAAACAGGCGATATGGTTTATATCTCAAATGCACACAAAGTAGTGAGTATTGCTGGTGCAGTAAACACGCCAGCCAAGTACGAACTTAAGGTTGGAGAGAAGTTAGATAAGCTATTGGATTTTGCAGGTGGTATTCGCGCTAGTGGTAGCCATTATGGATTAAAAGTATCAGGCTTTGATAAAGAGCAAACTCAGGTGAGAATGGTTGACGCCTCAAATGCTAGTGGTTTTGGACTTAATGATCAAGACAGTGTATATGTCTATCCAGTCGATGGCATTAAGTCCAAGTCGATTAGCTTATTTGGCAATGTGACACGTCCAGGTAAGCGTGCGTTGAGTCATGATGCCAGTTTAGCGAAACTGATCAAGAGTGAGGTTGATAAATTTGGCTTAGAGGGTGTATTTCTAGACAATACGTTGTTTAATTTTGCCATGATTAAGCGTAAGACTGACACGTTGGGTCGAGAATTCGTTAGGGTGAATATTGATGATGTATTATCTGGTAGTGCAGATGAGGTGTTAAAGGCTGGTGATGAGTTATATATATTTAATAAACTAGATAAAAAGATAAATCCGTATGTTCGCATTAAGGGTAGTGTTTTAACTACTTCAATAGAAGAAACTATAACAGCACAAAATGAAACAAATCTGACAGAAAGAAAGTTGCCAGAGTTTCAATTTCAATTTATTAAAGGTATGAGCGTCCTTGATCTTATTAACATTGCAGGAACAAATGCGCCTTATGATAAAAGTAAGATCAAGTTACTTACTTACAAAACAAGCGACTTAAAGCCAAGGGTGTCAATATTGACAGAAGGGCAGGCTAGAAATACAATGTTAAATGCATTTGACGAAGTTCAGTTATTTGATTATTACAAGATTAACAAGGTTGCCAAATCAAGTATTCACGGAGAAATAAATTTTCCTGGTGAATATATTATTCATTCTGGCATGCAACTATCTAAATTAATTGCATCAGCAGGCGGATTGAGTGAAAAAGCGTATCTTGATAATGTAGAAATATTACGATACGAGGTTAAAGATGGGATACGCGTTAAAAGCATTATTCAAATAAATCTGCCTAAAGACAGTGGGTTTGTTTTGAAAAGTTATGACGAAGTGACGATTTATCGTATTCCTAATTGGTACGAGAGAAAGACGATTACATTAACAGGGCAAGTGATGTTTCCCGGTGAGTACACGTTTAATGATGGCGATAGGTTGTCAGATGTTTTAATTCGAGCAGGTGGATTTACTAAGAATGCATTCTTATATGGTGCATCATTTGAACGAGAGGGTGTGAAAAAAATTCAACAACAAGCACTTGAAGATGCAATGGTAAGGCTAAAGAAAAAACTTGCAATCATAAGCTCTAAGCCAAAAGAGATTGGAGAAAGCTCTAGTGATTCTAATTTAGCAGAAACGTTAAGTGTTTTAAGTGAACAGGCCGGCTCCTTGACACCATTAGGCAGGGTTACTATTAATTTACCAGACAATATTGATATCCTTAAGAGTGGAGCGGCAGATATCTTATTAAAGCAGGGCGATAAGTTAAACATTCCAACATCAAATGATACGGTAATGGTCATTGGGGAAGTAATGAGTCCAACTGCGGTAATCTATGATGATGATGATGTCATGTCATATATTGCTAGAGTTGGTGGCTTAACAGCTGTTGCTGATAATGAACAAATTTATGTTATACATGCCAATGGCGAGGCACAAAAATTTGGTGGTGGTTTATTCTTGAGTACACAGGCTACAGTTAGGCCGGGTGATGTGATTGTTGTGCCTCAAGTATTAGTGACTAGCACTGGAATGCAAGTAGCTAAAGATATTTCTAGTATTTTGTACCAGTTTGCAATAACAGCCGCTTCTCTTAAAACAGTGGGTGCATTTTAATGATGAGTGAGCAAAACACATCTGAATATTTGCAAGAGGACGAAATAGACTTAAGAGAGCTGTGGGCGACAGTGATGAAGTATAAGCGCGAGATTGTAAAGTTAAGTGCTGTGGTTACCTTATTAGCATTGGTTCATGCTATGTCAATTCCAAATAGCTATAAATCATATACATTACTAATACCACAAGAGCAATCAAAA
>FPHR01000015.1_pt1 | contig 14595 bp, 16 predicted proteins | sample 1057281 | NCBI WGS metagenome assembly FPHR01 (sample SAMEA4473329, study PRJEB15554) | hydrothermal vent metagenome | biome: marine basaltic hydrothermal vent biome; feature: marine hydrothermal vent; material: water | place: Pacific Ocean | collected 2011-06-14/2011-07-23 | depth 1685 m | reverse complement strand
TAAATAAAAAATAAGTAAATTGTAGCGAATTAAATTTCGTTGATTTTGCTCGTCTGTTGTTTTTTTCGGGATTCAATTTAAATATAAACAAAGGTAAAAGTTATGCAAAACAAAAAAGAATATTTTAAATATTACACAGAAAAAGGAATGAGGGTATTCCCTTGTGTCGTCAATGATAAGCGACCAGCCTTAAAGGGGTGGCAAGATAAGGCTACTACAAATATGGAGACCATTTTTAATTGGTGGGCTAATGAATATCCCAATGCAAATATAGGAATAAAAACAGGGAAAGATTCTAATCTAGTTATCGTTGATGTTGATGTAAAAAGCAATGCCAAGGGTATGGAGAGCCTTGAGCAGCTACAACTTGAATGGTATAAACACATTCAAAAAAGGATTGGCAATACCAAGGCCTAGCTCTGTTGTAGCCAATGTTACTATCGCCTTAATTGTTGACAATATTCTTTTTACGGAAGTAGTCACTAAACCCTTTTTGAATAAATAATCTCTAAACAAGGATGCATCTGAACTTGTGTATCTTGTTAGGTCTTTATTACCAATACAATCAACAACATATTCAACATTTCTGTGAGCAACCTGATGGAATGCTTTGGATTTATCTACACCTTTAAGCTTGATATAAAGATTCATCGCATCAACCAAGGTTGTGCCAAAAACACCTTTAGATTCTCCAGCGTATTCTTGAATGAACCTGGAGGTCATTTTGCGTACTCTAATAGAAGACCAGTAGCCTTCTAGTTGACTAGATATATTAGCAGCACTCATGACAGCCGATCTATTAGATTTAGTCCTAAGACTTACAACAATTCTTTTGGTTGAGTATTTATATTGAAGGTCTAAAGGGATGCGGCGAGAGTAGTAATATGTGCCGTTTCTTTTATAAGTATAGTGGTTATCTATGGTCTGCACTATGGTCTACACTCCTTGAGGATATAAAAAGATTTCTCTAGTTAAATCAAGGGGTTAGACGGATAACTTTAGGTAATGTGGTGCGCTCGAGGTGATTCGAACACCCGACATTTGGCTTCGGAGGCCAACACTCTATCCAGCTGAGCTACGAACGCATAATGAAACTGTAGTAGCGAAATAGCTTACTTTATATCGTCAGATGTACAAAATACAGCTTGCATATTTTCTACTAATTGAAGAATTTTGACATCCTTTACTTTGCATAAAATCTTATTGCCATCACGTCTCGACTCAATAATATCTTTTGTTCGTAAGATATCAATGTGCTGAGAAATGTTTGACTGTGAAGAGCCTACTTGTTTTACAATTTCTAGCACTGGTAACTCATCATTTTTAAGTGCACATAAAATCTTAAGACGTAGTGGGTGCGCCATTGCCTTTAGGGCTTTGGTTGCTTTTTCAATATCTTCGTCTTTTTCTAATAAAGTCATTTCACTCATGGTTTCTTCTCGTATTATTTGAATGGTGAATTAAAGTCTGCCAAGCATACCGTATACGCCATATCTTCTTAGTTTAATTAATACCATTTTTTGATAGTAATTAATCAAGCTATCGTTATTTAAAACGATATCTGCAATTTTCCAACTCTGGTCAGCTGTTTGATGGAAGATTAAGTCCAAAAACATGCCGTATGAATAATATCCATTTACCTTAAGTTTAACTGAAATTGAACCACCTATAATTGGTCGAGCTGAAATAAATGCAAATGAAGTGGATCTTGTTTGTGTTAATCTTGACAAAAGAGAGGCAACAATATTTTGTTTAATTTTAGTCACAAAATAAGCCTGCTCTTCATTGCCTAGTCTTAAGTTACTAACAAGTGCAATTTCACTAGCAATATGGTCAAAATCAAATAATGGCGCAACTTCTGTTTGGATTAATCTACCAACAAGTTGTGGAGAGTAAGTAGCAACTGTTGTTAATTGATTTAGTTTAACAATGGCAGTTTGAATAGTTTGAACTGGGCCTGCAGGTTTTGCAACTTCAACAACTTCTGGCGTTGGCATGGCTTTAGCGCTAACCTCATTAACTTCATTAACCTCTTGGATATTTTCAATAGCTGCTGTTTTGGCAGCAACGTGAGTGTTTTCAACTTCACTTTCCTCTGCACAGCTCACTGTTGATAATGATAATAAAAGTGCTAATATAGGTGTATTCAAACTTCTCATTTTTTCTCCATTTAATAAAAACAAAACCAAGTAAAATTCGAAATAATAATTCTTGTTTTCACAGTATTATATTTAAACTTCGTATAAGCAAATAACTATATTATGATTTTATTCAAAATTTTAAAAAATTCTCTATTTTTAGCTATTTTCACGGCAATTATCGGCCTTTCTTTTCAGGTAAATGCAAAAAACAGCACTGAAGAGCAGCGCTTAGAAGAATTCTTCAAGGATCTTGAAGAATTTACGGTTGTTTTTAGTGATATTAAGCAACTTTATGTAGATGATGTCGATAATAAAGAGTTGTTTAACAATGCAATCAAAGGCATGGTTAGTGGCCTTGATCCTCATTCTGTTTATTTAGAGCCTAAAGAGCAAAAAAGCCTAATGGAGAGCGCCTCTGGTAAATTTGGTGGCCTTGGTATTGTTATTAGTAAAAAAGATGAAGGCATACAAGTCATCTCTCCAATTGATGATACGCCAGCCTATAAAGCTGGTATTCAAGCTGGCGACTTAATTGTAAAAATTGGTAAAAAACTAGTTCGTGGCATGAGTCTTGAAGATGGTGTTGATTTGATGCGTGGTGAACCAGGTACAAATATACAAATAACCATCTTACGTAAAAATAAAAAACCTTTTGTAGTTGATATAACTCGTGAAATCATCACTATTGTTACTGTTAAAGGCTACTTATTAGATGATGACATTGGTTATGTGCGAGTTTCTAGCTTTCAAGGTCCAACCGCTAATTTACTAAAAGAGACTATTAAGAAATTAGTTAAAGAAAATGGTAGTTTTTTAAAGTCTTTAATTTTAGACTTACGTAACAACCCTGGTGGCGTACTCAATGGTGCAGTGGATGTATCTAATTTATTCATTGATAAAGCTGGTTTAGTAGTTTACACCGAAGGTAGAATCCCAAGCTCAAAGCTAAAATTTAAAACAGAGCGTGGTGATATTTTGCTAGACTCGCCAATGGTGGTGTTAATTAACGAAGGCTCTGCATCAGCTTCTGAAATTGTTGCAGGCGCACTGCAAGATCATAAGCGTGCTATTATTATGGGTAGCACCTCATTCGGCAAAGGTTCGGTTCAAACGATTATTGAGCTAGATGGAGGCTACGGTCTTAAAGTAACCACAGCTCGATATTACACGCCAAATGGTCGTTCGATTCAAGCAAAAGGCATCGTACCTGATATTGAACTAAAAAACATCAGCCTTGAAAATGAAAAAGAAGAGTCTGTTGATGAAATCAAAGAAAATGATTTAACTGGACATTTAGAGCAAGAAACACCAGACAATATGTCTGCAGATGAGATTGTAGATTCGCAAGAAAAAATTCAAGCTTCTTTGGATAAAAAAGCCATTGAAAAACTTAAAAAAGATTATTTTGTTCACGAAGCAACCAACCTACTTAAGGCGCTAACTGTTTTAGGAAAATAATTTATGGCAATTACGCTGGCAATAGCAAATCAAAAAGGAGGGGTTGGTAAAACCACCACCGCCGTTAATTTAAGTGCCGCTTTACGGGCAATTAAAAAACGTGTTTTATTGATTGATATTGATCCGCAAGGTAACGCCACAATGGGTTGCGGAGTTGACAAACACACACTTGAAAACTCTGTGTGCGAATTACTTCTAGATGAGTGTGACATTAATAAAGCCATCGTACATGTTGATGAATCTGGCATTGATGTCTTAGGTTCAAATACTGATTTAATCGCTGCGGAAGTCGCACTATTGCGTGGGCACAATTCTGAATACAAACTCAAGAATGCCATTCGCTCTGTTGCCAGTAATTATGATTACGTTATTATCGACTGCCCACCTTCGCTTAACATGCTTACCATTAACGCCTTTACGGCCTCTGACGGTATCATCATTCCGATGCAATGTGAATATTACGCATTAGAAGGCTTAACAGCACTAATGCAAACCATTGATAAAATTAAAGCTACCACCAATCCAAATTTAGAGATTACCGGCTTGGTGAGAACTATGTATGACAATCGCAACAACCTCTCTAATGAGGTTTCTTTACAGCTACAACAATATTTCTCTCACAAAGTGTTCAAAACCATTGTCCCTAGAAATGTAAAATTAGCAGAAGCACCTAGCTTTGGCCAAGATGCAATTAGCTACGCAAGATCATCTAAGGGTGCAATTTCTTATATTTCCTTGGCCAGTGAAGTGCTAAGAAAAACATCAACCAACTAAATTAATATGGCAAAAATTTCAAAATTAGGTCGCGGCCTAGACATTTTATTAGGTCAAGTTAACAACAGCACTAAGGATCCTGATCACGGCATGAAGATGCTTAACGTTAGCGATCTTCAGCGTGGTAAATATCAACCTAGAGATGACTTTGATCCAGAAGCACTAAACGAGCTTGCTGCCTCAATTACTTCTCAGGGTGTTATTCAACCCTTAGTAGTTAGAAAAGTTACTTACGATAAATTTGAGATTATTGCAGGTGAACGTCGTTGGCATGCGGCGAAAATTGCTGGACTCACCGAAGTACCAGTTATTGTTCGTGAGATTGATGATCAAGTTGCACTAGCAATTGGATTAATTGAAAACATTCAACGTGAATCACTCACATCATTAGAAGAAGCCAAAGCACTGCAGCAACTCATTGAAGATTTTAAAATGACACATGAGGAGATTTCAAGTGTTGTTGGCAGATCAAGATCAAGTGTCACCAACCTTATTCGCCTATTACAACTAGGTGACGATGCAAAAGAGCTGCTTAGCAAGGGTAAGATTGAAATGGGTCATGCTCGCGCAATACTTCCTTTAAATGAAGATGATCAAAGCATGGTGGCACATCAGATTGTTGGAAAATCTTTATCAGTACGCCAAACAGAAGAGCTAGTTAAACGTGTATTAAATCCAAAAACCAAGACTACAGCAAAGATTGAGCCTCACATTTCTGAATTAATGAGCTCACTGTCTAAAATGCTAGCGTCCAAAACTGAAATCAAAGCATCGGGCAACAAGGGTAAGATTATTATTCATTACAAATCTGCGGATGAGCTTAACAATATTTTAAAACATATTAATTGATTTAAACTCTTACTCCTTATCTAAAGGAGCGCTGGAAATCCGCTAACCCCTCCCAGAGGACTACTGGATATCACTAGTCCGTCTGGATTGCTATATGTCGCTAATCAAAGCCGCCAATTCGTTCAAACTTTAACGAATCATCATAATGCATCCAAATTCCGAAAGCCTTGCCAATGACATAGCTTTCTGGAACAAAACCCCAGAAGCGTGAATCACTACTACGTGCACGATTATCACCCATAACAAAAAAGTGCCCTGCAGGTACTGTTGCTTTAACACCTCTTGACGCTTGATTGGGCTCAAGAAGAATATCATGCGGATTAGAGCCTAACAACTCTCTCTGATGCTTAAAACCAGTCATGCCAGCGCCTGATTCAACCCCTTGATAATCCTTAAAATCTTCATAAGCAATCTTAACGCCATTAACACGCAACTGATCTGCATGATAAATAATTTCATCACCCGGAACACCAACAATACGTTTGATAAAATCAGCGCCCAGATATTTGTCATTTTTCTCATAATTAGGATATCTGAAAACAATCACATCCCCTCTTTCAGGCTTATCAAATTCAATTAGTTTTTTGTTTAGAACAGGGACGCTAATACCGTAGTTAAATTTAGACACCAAAATAAAATCACCTGTCAATAAGGTTGGCATCATCGAATTTGATGGAATTCTAAAAGGCTCTACAATAAAACCACGTAAGACAAACACCAACAACAAGACTGGAAAAAACTCTGCAGACCATTGCACCATCTTTGGACGGTTTAAATATTTTTCATTTTTATTAAATCGTAAAAACATAACGAAATAAACAAACTTAGAGAATCCTGTTTTATCAGGTGTCGAGTGGGATGATTCGCCACCCTTATTAAAAAATAAATGATCCAAACTAACAATCATAAAAGCTGTGATTAAAAAGAGTGCCAAGTAAGAGGAAACATCCCAAGCAAAAAATGGTGAAGCGTTTTCAAGTGTCATAAGTTAATACCTTTATAAAAAAAAGCAAATACAAAAGATGGTTATTATATAATAACTTCTTTTTATAGTTTTTCACATTGGAGGAAATACAATGGCATTAGCAGATTTAGATAGAGATGCTCACGGTTACTTAGTAAACTTAACAGATTGGAACGAGGATATTGCTCAAGAGATTGCAGCAGAAGAAGGCGTTGAGCTATCAGCTGACAGCTTTAAATTAATCAACTTCCTACGTGAAGAATACATTAACAATAACGCTAACCAGCCTAACGAACGTAATATGGTGAAAGGCTTAAAATCTGATTGGGATGGTAAATTAGGTACAAAAGAGTTATACGCTTTATTCCCTAAAGGTCCTGCTAAACAAGCTGGTAAAGTTGCTGGTCTTCCAGAAACTAGACGTAAAGGTGGTTACTAAGCACTAAGCTTTTTAACTTATAAAAAAGGCGCTCATTGAGCGCCTTTTTTAATGCCTAGTAATTTTCTAAACTTCAACAATATTTAATCCTGCTGAATTAGAAAGTTCAACAAAGTTTGGAAAAGAAGTCATGACATTATCAACACCGTTGATTTCAATCGGATAATCACACCTTAACGATGCTACTGCAAAAGACATTGAGATTCGATGATCGTGATGAGATTCAATCATTGCTGTAGGTTTTTGAAATTGGCCGCCTTGAATTTTTATACCATCATCCAATACTTCATTTTCAATACCTAAAATACTCAAACCATCGGCCATCACCTGAATACGGTCAGATTCTTTTACTCTAAGCTCTTTAGCACCTGTCAGTATGGTTTCACCCTTAGCACAACTCGCAGCGATAAACACAGCTGGAAATTCATCAATAGCAAGTGGCACTAACGACTCAGGTATATGAATACCCTTAAGTTCAGATGACTGAATACGAATATCGGCCAATAATTCACCACCGATTTCACGCTGATTTAAAGTTGTTAGCCTAGCACCCATTAATTTTAAAACGTCAATCACACCTGTTCTGGTTGGATTGATATTGACACCTAGCAAGGTAATGTCGGCTTGTGGCGCAATACAAGCAGCCACCATAAAGAAAGCTGCTGAAGATATATCACTTGGTACTTGAATTTCGGTTGCTGTCAATTCGCCGCCACCAGTTAAGCACATCTCATTATCGTTCACACGAACATCATAACCCAAGCCCTTTAACATACGTTCAGTATGATCTCGAGTAGGTGCTGGCTCTGTTACGCAAGTATCGCCTTGCGCATATAAACCTGCCAATAAAACACAAGACTTAACTTGTGCAGATGCAACTGGCAAGTCGTAATGAATGCCTGTTAATTGCTGGCCACCTGTAATCTTTAATGGTGGCTTGCCATCATTGCTATCAATCACTGCACCCATGTCTTTTAATGGGTTGATTACTCGACCCATTGGGCGTTTTGATAAAGACTCATCGCCAATCAACTCACAATCAAATGCTTGTGCGGCAAGAATGCCTGACATTAATCTAATAGAGGTACCTGAGTTGCCTAAATCTAACGGCCCTTCTGGTTTTTTTAATCCATTAATGCCAACGCCATGAATAGTTACATTATCGCCTTCACGCTCAATTTTGACACCCATAGCTTGAAATGCTTTAAGCGTTGATAAAGCATCTTCACCCTCTAAAAAGCCGCTTACCTTTGTAATGCCATGGCTTAATGAGCCAAGCATAATAGAGCGATGTGAAATAGACTTGTCACCAGGGACTTTTAATTCGCCCGACAAAGTTGATGCCGGACTTGCGATAAACTTACTCATAATATTTTTTTAGTTTTTTAACCAGTTATCTCTTGCAGACTTCGCATCGGAGAATAATTTCTCCAATTCTTCTGGTTGATTATTTTTAATTAGATGGGCTATGCTACTTAAGCTTTCTTGATAACCCTCAATATGTTTGATGATTTGATCTGGATTATTAATACAAATATCTCGCCACATGACTGCATCACTCGAAGCGATGCGTGAAAAATCTTTAAATCCACCAGCAGCATAATGGCACGCATCAGGATTACTACTCATTAAATAATCCATCAAAGAAAAAGCAAGCATATGCGGCAAATGAGAAGTCATTGCTAATAAATCATCATGCTTATCTGCATCCATAACCTCTACTTTAGCGCCCACACTTTGCCATAAAGCACTAACAGCAGAAACTGAAAGTGCATTAGAATTATCTTCAGGGGTAATAATAACGCGCTTATTGTTAAATAAATCAGCCTGTGCGGCTTCAACACCACTTTGCTCTTTACCTGCAATTGGATGCGCTGGAATAAAATTTTTTGGCATATGTCCAAACACCTGCTTAGCAATATTAATCACACTAGCTTTGGTACTACCCACGTCAGTAACTATCACCTGATCAGTAATATAAGGCTTGATCATTTCTAATATCGCTTTAAAACTATTAACAGGTGTGGCAATCAAAACCAAGTCAACGTCTTTTAACGCTTCAGAAATATCTAAAGAATATTCATCTATCACCATTAATTCTTGCGCTTTGATTAGGTTAGCTTCATTTCTGCCATAACCAACAATAGTACCTACTTGGCTGGATTGTTTCAAACCTGCGGCAAAAGACCCGCCAATTAAACCAACACCAATAATACAAATTCTATTCATCATAATACTGACTTTAGTGCATCTAAGAAATCTGAAATTTCTCTAGAGGTGCCAATTGATACTCTTAAGTAGTTTTTCATTTCAACCGGGCGAACGATAAAACCAAGTTCTAATAATTGCTGGTAAAGCTTTGCCGAATCGGCCACTTTAACAGAGATAAAATTTGCCGAAGAAGGGATATAACTCAAACCCAATTTATCAAAACCACTAGCCAGTTGTTTTAATCCATTTTTATTAGCAATGACCGAACGAACCAAATGTGATTGATCGCTCAGCGCACTAACAGCCGCAACTTGAGCAATATGATTAACATTAAATGGCTGACGAATACGATTAATGTAATCAGCAATTTTACTACTAGAGACTGAATAGCCCACTCTCAAACCAGCCAAACCATAAGCCTTTGAGAAGGTGCGAGTGATAATCAAATGATCAAATTCTTTTAACCATTTGATAGCCACATCTTTATCGTCTAAATATTCAAAATAAGCCTGATCTAAAACTACGGTAATTGAATTTGGCACTCGAGATAAAAATGCATGTATCTCATCGTCGCTTAACAACGTGCCAGTTGGATTGTTCGGATTAGCAATAAAAATCAGCTTGGTGTTATCTGTAATTGCAAGTAGCATTGCTTCTAAATCATGACCAAAATCTTTAGATTTTGTAACCATGGCTTGAGCACCTAAGGCTTGTGTTACCAATGGATAAACCACAAAAGCATATTCAGAAAATATTACCTCATCTGTACTTTGACAAACATAAGCTCTAGCAATAAGCTCCAAGATATCATTTGAGCCATTGCCTAAGGTAATCGCATCAGTTGACACATCAAGATGATTACCAATTGCCTGCTTGAGTTCAAAGCCATTACCATCAGGATATCGATCAACTTCACTAACAGCCTGTTGCATGGCTTCTAAAGTTTTCTGTCCAATTCCTAGCGGGTTTTCATTACTGGCCAATTTCACCACATGATCAAGCCCTAGTTCTCGCTGTAGCTCACTAATTGGCTTGCCACCCTGATAAGGCTTTAGGGATTTAATACTATCGCAAACACTCATAAAACTGCTATTGGATAAGAGCCTAAAACACTCATTTTCTGTACGCGACTATTGACTTCTGATAATGCAGATTTCATTTTTTCATCATCCTGATGGCCTTCAATATCAATCAGGAATAAATACTCCCACTTAACACCAGGAATTGGATGGCGCGCAAGCTGAAACATATTAATATCTTGATCTTTGAATGGTTCAAGCAAAGCTAGCAAAGCGCCAGATTCGTGCTTAGTAACCACCAAAATAGAAGTTTTGTCTTTACCAGAAGCCTCAACAGATTCCTTACTTAAGATTAAGAATCGAGTTGTATTGCCAGTTTTATCTTCGATGTTTTTAGCTACTCTTTCTAAGCCATAAAGACTTAAAGCTGCTTCAGAGGCAATTGCTGCAGCACCCGCCTCTTCTTTAACAATGCGTGCTGCCAATGCATTAGACGCAACCGCCTTTAACTGTGCATTGGGATAATGATTAGCCAGCCAACGACGACATTGATCAAGCGCTTGCTGATGCGCGTAAATTACTTTAATCTCTTTAGATTGATCTACACTCATCAGCTGATGCTGAATAGAAATCTCCACCTCGCCACAAATCTTAAGATCTTGCGAGTAGAGCATATCAACCGTACCACCAATTACACCATTTGATGAATTTTCAATCGGCACCACGCCGTAGTGCGCATTGCCTTTTTCTACTTGGTGAAAAATCTCATCAATACTAGCGCAATCAAGCGTTGATACTGCATGGCCAAAATGCTTTAAAGCCGCCTCTTGAGTAAACGTACCTTCAGGGCCTAAATAAGCGATATTTAAAGGTTGCTCCAAGGCAAGGCAGGCAGACATAATTTCACGAAAAATATGCGCCATGTCTTTATCTTTTAACTGGCTATCGTTACGTTCAATAATAGAGCGAAGCACTTGCGCTTCGCGCTCAGGTCGATAAAAGACGCTATTAACATCAGTCGCTCTTTTAACCTCAGCCACTTCGCCTGCTAAATCAGCACGCTTACCAATTAACGCCTGGACTTGCTTGTCTAGTGTGTCAATTTCAATTCGTAATTCTGCTAGTGTTTTATTACCCATATTGTTTTTCAAAATCAGCCATAAATTCAATTAATGTATCTACGCCACTTTCTGGCATAGCGTTATAAATACTAGCGCGCATACCGCCCACAGACTTATGCCCTTTTAACGCTAATAAGTTAGCATTATAAGACTTTTCCAAGAACAACTTATCTAGTTTGTCGTCTGCCAAAATAAATGGCACATTCATCCATGAACGATACTGTGGATTCACTGGGTTTGAATAAAAACCAGAGCTGTCAATTGCTTGGTAAAGTTTGTTAGCTTTTCGTTCATTAATGATAGCCATTTCAGCGATACCACCCTGTTCTTTTAACCATTCAAATACACGACCTGCCGCGTACCAAGGAAAGGTTGATGGCGTGTTAAACATTGATTCGTTATTAGCTTGCGTGGCATAATCAAACAAGATCGGTTGTTTTGGTACCACATCACCAATCAAGTCTTCACGGACAATCACAATGGCGATGCCCGCAGGGCCAATATTTTTCTGAGCGCCTGCATAAATAACACCAAATTTTGATACATCAATTTCACGCGACAAGATGGTTGATGACATATCAGCCACAATCGGCATGTCAACTTCAGGAATAAAATCAAACTCTAAACCAGCAATAGTTTCATTTGGCGTGTAGTGAAGATATGCTGCAGATTCATCAATTTTCCAATTAGCAAAATCTTCAATATCTGTAAAGTTGTTAGACGTGCTATCTGTACAAATATTTACTTGAGCGTAACGCTGCGCCTCGGCAATCGCCTTAACTGACCAATGGCCCGTATTGGCATAATTCACTTTAGTCTTGCCGCGCAATAAGTTAATCGGCACCATTGAAAATTGAGCCGATGCACCGCCTTGTAAAAACAATACTTTGTAGTTACTGGGAATATTCATTAGATCACGTAAATCTTGTTCAGCTTTATGTGCCACCTCCATAAAATCAACACTACGATGAGAGATCTCCATTACCGATGCTTTGGCATTGCCATACTCAACAAGCTCTGCTTGAATTTGACTAAGCACTTGCTTGGGTAGCATAGCTGGACCGGCGCTAAAGTTATAGATTTCGCTCATTAATAATATTCCTGGAAAAATTTCAATTTATTTTACGTGAATATCGTTCAAATTTTTACTTGAAACGCACTTAGCGATATTCGCAAATTCCTTTATATAGATAAGCTCTTTGTCTCCTTCACGAACCGCCAAATATAATGTACGCCATACGCCATTCTTACCCAAGGGAATTAAACTGACTTTAACCTTTTGTTCGTCAGTTAACGCCCACTGCGGCATTGTAGCAATACCCTGGTTGTTTAACACCAATTGCATCATCATTAAAGGCAGCTCAACCTTGCGCGTCGTTTTAGGATTGACCTTAGCAGGTTTTAAAAAATAATTAAACACATCAAGTCGATTGTGGCTCACTGGATACGTCAGCAAGGTTTGATCTTTAATATCACTAGGGGTTAAATAGGGTTTTTCAGCAAGCGCACTATCTAGTGACATAACCATGAGCATCTGATAATCAAATAACGGAAAGTATTCAAATTGCTTATCATCGAGTGGATCGGAAGTTACCACCATATCTACATCATAGTTTTTTAACGCCTCCATCGGCTCAAAACTAAAAGCTAAAGATAAGTCAAAATCCACCTTGGGTTGTTTTTCTCTAAACACATCTAGTGTTGGTATTAACCAATCAAAGCAACTGTGACACTCAATAGCAATATTAAGTCGCCCACCCTCAGAATGAATAAGCTGCTTTTCAGTCATCTCAATACGAGGCAACACATCATTTGCAAGCTCTAATAATTTCTTACCTTGTAGTGTTAATTTAAAAGGATCTGAATGGCGAACAAAAATTGAGCCATCTAATAAATCTTCTAATTTTTTAATCTGATGCGATAGTGCAGACTGAGTAATAAACAAACTGTCAGCCGCCTCAGATACATTGCCTTGTTTATTTAAAGCTTGAATTAATTTTAAGTGCGAAATTTCAATCATGAGTAAAATTCATAATAAGTATTAATATTATTATATAGACTAATAATTTAAAAACCCTATAATAGGCACAAAGTTTGAATCACTGGAAGTTAGTTAAATTCTAACACTGCCCTCGCAACGGTAAAGTCCGATACATATTCAAATAACAAATTAACAACTACGATGGGTGGTGAGTTAGATTGATGCATATCTGTGCAATATCTGCTCTCACTCGTTAATGATTTAACGGAGCAATCATGAATATTAAAAAACTTTCTTTAGTCGCTGCAGTTTCAGCGCTAACTTTAACTACAGCATCTAATGCGGTATTAGGCCCTATTCCAATTTTTCTAAATCCCGTTAAAGTTAGTGCAAACTACTTTAATGACCTTGATACCCATGCTACATTTGCTTCGGAAATATACTCATCACAAGATATAAAAGAGTCTGGATCAAACAATCTCTATGATTTTTTAAGCAATAACACTTCAATAACAATTACACCGAATGCTGGAAATAAATTTTCACAAAAAATTGACATGCGTGGTTATGGCACAACAAATGGACATCAAAATATTGTTATTACTGTAGACGGGGTTAGACTTAATAATCACACATCATCATCGCAATCTATTGGAAATATTATTTTAAATAATATTGATAGAATTGAAATCACCAAAGGTAGTGGGTCAGTTGTTTATGGCGATGGTGCAATGAGTGGTGCTATTCATATCTTTATGAAAGATGCTTATGATTCGTATGTAGAATTAGAAACTGGTAATTATGGCGTTATTAATAAATCTATTTCAACAAGTTCAAAATCTGATGTACTAATTATTAATGCAGCAATTGAAACACAAGAAAGGGGTGGGTTTTCTGTTGCTGATAGCACTAGTAATAAGGACTGGGGTAAACAGACAAATAAAGAAATTGATTTAAAAATTGATGCAACTAACAATACACAAATTCAATTATCACTAGCAAATAATGACAGTGATTACAGGTATCCAGAATACCAAACCATTTCCCAATTTAATTCTGATCCAACTCAAAATGGAACGGGGCGTAATTATGCACATTCGATTATTAACTCTGATGATTATTCACTAGGTATCAACACTAAAATAAATGACACATTGACTTTGGACATTAAAACCACAGAAGAAGAAAAAACAAGTGAAACAACATTTTGGTGGGGTTCTGGCGGTATTAAGAAAGATAGGAAAACAAGTGATTCTCTAACTTTTAATTACACTAACAACAATACAACAATTGATGGTGGATACTCTAAACTTTATGGTGAAAGAAAAGAAAAATCATATGGATCATCCACCTTTGATAAGCTGACAACTAAAGATAACAAAGGTTATTTTGTTCAGGCAAAACATCTAATTGATAATACAAACTATGTTGCTGGATATAGAAATGAGAGTGTTGATTATTTTTATAACAAAACCTCTGCTACCGGAAATCATGATTTAACAGCATATAATTTTGGTATTAATAAGAAATTAGATGACAATTTATCAAAGCCACTCGCCAGTTGTTTTAATCCATTTTTATTAGCAATGACCGAACGAACCAAATGTGATTGATCGCTCAGTGCACTAACAGCCGCAA
>FPHR01000026.1_pt1 | contig 15638 bp, 14 predicted proteins | sample 1057281 | NCBI WGS metagenome assembly FPHR01 (sample SAMEA4473329, study PRJEB15554) | hydrothermal vent metagenome | biome: marine basaltic hydrothermal vent biome; feature: marine hydrothermal vent; material: water | place: Pacific Ocean | collected 2011-06-14/2011-07-23 | depth 1685 m | reverse complement strand
TTCTGGGCTAATATTGATAATTTCTCTGTCAGTAGCGATAGATCGTTTTATATTGTTGATGGCGATAGTATTAGTTTGCAAATGCGACTCGCTGGTATTGACACGCCAGAAATTAAGCAAAAGTGTCGGCAATACAAAGATCAAATAATTGATTGCGGTCGCCTTTCTAGGCGTTATTTACAACGACTACTAAAAAACTTGCCAGGAGATGTAAATATTCATCCTGTTGGGGTTGATCATTATCAGCGAATTTTGGTTAGAGTTTACAAGGGCGATACTAATATTGGCCAATTGATGGTTCAATCAGGCATGGCATTTTCTTATAAAGATGTTTATCGTCAAGAAGAGCAATTGGCCAAAGCAGAAAAATTAGGGTTTTGGGGTTTTGATACGCCACCGGTTGAGCCTTACAAATGGCGAAAATTAAAACGCAACTAGTCTCGCTATCTCATGGTAACTAACTCTTCAGCGCTTGATGGATGAATCGCCACTGTGTCGTCAAATTGTTTTTTGGTTGCGCCCATTTTAATGGCGACAGCAAACCCTTGTAGCATTTCATCTGCACCATGTCCCATAATATGACAGCCAACAACTTTTTCATCATCGCCTTCACATACCAGTTTTAATGCTGTGGTAGTTTTATGATCCAATAATGCGTCAGCCATCGGGGTAAATTCTGATTTGTAAATTTTTACTTTATCAAATTTTTCTTTAGCTTGAACTTCAGTTAAGCCAATGGTGCCGATAGGTGGATGAGAAAATACCACTGTTGCAATGTTGTTGTAATCAAGATGGCGATCAGTCATACCGTTGTATAGTCGGTCAGATAATCTTCTACCAGCAGCAATGGCTACTGGTGTGAGTGGTGCACGACCTGTAGCATCACCCAATGCAAAAATATTGTCAACATTAGTTACCTGAAATTTATTCGTAGGAATAAAGCCACGTTGATTGCATTCAACACCTGCATTTTCTAGATCTAAATGCTGTGTCATTGGGTTTCTGCCAACCGCCCATATAACCGTATCAAAACCATAAAATTCACCTTTGTTGGTGATAACAGTTTTGTCTTTAGTGACTTTTTCAATTTGTGACTCATGGTGAATGGTGATACCATGTGCCGTATAGTCTTTATCAAGTGCTGCTTGGATCATTGGGTCAAATCCTCTAAGTAAAGTATCGGCACGACCGAAAAGCTCTACCTTTGAGCCTAATGCATTAAGTACGCCAGCAAGCTCTACTCCAATATAACCACCACCAATAACAGCCACTTTTTCAGGTAATTGATCTAATTCAAAAAATCCATCAGAAGTAATACCATGTTCAGCACCTTCAATATGAGGAACGGTAGGCTCGCCACCTGGAGATAGTACAATATGATCAGCTGTGTATTCTTTACCATTGACAGAGATGGTGTTTTTATCAACCAGCTTTCCAAAGCCGTGGATATAGTCAATACCTAAATCCTCTAAATAGCCGTCATACCAATTAGTAATGCCTTTAATGTAATTTTCGCGACCCTCTTTGAGTTTCTTCCATGAGAAGTTTTTTAGTTCAACATCAAATCCAAAGCCTTTTGCACTATTGATTTGAGTTGCTGTATTAGCAGCAAACCACATGACTTTTTTGGGAACACAGCCAACATTAACGCAAGTACCACCAATTGTTTTAACTTCAATCACAGCACATTTTTTGCCATATTCTGAAGCTCTTTCTACTGCCGATAATCCGCCAGAACCGGCACCAATTGCGATCATATCGTAATGTGTTGTTTTATTTGTCATGTCTACTCCTTAATTTTAAGTGCAATAGGCTTTTCCTATAGCAAACTAATATCCAGCTTTTAAACTAGCTTCAATAAATTTATCTAAATTTCCATCAAGTACGTCGCCAGTATTGGTTGATTCTACACCGGTGCGCAGATCTTTAATACGTGATTGATCAAGTACGTATGAGCGAATTTGATGTCCCCAGCCAATGTCAGATTTTGCATCTTCTTGCTCTTGGCTTTCACTATTACGCTTTTGCATTTCAAGCTCATATAGTTTTGATTTCAACTGCTTCATTGCCTGATCTTTATTGGCATGCTGAGAACGACCATCTTGACACTGAACCACAGTATTGGTGGGTAGGTGGGTGATACGCACAGCAGAATCTGTTTTGTTAACGTGCTGTCCACCTGCACCACTAGCACGGTAGGTATCAATACGAATTTCTGACTTATTGATTTCAATGTCAATATCATCATCAACTTCAGGTGAAACAAACACAGAGCAAAATGAAGTGTGGCGTTTTCCATTTGCATTAAAAGGAGATTTTCTTACTAGGCGATGAATGCCAATTTCACTTCTTAGCCAGCCATAAGCATATTCGCCATCAAAATGAATGGTGGCGGATTTAATGCCAGCAACTTCACCTGCTGATGCCTCCATGAGCTTCACTTTGAATTTATGTTTATCACCCCAGCGTAAGTACATTCGCAATACCATTTCCGCCCAATCTTGAGCCTCTGTACCACCTGAGCCTGATTGTATATCTAAGTAAGCTGAATTAGAATCAAGCTCACCATTAAACATACGTTCAAATTCAAGCTTCGCAATAGATTTTTCTATTATGCTAAGATCATCTTTGACGCCATTGGCGGTATCTTCATCATTTTCTGATTGTGCCATATCGAGTAATTCACTGGCATCGTTTAAGATGTTATCTGCTTGCTCAAAAGTATGGCATACATACTCTAGTGTTGATTTTTCTCGGCTTAAAGCTTGGGCACCTTCAGGGTTGGACCAAACTTCTGGATTTTCCATTTCAAGTAGCACTTCTTCTAGACGACCTTGTTTCTCCTCAAGATTTAAGTGAGCAGATAATATTCTTGTACGCTCAATAAGATCGTCAATGTGTTGGTAAGTTGGTGATAGCTCCATGATGCTAATTTTACTATTGAGTGGGCATAAAAAAAGCCCCAAACGGGGCTTTTATGAAAAATAATTTAAATTATTTTCTTAGACCTAAACGCGAAATCAAATCAGAATAAGCGCTTACGTTTTTACCCTTAAGGTAAGTAAGTAATTTCTTACGTTGAGAAACTAAATGTAAAAGACCTCTTCTTGAGTGGTGATCTTTTTTATGTGTTTTAAAATGCTCAGTTAAATGTTTAATGCGAGCTGTTAATAAGGCAACTTGTACGTTAGTAGAACCGGTGTCTCCATCAGTAGCTTGGTATTCTTTGATGATTGCTTGTGTATCGATTGACATAATATATTTTCTAAAACATAAATAATAAAGGGTAAATTATACGCTAAATTGTTTAATCATTCTAATACTTAAAGTAAATAAGTTAATAAAAACTAGACTCACCCTCTGGGCGAGTTTTAAAACGCCTATGGATCCACAAATATTGGTCAGGGTTTTTAAGTATTTGTACTTCTAAAATTTTATTGGTTATTGCAGCGCTAGCTATTGCATCAGTGTCTGGATACTGATCGATAGGTTGTTCAAAATTCATGCTATAGCCAGATTCAGTGCGAATAAAATAATAAGGAATCACCACAGTATTATCACCTTTGGCCAGACGCGCAGTTGCAGTAACGGTGGCTGTTTGAATATTAAAAAAAGGCGCAAAAACACATTTTTCTATTCCTAAATCTTGATCAGGCGCATACCAAATAGGTAGTTTGTTTTTAATTGCCTTAAGCATTGAGCGTGTATCTTTGGTTTTGATCATTACAGCACCATTATCAACAAAACCTTTGCGCATTACCTCATCAAATAAGGCATTATTTTGAGGTCTGTAAATATTGGCAATATTATGCTTCAATAAAAGTGCACGTGAGCCTAGCATTAGTGGCATAAAGTGAGCTGCTAATAAAATAACACTTTTTCCTTGATTGATAGCCTCTATTAAATAATGTTCATTATGAATGCTAATCATTGAAGCAACTTTTTTATCGCTTGCAAAATACGCGCTTGCAGTTTCAAAAACAGAAATACCAATTGATTCAAAATTTTGCTTAACTAAGCGCTCAACTTCAGATTTATTTTTATTTGGAAAACACTGAGAAATATTAATAAAGGCAATTTTTCTAAAACGAGCAAGGGTGAGATAAAGCAAAAAACCCATGGCCTTGCCTAGAACAACTTGAATGTTAAAGGGTAATTTAGCACCCAGTTTCATCAATCCAATCAGGATCCAAGTGGGTATAAATTTAGGATGATAAAATTTTTGATTATTCATTAAAATATACTTTATGCCTTATATTGCTCAGAGTTTTATTGACGACCTACCTAATCAAATCGACATTGTTGATTTGATTAATAAGCGTCTGCCTTTAAAAAAATCTGGCAGTGATTATCGCGCTCCGTGTCCCTTTCATGGTGGTAAAAATAGTAATTTCGCCGTCAATGCTCACAAGCAATTTTATCATTGTTTTAAGTGTGGTGAGAGTGGTGGTGCTATTAGTTTTATTCAGAAGTTTGATAACCTAAATTTTGTTGAGGCGATTGAAACCATCGCCGGTGAATTTGGCCTACCCATTGAGTATGATTCAAAATCTAAGCCGGTCGATCCACGACTTGAGCGTTATCGTACGCTTTCTAAAAAGGTAGCTGATTTTTACACTAATCAACTTCGTAATTCACCTGCAAAAGACAAAGCCGTAAGCTATGCCAAGGCGCGCGGTATTAGTGGAGCAATTGCTAAACGATTTGAGCTTGGTTTTGCTTCTCCAGGCAATAAAGATTTAATGCTTAATTTTGAGAATAGTGAGCAAGATATCGCTGACCTTAAAACACTAGGATTAATCAAAGAAGGTCAGTATGGAGATTATGATTTTTTTCGTGATCGACTTATGTTTCCAATACATAATAGTAAAGGTAATGTAATTGCATTTGGTGGTAGAGCGTTTGACAATGATGCCAAAGCAAAATATTTAAACTCTTCAGAGAGCGTCATTTTTTCAAAGTCTAGAGAGTTATACGGATTGCATCATGCTCGTAAATACTCCAGAGCCATGGATTATATTTTGGTTGTTGAGGGTTATATGGATGTAGTGGCAATGCATCAAGCTGACATTACTAAAGTGGTTGCAACATTAGGCACGGCAACTTCTGCTGAGCATCTACTTATTTTGATGCGTACTACTAATGTCGTGGTATTTTGTTTTGATGGTGATGAAGCGGGGCGCTCTGCAGCGTGGAAGGCGTTAAAAATTACTTTGCCGCTAACCAAGGCTGGCGTTACATTTAAATTCTTATTTTTGCCTGATGGTGAAGATCCAGATTCATTGGTTAAAAAAGAGTCTGCCAAGGCATTTGAAGACCGTATTGACGTGGCCCAGCCTTTGTCGCAGTTTTTGTTTGATCATATTAAGTCTAAAGTAGCTTTTGACACTATTGAAGGTAAGACTCAATTTTTAGAGCAAGTTTCAGTGTTGATTAAAACAGTGAATTATGAAGTTTATCAGCAGCAGTTAGTTGACGGTGTTGCTCAAATTGTAGGTCAGAGTGTTGATCAAGTACGATTGATTTTCGATCAAGAGGCGCCTCAACCCCAAGATCAGCCTGCTGTATATATTGATACACAAGCTAACTATGAAAACCATGAAGAAGTAGATTTCCATGATTTTTCTGATCATGTAGATTTCAAACCTACACCAGTTGTTAAACCCAGCAATATGAAAGCACTGATGTCAAAAATGATTACCTTGGTGCTTAATTACCCAATTTTGGCTGACGCAACCGCAGAAGTTAGGGTGCGTACAATTGATAATGCTGAAGTATTGTTAGAATTAATTAGATCGGCGCAAATAGATGAAAATATTTCTCAACTGGAGTTAATTAAGCCGTTTCAGAATAAGCAAGGTATTTTTAGACGTTTGAATGAGTTGTGTGCACTTGAGCCATTTTTAAGTGAAACTCAAGCACGAGAAGAATTTTTATCTATTTTAAATTCAATCGAGAGACAGCAAAAAGGCCAACAAATAAAAGCCTCTATTCATCATGCGCATACATTAGAAGAGCAGCAGGAAATCATGCAAGGAATTTTAAAAAGTAAGCGTAAGACTTAGTTACTTTAGACTGAGTTTAATACTGTTATCACTAGTTAAGATGTGCTTCATGGTGTCACTAAATACTATGGCTGCTGAATTGGCACCACCACATTTGTTGAGTTTATCTGGATTGTAATAGTTGTAGCATTTCTTTGGATGGTCTAATCTAATCGCCATGATATACTTAGGCTTTTTAACTGGCACAAACCCGGTGAAGAAAGTCCGTTTAGCACCATCTTTGTTGTAGCTACCATTCACTATCATTTCAGCAGTGCCTGTTTTTCCAGCTACATCATAGCCCTTAATGCTAGCTCGATATCCAGATCCACCCCAAGAGGCAACTGAATCTAATAAGTTTGCAATTTTATCCGTTGATTTTTTACTAAAAACTTGTGTATTTTGCTCGTAAGTAGGCATGTTTTTAATCAGTTTTAATGGTGGAATTGCACCGTCATTAGCAAAGACTAAATACGCTCGAGCCAGTTGCGCTAAGTTTGTATTCATTGGGCCATAGCCAAAGGATAGGGTGCGTTTATCAGCCAAACCCCAAGAGTCAAAATATCTCAAAGATCCAGAATTTTCAATACTGGGAATTAAGCCAAGTGGACGACCAAAGCCTAATTTATTCCAGGTAGTGTATGTATCTTCTTTACTGAGTTTTTCTGAAACAATGACAGTGCCTTGGTTGTGTGACTTCTCTAGAATTTTTTTCACTGTCATGCACGTGTAATCGCCTTCACGTTTTACGTATTTCATGCGCTTAGTGACGTCGAAACATTCATCTTCTTGTGCTGTGATCTTCCCTTGATCCAATGCCAATAACATGGTGAACGGCTTCATGGTTGAGCCTGGCTCTATTTTGTCTTGCAATACTCTATTACGATTATGACCTGGGTTGTATAGGCTTCTGTCATTCGGATCATCGGCAGGATAGTTAACCATGGCGAGCACCTCGCCATTTGGCGATAGTATGATGGCAGAGCCAGAATCTGCCTTGTGTTTGAGTACCGATTTTTTAATAGCTGCATAGGCATGAAATTGAATATCAGTGTCAATGGTGAGTTCGATATTTTGTCCGTGACTGAGCTCACTTTCAATTGTTGGGTTGAAATAGGCATGATCAGTTTTAAAATTTAAAGTGGTTTTTCCATTTGTACCTGCCAATATATTTTCAAACTCACTTTCAATGCCAGAGCCACCTTTATTCTCTGCATTAACACGCCCTAATAGTGGCGCCATAGAGGCAGATTTTGGATAGTAGCGCTGAGTATCTTGTTGTAAAACAACGCCTTGGCCAACTCTTCTTTTTCTACATTTTTCAACAACAATTTCTTCACCTTTAACATTTTGCCAGCGCACTGCATTTAGCGCTTTGTCGATTAGGCTAATTTTGGCATTAATGGTTTCGTTGTTACATACCTTTATTCTTTGTTTTTTAAAGGCGATTAGATTAATGAGAATTGGACTAGTAAGTGTTAGATTTTTTTTGATTGGTAGATAGCGAGATTTTATTTTTCTTTTTTTAGCGATCAGTGTGCTTAACCTCTCTTCATTCATGTCTAACGCTTTGGCTAAGCCTGGAATAAACGCAGCATGAATAAGCATGGGGTCTAGTATTACTCGCTTAAGTAGTCTGGAGCTTGCCAATATATTGCCGTGTCTATCTAAAATATCTCCTCTTCGGGCTACTTTAGTTTGTATGTTACTTGCTTGTTTTGCTGCTCTTTCTTGAATTGATTGCTCTTGATTGTCAATTGTTGACACAGAAATGGCATGATAAGAAAAAAGACCGAAGAGACTAACAAATACAAATTTAACAAACCCTTGGCGACGCCAGAATCCTTGTACTTTGGTAAATTTTGGAAAGGTCTTTAATGTCATAACGAAAGCCTACCTTTGTACCATATGCCCCAATCTTTTGATTCAAGCTCTTTCAATCCTAATTGAGTTAATGCAACATCTTTAATTTCTTCACCGCTTAGTATTTGTGAGCGCTCACTTAATAGTTGTTTGTTTAAAGAGACAATTTGATGATTTTTAATGCTTTCACTTTTAACATCTTTATACAATGTTCTGATTTGATGGTGCCATGAAATAGTCAGTATACTCAGTCCGATAACACCACTTAGCAAAATTAAATTAAGCTTAAGTTTGTTAATAGAAAATTTCATAGTTGATTTTTACTTGCAACTCTCAAAATAGCACTACGTGACCGTTTGTTAAATTTAACTTCATCTTTGCTGGCAAACTTTTTACCCAGATCTTTAAATGGCATTTTTTCAATTGCCTGGTTAAAAATAGGTAGACCTTTTGGCAAGCTTTTTTGCCTTGAATTTTTTTGAATAAAGCGTTTTACAATTCGATCTTCAATGGAGTGAAAGCTAATAATAGATAATCGCCCATCTACTGCAAGAATTTGTTTTGAGTGTTCAAGTGTATCGGTTAGCTGTTTAAGCTCTTGATTGATAAAAATACGTATGGCTTGAAAGGTGCGAGTTGCTGGATGTTTCTTCTTTTGCCCTCTAACAACCTCACTGACAATATTTGCTAACTGTAGTGTTGTTTCTAGTGGCTGCTCAAGCTGAAATCTTTTAATGCGACTGGCAATGTGTCGAGATTTTTTCTCATCGCCAAATTCATAAATAACATTGGCAATTTCTTCCTCATTTGCAGTTGCTAGCCATTGTGCAGCGCTTAATCCAGAAGTTTGATTCATGCGCATATCTAACGGACCTTCATTATTAAAACTAAAGCCGCGATCTGCATTATCGAGTTGAGGTGATGAAACGCCTAAATCCATTAGAATGCCATTTATTTTTCCACTCAATCCTAACTCTTCGATAATATTGTGCATTTGCGCAAAAGGACTGTGAATTAGAGTTAACCGAGGATCATTAAATTTTTCTTGTGCGTATTTAATTGCACTAAGGTCTTGATCAAAGGCGATTAATCGAGCCTTATCACTAAGGCGATCTAAAATACCTTGAGAGTGTCCACCACGACCAAACGTGGCATCAATATAAATACCATCTTCAATTAAATTTAATCCATCGATTGATTCATTAAACATCACAGATTGGTGATGATTAGAAATCATAATGACAGTTGAGCGACCTCAGCTGGGATTTCTTCGTCTTTGCTTAATTCATCTAAATTACTAAGCTGTTCATTCCAGGTGTCCTCATCCCATAATTCAAAATTATGACCTTGACCGCTCATGATGATTTTCTTGCCAATTTTTGCGTAATCTCTTAACGTGCTAGGAATTAGAATGCGCGCTGCCTTGTCCAACTCGCAATCTGTTGCATGTCCAATAAGTTTGCGCTTTAGGCGTTTTGTGTGAATATTTAAAGATGGCAGTGCGCTAACTTTTTCTTCTAGCGCTTGCCAATCTTTTAAAGGGTACAACAACAAGCAATTGTCATCTGGGTGAATACTGAGCACCATCTGGCCTGAGCAAATTTCTTCAATTTGCGTCTGGTGACGTGTGGGAATTTTCACTCTTCCCTTTGCGTCAACGGTTAAGTTGTGTACCCCTCTGAACATTTTTATAGATTGTTATGCTATTAATGCAAATCCCAATGATGCGATTACCACTGCTGATGTGTAAATAACTGTTTGAAATAAAACGTCCATTTTTCTCTCCCTTAAAGTTGATTGATTTTCATTTTTTATAACTCTCCTCAAGTAGTTATAAATAAACATTTTATACCATTAAGTTCCACTTTGTTCCACAAATATTGAAAATAATGCAAATGAGTTTTAAACAATAAAAAACAACCATTTTTACTTATGTACAAGGGTTTTAAAGAGGCTTTAAGGATCTTTGTAGAAGATTTATTGATCAAATTTGGCAAAAAAGTCATAAATTCAGAATTATTTTGAATTTGGATTAATCCAGGCTTAAAATTTAATAAATTATTCAAATGAAGTTATTTTATTTGCTATAAATAATTAATTACCGAAGCGGGTCATAAGTAAATGCATTAATCTTATTAAGTTAATAGTATCTAGAGTTAATTTATTGCCATTCAACATGAGGTAGAATATATTCAAAATAATGAATTTTTAATAGGCTATTGAGGAAAGATGAAGTACCATTTAATTCATAAAGATGCAATTTCTACCGTGCTTGATAAAGCACGCCAATATCGTTCTTTACGTGAACCAGATTTGGCCATTAGTATTTGTATTGATGTATTTGCAGTGGATGCTGACAATCAAGATGCTTTGGTGATATACATCCTAGCACTGACCGATCAATACTCGCACCAACATGGAAAATTACAACCTAAGAAAGTCACAGAAGCCATTGCTAGGTTAACATCTGAATTTCATCAAATTTATTACACGGGTATTTTTCTTGAGCGAAAGGCTAGATCCTTACTTAAAAATCCAATGTCAGAATCTTTTGCTTATGAAGGTTTGATGGAGGCGATTGCCAAATACGAAATGGCTGAGAAAATGGCGCCTAAGCATTGCGCTGATCCAATTTTGCGTTACAACAGTTGTTTAAGAACAATTGAAAAAGAAAATCTCAAGCCTAGAGCTGAGTTTGATGAACTTTACTAATAACGTATCTCGTAAAAAAATCATGGCTTTTGCAGGTCTTGTTTGGTTTGTCTATGTAATTTTTCATATGTTGAGTTTGTTGGTATTTCATTCAGGCAATGAGGTGTTCAATCAGTTTTATGACTGGATTAATCATTTGGCCGTTTATCATCTTTTAGTATTGACATTAATAGCATTACTTGTGTTTCATGTGGGTAGTGCTATTTCACGTCAATTGCGTAATAATGTCAGCAAAGGCCAATCTTACAAAAAGCCTTATCCGCTAGCTATCCCTAGGGTTGTTGCCTGGGGTGGGGTGAGTACTTTGTTATTGTTTATTGTTTTTCATTTTGTGCAAATGAAATTTTTTGCTACGGATGATATGTACCAATATATGCTAACCATCTTTTCTCAGCCGCTCATGTTGTTTGTCTATTTATTAGGATTGGTCACGTTAAGTGCACATCTACATCATGGACTGGCTAATGTACTGCAAAGTTTAGGTGTGTCAGCTGTTAATCATTATCGATTGGCGTTTGTGATTGTTCTACTGATATTTATAGGGTTTGTATCCGTTCCAATGAGTATTTTATTATGAATCGTTTAAACGCATCTGAGCCAATTGGCCCATTAGAAGGCCGCTGGAAAAAGCATTTGTTTGATTTGGCATTAGTAGCGCCACAAAATCGAGATAAACATAAGATTATTGTCATTGGCACGGGGCTTGCAGGCGCATCTTTATGTGCCACATTGGGTGAATCTGGCTATCAAGTGAGTTCATTTTGTTTTCAAGATTCACCACGTAGGGCTCATTCAATTGCGGCGCAAGGCGGTATTAATGCAACTAAGAATTACCAAAATGATGGCGATAGTGTTTGGCGCTTATTTTACGACACTATTAAAGGTGGTGATTTTAGAGCGAGAGAATCTAATGTTTATCGCCTAGCAGAACTCAGTGGCAATATTATTGATCAAGCTGTGGCACAAGGCGTTCCATTTGCACGTGAGTATAGCGGTTATTTAGCCAATCGCTCCTTTGGCGGCACCCAAGTGTCTCGTACGTTTTATGCCAAAGGGCAAACAGGCCAGCAGTTATTATTAGGCGCATATAGTGCCATGAGTCGTCAAGTTGAAGCTGGGCGTGTTACTCATCATTCGCGCAGTGAGATGTTAGAAGTTATTACTATTAATGATAAGGCGCGTGGTGTAATTGTGCGTGATTTAGTTACTGGAGAGTTATCAACACATATAGCAGATTGTGTGGTGTTGTGTACGGGCGGATACTCTAATGCCTATTATTTATCTACGAATGCAAAAGGTTGTAATACCTCTGCCATTTGGCGTGCATTTAAACAAGGTGCTTTTTTTGCCAATCCAAGCTTTACTCAAATTCACCCAACTTGTATTCCGCCTACGGGAGAGGGTCAGTCAAAACTTACATTAATGAGCGAATCTTTGCGTAATGATGGACGTATTTGGGCGCCAAAAAATATTGCAGATTGTGAGAAAAGACCACAAGATATTCAAGAACAGGATCGAGATTATTTTCTAGAGCGCATGTATCCAGCTTTTGCTAATTTAGTGCCACGTGATGTCGCATCAAGAGCAGTTAAAAGTATTTGCGATGAAGGGCGTGGTGTGGGCGTAAAAATACATGGCAAGCGTCTTGGTGTGTATTTAGATTTTGCTGGTGTGATTGATAAAATAGGCTTGGATGCGGTTGAAGAAAAATACGGTAATTTATTTGAAATGTATGAGCGTATTACTGACGAAGATCCTTATGTAACCCCAATGAAAATATACCCAGCGCCACATTATTCAATGGGCGGACTTTGGGTGGATTACAATTTAATGACCACTATTGACGGGCTTTTTGCTGCTGGTGAGGCAAATTTCTCAGATCATGGCGCTAATCGATTGGGCGCTTCTGCACTCATGCAAGGCTTAGCAGATGGATATTTTATCCTGCCCCAAACCATTGCTAATTATCTAGCAAGACATACTTTTGATCAGATTGATGATGATCACGCACAAGTTAAACAAGCGCTTGAAGCGACTAGAGTCCGCATTGATAAATTAATGCATGCACCAGATGCGCATCATTCACCAGAATATTTTCACCAAAAATTAGGCAAGATTTTGTGGGATGCTTGCGGCATGTCTAGAGAGCAAGAAAAGCTCGCTCAGGCCATTGATGAAATTAAAACGCTAGAGCAAGAATTCTGGCAAAAAATTAAAGTGACTGGCGTAGATAAAGATCTTAACCAAACTTTGGAGCGTGCTGGGCGTGTGGCTGATTTTATTGAGCTCGGTGTGTTAATGTGCCAAGATGCACTTAATCGAGAGGAATCTTGTGGTGCACATGCTCGAGTTGAGCATCTATCTCCTGGTGGTGAGGTCAAACGCAACGATGAAGAGTTTTCATTTGTGTCAGCTTGGGAGTATCAAAAAGATGGTGCGAAGTTACATGAAGAGCATTTGCATTTTGAGTTTATTAAGCCAACTGTGAGAAATTACAAATGACCTTTACACTGCATATTTGGCGACAGCAATCTGTTAGCATTCAGGGTGATTTTGTTACCTATAAAATTGACAATGTGGATGCCGATACCTCTTTTTTAGAAATGTTGGATCAGCTTAATGAGCAATTAATTCATCAAGGTGAAGATTGCATTGTATTTGATTATGATTGTCGGGAAGGTATTTGTGGTGCATGTTCATTGGTGATTAATGGCTATCCACACGGTGAAAAAATTGCAACAACAACGTGCCAGTTATATATGCGTGAGTATGTAAATCAGCGTGAATTATGGGTAGAGCCATGGCGAGCTAGCAGCTTTCCAGTGATTAAAGATTTGACCGTTGATCGCTCATCGTTTGATCGAATTATTCAATCAGGTGGTTATGTATCGGTGCACAGTGGATCTGCACCTGAAGCTAATAATACACGTATTGATAAACACGCCTCGGATGAGGCGTTTAATGCGGCAAGTTGTATTGGTTGTGGCGCTTGTGTGGCGGTTTGCCCGAATGCGAGCGCCTCTTTATTTGTCGCTGCTAAAATATCGCATTTAGCGTTACTACCACAAGGCGAAATAGAATCAATTGATCGAGCCAAAAACATGATTAAATCCATGGAAGATGAGGGCTTTGGTAGTTGCTCTAATCATAGGCATTGTCAACGCGCTTGTCCAAAAGGCATTTCGCTTGAGAACATTACTAGGATGAATAAAATTCTTGGCTAGATTTCTCCAATCAATTCTTTGATTGCATGAGCAGAAGTATCAAATGCTTGCTGCTCTTGCTCGGTAAATTTAAGTTCAATGATTTTTTCTACACCATTACCTCCAAGTATTACAGGTACGCCAATGGCTAAATCGGTTTGTCCGTACTCACCCTTAAGCATCGTAATACAAGGTAGTAAACGGTTTTTGTTATGAACCATGGCCTCTACCATTATGGTAACAGCAGCACCTGGCGCATCATACGCACTAGACTTTTGTTTTAGATTTAGGATTTCTGCGCCACCATCACGAGTGCGTTGGATTAGCTGGTTAATGGTCTTTTGGTCGAGTAGATGCTCAATGGAAATTCCACTTATTGTGGTGAATCTTGTTAATGGCACCATGGTGTCACCATGCCCACCAAGCACCATGGCCTGAATATCGTTAATTGAGTAATCAGTCTCAATAGCAATAAAGCTTGATAGTCTCATAGAATCTAGAATTCCGGCTTGACCCATGATACGATTTCGCGGCCAATTGGCTTTTTTATTGGCATAATAAGTAAGCACATCAACAGGATTGGATACTACAATAACGTATGCATTTGGTGCGTACTTAATGATGCCATCCATAATTTCATCAATAATCTTAAGATTGATTGCTAGTACATCTGCTCGATCCATGCCAGGTTTTCTAGGTATTCCGGCAGCGATAATGACAATATTAGAGTCTTGAATGTTGGCAATATCGTTACTACCAACAAGCTGTGTATCAAAGTGATAAACACTAGCGGTTTCTTGAATATCAAGCGCTACACCTTTAGCATATTTCTCATCTAAATCAATGAGTACGATTTGCTGAGTTAATTTTTTAATAGCAAGCATTTGTGCGGTACTTTCACCTACTCTGCCGGAGCCAATAATACTGATTTTATTAACCATGAGAACCCCTATTAAAATGCTTATATAATACCACTCTTATTACGTTAACAATATTAACCCAAAATGAGTAAAGAATTCCATGAATTAGCCCTTGAATATCATAAAGGCGATCGTCCTGGCAAAATTTTCGTTTCTTCGCACAAGGCTTTAGCTACCCATCATGATCTTTCATTGGCATATACGCCTGGTGTAGCAGCGCCAGTAAGGGAAATTGCCAAAGATAAGTCCAAAGTTTATGATTACACAATTAAAGGCAATCTTGTTGCTGTGATTACTGACGGTTCAGCTGTATTGGGCCTAGGTAATGTTGGTCCGTTAGCAGCAAAACCAGTAATGGAAGGCAAGGGTGTTTTGTTTAAGCAGTTTGCTGATATTGATGTTTTTAATATTGAAGTTGACACACAAGATGTTGATGAATTTATTAATACGGTTAAGAATATTGCACCAACCTTTGGTGGCATTAATTTGGAAGATATTTCTGCACCACGTTGTTTTGAAATTGAACAACGCTTAATTGAAATGTTAGATATACCTGTATTTCATGATGATCAGCATGGTACCGCCATTATTATTGCAGCAGGGTTATTAAACGCATTAGAAATTCAAGGAAAATCACCGGAACATGCAGTATTAACTTGTTTGGGTGCAGGTGCTGCTGGCATTGCAACATTAGACCTGCTGTGCGAATTGGGCTTTAAAAAATCAAATATATTGCTGGTTGATTCTAAAGGGGTTATTACCGATGAGCGCGATAATTTAAGCAAAGAAAAATTAAGCTATAAGCGCACAACAGACAAGAAAACATTGGCCGATGCAATGAATAACTGCGATATATTTGTGGGCGTAGCATCAGCTAATTTAGTCTCTAAAGAAAT
>FPHR01000004.1_pt1 | contig 21059 bp, 18 predicted proteins | sample 1057281 | NCBI WGS metagenome assembly FPHR01 (sample SAMEA4473329, study PRJEB15554) | hydrothermal vent metagenome | biome: marine basaltic hydrothermal vent biome; feature: marine hydrothermal vent; material: water | place: Pacific Ocean | collected 2011-06-14/2011-07-23 | depth 1685 m | reverse complement strand
GAAAAATACAACCATTCCTACGAATGCGTCACAAATTTTCTCAACAGCAGCCGACAACCAATCAGCAGTAACAGTACACGTATTACAAGGTGAGCGTGAAATTGCCAGCGCTAATAAATCATTAGGTCAATTTAACTTAGAAGGCATTCCAAATGCACCTAAGGGCCAGCCACAGATTGAAGTGACACTAGACATTGACTCTGATGGTATTTTGAATGTTTCTGCCAAAGATAAAAACTCTGGAAAAGAGCAATCAATTACTATTAAAGCATCAAGTGGCCTAAGTGATGAAGAAGTTGAAAACATGATTAAAGATGCTGAAGCGCATGCAGAGGAAGATAAACAATTCCAAGAATTGGTAACCTCTAAAAACATGGCTGACTCATTGATTCACTCAACTAAGCAGGCCTTAGATGATCTAAAAGAAGAAGTTTCTGAAGATGAAAAAACAGGCATTGAAGTAGCAATCACAGAGTTAGAAGAAGCGATAAAATCTGACGACAAAGATGCGATTGATGCTAAATCACAAGCCTTAACAGAAAAGGCTCAGCCTTTAGCTGAAAAGGCACAGGCAAAAGCTGGTTCAGAAGATGGTGCATCTGAAGCAACTGACGCAGGTGATGATGTTGTTGACGCTGACTTTGAAGAAGTTAAAGACGACAAGTAATCTTTAATATTTAAACCAACAACCTCCTTCAGATTATTAATATTTGAAGGAGGTTTTTTAACTTTATAAAAAGGTAGTTATGTCGCAAAGAGATTATTACGATATTTTAAATATTGATAAAAATGCTGACAAAAAGCAAATAAAAAAAGCTTACAAACGCTTGGCAATGAAACATCATCCAGATCGTAACATTGACAATAAAGAAGCAGCAGAAGAAAAGTTCAAGGAAATTCAAAAGGCTTATGCTATTTTGTCTGACGAGCAAAAACGTCAAGCTTATGACCAATTTGGCCATGCTGGTGTAGATGGAAATGCTGGCGCCGGTGGCTTTGGTGGTGGCGGTGGCTTTGGTGGCGGTGGTTTTGGTGATATTTTTGGTGATATTTTTGGAGGCGGTCAGCAACATGCAGATACTCGCGGCTCTGACTTACGCTACGATTTAGAGATCGATTTAAAAGAAGCGGCAGAAGGCACTACCGTCAAAATTCGAATTCCTAAAAATGAGAAGTGTGATCCTTGTTCAGGTACTGGCGCTAAGCCGGGAACAAGCGTTAATACTTGTTCCACTTGTGGTGGCGTTGGCCAAGTTCAAATGCAACAAGGCTTCTTTGCAGTACAACGCCCTTGTCCAAAGTGTTCAGGCACAGGTCAAAAAATTGATTCTCCTTGTGGCACTTGTCGTGGCCAAGGCGTGGTGCGCAAGCAAAAAACTTTATCAGTTAAAATTCCAGCCGGCGTTGATACTGGCAACCGTATTCGATTAAGTGGTGAAGGTGAGGCTGGCATTCGTGGCGGACAAAGTGGTGATTTATATGTAGAAATACATGTTAAGGCACATGAAATCTTTCAACGCGAAGGCAATGACTTATACTGTGAAGTGCCAATTGACTTCTCCACAGCAGCACTCGGCGGCTCAATTGAGGTACCGACTCTTAGCTCTAAATTGAAAATTAAAATTCCAGCAGGCACGCAAACCGGCAAACAATTTAGACTTAGAGGTAAGGGTATAACAACCATTCGTCATGGCGGAGCGGGTGATTTAATTTGTCAAGTTAAACTTGAAACACCAGTTAATTTAAGCAAAAAACAGAAAGATTTATTGAGTGATTTTTCAAACTTGTGTGATAAGAAACATCACCCTGAGTCAGACTCATTTTTTGGTAAAATGAAGTCATTCTTCGAATAAAAACAATAGGAAAACTGTGAAAATTAAACAAATTAAAGCAAGAGAAATCCTTGATTCTAGAGGCAATCCAACCATTGAAGCTGACGTTATTTTAGATGACGGCACAATGGGTAGCGCTATGGTGCCAAGTGGCGCCTCAACTGGCCAACGAGAAGCACTAGAACTTCGTGATGGTGATCAATCTCGCTACCTTGGCAAAGGTGTTTTAAAAGCAGTCGAATTTGTAAATACAGAAATTAACGAAACTTTAATCGGTTTTGGTATTGAAGATTTAGCTGTAATCGACCAAGCAATGATCGATCTTGATGGTACAGAAACTAAGTCACGTCTTGGTGCTAACGCTATTTTAGCGGTATCTCTTGCTAGTGCACATGCTAACGCAAATAGACAAAATAAGCCACTATATGACTCTCTTGACCAAGGTGATGATTACAAACTACCCGTACCAATGATGAACATTATCAATGGCGGTGAGCATGCTAATAATAGTGTTGATATTCAAGAATTTATGATTATTCCTGCTGGCGCACCAAATTTTAAAGAAGCATTACGTTATGGTGCTGAGGTGTTTCACAATTTAAAAACTGTACTTGAAGCACAAGGTATGAATACAGCTGTGGGTGACGAAGGTGGCTTTGCACCAGACTTAGCTTCTAATGAAGATGCCATTAAAGTTATCCTAGAAGCAATTAAAAACGCTGGCTATGAAGCAGGTAAAGATATCTTTATTGGTATTGATGCGGCAAGCTCAGAATTTTACAAGGATGGAAAATATGTGCTAGCTTCTGAAAATAAATCACTAAGCTCAGAAGAGTTTGTTGACTACTTATCTGATTGGGTTGATAACTACCCTATTATCTCTATTGAAGATGGCATGGATGAAAATGATTGGGATGGCTGGGACTTACTAACTAAAAAAGTTGGTGACAAGGTTCAATTAGTTGGTGATGATTTATTCGTTACCAATAGCAAAATTTTAAAGCAAGGTATTGACAACAACATTGCTAATTCAATCCTAATCAAAGTCAACCAAATTGGAACGCTAACTGAAACTTTCGCCGCTATGAAAATGGCTGATGAAGCTGGATACACTGCAGTTATGTCACATCGCTCTGGTGAAACTGAAGACACAACTATTGCTGATTTAGCAGTGGCAACAGGCTGTGGACAAATTAAAACTGGCTCTTTGTCACGCTCTGATCGCTTAGCTAAGTACAATCGTTTATTGCGTATCGAAGAAGAATTAGGTGCTAAAGCGATTTACCCAGGACTTGATGCTTTTAATCAATTGAATTAAACTAAGCCTTAACTTACTTAATTCAACAACTTATTGGAATCACTTTCAACCTTTTGGCTTAGTTTTACGCTATTTGGCCTAATACTAGCTTCAGCTTTTTTTTCCAGCACTGAAACTTCAATGATGGCGATTAATCGCTATCGTCTTAAAGTTTTGAGTAAGACTAACAAAAGCGCGAGACGTACCGAGCACCTTTTAAAGGACACCGATCATCTAATTGGTACTATTTTACTAGGCAATAACTTTGTTAACATTTTTGCTTCAAGTATTGCAACGATTCTAACAATCAAACTCTGGGGTGAGGATTCAATTGTATTAGCGTCTCTCACACTAACCTTTGTAATTTTAGTTTTTGCTGAAACAACACCGAAAACATTTGCTGCAAAAAATCCTGAAAAAGTTGCTCTGCCCGCTTCGATTATTATCAGTGTACTGATTAAACTTTTTAAACCACTCGTCTGGTTTATTGCAATCATATCCAACTTAATTCTTAAATTATTTGGTATTAACAGCCAACAAAAAGATGGAGATATCAGCTCAGAGGAATTACGCATGGTAGTTAGTGATGCTAAGCCAATAATTGCCTCTAACTATCAAAAAATGTTGCTCAACATTATTGATCTTGAAAAGGTTAAGGTTGAAGATATCATGATTCCAAGACATGAGTTGATCAGTGTTGACATCACCAAACCTGATGAAATTCTCAAGCAATTTGAACGCATTCAACACACACGCTTACTGACTTACGATACCTCAAGTGACAATATTACTGGCGTATTACATATGCGTGATATTGTGAATTTATATGCCAAAGGCGACTTTAGCATGGACAATGTGCTCGCTCTTGTGCGAGACCCATACTTTGTTCCCGAGGGAACATCATTGGCGCACCAATTAGAGCACTTCCAGTTTCAAAAAAGACGTCTAGGTCTAATTGTTGATGAGTATGGTGAAGTTCGAGGTTTGATCGTTCTTGAAGATATTCTAGAAGAAATTGTTGGTCAGTTTACGTCCAATCAAAGTGAAATTATTGATGAGGTTAGCTTACAAAAAGATGGTAGCTATTTAGTCGATCCAAGAATTAACATACGTGAACTTAACACAATGCTTAATATTGATTTGCCAGTTGCCAGGGCTAAAACATTAAACGGCCTTATTTTAGAAGAATTAAAAAGCATTCCAAAACGTGATGTCAGTCTTAAGATTAATAATCTATTAGTTGAGATTTTACAAATTTCAAATCAAACCATTAAACTGGTCAAACTAACAAAATTAAATTAACGTTTCACCCATGCGTACCGTCTGGCCTGCAATTAAATTCAAACAGTTTTCTTGATTAGGCATCAGCATGATGATGGTTGATCCCATGTTAAATCGACCCAATTCTTCACCCTTCTTAAGCTTAATATCTTGATGAGTATAGTCAAAATGCTGCACTTCTTTTTGATAAGGTGGGTTAATTTGCCCTGCCCATGTTGTCTGCATAGAGCCTACAAAAATAGCACCAACCAATACAAAAGCACATAGTCCGAATTCTGTTTGAAAATAACAAACCACTCGCTCGTTTCTAGCAAATAAGTCAGTCACACCCTCGGCAGTTGTTTTATTAACTGAAAATAAATCACCTGGAATATAATCCATAGAAACTAATTCTCCATCAAATGGCATATGAATACGATGATAGTCTTTTGGTGAAAGGTAGATAGTGGCAAAATAGCCTGCATCAAATTGATCAGCGCGATAATCACCAGCTAATAATGCAGAAACCGTATAGTAATGGTTTTTAGCTTGAAAAATAGTTGCATGGCTTATCTTGTCAGCTTGTGAGACTGTGCCATCTACTGGGCAAATGATATTGCTATTTGCTATTTTTCGCGCAGTTGGCTTTAACGCACGAGTAAAAAAATCATTAAAATGTTGATAATCCTCAACATTTTCACGCACTGCTTCAGACAAGTTAACCCCATAAGATTTAACAAACCAATGGGTGAATTTATTTTTTAACCAAACATTTTCAAGTCTGGCAAAGCGAAACATGAGATTTGATAATGCATGCTGAGGAATAATATGTTGCCACCAAGTCATTGTCTTTAACTCCTAATTTATTTGATTTTAGATTGAATAAATGTCAACGCTTCATCATAGCTCACTTCGATTTTGTCAGCACTATTACGCGCTTTATATTCAACGTTACCATTATCAGCATGCGTATCACTCAATACCATTCTATGCGGAATTCCCAGTAATTCAGAATCAGCAAACATAATGCCAGCACGCTCTTTACGATCATCTAATAAAACCTCTATACCAGCCTCTAGGCATACTTGATATAGATCATCTGCTAAAGCTTTAACTCGAGTAGATTTGTTGTAATTAATCGGCACAATCACCAGCTGAAAAGGCGCAATAGATTCAGGGAATATAATTCCACGGTCATCATAATTTTGCTCAATTGCTGCAGCAATAACACGTGTAACACCAATACCATAACAACCCATGGTAGTCGTTACAGCCTTGCCAGATTCACCAATAACATTGGCCTTCATGGCTTTTGAATATTTAGTACCTAGCTGAAAAATATGCCCAACTTCAATACCACGTTTTATCACCAACTTACCCTGCCCATCAGGAGAGTCATCGCCTTCAATTGCATTGCGTAAGTCTGCTTGAGTAAACTCTGTATCTTGCCAATTAACCCCAGTTAAATGATGATCCCATTCATTTGCACCACAAACAAAATCACACATTATGCTGGCTGAATAATCAACTACTAGATCGATACCTAACGCTTTAATACCGATAAATCCTTTTTTTAATCCTAGTGACTTAATCTCATCATCAGAAGCTAATTCAAATTCACCAAATAAGTTATGGGCTTTAATCTCGTTTAATTCATGATCGCCTCGAAGTGCTAAGGCTTTAAAGCCTTCCAAAGTTTTAATAATTAATGTTTTAATACAACTTGAAGGTGCAATAGCTAAAAACTCAGAAACCTGTTCAATGCTGGTTTTTTTCTTGGTTAAAACAGATGTTTGTTGCTCTTTTGGTGTGGCGGTTGCTTGTTGCTGAGAAAAAGATACTTTTTCGATATTAGCTGCATAATTAGACTCATCAGAAAAACAAATTGCATCTTCACCACTATCTGCTAACACGTGAAATTCATGAGAAGCATCGCCGCCAATGGAGCCAGAATCAGCTAATACTGGGCGATAATCAAGACCTAAACGATCAAATATATTGCAATAAGTTTGATGCATAATATCGTATGTGTTCTGTAATGACTCTTGATCTAAATGAAATGAATAGGCATCTTTCATGATAAATTCACGCGAACGCATGACGCCAAATCTTGGACGAATCTCATCTCTAAATTTAGTTTGAATTTGATAAAAACTCATTGGTAGCTGCTTATAACTACGAATGTATTGAGCGGCCATCGTGGTGATCACCTCTTCATGAGTAGGGCCCATGCAAAAATCACGACCATGACGATCTTTAAAGCGTAATAATTCTGGGCCGTATTGCTCCCAGCGACCTGACTCTTGCCAAAGTTCTGCTGGCTGAGTAACTGGCATTAACACTTCTTGAGATCCGGATTTTTCCATTTCTTCGCGGATAATAGCTTCAACTTTTTTAAGAATTCTAACGCCCATTGGCAAGTAAGAATACAAGCCAGAAGCCAATTTAGAGATAAGCCCTGCACGGATCATCAATTGATGTGAAATTACCTGCGCATCATTTGGCGCTTCTTTTTGAGTAGGAATTAACAGCTGTGTGGTTTTCATATAAAATGAAGTGATAGTAACAAAATAATATCTGATAATTTTACCCGAGTGACCTCATTATGATTGATATTCAAACACTTTTAATTTATGCAATTCCAGTCATATTTGCAATCACTGTTCATGAAACAGCGCATGGATGGATTGCATCTTTATTGGGCGACCATAGCGCCAAAATGATGGGCAGATTAACCCTGAATCCAATCAAACACATAGATCTTGTTGGTACTATTATAGTGCCCGCATTTTTATATTTTACCTCTGGGTTTATTTTTGGCTGGGCCAAGCCTGTGCCAGTTAATTTTAACGCTTTAAGATCACCTAGGCGAGACATGCTTTGGGTGGCTGTTGCTGGCCCAGCTAGTAATTTTATTATGGCACTTTTGTGGCTTGGGGTTGTCTTTATTGCGATTGACACCGGCTCACAATTTTTAGCAGATATGGCACAAGTTGGCATTCAAATTAACTTGTTATTAGCTGTTTTGAATTTACTACCATTACCACCACTTGATGGCGGACGTGTCATGAGCTCATTACTACCACCTAAATTATCCTATCAATTCGACCAATTAGAGCCGTATGGCTTATTTATTTTATTAGGCTTATTGTTTTTAGGTATCTTTCAAACGCTTATTCTACCCATTGTGAAGTTTATTCAGCTATGGGCGTTTAACTTAGTTGGTCTGATTTAGAACTCAGCCATACTCATAAAAAATTAAGCTAGTATTAGCTTAATTTCTTTCTCAATAGTTCGTTTAATAATTTAGGATTAGCCTTACCCTGGCTAGCTTTCATTGCTTGACCAACAAAAAATCCTAAGATTTTTTCATTGCCAGATTTAAATTGCTCTACTTGAGGTGAATTGTTGGCAATAATTTCATCAACAATTGCTTCGATAGCGCCGGTATCGGTCATCTGCTTGAGACCTTTAGATTCAATAATACTATCGGCAGAACCCTCGCCTTCCCACATAGCCTTAAATACATCTTTAGCAATTTTTCCAGAAATGGTGTCATCACCAATACGGGCTACTAATTGTGACAGCGCTTGGGCAGATACATGAGATTGTTCTATCTCTAATTGGTTTTTATTGAGCAATGCAGATAGCTCACCCATTACCCAATTTGCACATAATTTAGCATTTTTCTCATTACCCTTAAGTGTCGCCTCAAAGTAATCAGCCAACGATTTTTGCGAAGTTAAAACGTCTGCATCGTATTCATTTAATCCTAGGTCAGCAATAAAACGTGCTTTTTTCTCAACGGGAAGCTCTGGCAAGGTAGCTTTGATTGACGCCATTAATTCATCACTAATCTCAACAGGTAATAAATCTGGATCCGGGAAGTAACGATAATCATTAGCCTCCTCCTTTGAACGCATAGAACGAGTTTGATGCTTCACTGCATCATACAATCGTGTTTCTTGTAAGACACTTCCACCCTCTTCAAGAATGTCTTGCTGGCGCTCAACCTCTAGATTGATAGCGCGTTCTAAAAATTTAAATGAATTAATATTTTTAAGTTCTGCACGTGTACCCAATTCTTCTTGCCCCATTGGACGAATTGAAACGTTCGCATCACATCGGAATGAGCCTTCTTGCATGTTGCCATCACAAATGTCAATATATTGAACCAAAGCATGGATCTTTTTAGCATAGGCTACTGCCTCTTTTGCACTACGCATATCTGGATCAGATACAATTTCCAATAGTGGTGTGCCTGCTCTGTTTAAGTCGATGGCTGTATATTCATTAAACATATCATGTACTGATTTACCCGCATCTTCTTCTAAATGAGCACGAGTAATGCCAACAACTTTAATTTCATTATCAACAGTAATCTCAATTTCACCCTCGCCAACAATGGGAATATCCATCTGTGAAATTTGATAACCTTTAGGAAGATCTGGGTAAAAGTAATTTTTACGATCAAAAATATTACGCTGATTAATATGTGCACCAACTGCCAATCCAAACTTAATTGCCTTGTTAACCACTTCAACGTTAAGTACTGGCAGCACACCTGGTAAGCCTAAATCTACTGCACAAGCTTGTGAATTCGGCTCTTGACCAAATTTTGTAGCGGCAGATGAAAAAATCTTAGATTTAGTGCTAAGCTGTGCATGGATTTCTAAACCAATAACTGTTTCCCACTCCATGCTAACCCTCCTCTGGTGTTTTTGTATGCCAATCTGTTTGCTGTTGGAATTGATGTGCAATATTAAGAAGTTTTGATTCAGACCAATAATTACCAATTAATTGCAAACCCACAGGTAATTTATTTGAGAATCCAGCTGGAATACTCATGCCTGGTAAGCCGGCCAAATTAGCACTCAAAGTATAAATATCAGCCAAGTACATAGACACTGAATCTTTAACTGAACCTAAATCAAATGCGGTTGTTGGCGATACTGGGCCCATAATAACATCCACTTCTTTAAAGGCTTTTTTGAAATCATCACTAATCAAATGACGTGTCTTTTGTGCTTTTAAATAATAAGCATCGTAATATCCGGCAGATAAAGCATAAGCACCGATCATAATACGACGCTTAACTTCTGCACCAAAACCTTCCGAACGAGAGCGTAAATATAAGTCTTCCAAATCTTTAGGATCATTACAGCGATAGCCATAACGAACACCATCTAAACGAGACAAGTTTGATGAACACTCGCAAGGTGCAACAATATAATAAGTTGGAATTGCGTAAGCAGAGTTTGGTAATGAAATCTCTTTAACAATTGCGCCCATTGACTCAAATTCTTTAACTGCATTCATGACTTCAGTTGCAACCGCATCATCCAACCCTTCAGAAAAGAACTCTTTAGGTAGGCCGATTGTTAACCCCTTAATAGAGTCATTAAGATTTGCCGTATAGTCAGGTACATCTTGCTCAGCAGAGGTTGAGTCCTTCTCATCAAAGCCAGCCATAGCATTAAGCACAATAGCTGCATCTTCTGCAGTTTTAGTCATTGGACCCGCTTGATCTAAACTTGATGCATAAGCAATCATGCCATATCGAGAAATGCGCCCGTAAGTTGGTTTAAGGCCTGTAATGCCACATAAACTTGCTGGCTGACGAATTGAGCCACCTGTATCTGTACCAGTAGCAAAACAACTTAAACCACCAGCCACTGCCGCTGCAGAGCCACCTGAAGAGCCACCTGGAATCTTATTTTTGTTCCAAGGGTTCTTCACCTCACCATAAAAAGAATTTTCATTGCTAGAGCCCATAGCAAATTCATCCATGTTGGCCTTGCCAAGCATAACCAAATCTGCTTGATTTAAGTTGTGTGAAACCGTTGCATCATAAGGGGAAATAAAATTATCCAGCATTTTTGAGCCTGCTGAAGTTTTAACCCCCTTGGTGCAAAAAATATCTTTATGTGCATAAGGTATGCCAGTAAGAATACCGCCATTACCTGAAGCAATCTTATCGTCTGCAGCTTGAGCCTGTTGCATGGCGAGTTCGTCAGTAACTGTAATAAACGCATTTAAATCTGATTTGTTAATACGATCTAAATAATGCTGTGTAATCTCAACAGACGAAAATTCTTTATCTTTTAAGCCTTGTGAAAGCTGTGCAATAGTTTTTGTATGAATGCTCATTTTATTCGATAACTGTTGGCACTAAATAATGCTTGTTGCCGGTATTAGGTGCAATTGATTGGAATACTTCAGATTGATCAACCTCTGTTATCACGTCAGCACGTAAGCGTTGAGTCATATGCAAAGGATGTGCCATTGGTTCAATGCCATCTGTATTGATCGCACCAAGCTGTTCAGCCAAACCAAGAATGGCATTTAAATCTTGCGTATTATCTTTTAACTCATCACCACTTAAAGATAAGCGTGCTAAATAAGCAATTTGTGTAACTTGTTGCTCGGATAAAGACATTTTTATAACATTGGAATCTTGTTAAAGATTCTTAATGGCTTAGAAAATGAAGATCTCATCATGCTCATATCACGCTGCATCCATTGCATTGAATCTTGCATGGTTGTCATATTTTTATTCATCTCTTCCATGTTGATCAACATTGGCTCTAATGAATCCATTTTGGTGCTAACTTGCGTTAAATCAGAAGAAATAGCATCTAATGAGTTTAACTTCAAAGCGATAACATCCATATTTTTTTCAACATGTGAGAAACTCTTTTGCATTTGTGCAACTGACATGGTCATTGTATCTATATTATTTGATAATTTTTCAATACTAGTCACCATAGATGACATGTTGCCACCCATATTTGGATCCATTGAGTTAGCAAGTTTTGACATGTCGCTGGTTATTGAAAAAATAACCACGAAGAAGCCCATAATAATGGCACTAAAAACTGCCAACGCAGGCAAGAACATACGTTGAAATTTAGAATCGGTGCGCTTTTCAGAATGTTCTGTAACCTCTTCAAGCATTTTTTCTAAATCTGAAATACTTGAAGTGATCATTACTTCATCATCACTTACTGATTTTTTCTTATCGTCTGACATACATATATCCTAATTTATAGTTGGCAAAAATCCCCAATTACTTGTTCGAGTTGTGCTTGTTCGTACGTATCACTAATATACGATTCACCCAATCTTCTCATCAATATGAGGCGAATATTACCGTCAACCACCTTCTTATCAACACTCATTGCGGATAAGAACTCAGAAGCGCTAATTTTACCGGCAACACTGATCGGTAAATTAGATTTTTCTAATAAATCTTTAACCTGGATAACTTCATTTTCATTCAAATCACCTGACAATTGTGACAACTTTGTGGCCATTAACATACCCACTGAGATCGCCTCACCGTGCAAAAATACACCATATCCTAGTGTATTTTCAATTGCATGACCAAAGGTATGGCCAAAATTTAACAAAGCTCTTTTTCCTGACTCTAATTCATCTTCTGCAACGATATTAGCTTTATCAGTACATGATTGATATACAGCCTGAATGATTAAACTCTTTTCTCTAGAAATCAAACTCTCGATATTGTTTTGTAAAAATTCTAAAAAATTAACGTTACCAAGTAAGCCGTATTTAATAACTTCGGCTAATCCTGCAGAAAATTGTCTATCATCTAGCGTGTCTAAGGTATCTACATCGATCACCACACAATTTGGCTGATGAAAACTGCCAATCATGTTTTTACCTAATGGATGATTAACACCTGTTTTACCGCCAACACTAGAATCAACTTGTGACAATAACGTCGTTGGGATTTGTATAAAATCAACACCGCGCTGATAACTCGCTGCTGCAAAACCCGTCATATCTCCCACAACACCGCCACCTAACGCAATCAATGTGCAAGAACGATCAAAGCGATTCTCTAAGAGAGCGTCAAAAATAAGATTAACCGTATCAAGTGTTTTGTATTGCTCACCATCTGGCAGCACAACTTCAGCCACATTAAGCGAACCAAGTAGTGATTTAACCTGCTGGAGATACAAAGGTGCAACAGTAGTATTTGTAACAATCATTACTTGCTTACCATGAATATGGTCAGTTAATAATTGCGCCTGATCAAGTAATGCTTGTCCAATATAAATCGGATAAGAATTTTCACCAAGATCAAGATTTAGTATTTTCATTAGGCAAACTCTCGCTGTTCGCCATCACCAGCAATATTTTCTACACAACGTCCGCATAATTCTTCATGCTCAGCACTCTGCCCAACATCCTCTCGATGATGCCAACAACGCACGCATTTTTCGTGATCTGATTTAGTCACTTCAACAAACACACCTTCGCCCGCTTCAATGCAGTTGTCAGTTTTATCACTTAATGGATGAATTCTTGCATAAGAGGTAATAAACACAAAACGTAATTCATCGCCAAGCTGACTTAGTGCATTGTAATTATTTTCATCACAGTAAAGATCGACTTCAGCATCTAATGATGAGCCAATAACCTTATCACTACGCATACCTTCCATCTGTTTACGTATAAATGGATTAATATTTCTAGCTGCATCAATAGCAACATTATCGTAGCCTGACGCTAGATTTGTATACCATTCAGCTAAGAAGATACTATTTGTTTTCTCACTTGGCATACTTTGCCAAACCTCTTCAGCAGTATATGACAAGACTGGCGACAACCACTTAACCATCGCCTCCAAAATATGATTAAGCGCTGTTTGCGCACTTCGACGTGCTCTTGAATTTTCTTGCGTGGTGTATTGTCTATCTTTTATCACATCAAGATAAAATCCACCGAGATCATTACTACAGAAATTTAAAATTAACTGAATAGCGTTATGGAAATTATAATGCTCATAGGCCTCCAAAATTTGAACCTGCAAGTTGGCTGCTTTGGATACAATCCATCTATCTAGATCAAGCATATCATTTGTTTCTACGGTATGCTGAACTGGATCAAAACCAGTGGTATTGGCCAACATAAAGCGTACCGTATTACGAATACGACGATATGAATCTGCTGAGCGTTTTAAAATTTCATCTGAAACCGTCATTTCACCGGTGTAATCAGTTGAGGCAATCCACAAACGTAAAATATCAGCGCCTAGATTATTAATTACCTTTTGTGGGCTCATGACATTACCCAATGATTTACTCATTTTTTTGCCATCTTTATCAACGGTAAAGCCGTGTGTTAATACTTGCTTGTATGGCGCCTTACCATTAATAGCTACTGACGATATCAATGATGACTGGAACCAGCCACGATGCTGGTCAGAACCTTCTAGATATAAATCAGCAACATCAGACAAGCCCTCTCTGGCTTTTAACACAGCAAAATGACTCACGCCCGAATCAAACCAAACATCTAGTGTGTCAGTAGCTTTTTCATAGTCATCTGCATCGGCACCTAGCAGGTCTTTAATATCTGTCTCAAACCATGCTTCAATACCATTTTTTTCAATCATGGCTGAAATACTAGTAAATAGCTCTGCAGTATTTGGGTGTAATTCGCCCGTTTGCTTGTGGGTAAATAGCGTAATCGGAACACCCCAAAAACGCTGACGAGAAATACACCAATCTGGTCGATTACCCACCATTAGCTCAATACGCTTTTTACCCCAATCAGGAATCCAATCAACCTTAGGAATTTCGCTATTAACTGTATCACGCAGGCCGTTATCTTGCATAGAGATAAACCATTGTGGTGTCGCTCTAAAAATAACCGGTGTTTTATGACGCCAACAATGAGGATATGAGTGCACTAATGGCGCATGTTTAACCAAAGTATTTGCAGATTTTAAAATTTCAATAACACTGGCATTAGCTTTAAAAATAAACTGTCCAGCTAGTAACTCAGTGTCTTCGAAAAATACTCCGCGACCATCAACTGGGCAATTAACTGGCAAATCATATTGCTTGCCAACTACAAAATCCTCTTGACCATGTGCAGGTGCCGTATGAACCGCACCCGTACCTGCATCTGTAGTGACATGATCACCTAGAATAATTGGCACTTGCTTGTCATAAAATGGATGTTGAGCCTTAAGACCTTCAAGATCACTACCTAAAAATACTTGATCAGAAACACTTGCATCTAATTCATAGCGAGATAAAGCATCTGCAGCCAAATCTTCAGCTAACAACAAATATTCATCACCTGTATTAGCTAACACATAGTTAAGCTCAGGGTGTAACGCCACTGCCTCATTTGCAGGTAGCGTCCAAGGTGTCGTTGTCCAAATAACCACAGAAACAGGCTGATCAACCTTAAAAATTGAATCATCAACGATTCTAAATTTAACATCAATAGCATCTGATTGTTTATCTTTGTATTCAACCTCAGCCTCTGCCAGTGCCGAGCCACACTCTGTACACCAATGGACAGGTTTATAACCTTTAGAGACATGGCCATTTTCAACAATTTTTCCAAGCGCACGAACAATATCTGCCTCATACTGGAAGTCTTTAGTTAGGTAAGGATTATTCCAATCAGCCAAAATTCCCAAACGCTGAAAATCAAGCTTTTGTTTGGCTACTTGCGTATCTGCATATTTACGACACTCTGCCCTAAAGGTATTAGCATCAATCTTAACACCAACTTTGCCTTTTTTCTTCTCAACATTTAGCTCAATTGGTAAACCGTGGCAATCCCAGCCTGGCACGTATGGCGCATCAAAACCAGATAAGGATTTTGACTTAACGATAATATCTTTTAAAACCTTGTTAACCGCATGACCAATATGAATATCACCATTTGCATATGGAGGGCCATCATGCAAAATAAACTTAGGCTTACCTTGATTGTTTGCACGAATCTGAGCATACAGATCATCATCTTGCCATTTTTTAAGGAATCCACCTTCACGATTGGAAAGATTTGCCTTCATGGCAAACTTAGTGGCAGGTAGGTTTAAAGTGGGTTTGTAGTCAGACATTAGCGCTTAATAGTTGTAAATACTAAAAGCGATATTATACGTGATGAGGAAAGTTTTTTGAAAACGAAAAACGAGCGCTAGAATTGCTTGCTATTTTTTCAACTTAAAGAAAAACTTCAAATAAACAGCCAAAGCAATAGAGGCGACCACAAACATCATAGAGATCCAAAACACTCCATCAGTATTTAGTTCGTTCATTGGCATGAATTTCTCCTAGCTAAAGTTTATGACTTTATCTTTCTTTTAGCCATAGCAAATACAATAAATGATATTGCAGTGCCAGTTACAGCCAATAGGCTTAGAAAAAAAACTGGATCCATATTTAGTTCGTTCATCATGTGACTTTCTCCTATTTTAAATATTAAGTATATAAAACTATTATCTTGTTAAATTGTAACAAATAAAATGATTTAATGATTGATTAATGTCAATTTTTAGATAATAAAAATTAAAGATTAACCGAGTCGAGTAATAATTTTACTTGTCCAGGCTTTAAGTAATCATACTGATTAGCCTTAAGGTTTTCAGGTAGGCGAATTTCGCCAAAACGTACGCGAATAAGGCGTGACACTTTAAACCCTAAAGCTTCCCAAAGGCGTCTAACTTCACGCTTTCTACCCTCTTTAAGCACTACTTTATACCATCTGTTAGCGCCTTCACCGCCACCAAAAGTTACACGATTAAATTTGGCAAAACCATCTTCGAGCTCAATACCATCAGTTAGTTGTTGAATGTCTTCATTCTCAACTTGACCCAATACGCGAACCGCATACTCACGATCAATTTCAGAACTTGGATGCATTAATTTATTAGCTAAATCACCATTATTAGTAAACAACAATAAACCTGATGTATTAAGATCTAAGCGCCCCACCATAACCCAACGTGATTCTTTTGGTAATAGACTGTAAACACTCTTACGACCTTCATCATCTTTATTCGAGCAGATAACGCCAGCCTGCTTATTCAAAATTATGACTTTAGTTTCTTCTTCTTTATAGCGCTCAAGATCAATGCTTCTACCATCAATCTTAACCTTGTCGGTGATCGCACACTTGTCGCCAATTTGAGCGGTTTTATTATTAACCTCAATTCGGCCTTGCTCAATCAGTCTTTCCGCCCAACGACGCGAACCATAGCCAGCTGTTGCAATTAATTTTTGTAATCTTTCAGTCATTTTTTCTCCATTCGAGCTCAAGTCTCAAATACTTAATACACAATACCCATGGATTCGCGAACTTCTGCCATAGTTTCTTTAGCAACATGGCGAGCTTTTTCTGAACCCTCATGAATAATTTGTTTGATTAGCTCAGGGTCTGCCTGATATTTAGCAATACGCTCTTGCATCGGTCCAAGCTCTGCTTGAATGGCATTAATCACTGGCTGTTTACACTCAACACAACCCATTTTTGCCTTGGTACAGCCATCAGTCACCCACTCACAGGTCTGAGCATCCGAATAAACTTGATGTAGTTGCCAGACTGGGCATTTATTCGGATCGCCCGGGTCAGTCAGCTTAATACGCGCAGGGTCAGTTGGCATACGCCTAACTTTAGCATTAATTTCCTCTGCAGTATCACGTAAAGAAATCGTATTGCCGTATGATTTACTCATCTTCTGTCCATCCAAACCAGGCATCTTTGAAGCCTTGGTTAGCAATGATTCTGGCTCTGGCAGGATAATTTTTCCCGTACCTTCAATATAACCAGCAAGACGATCACGATCACCAAGGGTAATATTTTGTTGCTCTTGTAATAATGCTTGCGCCTTAATCAGGGCTTCTTCATCGCCCATTTCTTGATAGGCTTTGCGCATAGAGCGGAATAATTTAGCTTGTTTCTTGCCCATCTTACCAATAGCGGCTTCTGCCTTTTGTTCGAAATCAGCTTCACGGCCATAAACATGATTAAAGCGGCGCGCCACTTCTCGCGTCAACTCAATGTGAGCCACCTGATCTGCACCCACTGGCACTAAGTTAGCTTTGTACATTAGGATATCTGCACTTTGTAATAATGGATAGCCTAAAAATCCATAAGTACCTAAATCCTTAGTTTTTAATTTAAGCTGTTGATCCTTATAAGAAGGTACACGTTCAAGCCAGCTTAGTGGTGTTATCATTGAAAGTAACAAATGCAACTCAGCATGTTCAGGTACTTTTGACTGAACAAAAATCGTTGAGGTGTTGGGGTTAATGCCTGCTGCTAACCAATCAACCACCATTTCCATAACATTAGCTTCAAGATTAATCTTATCTGAATAGTGCGTAGTAAATGCATGCCAATCAGCCACAAAAAAGTACGAATCATACTCATTTTGTAACTCAAGCCAGTTCTTTAAAACGCCGTGATAATGACCCAAATGAAGCTGACCTGTTGGTCGCATGCCGGATAAAACTCGATTGTCTTGCATTGATTGTTAGGTTAAATTAATTAAAGCGCATTATACCAAGGCTAGTTGAGCGATTGGGCGTAAAGCGCAAGACCATCAAGCACTAAATATGGCTCAATATCAACTTGGTGATTCAAACGATAAACTACTATCTTAGCATCACCGCCAGTCAACACAACCTTCAAATCGCCTAATGCTGCCTGGTGTTGTTCGATTTGATCTTTGATCACACTCATGAGCATGTTGGCTGTGCCAAATTCCCAAGCATCAGTTGTATTATTTGCCGTAGATTTAAGTGTTAAACTTTTTGAACAACTTTCAAATTGAGCAAAGCTGCGTCGCAATTTTCCTAATCCTGGCATGATCAAACCGCCTTGGTGCTTGCCACTAGCCAATACCAAGTCAAACGTCAGAGCACTACCCGCATCAATAATCAAAAGATTCTGATTGGGTGATTGATCAATGGCAGCAATCATCGCTAAAAATCGATCAACGCCTAATTCATTTGATTGCTCGTAAGCTGATACAAAGCTTTGAAACGTTGCTTGAGACTCAACAAAGATAGCATCATCAAACCCATCTAAAAGGGATCTATCAGTCACGCAACTCACAAAAGCTTGGCCAGATTTGGGTAAAAGATCTATTGAAAAATCAGCTGACAATACAGAGTGATATTGGCCATTAAATAACCATTTAACAGCTGTATTACCAATATCTACATACAGATTATGCAAATGGAATATCACTCATCCACATATGTGTGGCAATACTAGCCGCATAGCCCAGTGCAATCACTGGCATCCATTTCAGATGTGAAGCAAACGTATACAAGCCTTTTGATTGACCCATTAATGCCACACCTGCAGCAGAACCCACAGATAACAAACTACCACCAACACCTGCAGTCAGTGTAACTAACAACCACTGAGCATCTGACATTTCAGGATTCATGGTTAGTACCGCAAACATCACTGGAATGTTATCAACCACAGCAGATAATAAGCCGACTAAAATATTGGCGTAAGTAGTACCTAAGCCGACATACATTGCCTCTGAGGTCATTGCTAGGTAGCCCATAAAGCCAAGGCCACCGACACTCACAATCACACCAAAAAAGAATAGTAACGTATCCCACTCAGCACGACTTACCTTATTAAATACATCAAAACATTCATCGTGCGCCAGACTTTCCTTTTCACTACGACGAATAAAGAACGCTGCAATCATTAAGAAGCTTAAACCGGTCATCATGCCCATTGCTGGCGGAAGATGTAGGAAGTTATGGAAGCTAACAGCAGTGGAAATAGTCACCATAAATAAAACAATAATAGCAATACCGCCGAGTTTAATGCTCACTGGATCAAGCCTTTCACCGGCTGACTCATCTTTAATAGCAAAGTGCATGATAGCTGCAGGCACCAAGAAGTTAATCAAAGACGGTACAAAGAGTACGAAGAATTCACCAAACTCTAAAATACCTTTTTGCCAAACCATTAGCGTTGTAATGTCGCCAAAAGGGCTAAAGGCACCACCGGCATTCGCTGCGATTACAATATTCACAAAGGCAATTGAAACAAAACGCGGGTTGTTGGCACCGACCGCCATTACTACGGCACCCATAATCAGGGCGGTCGTTAAGTTGTCAGCAATTGGAGAGATAAAGAACGCCAAGAATCCTGTCAACCAGAACAGTTGTCTAAAGGTAAAGCCCTTGTTAATTAACCAAACCTTGAGTGCTTCAAATACATTACGCTCACGCATGGCCTCAATGTAGGTCATGGCAACGAGTAAGAACAAAAATAGCTCAGAGAATTCTAAAATGTTATGACGCAGTGCAGTTTCTGCTAAATGAGGCAGGCCATTTTGGGCATACACCCAACCAATCAAGCCCCAAATAACACCAGCAACCAAAATCACTGGCTTTGACTTTCTAAAGTGAGTGAATTCTTCAACCATAACCAAAACATAAGCCAAAACAAAAAGGCCTAGCGCCATATAACCCACCCAATGGCCAGTTAAATTAAGCGTATCTACATTTGGCTCAGTAGCTAAAGCAAGTGCTGGAAAGAGTGCTGTTAATATTAGTAATAATTTAATCATTATGAATCCTGGTAAGTTTTGTTTTCTGAGAATTATTTAAGGTTATTTCGTCATCTTCATAGGCAATTTCAACCGTCGCCAAACATAAAGATTTTGAATTTAATTTTACACGACGCACCACAATACCGGAGGCTTTAGTAGAAGCTGAACTGGCAACTAGCAGTTCATCACCCACTTCAATCTCACCATCACACTCAAAAGCGCGCATTCTTCGCTTTGACTTTCCTAAATAATGCAATCGCGCAACCACCTCCTGCCCAGGATAACAACCCTTAGAAAAGTTAACACCCACTTCATCAATGTCTAGGTTTAATAATTGTGGTACAAATTTTTCAACCGTCGCTAATTCAACCTCGGGCACTTCATTAGCAATGCACGACTCTTCCCACACGTTTTCATCTGCCAACTCAAATCCATGATCAGAATCCAGTAAAGCAATTGACTGCATGGTATTTAAAACAAAAGCACCATCTATAGTTTCAGCAACCATACCAAATTGTACCATTTCATTGGTTATATCCTTAATAGTGACATCTGACATCATCTTAAACATGGTGAGTTTTTTGACAATTTCAGCCGATAAGGTTTCCGGAAAAGACAAATAATATTCATCAGCACGCTTCATTACCCAAATTAGCGCCATGATTTTACCTTGATGTTGGCAATAAGCATTAAGCTGTACCACACCCTCTTCTAGAGCGTTAATATCATTAGAAAATTGCCCTTGTAAGAAGCTTTGCACCTCACTACCAGTCAGTTTTAATAAGGTGCGATGCGTTAGCTGAATAATCATGATCAGTTGTCAATAAATAAAACCTCTATTTTAAACCACTTTCCGTTAAACGAAAAAAGCTTACATAAATACATAAAAACCAATCAAAGTCTAAATTTTTCGCATTTGTAGCTATCATGGATTGTTACATAAGGATTGTTCATATACCAACCACTGAAAATTTACAATAAATTAAAATTTAACCTTTACTTTAACATAAATTTTACGAGCTTCATTTTCAGTCTTCTCCCACTTGTACTGAACGTTGCCACGATAAAGCTTGACACTATTGGTGTGAATGTGATCAATATTAACTTGTTTAAATCGAACATCACCTAATGCGGTGGCTGCTGTAATGGCAAAACCAGAGGCTTTATCCGTAGCAGACATAATATTGTCTAAGAAACCGTTATATTGGGTCACCTCGGTAGCATTACCAATTTTAACATTTTCATACTCAAAGAAATACTCGCCAATCTCCTTGTGTACATTAAAACCAGTATTTGTGCCAAC
>FPHR01000019.1_pt1 | contig 27511 bp, 31 predicted proteins | sample 1057281 | NCBI WGS metagenome assembly FPHR01 (sample SAMEA4473329, study PRJEB15554) | hydrothermal vent metagenome | biome: marine basaltic hydrothermal vent biome; feature: marine hydrothermal vent; material: water | place: Pacific Ocean | collected 2011-06-14/2011-07-23 | depth 1685 m | reverse complement strand
CTAAACCTGGAATGAAAATTAGTTAGACAAATACAAGTTTCGGAGAGATGTCAGAGTGGTTTAATTTGCTCGCTTGGAAAGCGGGTGTACGGCAACGTACCGAGGGTTCGAATCCCTCTCTCTCCACCATATTTTCCTTTAAAAATCAATGACTTACAAAATACGGTTTGCCACTTTTGGGGCTATATAGGGCTGTTTTGGGCCCTAATGTGGATAATCCCTAAGCAAGTGAAGCTAGCTAATCTAATCCAAGGCTTACCACGAGTACTGACACACAAAAGATACACAATTAAGATTTGAGAGTCTTTCTTGGAGGATACTAACACTTAGCTAGGATTGCTATAATAAGCTCTAATTCAAGAGCTTAATTAGCTGAATTCGACTTTTAACTTCATGTTGGATTCTGGTTAGCTAAAAGTCGAATTTAACTAATTACTATCAACACAAGAATATGAACAAGTTTACACTTACAGTCTTAACTATGCTCTTTTGCGCCACAGCGCAATCGAATACTCAGCATCCTGGGTTAACTAGTAACTACGACAACGTACTTCAAGCTAATATTGATGATTTAAACCTCTCTGATACTGGCATTACAAAAAAGCAACTAAGAGGCCTATGGCCGCATTATCTTTCACCTTCTAGAACGCTTATTGATCTTGGTAATATCAAGACACCAGTGCACACAAGGTTTGTTAATGCTGGCCACTATTTTAGCGATCAGTTAATTTACGGAAAAGATTCAAAATCAATATACGAGCTAGATGTGTATGTAGCCAAGGATCAATTAACCAGAATTATTTCCCAGAATTTAATAGTTTGCGAATACAAAATAAACCTAGACTCTTACTACGGGAATAAGCATTTCGACAATCTTGACAAAATAAAAAATGATTACTTGGATTACGCATCTGATACTGGAGCTAATGCCAGATCATTTATTGATCAGGAATACCTACAAGGGTACGTTAGTGATAAGAATGGTTACAATGATGGCTTAATACATGTACTGATCAATAATAGAGTTTTATCCTTATTAGCATCAGACTGTACCAAGATGGTTGGCAAGGAACAGATCATTAAAGATTTAACTGAATGGGGTAAATTGCTTATTAAAGCTAATCAGTAAGGTACCGACAAGTATTCATCAATACGAATAAATCCGATTCAAACATGATCCTGTCATGATCCCAGGTATTTCCAATAGACGAAAAAAAAGCTCTCAATCGCTTGAAAGCCTTTAATAATATGGTGGGGCGTGAGCGATTTGAACGCTCGACCAGCGGATTAAAAGTCCGATGCTCTACCAACTGAGCTAACGCCCCATATTAGTTTTTCAACACTAAGTGCAAAAAGTGAAATTATACATTATCTCGATCTAAAAACAACAAAATTTAGCCTTTATTTACCATTTCTTTCAAGCCTTTTCCAGGCTTGAAAAATGGTACGTATTTTTCCCCAACCTGTGTTCTTTCACTGGTTTTAGGATTAATACCTTGGCGCGCCTTTCGATGTTTTTTTAAAAAAGCACCAAACCCTCTAATCTCAACACCTTCGCCCGATACAATCGAACTTGTAATTCTCTCTAGGATTAAATCAACCATTATTTTAACGTCTGATTTTGCTAGATTTGAATTCTCTGTTAAGATTTGAATTAAGTCTGTTTTTTTCATAATTTCACCATAAAAAAAGGCCGCTTTGTATTACTACGCAGCGGCCTTTTTATTGACTAAGGGTTACTTATCTTTAGCTTGCTTAAGTAAGTCACCTAAAGTTGAACCTGTTGCTTCATCAGAAGACTGCTTATTGTAGTCTGCCATTGCTGCTTGCTCTTCAACTGTGTCTTTCGCTTTAACACTTACTGCGATGTTGCGAGATCTTCTATCAACGTTCATGATAACTACTTCGATTTCAGCACCAGTCTTAAGAACTGTAGTTGCATCATCAACACGTTCTTGTGAAATTTCACCAGCTTTTAAGTAACCAGTGATATCTTCAGCTAGTCCGATAACAGCACCACGAGGATCAACTTCTAAGATAGTACCTTTAACGATAGCACCTTTCTTGTTAGCTGATGCATACTGCATAAAGTCATCTTCAGATAACTGCTTAATGCCTAATGAAATACGCTCTTTTTCAGCATCAATGTTAAGAATAACAACTTCTAACTCTTGACCTTTAGAGAAGTTTGCAACTAACTCTTCAGAAGATTGCTTGTCCCAAGAAATGTCAGCTAAGTGAATTAGACCGTCAATGCCGCCTTGTAAGCCAACAAATAAACCAAAGTCAGTAATTGACTTAACGTTTACGATAATCTTGTCGCCTTTGTTTTGAGTAGCTTCAAATGCTTCCCAAGGGTTTTCTAATGCTTGCTTCATTGATAATGAAATACGGTGCTTAGACTCTTGAACATCTAATACCACTACATCAACTTCTTGACCTAGTTTAACAATCTTAGAAGGACGTGCATTTGCATTAGTCCAATCCATTTCTGAAACGTGAACCAAACCTTCAACACCATCTTCGATACGTACAAACGCTCCGTAGTCAGTAAGGTTAGAAACTGTACCAGTAACTTTCTTGCCGATAGGTAAACGATCTGAGATGTTATCCCAAGGGCTAGCAGTAAGCTGCTTAAGACCTAGTGATACACGCATCTTCTCTTTATCGTAGTTAAGAACCACAACTTTGATCTTATCGCCAATAGCAAGTTTTTCAGATGGGTGATTAACACGCGTCCAAGAAATGTCAGTAATGTGTAGTAAACCATCAACACCACCAAGATCAACAAATGCACCGTAATCAGCCAAGTTCTTAACAATACCTTCAATCTCTTTGCCTTCAGCAAGAGTTTCAAGTAATGCTTCACGATCAGCTGAGTTAGCTTCTTGCATAACTGCTTTTCTAGAAATAACGATGTTGTTTCTAACTTCGTCCATCTTGATAACGATTGCTTCAATTTCTTGACCAGTAAGGTATGAGAAATCTTTAACAGGACGTACATCAACTAATGAACCTGGTAAGAACGCTTTAACAACGCCAATATCAACTGTAAGACCACCTTTAACAGCGCCAGTAACGATACCAGTAACAGTCTCTTTAGAATTCATTGCTGTTTCTAATGACTGCCATAACTTAATGCGTTTCGCTTCAGTGTGAGACAATAATGTATTACCCAGGCCATCGTCGATTGATTTTAAAGCAACTTCTACTACATCGCCTTCTGCAACTTCTAATTCACCTTTTGGGTTTTTAAATTCGTCTAGAGAGATGAAACCCTCTGATTTTAAGCCAACATTTACAATCGCTTTTTCACGATTGATGCTAACTACGGTACCCATTAATAAGGCACCTACTTTTACGTTTTGTTGTTCTACACTGTTCTCAAACAGTTCAGCAAATGTTTCTGACATATTTTCTTCTTGATATTGACCGGTAATTTTTTAGGCTATTTACGGTATACGCCTAATTCATATCGGGTTAGTTTATTTATAAAGCTTAACCGCTTAAGCTTTAACCATTTCGCTCACTTGAGCAATAACCTCATCCAATGACAACGTAGTTGTGTCAATGATAAGGGCATCTTTTGCAGGTTTTAAAGGTGAGTGTTTGCGTGATGAATCACGCTCGTCTCGGGCTTTTACGTCTACTAAGATTTGCGATATTATACCCTTTGAGCCCTGTGCTTGCAATTGTTTTAGGCGTCTATTAGCGCGCTCATCAGCGCTGGCTGTTAGATAAACTTTGAATGGTGCATTAGCAAAAACCACCGTGCCCATATCGCGACCATCTGCCACTAATCCTGGCAAGGTTGCAAAATCTTGTTGACGCTTAAGTAATGCTGCACGCACCACGCCAATTGAGGCGATTTTAGAGGCTTTTTCACCAGTCTCTTCTGTGCGTAATACTTTGGATACATCTTTGCCATCTAGAAAAACACTAACCAGCTCACTATCCGCGTGAGTTTTAAATGCTAAATCTAGATTTGTAGCAATTTCTTCAAGAGATTTTTCATCTGTAATGGAAACACCTCTTGATTCAACTGCCAATGCAAATGCACGATAAATCGCGCCTGAGTCCAGCAAGTGCCAACCCTGTTGTTGGGCAATTACGCGTGCAACTGTACCTTTTCCAACGCCACTTGGGCCATCAATCGTTAAAACCGGTGAATTCATTTAACCTCTGGTCTCATGTGCGGGAATAACAACACATCACGAATAGATGGCGAATCAGTAAATAACATCACTAATCTATCAATGCCAATACCTTCACCAGCCGTAGGCGGCATACCGTATTCTAATGCACGAATATAGTCTGCGTCATAATGCATGGCTTCATCATCGCCTGCATCTTTTTCAGCCACTTGAGCCTTAAAGCGCTCTGCTTGATCTTGAGCATCATTAAGTTCAGAAAATCCATTGGCAATTTCACGACCACCAATAAACAATTCAAATCGATCGGTGATGAATGGATTGTTGTCATTACGACGCGCAAGTGGCGAAACCTCTGTCGGGTATTCAGTAATAAAAGTTGGCTGAAAAAGTTTTTCTTCAACGGTTGCTTCAAAAATCTCAATTTGGATTTTTCCTAAGCCCCAGTTATCTTTAACATCAATACCTAATTTTTTAGCAGTGGCTGTTGCATTAGCCTCACTTAGATCATCGGCTGTGAATGTTGGATTGTATTCAAGAATTGAGTCAAACACGCTAATACGATTAAAGGTTTTAGAAAAATCAAAATCATCACCTTGATAATGAATCGTAGCACTGCCACATACATCTACAGCAATACCGCGGAATAGCTTTTCAGTTAGATCCATTAGATCATGATAGGTCGCATACGCTTGATAAAACTCAATCATGGTGAATTCTGGATTATGGCGTGTTGAAAGACCTTCGTTTCTAAAATTTCGATTAATTTCAAACACTCGATCCATGCCACCAACAACCAATCTTTTTAAATAAAGCTCAGGCGCAATACGCAAATACATGCCAATATCAAGCGCGTTGTGATGCGTCTCAAATGGCTTTGCTGTAGCGCCACCAGGAATGGTTTGCAACATTGGTGTTTCCACTTCCATGAAATCAGCATCATTGAAAAAATTACGGATATAGCTAACTATTGCACTTCGGCGCTTAAAAGTATTGCGCGCATCTTCATTGGTAATCAAATCAACATAACGCTGGCGATATCTAGTTTCTTGGTCAGACAGTCCGTGAAACTTTTCAGGTAGTGGTCTAAGTGATTTGGTTAATAGCTTAATACTATCAACACGCACTGACAATTCACCAACATTGGTTTTAAACAATGTGCCCGTTGCGCCAACAATATCACCAATATCCCATTTCTTAAACTGCTCGTTATAAAAGCCTTCTGGTAATTCGTCGCGCGTTACAAATACTTGCACTCTAGCGCTTGAATCTTGCAATGTAGCAAAGCTAGCCTTACCCATAACGCGCTTAAGCATCATACGGCCTGCAATACAGACTTGAACGGCTTTTTCTTCTAGCTCTTCTTTAGAAAATTGATCGTAATCATTGATAATATTTTGCGCCAAATGTGTTGGTTTAAAATCGTTAACAAAAGGATTTCCAGCTTCTCTTAACTTATCTAGTTTTGATTTTCTTTCGGTGATTAATTTATTGTCGTCTTGATTACTCATAAGGGTTAGTGCTGTGTTTTATGTTCTAATTCTTGCTGTGCCAATTGCTTGGCCTTGGTCAAGTCTTGCTCAGATTGCGTCATGTTGCCCATGCGCTTTAGCAAAGTGCCACGATTATAATAGGCTTGATAAAAATTTGCATCCAATTCAATGGCTTTATTTAGATCTTTTAATGCGAGATCATCTTTTGCAGTTTTAATATAAGCGTTACCCCGATTATAAATAGCGGCAATATAGTTTTCATCTAGAGCTATCGCCTGAGAATATGCGCTAATTGCCTCGATGCTTTTTTCTAATCGATCATAACAATTTCCCAGATTATTAAAAGCACCACTATCAGTGTTATTAAGCTCAATTGCCTGTTCAAAATACCCAACAGCAGAATCAAAGTTTTCTTTCTCTTGCTCTAAATAAGCTAAGCAAAAGTAAGCCTCTGAACTATTAGGATTTGCTTGAATGGCATTCGACATACTTTCAATAGCTAAATCATCACTACCTTGCAATTGATGTAAATTTCCCAAACTTAGATAAGCATTAGCTTTTAAATTATCGTCAATAGATTGATGATTAACCAAGCCATTCCACGCCTGAATCGCTAAAGATAAATCGCCATTTTTTTGATGCGTATAAGCCTCAACCATTAAATCGCTTAATTCTTTTTCTGTACTCATATTAATGTAATGATTAATTTCCTAGTATTGACTCCGTCTCGATGCTCATATAAATACAAACCTTGGTTTTTACTCAAGCCAAGCTTACCTTGAATGATCGGAATGGTTTTTGCTTCGCCAGTAAGAATTGATCGAATATGTCCAGACATATCAAAATCACCCTCACCAATGTGTCGATAGCTAGGATCAGCATCAACTACGCTAGCTTGAAAATAGTCTTCCACATCAAGCAATAAATCAGGATCTTCACTGCCTGTAATCATAAGTGATGCTGAGGTATGTGCAACAAACACATGGCATAATTGAAAAGAATCATCACTAATAAATGCATTAACCTGCTGACTGATTGCAATAGCGCCTCGGCCTTGCGTATCAATCATTAATTCATGCTGACTCACTTTAATAAATCCTTGGCTTTGCTTGTGCTAATCACAGGTGGTTGTGTATTTTTTTTGGTTTTAAACGATCGAATAAAAAAGAAAGCGCCGAATAATAAAAAAGCAAATGGCGCATACCATAATAAATAAGTATTTATATTTACAGGTGGCTTAAACACGACAAAATCACCATATCGGTCTACCATGTAGCGACGTATTTGATCGTTAGTTTGCTGGGTGATGATTAGCTCTCTTACTTTTTCACGCAAGTCTTTGGCAAGACCAGCATTTGACCCACCAATGCTTTGCCCCTGACAAACCGGGCAGCGAATCTCATCAATTAGACTACGGTAGCGCTGCTCTTGCTCGGTATTAACAAAACTCTTAGCCTCAATACTTTCAGCAATTACTGGCTGAAAAGCTAATAGCATAATACACAAACCAACTCCTTTAACTAGTGCCATTGTTTGGGTAAAATTTTGCATACTTTACTTTTTAATTTTAAAACCTAGATTTTACACCTGTCAACAGATGTAAAAAGGAGACACATGCCATTAATTACACTTGACAGCCTTTCTTTGAGCTTTTCAGATAAGCCAATTCTAAATGAGGTTAGCTCAACCATCCTCAAAGGTGACAAAATTGCACTGATTGGTCGAAATGGCGAGGGTAAATCAACTTTTATGCGTATTTTGGCTGGCACTATCGAGCCTGATGATGGCATGTTAAAAATCAAAAATGGTGTAACGATTAGCTATTTAGAGCAAACCCCGCCTGAAAATAACGACAAAAATCTATTTGATATTGTTGCCGAAGGCTTAGGCGAAATCGGAGGTATCCTAACTAAATATCAACACCTAATCAAACAAGAAAAACTTGATGAGGCTGGTGAATATCAACAAAAAATTGATCAACTTGATGGCTGGCAATATTTACATAAAATTGAAGCCATTCTTAATCGCTTCACCTTAAATGGTGACACCACACTTGCCACCCTATCTGGCGGCTGGCGACGACGCGTAATGCTCGCTAGAGCGCTTATTCAAGAGCCAGATGTTTTGCTACTTGATGAGCCAACCAACCACATGGATATTACTGCCATTCTTGATTTGGAAAGAATGCTTAAAGAATATCACGGCACTTTAGTATTGATCAGTCATGATCGTTCATTTGTAGCTGGTATTGTTAACAAGGTGTTTGATTTAGATCGTGGCAATTTAAGTGTGTTTGAGTGCGGCTATAAAGATTATGTAAAACGCAAAGATGAGCAGCTTCACGCTGAAGAGCTTGCCAATGTGCGCTTTGACAAAAAACTTGCCCAAGAAGAAACTTGGATTAGACAAGGCATTAAAGCACGTCGAACCCGTAATGAAGGCAGAGTTAGAGCCCTACAAGACATGCGCAGCTCCTTTGTTAATCGTCGAGCCAAAAAAGGTAACGTCAAAATCCATGCATTGGAAGATGAAAATAGAGCTTCTAAAGTTGTCTTTGAAGTTAAGAAAATCTCTTATGAAATTGCAGGCTTGCAACTAATCAAAGATTTCTCCATGCTGGTATTAAAAGGTGAAAAAATCGGTATTATTGGTGGCAATGGTACGGGTAAATCAACTTTCATCAAATTACTATTAGATGAGCTACAACCAACCACAGGCTATATTCGTCGATCTAAAACTATTCAATTGGCTTATTTTGATCAAATGCGTGAAAACCTTGACCCCAACATGAAGGCCATGGATTTTGTTTCAGGTGGACGCGAGCATATTGAAGTTGGCGGTAAGAGTAAGCATATTATTGGATATTTACGTCAGTTCCTTTTTACTGGAAAACAAGCCATGGCACCGATTAGGATGTTTTCAGGTGGTGAAAAAAATCGACTAATGTTAGCTAAAATTTTATCCCAACCTGCCAACCTACTTGTACTTGACGAGCCCACCAACGATCTTGATGTTGAAACGCTAGAGTTACTAGAAGAAATGCTGGTCGACTACAATGGCACGCTGATTCTCATCTCTCACGATAGAACCTTTTTAAACCATGTGGTTGGCTCTACCGTCGTGCTTGACGGTGATGGCGTGATTAATCAATACGCAGGTGGCTATGATGATTACCTTATACAAAAGCAAGATAAATTAATTGCCGAAAAGCCAAAGAAAAAACCTAAAGAAAAAGTTCAGCAGTCAACCCCTCAGGTTAATAAAAAACTCAATTACAAGCAACAGCAAGAGCTTAAAAACCTACCTGCTAAAATTGAAAAAACTGAAATCGAAATTGGTGAAATTCAGCTGCAACTATCAGATCCTGAATTTTTTCAAACAGAAGAAGCACAAGATGCACTTATTCGTCTAGCCAGATTAGAAGCTGACTTAGAGCGTTATTTTGACAAATGGGGTGAGCTTGAATGACACACACAGCCTTAATTGTTGACTTAGATCACACACTTATTAACACCGACCTTTTGTATGAGTCGTCTATCGGCGTGTTGAAAAAACAACCTTGGTTAATTTTAATTTATCCATTTTGGTTTTTTAAAGGCAAGGGTTATTTAAAAAGCCAACTGGTAAAACGCTTTGAAATTGATGTCACAAAGTTGCCTTATATTCAAGCAACCATTGATTATATTAATGAGCGAAAGAAATTGGGTGATACCATTATTTTGGCAACCGCCTCACATAAGGATTATGCCTTTGCTGTTGCCAAACACATTAAATTATTTGATGACGTGATGGCTAGTAATGCTGATTTCAATCTATCTTCTCACAACAAGGCAGATAAATTAGTTGAGCGCTTTGGCAAGAATAATTTTGATTATATGGGTGACCACATGCGCGATATGCCAGTTTGGGAGGCTTCAAATTTAGCTATTTTGGTTAATGTTACTGACAAAATAATTAACAACACCTTGCATTTAAAAACACTGGTTATATCCAAAAAACATTTATGATCCAAGCTTGGTTATTTTTAATATTGGCGATCTTGCTTGAAGTTGCCGGCACAACGGCAATGAAATTTTCAGATGGCTTTAGCAAGCTACTTCCCTCTGTGTTGATTTTTGTCTGTTATGCGCTCTCCTTTATTGCCTTAACTTTTGCACTTAAAAAATTTGAGATGGGTATTGCCTATGCAATATGGGCAGGAATTGGTACGGTATTAATTACAGCAATTGGCATTATCTATTTTAAAGAGTCTGCTAATTTGTTAAAATTTGGCAGTATTTTATTGATAATTATTGGCGTGATTGGGCTACATCTAAGTACCACTAGCCATACCTAAACTAACCCTCTAATAAATAAGACAAACTACCAAGTAGCAAATATACAATAGAAGTTGCGACTAAAGTCACGGCAATAACACGCGCCATTTTTAGGTTTTTTCCTAATACTTTATTACTGATAAACCATACACAATAGCCAACAATAAAGGCAATAATCAACAGACGAATTAAAAACATAATACCTACTTAGATGAATTAAAAGTTTCAACTATTTTAGTCGCTAACGCCAAATTAATACCGCTTACTTTTTGAATTTCATCAATTGAAGCATTTTTAATTTCTTGCAATCCACCGAAATAATTAAGCAATGCGGTGCGCCTTAATTTACCCACACCTTTTATTGTCTCCAGTGGTGAAGTGGTACGATTTTTACCACGCTTCAGACGATGATTTTTAATGGCAAAACGATGTGATTCATCGCGAATATGATTAATCAACATCAGTGCAGGATCATGAGGTGGTAAATTAATTTTATTAACCTTATCATTTTTAATGGTGATTAATGTTTCTAGACCAGCTTTGCGTTTTTCACCTTTTGCCACGCCAACCAACTGAATTTCATCAATACCAATAGAATCCATTACCATAACTGCCTGATTGAGCTGTCCCAAGCCACCATCAATAAAGATCACATCAGGCAGCGGCTTATTTTCTTTAAGTAGTTTTGAATAACGTCTATAAATCACCTGATTCATGGCAGCGTAATCATCACCCGGAGTAATATTTTTAATATCAAATTGACGATATTTACTAACTTTTGGCACGCCTTTTTCAAAAACCACACAAGAAGCTGTAGTTGCCTCACCCATCATATGGCTGATATCAAAACACTCCATGGTTTCTGGCAGAGATTTCAAATTCAAAATACTTTGCAAATGAACCAAGGTTGTTTTTTTTCTAAATCTAGCCAATAAATTTTGTTTTAAATTCTCTCGTAGGGTTAAATTTGCGATATTTAAATAATGCTTTTTATCTTTGTTTGGTGTGTCAATAATTCGAGTATTAAGTGCTGTCGAAATTAAGCTTTTATCTGTTAGTTTATGGCTAATTAAAAGCTGTTTTGGCGTATCTTTACCTAAATAATATAACGGTAAAAATGCACTTAGCACTTGCTCCATCTGTCGATTAGATGAGTTTTTAGGCAAGATAAATTCCTGACCAACTTGCTTTCCGCCACGAATAAATAGCACTTCAATAGCGTTAACACCATCTTGCTGATAAACAGCAATTACATCTAAATCAGCCGTAGAGCTAGAGGCGTGCTGTTCTTGTATTTTACGCAAATCAATTAGCTGATCACGCATTCTAGCAGCAAGTTCAAAATCTTGGTCAATTGATGCAATTTGCATTTTTTCCGATATTTTATCGAGTGTTTGCTTACCTTTTCCAGCAAGGAATAATGACATCATAGTTACATCTTGCTGGTAATTTTCATCACTTATATGACCAACACAAGGCGCACTACAAAGACCAATTTGATATTCTAAGCATGCTCTAGATCTTGATCTATAAGTAGCATTGGTACACTGCCTAACCTTGAAAATTTTCTTTAATAAGGATAGCGAATCACGCACAACATGGGCAGAAGGATATGGACCAAAATACTGATGTTTATCGTTCCTTTTACCTCTAAAAAATCCAACCCTAGGGTGCTTGTCATTACTAATAGAAATATATGGGTAGCTTTTTGAGTCCTTAAGTAAAATGTTATATCTAGGCATGTGTTGCTTGATAAGCTCAGATTCTAGCAATAAAGCTTGTGTTTCAGTGGCAGTAACAATCACCTTAAAAGTGTCAATGTTAGCCACTAAAGCTCGGGTTTTTCCATCCTCATGCTCTTTCAAAAAGTAACTGGAAACTCGTTTTTTTAAGTTTTTAGCCTTACCAACATAGATCACCTGCCCCTGCTTATCAAGCATTTGATAAACACCTGGCTGGGAAGTAAGGTTATTAATTTTTTCTTTAATAGGCATTTATGAAAAAGGTTAAAATGATAGTTAAATTATTTGTTCAAAAAAAACAATGTTAAAAACACTGCTTATTATATTATCTATTTTGTCTACCAATGTTGCTTTAGCAATGGATGCAAACACAAATCATGCGCCAGCTAATAGCGTCATTGCAGATATTATCGATCCACCAAATTCAGCAGCACTCAATATTATGGTTAGTGCGCTTAGCTCTTTAAAAGAACTTAAAAAACAAAATAAAGCTTCAAAAGAAAATGTAGAGATGCTAATTCGCCTCAAACTTTTACCTAATATTGCCATGGGTGTTTCTACCAAAATTGCACTCGACAAACATTGGGGGGAGCTCAACATTCAACAAAAACAATTTTTTCAGTACTATATTTCGGAATCTTTAATTCAAGATTATGTTGGAATATTATCCAGTTATGAAAAATTAGACAGCATTCAAATAACTGTCGACCCCAAGGTAAAACGTAAAGACAATAAGGCAATTGTCAAGCTTTATATAAGTATTAATGACGAGCCAAAGCCTGTTTCCATCACCCTTAAAATGATTCGACTTAATGCTTGGCATGTCTATGATATTGTTTTTTCCGGTGTTAGTGTTGTTAAGAATTATCGTGCCCAATTTAACTCATACATCAAACGTAAAGGTGTTGACGCATTGATTAAAAAGTCCAAGAAAAAACTGGATAAACACAAGAAATAAATTCATGTACAAACTAATCATTAAAGGGGGGAAGACTCTTAATGGAACGGTAAATATTGCCGGATCTAAAAATGCCGCCCTTCCCATTCTTTTTGCTTCAATATTAGCAGATGAACCTATAAAACTAAGCAACACGCCGCATTTAAGTGATATCTCAACAACACTTAGATTGCTAATGGATATGGGTGGTGAATTTATTCTTGAATCTGATGGCTCGTTATCTGTAGACTCATCAAAGCTAACCAAGCTTACTGCAGAATACGATCTTGTTAAAACCATGAGAGCCTCTATTTTGTCATTAGGTCCAATACTTGCTAAATACGGAGAAGCCAAAATATCTCTTCCAGGTGGTTGCAGCATTGGCACACGACCGGTTAATCTACACCTAAAAGCATTGGAAGATTTAGGCGCTAAGATAGAGGTTAAAAATGGATACATTCACGCAACCGCTAAAAAATTAATCGGCAACGATGTTCATTTTGAACAAGTTACTGTCACCGCTACAGAAAATATTTTAATGGCTGCAACATTGGCACAAGGTACAACCACCATTCACAATGCAGCGCAAGAGCCAGAAATTGTTGATCTTGCAAATTGTTTAATTAAAATGGGTGCCAAAATTAGTGGTGCTGGCACTTCAGTTATAACTATTAAGGGTGTGTCTAACTTAACAGGTGCGAGTCACACAGTGTGTCCTGATCGTATTGAAGCTGGCACCTATCTAATTGCTGCCGCAATTACTGGTGGCAAGGTAATACTTAAAAATGCTCAACACCAATCTATGCGAGCAATAATTAGTAAATTAACTGAAGCTGGTGCTGAAATAAAATTCGATAAAACCAGTATAACGCTCGACATGAAAGGCAAAAGACCGAAAGCGGTTAACATTAAAACTAGCACCTACCCAAACTTTCCGACTGACATGCAGGCTCAATTTTGCGCTTTAAATAGCATTGCAGATGGTCAAGCAACCGTTACCGAATCTATCTTTGAAAATCGTTTTATGCATATTCCAGAATTAACTCGTATGGGTGCGCAGTTCAGCTTAGAAGGTAACACGGCCATTTCCAAAGGTGTAAAATTATTGACTGGTGCAAATCTAATGGCAACTGATTTGCGCGCCTCAGCCTCTTTAGTATTAGCTGGGCTTGCTGCACAAGGTACAACTACGATTGAACGGGTTTACCATCTAGATCGTGGCTATGAAACTATTGAAGAAAAATTAAAATTATTAGGCGCTGATATTCAGCGCATACAGGATTAGAGACAAATATCATGTTAACCATTGCATTATCAAAAGGTAGAATTCTAGAACAGACTTTGCCATTATTAAAAAAAGCCGGATTAGAAATAGCCGATGAAGAGCTTAACTCGCGCAAGTTAATTCTAGATACTAATCTAGAGGATGTTAAGGTTATCATCATTCGTGCAACCGACGTACCTGTATTTGTTCAACATGGTGCTGCTGATATGGGCATTGCCGGCAAAGATGTTTTGTTAGAACATGGTGCTAATGGCCTATTTGAAATGCTAGATTTAGGCATTGCCAAATGTAAACTAATGGTGGCTGCGAAATCTGCAGATCATTTACAAGAGAACATCTTAAAAGTTGCGACTAAATACGTTAATTCTGCCAAGCTATATTTTCAGAAAAAAGGCCAGCCTTGTGAAATCATAAAGCTTTATGGTGCGATGGAATTAGCCCCTGTAGTTGGACTATCGCATTGTATTGTTGATTTAGTTGATACAGGAAATACACTAAAAGCTAACGGCTTAATTCCTCTGGATCACATTGTAGATATTAGCTCTCGCCTAGTGGTGAATAGCGCCTCTTTTAAAACTAAAAATACTCAAATAAAATCTTGGATTAAAGCCATAGAGCAAAATTTATGATTACAAAATTATCTTCATCTCAAGCTGATTTTCAACAAAATCTTAGTGACCTTTTATCTTGGGAAAGTGTTTCTAATAAAGACGTTGCTAAAACCGTTGACGATATTATTATCAACATTCGTAAAACTGGTGATCAAGCTTTAATTGAATATACCAATCAGTTTGATCGAATGAATGCTACTGATATGGGCGAGCTTACAGTTAATTTATCCACATTAAAAGATGCATTTGATAACTTAGCAGATAAAGAAAAAACTGCATTACAAACTGCTGCTGATCGCGTACGCATTTATCATCAAAAGCAAAAGCAAGAGACATGGACTTATACTGAAGATGATGGAACCATGCTTGGACAAAAAATTACCCCACTAGATCGTGTAGGATTGTATGTTCCTGGCGGTAAAGCGGCCTACCCTTCGTCAGTATTGATGAATGCTATTCCGGCTAAAGTAGCGGGCGTTGAAGAGCTTATTATGGTGGTTCCCACACCTGACGGCGTTACTAATCAACTAGTGTTAGCAGCGGCATATATTGCAGGTGTAGATACTGTGTATACAGTTGGTGGCGCCCAAGCAGTTGCAGCTCTGGCGTATGGCACACAAACCATTCCTAAAGTTGATAAAATTGTTGGACCCGGCAATATTTATGTTGCTACAGCCAAGCGAGCAGTGTTTGGCCAAGTTGGTATCGATATGATTGCTGGCCCTAGTGAAATTCTAATTATTTGTGATGGAAAAACCAATCCAGACTGGATTGCCATGGATTTATTTTCACAAGCAGAGCACGATGAAGATGCGCAATCAATTTTACTTTGTTCTGATGCTGAGTTTATTAGCCAGGTTGAGGCTAGCATTGCCAAGCTACTACCAACCATGGAGCGTAAGAATATCATTGCTACCGCTTTGAAGGACCGTGGTGCTCTAATTCTAACCAAAGACATGGATGAAGCAATTAGCATTTCTAATCAAATTGCACCTGAACATTTAGAATTATCTGTTGAAGACCCTCAGGCTATGCTTGATGGCATCAAACACGCAGGCGCAATCTTTATGGGTCGACATACTTGTGAATCACTGGGTGATTACTGCGCCGGACCAAACCACGTACTACCCACCTCAGGAACAGCAAGATTCTCTTCCCCACTTGGTGTCTATGATTTCCAAAAGAAATCTTCTCTGATTATGGTTTCAGACGAAGGTGCGAATATCTTAGGTGAAATTGCTGCTACATTGGCAGACGGCGAAGGCTTGCAAGCGCATGCACAATCGGCACGCTACCGTATCAAATAAGTTCGTCTTTTTTTTAGCTACGCCTAGCTTTACAAGGTTTTATTTGGCGTTAAACATTCAAGCATGCGGCATTAGAATGGCAACTTACCGCCACCCATACCTGGAAGCTTCATTTTAGAAAGATCAGGCATACCGCCAGCACCTTGCATGCCGGCCATTTTTGACATCATCTTTTGCATCTTTCCACCACTCATTTTTTTCATTTGCTTTTGCATTTTTTCAAACTGCTTAAGAAGCTTATTTACATCTTGTGGTGACGTGCCAGAACCCCTAGCAATACGGTTTTTACGTGAGCCTTTAATCAGCTTAATATGAGATCGCTCTTTCGGTGTCATTGAGTTAATAATAGCCACCATTCGCTTAGTGTCAACACCACCCATCATTTGATTTTTAACACTCTGAGGGATTTGACCCATGCCTGGCATCTTATCCATCAAGGCTTCCATGCCACCCATCTGCTCCATTTGTAATAATTGATCGCGCATATCATCTAAATCAAATCGACCTGAGGTCATTTTTTTGACTGATTTTTCCGCTTTTTTATGATCAACCTTTCTAGAAATTTCTTCCACTAAGGATAAAACATCACCCATACCAAGTAAGCGAGAAACCACACGATCTGGATGGAATGGCTCTAGTGCGTCAATTTTTTCACCAACACCTAAAAATTTAATTGGCTTGCCGGTAATGTGGCGTACTGACAGTGCTGCACCACCTCGTGCATCACCATCTGTTTTAGTTAAGATAATACCTGTAAGCGGTAGACTATCGGCAAAAGCCTTAGCCGTATGTGCAGCATCCTGACCTGTCATTGAATCAACAACAAACAGAGTTTCAATCGGATTAACTTTTTTCTGTAACACTTGAATTTCGCTCATCATTTCTTCATCTACATGAAGACGACCCGCGGTATCAACTAACAGTACATCGTGAAATTTTTGTTGTGCAAACTTCTTCGCATCAGCGACAATTTTTTCAGGCTTTTGAGAAATATCTGACGGGAAAAAATCAACTTCAACTTGCTTTGCCAATACCTCTAATTGTGCAATTGCAGCTGGTCGATATACATCAGCACTAACGACTAATACTTTTTTGTTTTCACGCTCTTTTAAGTAGCGTGCTAATTTGGCAATTGAAGTTGTCTTACCCGCACCTTGTAAGCCTGCCACCATAACCACTGCAGGTGGCTGTGTTTTGAGATCTAAGGTTTTATTTTCACCGCCAATGATATCGGTTAGCTCTACTTCAACTAGCTTAATAAACGCTTGTGACGGACTAAGACCTTCACCAACCTTAAGTCCAAGGGATTTTTCTTGTACGCGATCCAAAAAAGCCTTAATAACATCAAGTGCAACATCTGCCTCTAATAAGGCACGACGCACTTCGCGAATCGCTTCTTTAATATTGGACTCAGAAAGTTTGCTTTTACCTTGTAGGGTTTTAAAACTATTGGAGAGACGGTCGGTTAAATTATCAAACATAATTCTATTATTGAATCAAAGTATCGTATTATAGTAGCTTGTATTAATTCAGCGCATTAATTATGGTTTTATCTTATTTAGCAATTTCAGCGTATTTGGCTGCAACCCTTTTGTTAGTGCGTTTTTTCAGTAAAAATGAACTTAAGCACCCATATCAACAAACCACTTCATTGCTGATTAGTTTTGCCATTATTGCACAAACCTTAACATTTACTGATTTTTGGACCACTAACGGTATTGTCTTTGGCCTCGCCAATAGCGCCTCTTTTGTTGCCTGGTTAATTGCAATTTTACTATTTTTATCTTCTATTTCTAAACCTGTTCACGCTTTGGGAATTTTGGTTTATCCATTGGCTGCAATCTCACTCGGCTTTGGGCTCGCCTTTCCAGATACAAGCGATAAAATTATTCCTTTAAGTATTGCTTCACATGTTTTTTTATCCATTACAGCCTATGCCCTTCTTGCAATGGCAGTATGTCAATCAATTTTATTAAAAATACAAGAGCGTCATTTACATACACGCAGTATCAATGCATTTATTAATAAATTACCACCGCTACAAACTATGGAAAGATTACTATTCCAAGGAATAAGAATTGGTTTTTATCTATTAACACTGTCACTAGTGACTGGCTTTATTTTTATTGATGATTTCTTTGCACAGCACTTAATGCATAAAACTGCACTTTCTATTGTTGCTTGGCTTATTTTTGCAACTTTAGTCTTTGGGCGTAGAGCATTTGGATGGCGTGGCAAGCAGGCAATTACTGCTACACAAGTTGGATTTGGAATCTTGGTTGTTGCTTATTATGGCTCTAAGTTTGTTTTAGAACGTCTACTATCTTAAGTTGATAAGCGCTAGATTTTGTTCAGATCAAGGCCTTCTTTATAATGCAGATATCGACTAATAAATACCTTTATTAGTCGATATGCAAGACGGCCAAGAAGGCCTCCTGTGGAATATCTACTCGACCCACGCTACGCATACGTTTTTTACCTTTCTTCTGCTTATCGAGCAATTTACGCTTACGTGAGACGTCACCACCATAACACTTGGCGGTTACATTTTTTCTTAACGCTTTAACATTAGCACGAGAAATAATCTTAACACCAATACAGGCCTGAATTGCCACATCAAACATTTGGCGTGGAATTAACTCCTTCATCTTTTCTGCAATTTCTCGACCTTTACGCACTGAATCTTCACGATGAATAATTAAGGCTAACGCATCAACCGGCTCTTGATTAATCATAATATCAAGACGAATTAAATCAGACTCTTGGTAGCGTTCAAATTGATAATCCATCGAAGCAAAGCCACGTGATACCGATTTAAGTCGATCAAAGAAATCTAACACTACTTCGTTTAAAGGTAGTTCATAAACCAATTGCACTTGTCGACCCATGTAAGTTAGACTTTTTTGCACACCACGCTTTTCAACACAAAGGCTAATAACATTACCAACATATTCATCTGTTACCAAAATATTGGCAGTAATAATAGGCTCTCTAAACTCAGCAATAGATTGATTGTCAGGCATTTTAGATGGGCTATCCACATGATGAATATTACCCTTGCTATCTAGGATTTCATATATAACTGTTGGAGCAGTGGTAATCAAATCAAGATCATATTCGCGCTCTAAGCGCTCTTGCACAATTTCCATATGCAACAAACCTAAAAATCCAATACGAAATCCAAACCCTAATGCATCTGAACTTTCAGGTTCATATTGAAGTGCCGCATCATTTAGGCGAAGTTTAGCCAATGCATCGCGAAATTTCTCATAATCTTCGCCAGAGATAGGGAATATACCTGCAAATACTCGTGGCTGTACTGGCTTAAAACCTTCCAAAGGCTCGGTGACAGAATTTTTAGCACCGGTAATTGTATCACCCACTGGGGCGCCATCAATATCCTTAATATTGGCAATTAAAAAGCCAACCTCTCCAGCTTTTAAACTGTCAGTCTTTTTACGCTTAGGGGTAAATACGCCTACCTCGTCTACTGAGTGCACATTGCCATTAGAGAAAATCTTAATCTTAGTTTTAGCCTTGATCTCACCATCAATAACTCGAATCAAAGAAACAACACCTAAATAATTATCAAACCAAGAGTCAATAATTAACGCCTTAATAGGCGCCTCTATATCTCCCTCTGGAGCAGGGATTTTTTCAACAATTTGTTCCAGAATATCTTGAATACCAATACCTGACTTAGCACTTGCATGAACTGCATCCATCGCTTCAATACCAATAACATCCTCAACCTCTTCGATCACGCGCTCTGGTTCAGCAGCAGGTAAATCAATCTTATTAAGTACGGTAACCACTTCTAAGCCGTGATCTAAAGCGGTATAACAATTTGCCACTGTTTGCGCTTCAACACCTTGTGAGGCGTCTACAATTAATAACGCACCTTCACAAGCTGATAGCGAGCGAGACACTTCATATGAGAAGTCAACGTGGCCCGGTGTATCAATAAAGTTTAGTTGGTAGGTTTCACCATTGTTCGCTTGGTAATCTAGCGTCACACTTTGGGATTTAATGGTAATGCCGCGTTCTTTCTCAATATCCATTGAATCTAACACTTGCGCTGACATTTCTCTATCGCTCAAACCGCCACAAAACTGAATAAAACGATCTGCAATGGTAGACTTACCATGATCAATATGGGCGATGATTGAGAAATTGCGGATGTTCTTCATGACAGTGATAAAATCAACGTTTTAAACAAGCCATTATACAAGCAATGAATAAAGTTCAATCCATTACCTGCGTAGCAACTAGCAATTTAACCGTTAATATTCCTGATGAAAAAGGAAGTAATATTGTTTTATACTTCTACCCCAAGGATGCAACACCTGGCTGCACTACAGAAGGTCAAGATTTTAGAGATAATCACAAGGAATTTATTAAAGCAAATGCAATTGTTTACGGTATCTCAAAAGACACGCTAGCCAAACATGAGAAATTCAAAGCCAAACAAGAATTTCCCTTTGAATTGATTTCTGATGAAAGTGGAGAGTTGTGTGAAACATTTGGCGTATGGCAATTGAAAAAATTCATGGGTAGAGAGTACATGGGTATTGTACGCTCAACCTTTATTATTAGCCCTAATGGTGATATTCTTAAGTCTTGGGATAAAGTTAGGGTCAAGGGCCATGTTGATGAGGTCTTGGAAGCTGTACAGTCTCTATGATAAAATAAAGACTTTATTAATTTAAGCCCTAAATAGTTATGAGTAAAGTACAAACAACCAGTTGTAAAGCAACGAGTAATCTAGATGTAAGTATTCCTGATTCAGAGGGTCGTAATATTGTCTTGTATTTCTATCCTAAGGATGCAACTTCTGGTTGTACGCTTGAAGGGCAGGATTTTAGAGATAACCATGATGTATTTGTTAATGCTAACACAGTGGTATATGGCGTTTCAAAAGACAGCTTAATAAGCCATGAAAAATTCAAAGAAGACCAATCTTTTCCATTTGAGTTGATTGCTGATGAAGATGGATCTCTGTGTGAATCACTTGGTGTTTGGCAGTTAAAGCCACCTAAAAATGGCGAACAAAAAATGGGCATTGTACGCTCAACCTTTTTAATTGATCCGCAAGGCAATATCATCAAGCATTGGGATGCAGTAAAAGTACCTGGTCATGTTGATGAGGTGTTGAGCACAGTTGCATCACTATGAGCAATGTAGATTTTAATGAGGTTGATAAGTTTGCTGCACTAGCGTCACGTTGGTGGGATAAAAATTCAGAATTTAAGCCGCTTCATGACATCAACCCATTGCGCCTAAATTACATTAAAGAGCGTTGTGACAATTCTTTAAGTGGTAAAAAAATTCTTGATGTTGGCTGTGGTGGTGGCATATTAAGCGAAGCGATGGCCGCTGAAGGTGCCGATGTAACCGGTATCGATATGGCAGAAGCTGGACTAGAGGTTGCCAAGCTTCATTTGCTTGAATCAGGCCATCAGGTTGATTATCAAAAAATACCAGTTGAAGAACTTGCTGAAACTCATGCAGGGAAGTTTGATGTAGTTACTTGTTTAGAAATGCTAGAACATGTGCCTGATCCAAGTTCTATTATTAAAGCTTGTGCTAAATTGGTCAAACCTGGTGGACATATTTTCTTATCCACCATTAATCGAAATGCCAAATCTTATTTATTTGCCATTGTTGGTGCTGAGTATATTTTAAAATTACTACCTCAAGGTACTCACGATTGGGATAAATTCATCCAACCAAGTGAAATGGATGAATGGGCAAGGGAATCTAACATGGCACTTAAAGGTATGATCGGCATGACTTACAACCCCTTTACCAAAGTGTACAAACTAGAAGATGATGTTAGTGTGAATTATCTTTGTCATTATTTAAAATAATTGATTTAAATCATTAATATCCTCAATAAATCATAGTAAACTTTAAGCTAAATATTGCCTAAGTTACTGTAATGAGAAAAATATTAATTGCAACATTAATGACATTAAGTACCACCTTGTACGCCCTATCACCCAATGAAATGTTAGTTGTGATTGGTGCGGTTAAATTCTACAATGAAAATTGTGGTGGACTTACTCAAACTGGTATCAAAAAAATGAATAACTCTCTTGAGCATTTTGACATGGACAACACTCCGGTTGCTGTTTTAGAGAGAAGTAAAATGGCCTTTTCAGGCTACCAAACTGCTAAAAAATTCGGATGTTTTGGTACTAAAAATGAAGCCAATAAGGCTGGCTATGGACAATATATCAACTAAAACGTTGTATTGTATTCGCCTGACTCTGATTCCTGCTCTGCACCCAACTCTAACACTACAAATGCAACTGCATTAAATTTTTCGTCTGACAAGCTGAGATGTGCGTGCTTGATATTTTTACCTACCAAATGTAAGCGTAACTTTTCACTAGGAATAAAATAAGGCTTGCCGCTATCGTTATTACGAATGGTTAAATCTTGAAAGCTTACCGTCCTGCCAATACCCGTTCCAAGTGCTTTTGCAAAAGCCTCTTTAGCAGCAAAACGTTTTGCACAGTATGAAGCGCTATCACCCTTATTGGCAAATAATTGTCGTTCATGATCAGACAATACTCGATTAACAAAGCCTTGTTTATTTTTACTTAAAATATGCTCAACGCGCTCAATGTTAATAATATCCGTACCAATACCGTAAATCATTTATAAACCCTCTAAAGTATTTAACCTTACTTTCAGCATCAAGTCTTTCATTTCTCGAGTTGCCTGTGCAAGTCCTACAAAAATAGCTCTAGCAACAATAGAATGACCGATATTCAACTCAACAATTTCAGGTAGTTGTGCGATAGCGGTGGTATTTTCCATGGTCAATCCATGACCCGCATTAACCTGCAAGCCAATAGAGTGAGCATAAGTTGCCATCGCTTTAATACGTTCAAATTCTTGTATTTGCTCTTCACCAAAGGTGTCAGCATAATGACCAGTATGCAGCTCAATCACCGGAGCACCACACTGCTTAGCCGCATCAATCTGGTCTTTTTGTGCATCAATAAATAAAGAAACAGTAATATTAGCTGCTGCCAATCTTGCACATACATCTGTCATACGTGGAATTTGGCCTGCAACATCTAGCCCGCCTTCAGTGGTAAGTTCTTCACGCTTCTCAGGAACTAGACAGCAGTCTTCGGGTTTAATTTTTTCAGCAATGGCTATCATTTCATCAGTCGTTGCCATTTCTAAATTCATTTTAGTGTTGAGTTTTTGACGTAGGATTTCTACATCAGAATCCTGGATGTGACGTCTATCTTCGCGCAAATGAAGTGTGATGCTATCAGCACCGGACTGCTCACACAATAAAGCCCCTTCTATTGGGGAAGGATAGTTTGTACCTCGCGCTTGGCGAATGGTCGCTATATGATCAATGTTGACGCCTAAATAAATACTCATAATGTGTTATTTGCTAAAAAATAAGGATCGACTTTGCAGGGGCTTGTCACCCAACAAAGGCTTTAATCTTTGTCTATTTAAATCTCTACACACCCTTAATTGTTGTAAATTTGGCATGTTTTTTATATCATCAGCTAGTAGCTGGTTGATTAAATCTCCTGATATTTTACCCGTAACACTTGCGATAAATCCGCCCTGATGTTGATATTCGTACATCAGCTCTGTATTTATCTCATTACCAATTATGTCGTAAGATAAATCAACTCCATAACCAAGCTCTTGTAATAAATTATTTTCAAATAAGCGTAACAGCCAGTGATGTGAGGTTGGATCAATTTCAGTTAATTGACTAATAAAATCTTTATACATGACAAACAATTCATCATGAGGATCTTGCTCTTGTAGCAACCTAGAAATAAGCTCGTTGACATACATGCCAAAAATCAAACTATCGCCCTGTAAGCGTCTTGGCACATCGTCAACTTCCCAACTATTTAAGCCTTTCAAATCCCCCCTTCCACTATAAGAAATCTTCAACTGCTGAAAAGATTGTATAGATGTTTTTGACTTGCGCAGACTACGGCCAACTAGGCGTATCTTGCCATGATCAAGAGTAAAGAAATCTAACAATAATGAGGACTCTTTAAAAGCCCTGCGATGTATTAAAAAAGCTGACGCAAGGTCAACTTTAGTCATATCCTAGAGAGGCTAATGAACGCTTAGAATCTGACCAACCAGTAGACACTTTAACCCAAAGTCGTAAGAATACTTTACGCTCTAGAAAGCCTTCGATGCTTTGCCTAGCTTCAGTGCCAATTACTTTAAGCATTTCACCTTTGTTACCGATAACGATATTCTTTTGTGAATCTTTCTCCACAAAAATACGTGCAGCGATTCTTTGCATCTTGCCATCTAGTTCGTACTGTTCAATCTCTACGGTTAAATCGTAAGGTAATTCATCATCTAAATGACGCATTAGCTTTTCACGAATAAACTCAGCCACAATAAACTTCTCAGAACGGTCAGTGACGTAATCTGCATCAAAAATAAGACCTTGTTCAGGTAAGTATTTAAGTATCAATTTTTTCAAATTAACGGTATCACGCTTTTTAAACGCAGACAATGGAAACAAATCAGTTGGTTGATATTTTTCAGAAATTTTTTCTAAAAATGGTAATACCGCTTGATACGATACAAGTTTATCAATTTTATTGATACACAGTATTACTGGTACATCAACTTGAGAGATATGCTCCAAAACACGAGCATCTTCTTTAGTCCATTTTCCTGCCTCAACAAGCCACAAAATCATATCCACATCTCGAATACTAGAGCTTGCTGCACGATTCATATAAGCGTTAATGGCTTTTTTATTTCCAATATGTACACCTGGTGTATCAACAAATACCATTTGATAATCATCTGTTGTATCAATAGCATGAATACGATGACGTGTCGTTTGTGGACGATGTGAAGTGATTGAAAGTTTTTGTCCAATTAGCTCATTCACCAACGTTGATTTACCAACATTTGGACGCCCTACAACAGCAATAAATCCCGCTTGAAATTCCATTATTTTTTCTCCTTAAGCTTTTCCAGCAATAATTTTGCACAAGACTGTTCAGCCCTTTTAATGCTTTTAGCATCCTGATCAATCTGAATTTTTTGATCTGCAAGAAAACAGTTAACCGTAAAAACAGCATTATGATCTTTACCCACGGTTTTAATAAGCTCATATTTTGGTAGTGCATTATTACGCTTTTGCAAATATTCTTGTAGTAATGTCTTTGGATCTTTAAGTGAATCATTAGGATCGATATTATCTAGAAGATCTTTAAACAAATCTAGAATAACCTTATTAATCGTTTCAAAATCAGAGTCAAGCAATATTGCACCAAAGATAGCTTCCACAGCATCTGCTTGAATTGATTCACGACGATAACCGCCACTCTTTAATTCACCCGATCCTAAAATCAACACATCAGAGAGTTGCAATGCAAGACCAAACTGGGCAAGTGTTTGCCCTCTAACTAAACGTGAACGAAGACGTGACAACTTACCCTCTTCAACTTGAGTAAAGCGCTTATACAATTCACGAGAGATCACCAAGCCAAGAATGCTATCACCTAAAAATTCAAGGCGTTCATTATTTTTCTTACCGACGCTACGATGAGTTAACGCAAGCTGTAGCAAGGATACGTCTTTAAATTGATAGTTGAGTTTTTTTTGTAATTTTTCCATCTATAATAAAACAATAATATTTAATCGTAATTTCATATGTTTTGGCAAGAAGACACTAAACAAGAACATTTTACGCTTCCTGAGAGTATTCAAGAGGTTAGCTTCAAAATCCAATCAAAAATTCTTCCAATGGATCATGGCTTTTTATTGGCGCAAGCGCTGATTAAACAACTGCCTTGGCTGAAGGATAGTAATACTGGTGTTCATAACATTAGTGTCGCTGATGGCAACGGCTGGAAGCAAAACAAAGATGGTGGCTTTTACTATCCATCAAAACGCTCAAAACTTATTCTACGTATTGCTCATGAGCACCTGGAAGATGTTAAAAATTTAGCTGGTAAAACTCTTGATTTAGGCGACTATCAAATTAAAGTGATTAAATTTATTGGCGAAAAGCCACTAAGTGATATGCCTGTTTTATTTGCCAAGCAAGTGGCTTGTGAGAATGGCACAAGTGAGGAAGAATTTTTACAGCTCTGCTTTAATCAATTATCCGACCTAGGTATTGAAGTTAAAAAAATGATGGCCGGACTAGAAAGCAACATTCAAACGGATGTTGGCACTGTGCATACCCGATCATTAATGGTGGCTGATCTTAAAAAGAGTGAATCAATACTATTACAAGAAAAAGGTCTGGGTGATCATCACTTGCTAGGCTGCGGCTTGTTTATCCCTCAAAAAGGCATTGAAACCATTGACAACTAACCCTTGCATTAGTTTCAATTAAAGTCTACAATTATTAGCATCTATCAAACAACCCCTGGGGAGAGGTTATGCGTTCGATTTTACTAACGATTATATTGTTATTTTCAATCAGCACTACTGCGCACGAACATACCCAACAACAAGGTGATTATTTAGGCGCTAAACCAGTTGATGAACTACCAAATTGGTTTAAAGCCACTTTTATGGATTTCTCTGAAGACTTAGAAGAGGCCAATGACGAAGGCAAACATGTGATGATTTACTTTCATCAAAATGGCTGCCCTTATTGTTCCAAATTGGTTGAAGATAATTTTCACGACAAAGATCTAGTTGCCAAATTACAAAAACACTTTGACACCATTGAAACCAACATGTGGGGCGATCGTGAACTAATTGATTGGAGTGGCATTGATTATTCGGAAAAAGAATTTTCTACCAAGATGAAAATTCAATTCACACCCACCATCATTTTCCTAAATTCTAAAGGAGAAACCCTACTAAGGCTTAATGGTTATCAATCGATTGATAAAATGCATGCAACATTGGATTATATTTCTAATAAAACATATCTTAATCAATCTTATGCTAACTATATTAACAGCACAAAAAAGAATAAAGCAGGCATTCTTAATGCGAACTCTATTTTTGAATCAGGCCCACACATGCTTAGCCGCAACAAAAGCATGCCAGCACAACAATACTTAGCTGTATTTTTTGAAGAGCCAAATTGCCCTGAGTGTGACACCTTTCATCAAACGATGATGCCACTTACTCTGACAAAAACACTACTAAAAGACATGCAAGTTATACAGCTTGACGCATTGTCAGATTCAAAGCTCATTACCCCATCTGGAAAACGTAGCACCGCAAAGGACTGGTATGAAGATCTGAAGCTGACTTATAAACCAGCTGTAGTTTTCTTTGACAAACAGGGTAATGAGATTATTCGTAAGGATGCCTTCTTTAAAGAGTACCACTTTACTGGAATCATTGAGTATGTTGCTACCGAAGGCTACAAACATCAACCAAACTTCCAGCGCTATCTAGAAGAGCGCTCAGACAAACTAAGGGAGCAAGGATTTACTGTCGATATTTGGAAATAAGCTTACGCAAACAAAAAACTAATTGCTGTGATAATGACTATGAAATTGAGAAGAATAATGGTTAACAGTGTTACCAATATCGATACTCTCACCCATTATCATTGTAATGATAGCCATCACTGCAATAAATAATAATACCAAAATGGCAATAGCAACAACAGAGGCTATTGTCCATTTGATAATAAACCACACCATATTCCAAAATGGCAT
>FPHR01000017.1_pt1 | contig 31717 bp, 26 predicted proteins | sample 1057281 | NCBI WGS metagenome assembly FPHR01 (sample SAMEA4473329, study PRJEB15554) | hydrothermal vent metagenome | biome: marine basaltic hydrothermal vent biome; feature: marine hydrothermal vent; material: water | place: Pacific Ocean | collected 2011-06-14/2011-07-23 | depth 1685 m | reverse complement strand
AAATTTAAGTAAAAAATTAGGTGGCGCGCAAATATACCTAAAACGTGAAGATCTAAATCACACTGGCGCACATAAAGTTAACAACACCATCGGTCAGGCGCTCTTAGCCAAACGCATGGGCAAGACTCGTATTATTGCTGAAACAGGCGCAGGCCAGCACGGTGTTGCAACTGCAACAGTTGCAGCAAGACTAGGCATGGAATGCGTGGTTTATATGGGTGAGGTGGATGTTGCACGTCAGGCGCTTAATGTATTCAGAATGAAGCTTCTTGGTGCAACTGTGATTCCAGTAACCTCAGGTTCTAAAACCTTAAAAGATGCGCTGAATGAAGCCATGCGTGATTGGGTCACTAACATTGACGACACTTTCTACATTATTGGTACTGTCGCGGGGCCACACCCATACCCAATGATGGTACGTGATTTTCAATCAATCATTGGTAAAGAGGCTAAAGTGCAATTTGCTGATCAAGTCGGTGGCTTGCCAGATGCCTTAGTTGCCTGTGTAGGTGGTGGTTCAAACGCGATTGGCTTATTCTATGAATTCATTGATGATAAATCCGTAGATATTTATGGCGTTGAGGCTGCTGGACACGGTCTTGAAAAGGGTCCAACAGCGCACGCTGCACCTTTGTGTGCTGGTAGTGTCGGTGTTCTACATGGTAATCGCACTTACCTTATGGAAGATGAAAACGGCCAGATTATCGAAGGCCATTCTATATCAGCAGGACTAGACTATCCGGGCGTAGGTCCAGAGCATGCTTATTTAAAAGATTCTGGCCGTGCACAATACGTAGCAATTACTGACGACGAAGCGCTAGATGCATTTCATACGCTCACGAGGGTTGAGGGTATCTTGCCAGCATTAGAATCTTCTCACGCCGTAGCGTACGGAATTAAGCTGGCACAAGAGCTCGGCAAAGATAAAAATATTATTATCAATCTTTCGGGTCGTGGCGATAAGGATATTCATACTATTGCTGAGATCGAAGGTATCGAATTTTAGTTATACTGAGTAGTTTATTCTCTCATAGCAGAACTTATACCTTTAGGTGGTGTTATAGCAATACCTTTTCATAATTATTGCGTCAATTATGATTGAGAGGTAGTGTTGATTTCTGTAGTGTTGTTATTAGTCATTCAATTCATTATATTGCGTTGGCTGCCAAACAATAAGACAGCTTAAATTTTATAAAGGCAATAAAAAACCCAGCATAAGCTGGGTTTTATCTAAAATACACTTATGTTTAGAAATTATATCTTAATGATAAGGCTGTCACATTAAGTGTCACACCAGATTCTGAAATTGATGTAAGATCGCCAACCAAAGCTAGTTCATTAGTTATATCTTGAGCAAGACTTACACCATAACCACTGACAGATTCACCATCTACTTCAGGTCTGATATATGCTATCGATAATTCAGTAGCATCAGTCAATGCTGTTGCAACGCCAACGCTGATTGTGCTGCCAGTTACTGACCCTGTTGATCCAGATGCACTAGCTTCATATTTGTTATGTGCAAATGACGTTTGTAAATCTGTTGTATCTGAAAGTGGTACATGAAAGCCTAGTCCAACCGCTGAAATTGTAAGATCACCCCCGTCTTCTGTATCTGTAAGAACGCCACCAAATAAACTAATGTTATCTGTCAGAGATGTTGACGCACCGAATCCAACAAAGCCGAAGTCAATTGATTCACCGCCATATGAAATTTCAAGATTGGCAATACCTGCTTGAACATAATCGTAGTTAATTGCATCCTTTTTTTCTGCAGCAATAGTTGTCATTGATGCAGTTGTTAGAAATAGAGCTGCAATTGTGGTATTTATTTTTTTCATAAATTTTCCTTGTATATTATTAATAGTTCATTTTGAATTATATCATATTCTAATTTTTTAAAAAAACAATATGAACCATAATGTACAATTATGGTTCATATTGTTAGCTTGAGGGTGTAAAAAATCGATGATTAATTTATTTATAAGTCTAGTTGTTGGCTTAGGGATTGTTTTATCTTCTACGGTTTTGGCTAAAAACCCAAATATGGCAGTCAGTAAGAGAGACAATAACGGCGATGGAAAGGTGAGTAGAAATGAGTGGGATAAACCAGAGTTTATTTTTAATAAAATCGATTTAGATGGGGATGGCTATCTTACCGCTAGAGAGTTTGCTATTAAGTGGGGCATGGCAGTACCTGAAGATAACGACAGTACTAATAAAGTAGTCAGACATCTTGTATCAGGTAAGAGCACTCCCATTGCAGATGTTCATTTTCATGCTAGATTGTTTATGTCAACTAGTGGTTTGGAGCAAAGAATGACCAAACATAATGTAAAGTGGGCTGGTGGAGCTGGAGCTACAGGTAAGCGTGGACGCCCTGGGCAAAAGATCGATCAGCAGTATTTAAGTTCATTAGGAAATAAGTATGTTTGGGTGGTGGGACAAAATGAAATCAATATACTGGCTAAGAAAAATGGTACATCTATATTGGAGGGGGGTATTGGCTATTCACTTCAATCAGCGTTAGATAAGATTGATAGAGGGCTGGGTAATGGTGCAAAAGGCATTGGTGAAATACATGTCAATACTTCAAATAGTGCCCCGGTAGAATTTCTAAGGAGAAAGCTTATAGCAGACAGCCCCTTAATGCAAAGTTTGTGGAAACTAAGTATAAAGCATGAAGTGCCAATAATGATTCACATGGAGTTTGATGATGACTCTGTAGATCAATTGCAATCTCTTGTTGAAACTGATAGAAATGGGATAATGGTTTTGGGTCATTGTGGCAAAAATTCAGGTGCCCATCAGATTCGTGAATTCTTAATCAATAATAGTAATGTATATTGCAATCTAGCATTCCGTAGTCCGCCACAATCTTATTCAGCTAATTCAGACAATATTTATAATGACAGCGATCTTGAAGAAGAGTGGAAAGATCTGATTGAAGAGTTTCCTCGTAGATTTATGGTTGGCATTGATGACATTGACTCATGGAGTGAATATGATGAAGTGGCGGATAATATTCGTGATGGTCTTTTGGCCAACTTAACGCCAGACGTAGCAGAAATGGTCGCTTACAAGAATGCTGTGAGAATTTATAACTTAGAGAATTAGATGCTTCTATTGGCATTAACCCACAGCACCAATATTATTAATTGAATAACTAGTAACGGGACAACTGACAGTAGTACCACTTCCCAGCCGAAGTTAAAGACAAACCAGCCGGCTGATAGCGAAGCGATGGCCTGCAGGCTAAAAATTAAAAAGTCATTGAGCGATTGAACTTTGAATTTTTCATGTTCGCGATAGGTGCTAGGTAATAAACTGGTGCCACCGATGAATAAGAAATTCCAACCCAGTCCTAATAAGATGAGTGCCATCCAATAGTTGTCTAAAGCATGGCCCGTGTAGGCGATGGCAATACATACAAAATACAGTAGCACACCTGCAATCATCATTTTACTAAGCCCTAATAGTTTGACGATGAATGGCGTAAATAGGGAGGGTAGAAACATGGCAATGACGTGTGATTGGATAACGAATTTGGTGTGTTCAAGTGAAAAGTTATCAATGATGTGCATACTCATTGGCGTTGCAGTCATGATGTAACTCATTACTATATAGCCAACAGCGGCGCTGGACATGGCAATAATGAATACGGGCTGTTTGATGATGACAGATAAACCACGAGCAGGAATATCTTGTGTTTCATCAGTAACCATGGTTTGTTGGTAAAACCATAAAAATGCAAAAGCAAGAAAAAAACAGCCACTTAACAAAACAAAAGAGCCAACAAAGCTTGTGTCAAATAAGTCCTTTCCTAGGGTGGCTAATTCAGGCCCCAAGAAAGCAGAGACTAAGCCGCCAATCAGTACTGCTGAAGTAGCCGTCGCTCTAAGATTTTCAGAAACACTTTCAATTGCAGCAAACCTAAACTGATTCATAGTGGCTGTGGTAATGCCAAATAGAAAAGTGGCCATGCAGAATAAGTAGAAAGATTCAATTATGAGCGCGGTAATGGCTAACGATATAATTACCAATGTGTACACACAAACGCCGAGAAAGGTTCGGCGTCGGCCAATGATGGACATGATTCGATTAATCGGAATAATGCCACTCGCGGTGCCAACCACAATCATTGCCACGGGCAACGTAGATAGGCTTTCAACTGGCGCTAAGGATTGACCAATAATACCGCCTAAAAAAATTACAAAAACACTGAGTGACATAAACAATGACAAGCTGGCTGTCAGTATCCAGACGTTGCGCGGTAGTGCAAACATTTATTTCTTAGTAGGGCGTTGCCAGTTTTTTAGAGTGGTTTGTTTAGATCGGCTTAAGCTAAGTTGATTATCTGGCACGTCTTTGGTGATGGTTGATCCAGCACCAATGGTGGCATTTTTACCAATGGTGACTGGAGCGATGAGTTGCGTGTCTGAGCCGACGAATGCACCGTCTTCAATCGTAGTTTGGTGTTTATTGACGCCATCATAATTACATGTAATTACGCCAGCACCGATATTAACCTCTGAGCCTATAGTAGTGTCACCAACATAACTTAAATGCGAGACTTTTGAGCCTTTGCCAATGGTAGATTTTTTTACCTCGACAAAATTACCAATTTTCGCATTTTCACCAATATTGGCCTCTGGGCGAATTCGAGCGAATGGACCAATTGATGCACCATTGCCAATGAGGGCGTCTTCAATGACAGAATTTGGAAATATAACTACATTATTGCCGATTTTAGTGTTTTTTATATTGCAGTTAGCTGCAATTGTCGTATTATTTCCTAGTGAAACATCGCCTTCAATCACTACATTGATATCGATCTCACAATCTTGGTCAAAATTTAGTGTGCCTCGACAATCAAAACGTGCCGGATCTTTTAGTGTTAATCCTTGCTGCATAAAGCTAACAGCTTGATTTTTTTGAAAGACTCTTTCTAGCTCTGCAAGTTGTACTTTGTCATTAACGCCTGCCACTTCAAATTCATCAGTGGTGATAATAGATTCAACAATTTTTTTATCATTAACGGCAGACTCGATGATATCGGTTAAATATAATTCACCCTGAGCATTGTCTGAATTTAAGGCAGCCAAGTATTTTTTAAGTAATTGCGTGTTAACCGCCATAATGCCAGTATTAGCTTCGCAAATTTCAAGCTGCTCTGCATTGGCATCTTTTTGTTCAACAATAGCTTGAATGATGTTGTTATGACGAACAATGCGGCCATAGCCAGTTGGATTATTTAAGATAACAGACAACAAAGCGATGCCAGAATCTTCTGCAGCGTTAATGAGCTGTCCTAACGTTTGAGGCTGAATAAGCGGTACATCACCATACAATACTAGCGATATCGAATCGTCCTCAATATGTGGCATGGCTTGTGCAACTGCATGACCAGTGCCAAGCTGTTCTACTTGCTCAACCCAGTTGATTGAATCATCATTAATTGTTTGTTTAACTTGGTCGCCACCAAAGCCATAAACTACGTGCACTTTTTGGCTAATGGCTTTAGCCTGAACCAGAACATGACCTAACAAAGTGTTATCAGATAAGACCTGTAGCACCTTTGGTTTTGATGAGTTCATGCGCGTACCTTTGCCCGCTGCAAGAATAATAGCGTGAATATTGTTCATTTAAAAGTCTTCTACAATAGGGTTTTGGTCTAAATATTCTTCAGTAACGCCTGGCACAATAAAGCTTATAGTGCCAACAACTTTCCCATCTTTACGACCTACGTTATAAATAACAGCACGCATTTTTAAAGGGGCATCCTTGAAAATTTCGGAAAATTTTTGAGATTTTCTTGATTGAGTGACAAACTCATCTTTACTGATAAAAGTATATTTAATGCGAAGTTTTTGATAAGCTTCATTTTCAAATTCAGCAATCATTTTAGTGAATTCATCTTTATTAAATGTATTGCTACTCACTTCTAAAATGTCAAACTTATCAGCGCCATCTTCAATTAAGACTAAATCAAATTGTGTTTTAAGCACGTGGAACATTTTTTTAATTTTGCCAACATCACTAAGTGGCATCATTAATAAAACTGATACTAAACGATCGCCAAGAAAGCGGAATGCAAGCTCTGCACTTTCGCCAGCTAATGAGTGTTTTTGCAAGCATAAAGTGCCTTGTTCATATCGATCAGAGCAGTCTTCTAGAGGGTGTGATTTTTGTAAAAAGACTTTTGGCATGCCGACTAAGTATTGCTTATAAAGTCGGATCTGTTCATTGGCAACACTTGGTGTGGCGAATAAAAATAATAAACTTAATAGTAGTAAGCGCTTCATACAATAAACCATTTTAACTTAACTTATATTGTAAACGCTTACGCTCGTAAATATAATAAAATTGCCGGATATGAGTAATTCTTGTTTTCACTGTGGGCTAGAGGTCACTAACCATAATCGCATTCAGGCGAATATCAATCAATCATCCCATGATTTTTGTTGTGCGGGCTGCGCGAGCGTGTGTCAAACCATCTATCAGAGTGGCTTGGGCGCTTTTTATCAGCAGCAAACTAGCTCAATTTTGCCGGCAGTAGATCTTGAATATCCACTTGAATTTTATGATGCGCCAGCTTTTCAGCAGCCATTTTTAGAGGTTGCTGACGAAGGCGAAAAGATTATCACCTTAATCAGTGACACCATTCATTGTGCTGCTTGCGTATGGTTAATTGAGAAATCCATTGGCTCACTATCGGGTGTAAATTGGGTTAGAGCTAGCCTGACTGATAAACGTATTAGAATTAGCTGGCAAGAGGGAGATATTCAATTATCAGACATTATGCAGCGCCTGGCCGATTTGGGCTACAGTGCTATGCCGTATGAGCAAAATATAGCTGAAAAAATCGCTAATAAGTCTAACAAGGCCATGCTCTATAAAATCGGCTTTGCAGCATTTACCATGATGAATTTATTGTGGATCTCTATTGCTATGTATACGGGAGCAAGTGATGGCAAGTATTATCACTATTTCCAATGGCTTGGATTTGCACTGGCAACACCAACTTTGTTTTATTCAGGTCTTGGATTTTTAACCAGCGCCTATAACGGCTTGAAAAATGGTGTGATGAATATGGATGTGCCGATCAGTATTGGCGCCTTAACAACTTATTTTTATTCAGTTTATGTGCTGCTTGGCTTTTCTGCCAAGGGCGAGGTTTATTTTGATACGGTCGTGAATTTTATCTTTGTGATTTTGATTGGTCGATATCTGGAGAGCTCGGCTAAAAAATCATCTATTTCCGCATCCAGCTCTTTGCAGCAGCTTCAGCCGAAAGTTGCCCTAGTCATAAAAGCTGACGAGGAGATTATCACCCCGATTAGCGCTATTGGCATTAATGATCGAGTTTTGATTAAGCCAGGTGAGCGTATTCCAGTTGATGGGCGTGTTGTATTTGGCGCTAGTGAGGCTGATGAATCGTTACTCACGGGAGAATCTAAACCAATTACTAAGGGTGTGGGCGATGAAGTATTTGCAGGTTCTGTTAATGGACAGGGCGCTTTAGAAATACTAGTTGAAAAAACATTGAAGCAATCTGTCTTAGGAAAGATTGTAAGTTTGGTAGAAAATACCCAACATAATAAAAGTTCAATTGTTTGTAGCATTGATAAAATTATTCCGTATTTTGTTGCCATTACGCTACTACTGGCAACAGCTACTTTTATTTATTGGTATCCACAAGACTTTGATCTAGCTTTGCTTAGTGCGACCAGTGTATTGATTATTACTTGCCCTTGTGCGTTTGGCCTGGCAACACCAATGAGTATTGCTGTGGCAAGTGGTGTGGCCATTAAAGACAAAATTTTGATTAAAAATAGCGATGCCTTTGAAGTGTTGGATCAAGTAGATTGGGTAGTCTTTGATAAAACCGGAACCTTAACGCTGGGTGAGTTTGAAATTACTCAGATAGAATCTGATCGAACAGATTTTATTCAAATTATGGCTAGCATTGAAAAGCGCTCTGAGCACCCATTAGCCAAGGCAATTGTGGCACAATATAATGATAAACTTTTAAGTATTTCTGAGTTTATCTCAATACCGGGTCAAGGTGTAAGCGCCACTATTGAAGACCAGGTATATAAGGTTGGACGCTTATCATTTGTAAATGATGATCATCAGGTGGATCAACAGATGTTGGATAAATCTAAACAAATCGAGCACGAAGGGGCGAGTTGTATTTGGTGCTCTAGTCCACAAGGTGTTTTAGGCTTTGTGGCGTTATCAGATCAAATAAAGGCTGATGCCAAAATGGTTGTTAAACAATTACAAGCACTAGGTAAGCAGGTGAGTATTTTAAGTGGTGATAGCCAAGCAGTCACTGAAAAAGTAGCCAATTATTTGAACATTAAGCATATTGTTGCTCAAGCGTTGCCAGTTGATAAAGCAAACTATATTAAACAGTTACAAGAAAAGCAGTGTGTCTTAATGATTGGCGATGGCGTGAATGATGCGCCTGCTTTAGTACAAGCAGATACCAGTATGGCGATTGGATCGGGTAGTGATGTTTCTGTTAATCATTCAGATGTGGTGTTGTTAAAACCTACCTTGTCGCCCATTATTACAATGATTAATTTGGCCAAACGCACCAATCGAGGCATCAAACAAAACATTGTTTTTGCATTAATGTACAATGCCTTAATGGTGCCATTAGCGATGATGGCCATGATTACACCGCTATTTGCCGCGATTGCAATGCCGATTAGTTCGCTCATTGTTATCGGTAATGCAGCGCGACTTAGAAATAAATAAAACAAATTTATAAAAAATAAAGTGCTGAGGTGCAAATAGTATATAATTTGTCCTCTTTCAAGATTTAACATTATTAAGCACATGAAAACAGATATTCACCCTAATTACGACACCGTTAAAGTAGTTTGCTCTTGCGGTAATACATTCGAAACACGCTCAACTATTGGTAAAGAAGAGTTACACCTTGATGTTTGTTCAAGCTGTCATCCTTTCTATACCGGTAAGCAAAAAATCATGGATAGTGCTGGCCGTGTTGAGAAGTTTAAATCACGTTTTGGTGCGTTTAAGCGATAAGCTTAACGGATTGACAAAAAAGCCACATTTATGTGGCTTTTTTTATGCCTGATTGAATGGGATTTTTAGCTAAATATCGTTATAATTATGGCATTCATTTTTTATACATAATCCCATGTCATTTGATTACATAAACGCTTTATTAAAGAAACCAACAACCCGTACACCAATTTGGGTTATGCGCCAAGCAGGCCGTTATTTGCCAGAGTATCGTGCAACACGCCAACAAGCTGGTGACTTCATGAGTTTATGTAAAAATCCTGAGTTGGCATGTGAAGTAACCATGCAGCCAATGGATCGATTTGATTTGGATGCTGCTATTTTATTTTCAGACATTTTGACCATTCCTGATGCGATGGGATTGGGTTTGTATTTCAGTGAAGGCGAAGGTCCTAAATTCAAGCGACCACTTAAAACTTTGGCAGATATTGAAGCCATTCCTTCAGAAGTTAATAATGACTTAGCTTATGTTTTTGATGCTGTATCAACTATAAAAACAGCCTTAGGTGATCGCGCACCATTGATTGGTTTTAGTGGTAGTCCATGGACGCTGGCTACTTATATGATCGAAGGTGGCAGTAGTAAAACTTTTGCTAAAACAAAAGCGATGTTATTTAATGATCCAAAGATGTTACATTTATTACTAGATAAATTAGCTGACAGTGTTATTGCTTATTTAGACCAACAAGTCTTGAGTGGTGCGGACAGCCTAATGGTATTTGATACTTGGGGCGGTGTACTCTCTAAAGCTAATTATTTAGATTTTTCGTTGAGCTATATGCAGAAAATTGTGAATGGTGTTAAAGCGAAACACCCAAATACACCGATTACTTTGTTTAGTAAGAACGGCGGAAAGCACCTTAATGAAATTGCCGGTACGGGCTGTGACGGTGTTGGTATTGATTGGACAGTTGAGCTTGGTGATGTTGAGCGTCAGATTGGTAGTCAAGTTGCCATTCAGGGTAATTTAGACCCAGCAGTGATGTACGCCACACCTGAAATTATCAGAGCAGAAGTTAAAAAGGTATTAAGCCAATTTAAAGGCGATACCGGTCACATCTTCAATTTAGGTCATGGTATCACACCTGATGTTGATCCTGAAAACATGAAAGTATTGGTGGATGCTGTTCACGAATTTAGCACTAAATAATTATGTCAAGATTAGCCCAAGTATTTTCTAATTTACCTAAGGGTCAAAAGGCTTTTATCCCTTTTATTACTGCTGGTGATAGTGGTTTAGAAAACACTTTTGAGCTTATGCTAACCTTGGTTGATAATGGTGCTGACATCATTGAGCTGGGCGTGCCATTTTCTGATCCAATGGCCGATGGCCCAATGATCGCAAAATCGCATGAGCGTGCAGTGGCTGATGGCGTTAGTCTTAAAAATGTATTGACACTGGTTGAAAAATTTAGAGCTATAAACAACACAACAGCTATTGTGTTAATGGGCTATTTAAATCCAATTGAAGTATACGGTTACAAAGCATTTGCAAAAGATGCCCAGGCCAGTGGTGTAGATGGTGTGCTAGTTGTTGATATGCCACCAGAAGAGGCACAAGATCTTAAACAAGAGTTGGACAACAATGGTATTGATTTTATTTTCTTGGTAGCGCCAACTACCACTGACGCACGTATTGAATTTTTGGCTACCATTGCCTCAGGCTTTGTATATTTTGTTTCGCTAAAGGGTGTGACAGGCGCAGGGCATCTAGATATCGATTCGGTAACGCATAATCTTGCTAGAATTCGCCGTTATATTGATTTGCCAGTAGGTGTTGGCTTTGGTATTAAAGATGCGACAACAGCAAAGGCGGTGTCTGAGAACGCCGATGCAGTGATTGTTGGTTCATCTCTAGTTGCATTTATTGAGCAGTATGCCAAAGATAAGGATAAAATGTTAGCAAGCGTTGGAAGTTTGGCAAAAGAAATTTCATCAGCAATTAAATAATTAAAACAAGGATTTAGACATGAGTTGGCTAGAAAAAATCTTACCCTCGATTACCAATGTTGTTAAAAAAAATATCCCAGAAGGCTTATGGAGTAAGTGTCCAAAGTGTGATGCAACCATTTACACCGAAGAGCTAAAAAGCACAACGTATGTTTGTCCTAAGTGTGATTACCACATGCGAATTTCTGCAAGAGTTCGAATTGAGAGTTTTTTAGATGAAGCAGGCCAAGAAGAGCTCGCTGCTAATTTAGAGGCTGTTGATCCACTTACGTTTAAAGATCAAAAAAAATACAAAGATCGTTATTCTCAAGCGCAAAAAACCACTGGTGAGAAGGACGCATTAATCGTTAAAACTGGAACATTAAATGGCTTGAAAGTTGTTGTTGCAGCTTTTGAGTTTAAGTTTATGGGTGGTTCAATGGGCTCTGTTGTGGGCGAAAAATTTGTTCGCGCAGCAAAATACAGTCTTGAAACTGGCGCCCCGCTAATCTGTTTTTCAGCATCAGGCGGTGCTCGCATGCAGGAGGGCTTGTTCTCGCTTATGCAAATGGGAAAAACATCACTCATGGTTAAATTATTAAGTGACAAAAAAGTTCCATTTATCTCAATTTTGACAGACCCAACCATGGGTGGTGTGTCAGCTAGTTTTGCTATGTTGGGTGATATTCATATTGCTGAACCTAACGCTTTAATCGGTTTTGCAGGCCCTCGTGTGGTTGAGCAAACAGTACGCGAAGAATTACCTGAAGGCTTTCAACGTAGTGAGTTTTTGCTTGAAAAAGGCGCAATTGATATGATTGTTCATCGCCACGATTTACGTCAGCAGGTACATACAATATTAAGCGCTTGTACGTTTAATAATGGCTAGCTACAAAATTCACTATAAATTAAGCCATGCAAATGGCACGTTGGTTGATGAAGCTTGGGATGAGCCGCTATTGTTTGAAATTGGCGATGGTCAGCTTGACCCTTGTTTAGAGCAATGCGTGCTTGATGCCAAACTTGGTGAATTACAAACCTTTCTTTTGAGCTCTTCTGAAGCCTTTGGTGATAGCTTTGATGAGGCTTTTCAAGTTATGCAGCGCAGTGACTTTCCAGCCGACATTAAATTAGAGCTAGATGCAGCAGTGGAATTTAACACACCCGCAGGTGATGCTTATGTAGGCTGTATAGATAGTATTGATGGCGAAGCAATTAGGGTTAATTTTAATCACCCATTGGCTGGTGCTGATGTGTCATTTCAAGTTCAAGTGTTGAATATTAATCAATGAAAATATTGCTAGCCAATCCTCGTGGTTTTTGCGCAGGTGTTGATCGTGCTATTGAAATTGTTGAACGCGCACTCACAAAACATGGCAAGCCAGTCTACGTACGCAATGAAGTTGTACATAATAAATTCGTTGTTAATGACCTCAAGTCTAAGGGCGCTATTTTTGTTAAAGACATTGATGAAGTACCTAACAATCAAGTTGTTATTTTTAGTGCACACGGTGTTTCTCAGTTAGTTAGAAAACAAGCTAAAGAGCTTGATTCAACTATCTATGATGCCACTTGTCCATTAGTAACCAAGGTACATAAAGAAGTAGCGCGTAAGCAAAAACAAAATGCACAGGTTATTTTAATTGGTCACAAAGGTCATCCGGAAGTGGAAGGCACATTAGGCCAAAGCCACGAAGGTGTAAAGGTTGCATTGGTTGAAGATGCTTCAGACATTGAGAAGTTAAAGATTTCTGCTGAAACTAATATTTCTTACACCACACAAACAACCTTATCAGTTGATGATACGCGCCATATTGTTAACAAACTCAAGCAAAAATTTCCCAACATTCAGTCACCAAAAAAAGACGATATTTGTTATGCCACTCAAAATCGTCAGGACGCCGTTAAGACGCTAATACAATCATCAGAAGTATTGTTGGTGCTAGGCTCTAGTAATTCCTCAAACTCAAATCGACTAAGAGAAATTGCTGAAAAAATAAATATCCCTGCTTATTTGATTGATGGTGCGGATGAAATCAATCCAAATTGGCTTAGTGACGTCAAAACGATTGGCGTTACAGCAGGTGCTTCGGCGCCAGAAATATTAGTGCAAGAGGTGGTTGATTATTTATATGACCACGGCGCAACTGAAGTAGAAGAAATTAGCGGCACAGAAGAGAATGTACATTTCCCTGTGCCAGAAGAATTAAGATAATAAAACTAAACTCGAGAAGCCTCGGCTTACTTGACAACAAAAAAAGGAAATAAACAACATGTCTAAAACAGCACTAATTTGCGGATCATACGCTTTTGACTCAATTATGGTTTTTCAAGATCAGTTTAAGAACCACATCTTGCCAGACAAAGTTCATATGCTTAATGTGTCATTTTTAGTGCCAACCATGCGCAAAGAGTTCGGTGGTTGTGGTGGTAATATTGCATACAATTTACACTTGCTGGGTGCAAACTCAATTCCAATGGCTACCGTGGGTGAGGATTTCACTCCATATATGAATTGGATGGAGTCTCATCATATGAATACCACACATATGAAAGTTGTTAAGGGTAGTTATACAGGTCAAGCGTTCATTACCACAGACATGGATGATAACCAAATTACCGCATTTCATCCAGGTGCAATGAGCAACTCTCATGAAAATAAGGTTAGCGATGTGAGCGTGGCAGATATTGGTATCGTTTCTCCAGATGGACGAGATGGGATGATTGAGCATGCCAAACAATTTTCAGAGGCGAAAATTCCTTTTATTTTTGATCCTGGCCAAGGTATGCCAATGTTTTCAGGTGAAGAGTTGATTGCATTCGTTGAACAGGCTACTTATGTTGCTGTTAATGATTATGAATCGCAAATGCTACAAGATAAAACCGGCCTAGATTTGACAACTATCGCTTCAATGGTAGAGGCGTTAATTATTACCAAAGGCGGCGAAGGTTCTGAAATTCATACGGCTGGTGATGTGATACAAATTGCACCTGCTAAAGCACAGTCAACCCAAGATCCGACCGGCTGTGGTGATGCTTATCGTGCAGGTTTGTTATACGGCATCATGAATGAGATGGATTGGAAAACCATTGGCCAATTGGCAGGTCTTTTGGGTGCGATTAAGATTGCTCACTTAGGAACTCAAAACCACTCTTTTGATATTGATAGTATTGAAAAGCTTTATAAAAAGAGCTATGAAGAGCCATTATTGTAAATTAATGACAAATAGGCTATAATATTAAGTGATTAGTAAATATACCTGAGGGGAGAAAAGACATGAAAGTATTAGCCAAATTATTTGAATTACGACGTTCATTAGATACGTATGAACGTGAGATGGGGTTTGATCAACTATCAGAAGTTGAAAAATCAGTATTAGAGTTTGTTATGCATAGTAAAGACGCTAATATCACCAAAATCACTAAAGACCAATATTTCGCAAAATATTCGTTATCAACTATTAAGAGAGCTGTAGGCGTATTGTTAACTGAAAATATTATCACTGCAACTCAGTCTAACGTTGATAAGCGTGCTATGGTTCTAGAATACAATAAGTAGTAAAAGATCTTCACTGTTAAACAATAGTAATAAAATTATTGAATGTAATAATTTGAGCTATTAAACTAAGGAATGCCATAATAGATTTGCCTTTATAAAGGGCTATACTTGTTATCATGGAATCATACAAAGAATTAATTACTAATAATCTGATCGCATTTGCAGCAGTCTTTCTTGCTTCTATAGCAATGATTAATTTATCAGGTTATGATGTTGAAGTGGGAACATACCTGTACCTACCGATCGGTGCCAAAATTTTGGCATTTCTGCTATTTGGTAGGCAAGTTTTGATAGGTGTTATTGCCAGCTGTCTATTTTGTGGGATTGTGTTGTTTGATTCTTGGGGTGGAAACATTGTATTTGGCGCTATTGGTGCAATAGCTGGTGCAATAATTCCATTAATATCTATCTGGATTTTAGAAAATTTAAAATTGGCTAATTATTCCGAATTGAAGAATATTAATTTCAGACATATTTTATTTCTGATCTTCTTCACTGCGATACTTCATTCACTCAGTCGATTTTTCATCTACGCTAAGAGCGCAGTGTTTACTATCAATCCAATTGACTTTCTGTCGCATTATATTGTAGGGGATATGATTGGCGGGATTGTGGTGATATGGACAATTCTGAAAGTATTGCCTTATATTGTGTCTGCAGCAAAAGCATAGAAATTAAACGCAATTCAAAATCTTAGTAAAAACTTATTACGTAGCAGAATTGTATTTTTAATGATCCTTGTGTTTTTTTGGTATTAATGCTTTATATTATAAAATAATAATATAAAGTAAGAATTTTTGATATAATACTCGCACATTATCCAACGATGGATGATAAGCAAACATTGACGTTTATGCTGGTTTTTTTAGATTAAAAGGCTAGGTAAGCGTTTTTTTTCGTCTGTAGTAAATTGTTTTTCTGCGGATATTGGTATTGAAGTCAAATTTATACAAATTTAATTTATGGTGAATAATAATGCTCTTAAATAATCTGATAATTGCCTTAGTGGTTTTTCTGACTTCGGCATTAATGACTTTCCTGTATGGTAATGATATTTCGATTGGAAACTACTTATGGTTACCGATGGGCGCAAAGATTTTGGCCTATTTGCTCTTTGGCGCTTGGGCGTTTATTGGTGTGTTAATAGGTTCGCTGATGAGTGGAATATTCTTATATGATTTTTGGAATGGAAATGAAGTGTATGGACCGTTAGGAACTCTAGTAGGTGTGCTAGCGCCACTAGCTGCCATTGTCATCATGCGTTATTTCCAATTGTCAACATTCTTCGCTGCTGGCAAGATTAATTTTAGACATGTGCTTTTTTTGGTAATCCTTTCCTCCCTAATAAATACAATAGGGAAGTTATTCCTTTACATAGATAAGGTGAAGGTTGATAATAAAGAAGTAGATGCGCTTGAGTTTATGCAAAGCTATCTAACGGGCGACATATTGGGCGGTATTGTTTTTGTATTTATTGTACTGAAACTAGTGTTGCCATTGTTTAAAAACCAATCCTAAGCTAAACGTTTCAATAATACTTCCACTAATTCAATGCGTCTAATGTCTTCTGGCATTGGCTGCTTCACAATTAACTGATTTTGACCCTTAAGTTGGTAGTTTTTAGGCTGTTTTTGGATTAAACGAATGATATTGATCGGTTCTATGGTGTTTTTAGTGCCAAATGTGATAATGGCTTTATCGTCATATAGGCTGATTTCATCAATTCCAATTTGTTCGCAAAAAAGTTTCAGACGAGTATTGGCAAATAAATGCTTGGTGGAGTCTGGAAGTAATCCAAATCGATCAATCATTTCAATTTGTAACTCTTTAAGCTCATTGTTATTTTTACAGCTGGAAATTCGCTTATACAATACCAAGCGCTCATGCACATCCTCTAGGTAAGTTTGTGGAATGATAGATGGCAGTCCACAATCAATATGGATTTCATGATTAATCGGATCATCAAGATCAATTTTACGTCCTTGACGCATTGCATCAATCGTACGCTTGAGTAAATCATGATAAAGATTAAAGCCAATTTCACTAATTTTTCCTGATTGATTGTCCCCAAGTAAATCACCCGCACCACGAATTTCCAAATCATGATTGGCAAGCATAAAGCCCGAACCAAGCTCTTCTAAAGATTCGATAGCATCTAGTCGCTTTTTCGCATCTTTTGATAAGGATTGATGTGACTTAACAATTAAGTAAGCGTAGGCTCGATGATGAGACCTACCAACACGACCACGTAATTGGTGTAATTGTGCAAGACCAAAATTCTGCGCATTATTAATAATAATGGTGTTGGCATTTGGAATATCAATACCTGTTTCGATAATAGTCGTACACACCAAAACCTGAAAACGAGCGTGATAAAAATCACTCATAATATGCTCTAACTCACGAGTTGGCATTTGTCCATGGGCAATACGCACATGAACATTTGGCATAAGCTCCTTAAGGGATTCAGCCATGTTGTCAATTGAGTCAATATCATTGTGTACAACAAATATTTGCCCACCTCGATGCAGCTCTCGGTTACAAGCCTCTTGAATGTTGTTGTCTTGCCATTCTTGTACAAAGGTCTGAATTGCGCTACGCTTGGCTGGCGGGGTGGCAATAATCGAAAGCTCTCGCAAAGAGCCAAGTGCCATATTAAGTGTTCTTGGAATGGGTGTCGCTGTCATAGTTAAGATGTCACTTTGGCCACGAATTTTTTTCAATGCCTCTTTTTGTTTGACACCAAAGCGGTGCTCTTCATCAATGATCACCAATCCTAACTCTTTATATTTAATGCTACCTTGAATGATCTTGTGCGTACCAATGACGATGTCAATTTTTCCGGTATTGAGTTTTTCAATAATAATTTTTTGTTCTTTTGGGGTTTGAAAGCGCGATAACGCTGCAATTTCAACCGGATAATCAATAAAACGATCAACAAAAGATTGGTGATGCTGGTTTGCCAATAAGGTAGTTGGCACTAAAATGGCCACCTGTTTACCAGCATCTACGGCAATAAATGCCGCGCGCATTGCAATTTCGGTTTTTCCAAAGCCAACATCACCACAAACTAATCGATCCATTGGCTTGTGTGAGCGCATATCTGCAACTACCTCACCCATGGTTTTAAGCTGATCAGGTGTTTCTTCAAATGGAAAGCTAGCAACAAAAGAAGAGTACGCATCGCTTGGTTCTGGAAAAGCAAAGCCAGTTTGTGATTCTCGTTTGGCGTAGATTTCTAATAGCTCTGCCGCCACATCATGCAAGGCTTCGCCAGCTTTCTTTTTAGCCTTGCTCCATTGTGGTGTACCAAGTTTATGTAACGGTGCACTGTCAGGCGAAGCGCCTGAGTAACGAGAAATTAAATTTAGCGATGTCATTGGTACCATGAGTTTGGCGCCACCAGCATATTCAAGTTGTAGATAATCTTGAGACAAGCCATCATAAGTTTGAGTTTTTAGACCTAAGTAACGTCCTACACCGTAATTTTCATGAACGATTGGGTCGCCTTGTTTAATCTCAACCAAGCTTTTGATCGCCTCATCAAAATCTTTATGTTTGGCTCGACGCCTGCGTTGTTGTTGAACAACATCTTGCCCAAACAGATTTTCTTCGGTAATAATGGCGATATCATCGCTAAGCAAGCCTTGTGATAGTATTTGATTGGTGATGCTAAGTTGGTGATCAGCTTTTAGAAAACGTTGCCAGTTGGGCGTTGCTTGCGCTTCTAGATTATGGCTTGACAGTAATTCTTCCAGAATAGTTTGTCGACCTTGAGATTGGCAAACAATGAGTACTCTATTTTTAAATCGAGCAACAAAAGCTGATAATTTGGCTAATGGGTTCTTTGCCTGTGGGTCAATTCGAAGTGGCGGCAATAATTTTGAACTAAAATTAATGTTGCCATTTTTATCTTCTAACTTGGAGTGACCAATAACAATTTGTGACTGCTGCTTAATGGCAGAAAATAAATGCTCTTTGCTTAAAAATACTTGGCTAATCTCTAATGGTTGGCGATCAAGATCTTGTTTGGCATAATCAAAGCGAGATTGAATGCTAGCGTAAGTTTGATCAACCTGTTCACTAAAGCCTGTAGTGGTAGCAATGGTGATTGTACTGGGTAAATACTCAAACAATGTATTGGTCGAGTTAAAAAATAACGGCAAATAGAATTCAATACCACCAGGCAATCGACCTTCGCTGATCTCGGTATAAATGAAGTCTTGCCGAGCAAATGCTTGGTCATAATTGCGTTTGAATAATTCAATACTGGGCTCATCTGTGGCGAACTCACGCGCTGGCAATAAAGCAATTTTCTTAACTTGAGTCTCACTACGCTGGGTTGAGGTATCAAAAGTTCGAATGGTTTCTACTTCTTGATCAAATAGGTCTAGTCGATAAGGTGATTTAGCGCCCATTGGATAAAGATCAATTAACGAGCCTCTGATGTTAAATTCGCCATGTTCCATAACGGTTGTGACACGGTTGTAGCCAATTTTTAATAATTTTTCACTAAATTTATTAATTTCAAGTTGATCTCCAACATTGATATTAAAACTATATTGTTCACTAAACTCAATTGGACATAGACGTGAAAACAACGTCTCAAGCGTTGTAATAACAATACCGTTATTGAGTTTTCTTAATTTGGATAGCGTACTTAAGCGCTTTGAGGTGATATCTGGATGTGGGGAAAATTTATCATAAGCCAGCACTTCCCAGTTGTCAAAGGTAAGGATGTCTAATTCATGATTGTAAAAATTTAACGAATTATAAAGACTATTTAGATGGGTGATATCATCAGCAATAAGCAAAACAACCTTGGGTTGTTGTTGCACATATTCGATTAATGCCAGGGCATCAGCGCTACCGTACAAAGACCCCCAATAAGTTTTTCGGCCTGAATTTGAAGTGTTAGCTTCGTCAGGATATAGATAGGTCATACGCTTATGCGCCAGTACTCAGAATGTCAATTCCTTCGTTTTCTAGCAATTGAATGAGTTTTATAAGGGGTAGTCCAATTAATGTGTTTGGATCATTGCCTTCAAGTGAGTTAAACAAGCTAATGCCCAAGCCTTCTGATTTAAAGCTGCCTGCACAGTTGTAGGGTTGTTCTTTTTTTAGGTAATTATCAATTTGTTGAGCGCTAAGATCTCTAAAAACAACTTTAAAAGTTTCAACTATTGTTTGTATATTGTCGCTATTTGTATTTAAAAGACACAAACTTGTAACAAAAGTAACGGTTTTACCAGAACATTGGCTTAATTGCTTAATAGCATTTTCATGTGAATGTGGCTTTCCCAATACTTGGTCATTCATACCTAGGCCATCTTGTAATGTAGCTACCTGATCTGAGGCGATGATCAGCCCATCATGATATTTTGCCACTTCACGAGCTTTAGATTGGGCCAAACGATAGACTAATTGTTCTGGCGTTTCATTCACTTTCCTTGATTCGTCAATATCTGGTGAATGAGTTGAAAACTCTAAGCCAAGTTTGTTTAGAAGTTCTTTTCGAAAGGGTGAAGAGGATGCAAGAATTAATGACACGAGTGCGACCGGTGTTTGTAAAATAGAAGTCATTTTACGTTATGTAGGACTTTTTCATGCGCTTATCCATCATCGTTGCAATGGACGACAACCAACTCATTGGCAAGGATAATGCTTTGCCGTGGCATTTGCCTGCTGATTTAGGCTATTTTAAAAAGACTACGACTGGCAAGACAGTACTAATGGGCAGAAAAACATACGAATCAATTGGCAGACCTTTGCCGAATCGTCGAAATGTGATTGTGAGTCGTAATGAAGCTTTTAAAGCTGAAGGCTGTGAAGTCGTGGTGAGTATTGAAGCTGCGCTTGAGCTTGCTAAGAGTGATGATGAAGTGATGGTGATGGGCGGAGCGTCTTTTTATAAGCAAATGTTACCCAGTGTTGATCGCTTATACATTACGCAAATAGAAGGTGCCTATGAAGGTGATGCGTATTTTCCATCATTTGATAAAGGATTGTTTGTTGAAACATTCAGACAGTCACACACAGCGGATGAAAAAAATCAGCATACTTATCACTTTACTATTTTAGATCGTAAAATACCATGATTAAGATAATTATGCCTTTGTTGGCAATGCTTGTGTTGTCGAGCTGTGTATTAACCAAAGTCGTTACTGTGCCGATGCGTATTGGCGGTGCTGTTATTTCAATTGTGCCTGGTATTGGTGAAGGAATTGATGAGGCGATTGATAGTGCTGCTGACACAATCGACACCATTCCGATTTAACAGATTAGAGAATGACACATTAAAAAGGGTTGCTAATTGCAACCCTTTTTAATGATTTATTTCTTTGCGTTTTCTGCCAAGACACGTTTAAAGTCTTTTGGCATTACCTTGATGAAATGTTTGAGCTCATCATTCCAGTTATCCAAGATATGCTGAGCAATGTTAGAATCAGTATAAGCCGCATGGTTTTCAACGTATTGTCTAAGTTCTGCTTGAGACTCATCATCCATTGGGTCAAGATCAATCATGATTGGGTTAACCATGTCTTTGAAAGTGTCATTTGGATTATAGATATAAGCAATACCACCACTCATGCCAGCACCAAAGTTCTTACCCACTTCACCAAGAATTATGACACGACCACCAGTCATGTATTCACAGCCATGGTCGCCTACACCTTCAACTACAGCTACAACACCTGAGTTACGAACACAGAAGCGTTCAGAAACACAACCTGAAAGATACATTTCACCACCCGTAGCGCCGTAACCACAAACGTTACCTGCAATGATTTCATTAGCCGCATCGAAGGTAGAATCTTTTGGTGGGTAAACAATAATCTTTCCGCCTGATAATCCTTTGCCAACAAAGTCGTTGGCATCACCTTCAACTTCTAGGGTGATACCTTTGGCAGTGAACGCGCCAAGTGATTGACCGGCAGAACCTTTAAATTTAACGTGAATGGCGTCATCGTTTAATGTGTTGCCACCGCGAGCCTTAACAATGCGTGAAGAAAGCATGGCGCCAACAGCACGATCAACATTGGTAATAGTTGACTCAAGATTAATTTTTTCACCATGCTCAACAGCTGCTTTAGATTGAGCAAATAATGCATTGTCTAGTTGCTGATCTAATTGATGATCTTGAGTGATGGTTTGATAAGTGCCTGTATCTTTATGCGGTTTTTGTGCAGGTGTCAATAAAGCATCTAGATTGATTGAGCCTTGCTTCCAATGATCAATTGCCTTATTCATTTCTAGCATATCAACTCGACCAATCATCTCGTTGACTGTTTTAAAGCCAAGTTCAGCCATAATCATGCGTAATTCTTTAGCAACCATGAATAGGTAGTTAACAATGTGCTCTGGCTTGCCAGTAAATTTCTTGCGTAATTCTTTATCTTGCGTGGCGATGCCAACAGGACAAGTGTTAAGATGACATTTACGCATCATGATACAACCCATGGTGATTAGAGGTGCAGTCGAAAAGCCAAACTCTTCAGCGCCTAATAGTACGCCAATAGCAACATCACGACCTGTTTTTAACTGGCCATCAGTTTGAATTACTACACGTGAGCGTAGATCATTCATGACCAAGGTTTGGTGAGTTTCAGCTAGACCTAGCTCCCATGGTAATCCTGCATGTTTAATTGAGGTTAGTGGTGATGCACCTGTACCACCATCATGACCGGCAATAACAATGTGGTCTGATTTAGCTTTAGTTACGCCAGCAGCAATTGTGCCTACACCTACTTCTGCTACTAATTTAACACTAATGCGTGCTTCTGGATTAGAGCGCTTAAGATCAAAGATAAGTTGTGATAAATCTTCAATTGAGTAAATATCATGATGTGGTGGTGGTGAAATTAAGCCAACACCCGGTGTTGAATGACGAATGGCAGCAATACCCTCATCTACTTTTGAGCCTGGCAGCTCGCCACCTTCACCAGGCTTAGCGCCTTGAGATACTTTAATTTGAATTTCATCGGCGTTATTAAGGTAATCAATAGTGACACCAAAACGACCTGAAGCTACCTGTTTAATGGCGCTTCGACGTGAGTCACCATTCGCATCTGGCGTCCAACGCTTGGCATCTTCACCACCTTCACCTGTATTTGATTTTCCGCCAAGACGATTCATAGCAATGGCTAAAGATTCGTGAGATTCGGCAGAGATTGAGCCAAAGCTCATAGCACCTGTTGCAAAACGTTTAACGATTTCTTTCACATCCTCAACTTCATCAATTGAAATTGGAGAGCCTTGTTTGAAGGACATCAGGCCACGTAAAGTTGAATTACGCGTGCCTTCTTCATTGGCATGTTTAGAGAATTCCCAATAGGCTGCTTCATCATTGTTTCTAGCAGCTAATTGTAAATTAGAAATTGCTTTCGGATCCCACATGTGGGTCTCGCCACCACTACGCCAATGATAATGACCAAGATTGTCTAATGCATCATCAGTGCTGTACGCATGATTATGACGCTTTTCTGCTTCTGCTTGAAGAATGTCAAAATTAACACCATCAATTCTTGATGCTGTTTCAAAGAAACACTTATCCATTACTTCTGGCGCAAGGCCAACTGCTTCAAAGATTTGTGCACCTTTATAAGATTCCAGCGTTGAGATGCCCATCTTAGCCATCACTTTCAGCATGCCTTTAGCAACACCTTTGCGATAGGCAGCAATAATAGCTTCATCACTGTCAATATCGATCATTTGATCACGACGTGCTTGCCATAATGCTTCAAACGCTAAGTACGGATTAATTGCATCCGCACCAAAGCCGGTTAATAGACAGAAATGATGCACTTCTCGTGCTTCACCAGTTTCAACAATAATACCTACTTGAGTTCTTTCAGAGCTTGCCACTAAAGAGCGGTGTAATGCAGAAGACGCAAGTAAGCTTGAAATTGCTACACGGTTATCACCTACATTTCGATCAGATAGAATGATTAGACTATGCCCGTCTTTAATGGCTTGTGAGCCTTGGATGCAGACATCATCTAATAATTCAGATAGCTTTTTATTGTCATTGATATCGTAAGTAATATCAATGGTTTTTGACGTCCAACCACGATGATTACAATGCCTAAGAGCAGCCGTTTCTTCGTTAGTCAGAATTGGATGGTCAATTACCAAGCGATGTGCATTCTCGGGATTGTTGTTTAATAAATTACCTTCTGGGCCAATTGAACAACGTAAAGACATAACAACTTCTTCACGAATTGAGTCAATTGCAGGATTGGTTACTTGAGCAAAAAGCTGCTTGAAATAATCGTAAATAATACGAGACTGGTCTGATAAACAGGCCAAAGCAGAATCGTTACCCATCGATCCTACAGGATCACGCAATTCGTTGACTAATGGCAATAGCATAAACTGTAAGGTTTCAGTGCTGTAGCCAAATGTTTTCAGGCGATGAAGCAAAGATTCAGGATGAAATCCGTGCGCTTCGGTTTCACAATGCATTTCAGATAAATAGATTTGTTGATCATTCAACCATTCTTGGTATGGATTTTTCGTTGATAATTCAGCTTTAATAGTTTCATCATCTACCAATTCTCCTTTGTTGAAATCAACCAAAAACATTTTTCCGGGGCGCAAGCGACCTTTAGTTTTAACATTGTCTGTTGCAACATCAACTACACCAACCTCAGATGCCATAATAACGCGATCATCGTGCGTTAAGTAGTAGCGCGATGGACGTAAGCCGTTACGGTCAAGTACTGCGCCAATGTAATTGCCATCTGTAAAGGCAATCGAAGCAGGGCCGTCCCATGGCTCCATAACATTTGAAAAATATTCATAAAATGCTTTTTTAGCATCACTCATGTTGGTGTCGTTCTGCCAAGCTTCTGGCACCATCATAAGTACCGCTTCATGAAGGCTACGGCCATTCATCATTAAGAACTCTAGTACGTTATCAAAGCTACCTGAGTCAGATACTTCAGTTTCAATAACGGGTAAAGTTTTGTCTAAATTGTCTGGGAATAATTCACTCTCTAATGTACCCTCTCGAGCGCGCATCCAGTTGTAATTGCCTTGGCGAGTGTTAATTTCACCATTGTGCGACATGTAGCGACAAGGCTGAGCTCGATCCCAAGAAGGGAAGGTGTTGGTTGAGAATCTTGAATGCACCATGGCAAGGTAAGTTGCAAAATCAGGATTAGATAAATCTGAATAAAAATCAAGCACTTGAGAGCCCATCAACATACCTTTGTAGATAATCGTCGTGGTTGACAAGCTACAAACATAAAATAATAATGCTTGTGATAATGATGCATCTGTGCGAATTATGTGCGATGCGTGCTTTCGAATAACGAACAATGAGCGTTCAAAAGCTTTGTTGTCAATGTCGCCAGCTTTGGCAATGATAAGCTGCTTGATAACAGGCTGAGATTCTCTAGCAATATTACCAACGTCAGCCTTAACAGAGTCAATAGGAACATCTCTCCAGCCAATAAAAGTTTGCCCTTCATCTACTGTGGTTTTTTCCAATAACGCCATACAATGCAAGCGCTGAGTATCGTCTTGTGGCAAGAACACGTTACCAACTGCATACCCACCTTTTGTTACCTCAATGTCAAATTGGTTTTTAATTTCAGCAGCAAAAAAATCGTGCGGAATGTTGGTTAAGATACCTGCACCATCACCCGTGTTTGATTCACAGCCACAACCACCACGATGGTCCATTCTGGTTAGCATTTCTAATGCATCAAGTGTGATTTGATGAGAAGGCTTAGCCTTTACGTGAGCAATAAAGCCAACGCCACAGTTCTCCTTTTCATTGTTTGGTGAATAAAGGCCGTGCGCTTTAGGTAGGTGTAATAATGTGTTTTGCATAGTTAAAAATCTACAAAATATAAATCGAAAAATTCCATCAATTATATCCTAAATCAGACAACTTTATAAGTTGAAATCCCTTGGAGTCAGCGTGTATTTCGTTAAACTAATAAGGTAGAATATTTACTAATTTTTCAAGCTATTAAAGATATCATGCTGGCAGTTATCTCTCCTTCAAAAAAACAAGATTTTTCAACACCGGATATTGCTGATCATACGTTACCTCGTCAATTAGAAGAGTCTGTTGAATTGGTTGATATCATGAAGAAAAAATCACAGACAGAAATTGCCAAACTAATGTCTATCAGTGACAAGCTTTCTGAGCTAAATTTCAATCGGTTTCAATCGTTTAGTACGCCATTTACGCTTGATAATGCCAAGCAAGCATTACTGTCATTTAAAGGCGACGTGTATAACGGCATTGATGCGCCTAATTTAACAAAGAAAGATTTAGAATTTGCACAAGATCATCTACGCATGCTTTCGGGTTTGTACGGGGTGGTTCGACCACTTGATTTAATCGAGCCATACCGCTTGGAAATGGGCACACGTCTGAAGAATGCTAATGGTAAAAATTTATATGAATTTTGGGGTGATAAGATCTCTAATATTTTGAATGATGATGAGCAAGAAGTGATTATTAATCTTGCTTCAAATGAGTATTTTAAAGGCATTGATCAAAAATCACTTAACGCCAAAATCATCAATATTGCTTTTAAAGAATTTAAGGGAGATAAATACAAAATTATCGGTATTTATGCCAAACGCGCCAGAGGCTTAATGGTGAATTACATGATTAAAAATCGAATCACCAGCCCTGAACCGTTAAAAGCTTTTGAGACAGAAGGCTATCAATTCAGAGAAGAGATGTCCGATGAGACAACATGGGTATTTACACGAGGCTAACCTCTTTTTTGCCTAAACAATCTTGCGTGCTTTGTGGCGAGCAATCAACATTTTGTGTGTGCAGTGAGTGCGAATCTAGTCTGAATATTATTAATCATCGGTGCTTATCGTGCGCAACTCAGCTCAGTAATGACTTGCATTTTTGTGGCGAGTGTTTGACTCATGCGCCTAATTTTTCTAGAGCCTATGCGTTATATCAATATGAAGGATCGTGCGCCATACTAATCAAGAAATTTAAGTTTGATCATCAACTTTGTATTGGTGATTTTTTTGCTCACAAACTACAAGAAAAGTACCAGGAAATTGTTGCTGAATTTGAAGGCTATGATGCCATTATTCCACTGCCACTTGCTCGAGGTAGAATTCAAGAAAGGGGATATAATCAAACTCATGAACTATTAAGGATAATTGCGAAAAGATCAAATATTTTGGTTGATCAAAAAAGTGTTACACGCATTAAGGCAACACGTGCACTCTCTACTTTAAATTTAGAAGAGCGCAAATGTGAAATACAAAACGCATTTAGTGCGCAAGCTATGAGCTATAAAAAAGTATTATTGGTTGACGATGTAATGACCACAGGGTCAAGTTTGAATGAACTGGCAAGAGTAGTGCTTAAAGCAGGCGTAAGATCTTGCGATGTATTGACTCTGGCTAGAGCTTGAATTTAAAATGCACTTACGCCAGCAATACCTTGGGCACCAATCTTAAGAGTTTTATCCAAGTCCTTTAATGTCATACCGCCTAAAAAATACACAGGAATATTTAGTTTATCCACTACTTCTTGAGCTGCATTCCATCCTATTGGTATGGTTTCAGGGTGTGTTTGCGTGGCTTGAACAGGCGAGATTACAACAAAATCTGCACCAATTTCTTGCGCTTTTAAAGCCTCTTCCAAATTATGAGTTGAGACGCCTAATAGCTTGCTATCTGCACAAGGCCTTTTGTCGAGTTTTTGCATTTCATTAGTGGTAATGTGCCAGCCAGAACAATAAGTCTCATTAAAGTTTTTATTAATGGTGTTAAGTAGAAGTTTTATATTATTTTGCTTGCATTTGTTGTTAAGTTCTTCGATAAATAGACTATCTAGTAAAGTTTTACTACGAAGCTGAATTAGACTAACCCCTTGTGATATTTTTTCATCAAATTTTTCCATCCAGGATTTACTTTGATGATCAGACGAAGCTGTAATCCAATATGTATTAGGCAGGGTGATTGAGTTAATAAATGCTTCCATGGTGGGTAGTAATTGGTAATTATTTAATTCGTTAATAGTGCACCAGGCTATTTCTTGACCTTCTAGTCCTTGAGGCTTGTTTCGGTAATTGTTAATATTGTAAATGCTAAGTTTAATAATGCGGTCACTGTACTCGTGCGTCATTGTTTGATGTAGCGATAAGTCAGTAATAATAACGCCAAGCTCTTCATTTAGCTCCCTAATGATCGCATCTTGATCAGATTCTTCGAGCTCAACTTTCCCACCTGGAAGCTCCCAAAATCCTCCCATAAATTGATGATCTTGGCGTTTAGCGATAAGAATTTGTTGAGTTTGATTGCGTAAAACCCCAACAACAGCCTTGATTGTTTTCATTTTGATCAGCTAATGGTAAAATAGCTTTTATTTTAATTCGTAAGTCCTTTGAATATAGATCAAAAAATTCAATTACTCCAGCCTCATGCGCAATTACTTTTGGGTAATTTAATGGGTGTTGAGAAAGAGGGTTTGCGTATTTCTAGAAAGGGTGGCTTATCTCAAGCGCCACATCCAAAAGCTTTAGGGTGTGCACTGACTCATCCTAATATTACTACCGATTTTTCAGAATCACTGCTTGAACTGGTCACACCACCACTATCGAATGCAGACTTAGTGCTTAATTTTTTGCGTGATACACAGCATTATTTGTATTTTCACCTGCCTAAGGATCAAAATTTTTGGCCAGCTAGTATGCCTTGTGTTATTCGTGGTGAGACTTTCATTCCTATTGCTCAGTATGGCTCTAGTAATCGAGGCAAGATGAAAAGCGTTTACCGTCAAGGGTTGGCTAATCGTTACGGCAGTGTGATGCAAACAATTGCTGGAATTCATTTTAACTATTCAATTTCTCAAGATTTTATTCAAAAAGCCTGCGAACTAACTTCAATCGGACAAAATCAAGATGAAGCTTACATGGCACTTACTCGTAATGTAGTGCGTTATGGCTGGATTATTCCATATTTATTTGGCGCCTCACCCGCGGTGTGTAAATCATTTTTAAAGGGTTATCATCAGCACTCTTTAGTGGAGTTTAATGAATCTACTTTATATGAGCCTTATGCAACATCACTTCGCATGGGTGATATTGGTTATCAAAATTTACGCGAAGATGAAGCCGGCGTTAAGGCAAACTATAATTCTTTAAGACATTATGTACACTCGCTTAAAGCTGGAATGTTGAAAAATTGTAGCGAGTATGATCAGATCGGTATTAAAAAGAATGGCGAATATCAGCAGCTTAATGCTAATATTTTACAGATTGAAAATGAATATTATGCATCAGTGCGGCCTAAGCCTGTTGTTAAGCCAGACCAAAAGCCATTAGATAGTTTGATTGATGAGGGTATTGCCTATATAGAATTAAGATCGTTGGATGTTAACCCATCATTGCCAATGGGGCTTGATAAGTCTCAAATTCATTTTTTAGAGGTATTTTTATTATTTTGTTTATTGAAAGATTCTCCTGCCATTTCGACACGCGAACAGTTCGAGATTGATAATAATGATCAGCTAGTGGCACATGAAGGGCGTAAGCCTGGGCTGAAATTAAAATATCAATCATCTGAATTCACTATTGCTGAATTAGGTGTAAAACTTGCAGCAGAGTTGCAATCGTGCGCTGGTTTATTTGGCGACAATTACATAAAAGATGTAAGTGAAATTATTCGACGCTTTGACAATCCAGAATTAACCCCTTCTGCTCAAGCATTAAGCCGAATGAAGAATAAAAACCAAGGGTTTTTTGATGATATTAATACATTTGCCAAGCAATATCGACGAGAGTTTTTATCCAATGATATTAATCAAGCACACTTTAATTGTTTAAATGAGTTAAAACAACAATCGTGTAAATCCCAACGAGAGATCGAAGAGTCTGATACCATGGACTTTGATCAATATTTAGCGCAATATTTTAAGCAGGTTTAGAGATGAGTAATATCCAGACAACCATTTGTGCATTGGCCAGTAGTATTGGCAAGGGCGGTATTGGTGTAGTGCGCGTTTCTGGTCCATTGAGTCAAACAATCGCCAAACACATGCTGGGATTTATACCTAAGCCGCGTTATGCACATTACGGGTCATTTTTTGACCAACATAAAATAGAAATTGATCGAGGTATTGCCTTATTTTTTCCAGGCCCTAATTCATTTACAGGTGAGGACGTTTTGGAGTTTCAAGGTCATGGTGGTATTAGTGTCATGCGCTCCCTATTAGAATCATCTATTGCTTTAGGTGCAAATGCAGCAGAGCCAGGTGAGTTTTCAAAGCGTGCATTTTTAAATGGAAAAATGGATTTAGTTCAGGCTGAGGCAGTGGCAGATATTATTGACGCTAGTTCTGAACAGGCTTCACGCTCTGCCCTTAGGTCCTTATCAGGGGTTTTCTCCCAACAAGTTAATACACTTACCAGATCAATTATTGATTTACGTATTTTTGTAGAGGCAACAATTGACTTTTCTGATGAAGAGATTGATTTTTTGCAATCAGACCAAGTTAAAGAAAAAACTCAAGCAATTAAGGATGAAATTAAGCAAATTTTGCACTCGGCGACACAAGGGGCAATCTTACGCGAGGGTTTAAATGTTGCCATTGCTGGAAAGCCAAACGCAGGCAAGTCTTCACTATTAAATGCATTGACACAGCGCTCTAGTGCTATTGTTACAGACATTGCTGGTACGACCAGAGACGTCTTACGTGAAACCATACATGTTAATGGTATGCCACTTAATATTATCGATACCGCTGGCTTGCATGAAAGTGAAGATGTGGTTGAAAAAGAAGGCATTAAAAGAGCGCGCGATGTGATTTCAAAAGCAGATGTCGTGCTGATGATGTATGACGCACAAGATAAGACACCTGATTTCTCATTATTGCCTGAAGGTGTTACTTACAAAAATTTACTGCTAATCAAAAATAAGATTGACCTAACTGGTGAATTAGTTGAAAAAAGTACCATTAATGATTGCGTGCAATTATCGATTTGTGCAAAAGAGATTAAAGGCATTGACCTACTCAAACAAGAGTTGTCAGATATTGCCGGCCTTGATAGTGGCGCTGAGGGTGTAGTGCTTGCTAGAACACGTCATATTATTGCACTTGAAGAGTCGCTTGAAAGTATTAACAATGCATTGATACAACTTGATGGCGGTGCAATTGAACTGATGGCTGAAGATTTGCGTCACGCCGGTCAATCTATGGCAAGTATTACCGGTGAATTTTCTTCAGATGATTTATTGGGTGAAATATTCTCTTCTTTTTGTATTGGTAAGTGATGAATATTAAGTCTAAATTTTATCTATATTTTATTGCAATAGCACTACTTTCGACGCTAATGGCCACTGAAGTCTCATTAGCTTACGGTACTAAAAGTGCCGTTGATATCTTATTAGTTATATTAATTATGTTGATTTACTTTGGCTTATATATGTCCATTCGCAAGGATTTCTTACTGCCTTTTTATGATCTGCAAAAATGGGTATCAAGGGTTAAAGTTGATCAACATGTCCGTCTGGATGAAGAGCGTAAAACAACATTTCAACCGGTAGCTGCAGCTATTAATCATTTGATTGATGAAAACCATCATATTTATGATGACATGGAAAAGATTCTAAATAAACAGATTCAGCGCCTCAGCCATAAATCAGCTTCTTTAGAAACACTTTATGGCGTCTCATCTAAGCTTAATCAATTGCGTTCAACTGATGAGTTGTTTGAATACTTCCTGGGAACGTTTGTTAATATGACTGGGGCCAGCTCTGGCGTTGCTAGAAGTTTGACTGAAGATGGCGAGCTATATTTAGTTGCTCAGCGAGGTGTAATTGATGAGCAAGGCTTGGAGCAACAAGTGCTAAGTAGTGACTGTTATTGTGGCGAAGTGGCAATGGCTGAAACGGCTGGCGTACAGTTTAGTGTGAATAGCTGCGCAAAATGCGTTGGTAATAAATCTCAGAAAATAGCCGATGTAGGTACTATTTTTATTCCATTGCGTCATCATGGAAAAACCCTGGGGATTTTTAACTTATTTTTTGATAAAGAGCCATCATTGGCTTCTGATGAGCGAGCCTTGCTGGAGTCCATTGCCGAAAATATTGCCATTGCACTTGATAAATCAATACTTGATGAGCAGACAAAACGCATGGAGCTTTCTCAAGAGCGATTATTCTTAT
>FPHR01000014.1_pt1 | contig 38477 bp, 44 predicted proteins | sample 1057281 | NCBI WGS metagenome assembly FPHR01 (sample SAMEA4473329, study PRJEB15554) | hydrothermal vent metagenome | biome: marine basaltic hydrothermal vent biome; feature: marine hydrothermal vent; material: water | place: Pacific Ocean | collected 2011-06-14/2011-07-23 | depth 1685 m | reverse complement strand
CATTCAAATACAGTGCGATTGTAATAATCAAGTCCGCGAACTAGGCGAGTATTGATAACAAACTCAATATCCAAGCATTGAAGGTAAGTTTTAAATTGATCGAAGTGCTTGGCAGAGTCATCATCCAGATGATCCATTAGTTTTGGTGCACTGTTGATTAGTGCCTGCATGTCTGGATTCTTACTGTCTAAAATTCTTAAAGGGTTAGTCTCTAGACGTCGAAGACTATCTTCGTCAAGTTGGCTTTTATGTTCTGAAAAGTAGCTAACCAAAATATCTCGATAAGCAGCCCTTGCCTCGTTAGAGCCCAGTGTGTTTATTTCAAGTGTGAGATTTTTCAAGCCTAATTGTTGCCATAGGTTGCGAGTCATCATCATCAACTCTGCATCGACTTTAGCATCTTCAGCACCAAATACCTCGAGACCTACTTGATGAAATTGTCGGTAACGACCTTTTTGTGGACGTTCATGTCTGAACATAGCGCCCTGATAAAAGACTTTTTGAATGCCTTCACGCGGGAGGTTATGCTCTATCATCATGCGAACGCAACCTGCAGTACCCTCGGGACGTAAACTTAAAGATTCGCCGTTAGACTCTTTCCAAGAATACATTTCTTTTTCAACAATATCAGTTGCTTGGCCAATAGCTCGACAGAAAGTATCTGTTTTTTCAACCAAAGGTGTGCGTATATTTTTATAGCCATATGAGATAAATAAATCAGCAATGCTGCGCTCTACAAAACCCCAAAGATCAGAATCCTTAGGTAGTAGGTCGTTCATGCCGCGTATGGCCTGGATTTTATTACTCATGAAGGTATGTTGAGATCGAGATTGAATTGAGGTTATTTTACCGATAAAAACGAGCGCCTTACTGGTTTAGCGTAGATCTGATTTGTAATAAGAAAAAATATCAATAAAGACTAATGATAAGAAAAATAAATGTATGTTTATCAGTAGAAAAAATATCAGCACCAAAGAAAACGAACAGCGAGGCCCGAGTTTTAAATTAATTCAGCCAGGAAAAAATAAGAAATAATAGTAATGAGAATAATCTTTGCAGTTGCTGTTGTATTAGTATAAAAATCTCTAAAGTCAAAAATCAAGAATTAGAAATTCCATTTGGTACATGGCCAGTTGGTACATATTGAGAGGCAGATTCGCAGTGAGAGTGCTGATCATCAAAGAAAATATCTGCCCCAAATTCTTTCAAGAAAATGCCTTTATCAAGCCCACCAAGAAAGAATGACTCATCAATGCGTATACCCCATTCGCGCATAGTGTGAATAACACGTTTGTGAGAAGGTGCTGATCGAGCTGTAACTAAGGCGGTGCGAATTGGATTATTTTCAACTGGAAAGGCTGACTGAATTTTATGCAATGATTTTAAAAAGCACTTGAATGGCCCGGCCTTTAGCTCAATATTAGCCGATTTTCTTTCATTCTCTTCGAAAGCATCAATACCTTTCTCTTGATAAATTTTCTCAGCTTCATCAGAAAAAATAACCGCATCACCATCAAATGCAATACGTAGCTGGGTTTCGTGAGAGTCTTTTGATCCCTCTCCAACAATTGAAGCTGCAGCAAACCCAGATTCCAATGCTTTTTGCACATCTTGATAATTGCTTGATAGAAATAGGTCAGCCTCAAAGGCGCCTACTAAATTGTGCGTACTTTCGCCACGAGTAAATGCTGCACGTGAAATATTTAATCCATAGTGCTCAATTGAGTTAAAAATACGTAATCCGGTATCCGCGCTATTTCTAGAAAGTAAAATTACATCAATGGGATTTTTCTTGGTGTTGAGTGCTAATAATTTTTTAACTAGCGAAAAACCAACACCTGGCGGCAAAATCACATCTTCATTTTCTTCTTGATGTTTAGCGTACACCTCAACACCTTGTTGTTTGAAAATTTGGTGAGACTCATCTAAATCAAATAATGCTCGTGATGAAATTGCAATTACTAATTTATTTTTAGCTTTTGGGTCTACAGCATCTGCCATGATTTTCCTTGGTATTTGTCTAAACAGTAATCTAGCCACTTCTCTATGAAAAGATTAAGCTCCCATTGTATATTCATATCGTTACACTGAGCTAGAAATGGGTGGCTAGAGTTAAGTGTCGTCTCATTACATACTGAGATTACCTCCAGCAGTTGTACATCAAAATAAACTTTAAATTTAATATCAGGTTTATGAATCGATCCATCAAGAATATGCGTCAGTGTAAAAATGCCAGTATGGGTAAAACGTTGATCAACCATCAAGTGTAGATCGGCTGCAGCGTCATGATGAATAATACTATGATGCGCGGTTTGTTTGAGCAGTGGAATAAGCTTTAATATTTTTAAGTAGTTTGATTCGAACAAAGCGCTTACATCACTGTATGTTTTTGCTTGGCGAGAGTTATATAAATCGTTTAAATATTTAGTCTCTAAATCCATTGTGTTGTCCAGTTGATTTGGCCGTTATCATACAGAGTAAATTCATTAAAGCCAATTCTTGACTCTTTGTTATATTGTAGAGCAGTTGACGGGCAAGAAACAATCGCAAAGGGCTCATGATTAAAGCTAGCAGATTCATGTGCATGTCCAAATACCACACAGCGTATTTTAGAATGTTTGTTTAATACCTGGAGTAAATCTCCTGGGTTTTCTAGTGATAAATTATCATCCCAGCTACTATTCATAGAAACGATCGGATGATGCAGAACTACTATAATGTATTCAGAATTAGAGTCTGAAAGCTTTTGATCAAGGTCATTTAAAGCTTCTTTGGTTAATAGACCGCTAGCTTTATTTAATTGTACTGAATCAATGCCAATAATCTGCCAATTGCCAAGCTTAGTAGAATTTAAAATATTATCTTTAAAGATGGTGTTGAGCTGAATAAGATTATCATGATTGCCGCCAATCACATGGATTGGGGTGTTAATAGGGGCGAGTATTTCCTTTATTCGAGCGTAAGAACTGGGTGTGCCATTATGAGTTAAGTCACCACTAATCAACATAACGTCAAATTCATAATCAGAAAGTTTTTTAACAACTTTCTTTAAATTTTCCTGAGTATTGACACCCATTGTCATTACTTGGTCATCAATATGACAATCGCTAATTTGAATAAGTTTAATCATGTACTATAAAATCAACACGACTACTAACACTGGTTAACAGTTCATAGCCAATGGTATTACTATGTTTTGCAACTGTCTCAACATGAAGTTTATCATGCCCCCAGAGGATAGCTTTATCGCCAACAGATGCGTTCAAATCTCCGATATTAACACAAATTAAATCCATTGAAACTCGACCAATTAGAGAGCATAAGGTGTTATTAATTAAAACAGGCGTGCCGTTTTTTGCATGGCGAGGATAGCCATCACCATAGCCAATACCGATTATAGCAATTTTGGTATTTTGCTTAGCTGTCCAGCTTGATCCATAGCCAACAGAGTCGCCCTTATCTATAGATTTAACACTCATAATCGGTGCAGATAACTCCATCACTGGTTGTAGTTTTTCATCTACGGTTGAAAACGGAGATACGCCATACAGCATGATGCCTGGGCGCACATACTCAAAATGTGATTGAGGTAGGCTAAGGATTGCGGCAGAATTGGCTATTGAACGATTGACACCATCTACTTTAATCTGATTAAAGTAGTTAAGTTGTTTTAAATTGTTGGTGTTTTCTGGCTCATCGGCACAAGAAAAATGGCTCATAATACATTCCATACGAATGTTTGAATGGCTATTGATCTGTTCTAAACAAATACTTAGCTCAGATGGAGATAAGCCTAAACGATGCATGCCCGTGTCAACTTTTAACCAAACAGAAATAGGTTGTTTACTGCTGCAAATAATTGATAATTGCGATAAATCATGCAAAACTAAATGACAGTCTAATTTAATCGCCTCATTAAGATCATGCTCATTAAAAACGCCAGATAATAATAAAATAGGCAGTGCAGTATATTGTCTTAGTATACGAGCCTCACTTAGCTCGCTAACAGCCAAAAGATCACATTGTAATAAGGGTTTGATTAGATCAAAACGATGACCATAAGCATTAGCCTTAACCATGCATATTATTTTTGAATGAGGAGCTTGTGTTCGAACAACGTTTAAGTTATGAGTTAGTGCTGATTGTGATATGGCTGCTACAGCGTGCATAAAAGTCTAGAAGGGCTCTTGATCAAAATTAGCCATGTTGTTGTTATAGGCGGCGTCCATATGCTCATCTGGCATACCTTGGAATTGATCCTCATTAGCAAGGTTTTCAAAGCGTGCGTATTCACCAACAAAAGCAAGTTTAATTCTGCCTGTTGAACCATTACGATGTTTGGCAATTTGCAAGTCTGCTTTGCCAATTTCTTCAGGATTGGAATAAGAGTCGTCATGATATTGTTGATCACGATAGATAAAAGCAATAATATCTGCGTCTTGCTCAATTGCTCCTGATTCACGTAAATCAGACATTTGCGGCATACGACCCTTTCCCGCTTTAGGGCGTGACTCAACACCACGGTTAAGTTGTGATAAAGCAATAACGGGCACATTAATTTCTTTAGCAAGTGCCTTTAAAGATCGAGAAATTTCTGAAATTTCTTGAACGCGATTATCACTCTTTCCATGAACAACCATTAGTTGTAAATAGTCCACCATGATTAATGCTAAGTCTGGATATTGGCGCTTAAGACGACGACATTTTGCTCTAATTTCAGTTGGAGTTATAGATGGAGTTTCATCAATTAGTACAGTTGATTTTTCTAATGCTAATACTGCATGATTAAAGCTATTCCAGTCAGTTTCAGTCATGGTGCCTTTTAGATTTTCACCTTTAATATGGCCAAAAGAAGAGATCATGCGCATAACTAATGATTCAGTAGGCATCTCCAGGCTGAATACAGCTACAGGCTTCGGCTCTTTGGCAGTAATAGCAACATGCTCAATAATATTCATTGAAAAGGCTGTTTTACCCATGGAAGGGCGCCCGGCAACAATAATTAAATCACCATTTTGTAATCCTGAGGTGATATTGTCCAGTTCTGTAAATCCCGTTTCAAGGCCAGTAACACCATCAGATTCTTGCATCTCATGTACGCGGTTAACCACGTCTTTGATGATGTCTTTAACATTAACAACATCTTGTTTGCCACGAGTGACTTGCTCAGCGATTTCAAAGATTTTCTTTTCTGATAAGTCGAGTAGATGCTGAACTTCCATATCTTTAGGGTTGTAAGCAGTGTCAGCAATTTCATGACTAGCAATAATTAACTGACGATAAACACTAAGCTCACGAACATGCTTGGCATAGGCTTCGATATTAGAAATACTGGGCGTATTTTCAGCAATTTGAGCTAAATAAACAAAACCACCAATAGTTTCTTCATTGCCATTTTTTTTAACATGCTCTTTGACGGTTAAAATGTCGGCAGGTTTATCATGTTGTAGTAGAGTTGAAATAGCCTCAAAGATTATTCGATGTGAAGCATTGTAGAAATCAATCGAAGTTAAGATGTCAGCTATTTGATCCCAAGTATCATTGTGCAATAGAAGTCCACCTAAAACAGATTGCTCTGAATCAAGTGAATTAGGTGGAATTTTTATGTTTTCGATATCCATGGGGTTGCCTAAAAAATAAAAAACCCTCTTGCGAGGGTTCTTAATTTTAACTCAATTTTAAGTTAAATTATTACTCTTCTTCTTGAGCCTCTACAACAACTTTAATTGCTACTGAAACAGACGAGTGCAGTGTTACGCTAACATCATATTCACCAGTGTGGCGAATCGCTTCAGACATGTTGATAGTACGCTTTTCAACTTCAAATCCAGCTTTAGCAAGGCTTTCAGAAATATCAGCTGTTGTAATAGAGCCAAACAACTTACCTTCATCGCCAGCATTTGCTGTAATTGTACAAACCGTGTCAGCCATTTTAGCTTCAATTGTTTGAGCAGCTGATAATGCAGCAGCTTCTTTAGCTTGTAAATCAGCCTTTAATGTTTCAAACTCAGCTAAGTTTGCTTTAGTTGCAGGTTTAGCTTTTCCACGTGGAATTAAGTAGTTACGTGCATAACCGGCTTTAACATTAGCTAAATCACCTAAGGCGCCTACTTTTTGAATTGTCTCTAATAAAATTACTTGCATGATCGTTACTCCTATTTCTTGTGCTTATCAGTGTAAGGAATTAGAGCTAAAAATCTAGCTCTCTTAATGGCAGTTGTTAACTGACGCTGAAACTTGGCGCTAGTACCTGTCATTCTTGATGGTGTGATCTTGCCACTTTCATCAATATTCTTCAACAATGTATCAACATCTTTATAGTCGATTCTTTCAACACCTGCCGCTTTGAAACGACAAAAAGTGTTAACTTTAATTTGAGGTCTACGTTTTCTCTTTTGTTGCTTAGCCATAATAAACTCCTATTTTCTAACTGGTTTAGTGTCTTCGTCTTTAGCCGTCATCATGATTGAAGGCTCAGTGATTGCTTTATCTTCAGAAAGAATTAAGTTTCTAAGGATTGCGTCGTTAAAACGGAAGTTATAGTTAAGCTTATCAAGCGTATCTTGATCACATTCAATGTTCATTGATAAGTAATGTGCTTTATAAATTTTGTTGATTGGGTAAGCTAGGTGCTTACGGCCCCAGTCTTCTTCACGGTGCAATTTTCCACCGCCAGTTGTAATAATTTCTTTGTAGTTATCCATCATTGTGCTTACTTGAGCCGATTGGTCAGGGTGCACAATAAGTGTAATCTCATAATGTCTCATGAGTTGTATCTCCTTATGGTTATTAATAATAGCTTGGAACACCATGTTCTCAAGCAAGGGAGTGGGTATTTTATACTAATTCAGTGTTATTCACAATTATAAAACCATTGATTTTTATTAAACATTGAAAAAGCACACAATGAATGATTTTGTTAAAATAAAATTAATGAACATTAAAACCTCATTTTTTAAGCATACAAAATTTAGTCGTTGGATTGGGATCCTCGCGATTGTTACTTTTTTGTCGATCGTAACTAATATATTTTTTCTTAATTCATTGGTTGTTAGTCACTTTTCAAATAAAACACTTCAAGTGGATTACATTCCGTCTTCTAAGGTTGTGGTTAATATGCTGTTATTAACTGAAGATCAATCATTTTTTAATCATTCTGGTGTGGATTTTAAAGAAATTGCCAGAGTGTTGCGTGATTATTGGTTATATGACAAACCCATTCGCGGTGCTAGTACTATTACTCAGCAGCTTATTAAAAATGAATTACTGACGCGTGAGAGACGAATTGATCGAAAACTTAAAGAAGTGTTGATGGCTGTATTGCTAGAATTGTCTTTTGATAAAAATTTTATTCTTAATTATTATATGAATAGTGTTTACCTGGGTCAAAAGGGTAATTTAGCCATACATGGTTTTGCTCATGCTGCAAAGTTCTATTTTAATAATGATATTGATAAGCTTACCTTGGAAGAAGTGGCAACCTTGGTGGCCATGGTTAAGGGTCCTAGTTATTACCATCCAATTAAATATCCACAGCGATTGGCTAAGCGTAGACAATTAGTATTGAGTCTGTATCACAAGTATGAAAAGATTGTAAAATAAGTGAAAAGAGATTACCGCATCAATCCATTACAACTTATGAAAAATATACTTGCCATTGATACCTGTACCGAAGTTTGCTCGGTCAGTCTTTATACTCAGTCACACAAAACATCACGTTTTATTAAAGATGTGGCAAAAAGTTCAGGATTAATTTTACCTTTGTGTGATGAGGTTTTAAATGAGACAGGTTTGTGTATTCAAGATTTGGATTTAATTGTGTATACCAAAGGGCCCGGTGCTTTTACAGGTGTTCGTATGTGTATCAGCGTTGTGCAAGGAATGTCATTAGCATTCGATATTCCAACTTTAGGATTTTCAACGTTAGCAGTTGTGGGCTATGGTGCAAGCCAAAAATTTAAGACCAATAAAATTGCGGTTTGTTTGGATGCTCGTATGAATGAAGTTTATTGGGGTGTTTATGAAAATAATAACTTGATCGATGAAGCCATTCTTAAGCCTGAATCTGCACCTCAACTTGGGGTTGATTATATTGGTGTTGGCACTGGCTGGGGTGTGTACCAACAAGCGTTAAGTAGTTCTACCGGTGTTAGTAATTATCAGTCAGACTTTTATCCTAAAGCCGAGAATCTAATTGAGATGGCATTAATACATATAAGTAATAAACAGCCAATGGATGGTCATTTACCATTACCAACTTATTTACGCAACAATGTAGCCAAAAAATCCTTAAAATAATTCACAGATTTTATTAAAAGATAAATTATGTGGAAATGGATTCAGGCATTCGCCTCACCTAAAAATTTCTATTCAATAAGTGCCAAAATTATTCCTTGGCTTTTGTATCCGTTTATTGTTATCACTCTGGTTGGTTTGTATTGGGGCTTGGTTATTGCGCCAGCTGATTATCAACAAGGTGAAAGCTACCGTATTATGTATGTTCATGTGCCAGCTGCATGGATGAGTATGTTTGTGTATTTAGTATTGGCTATATCGGGTGCAATTGGATTGATCTGGCAGATTAAATTAGCCAATGTTGTAGCCAAGGTTTCTGCACCAATTGGCGCTTCATTTACATTTTTAGCGCTCGTCACAGGTGCTGTATGGGGTAAACCCATGTGGGGAACATGGTGGGTTTGGGATGCGCGACTGACCAGTGAGTTAATTTTGTTATTTTTGTACTTGGCTTATATGTCACTTAATAACGCATTTGACAATCCAAAAACAGCTGCAAAGGCAAGCTCAATTCTAGCTATTGTTGGTTTGATTAACTTACCAATTATTCATTATTCAGTCACTTGGTGGAATACACTTCACCAAGGCGCCTCTATCAGCTCTATTGAAAAAATATCACAGCCAGCCATTCATTCTGATATGTTGTTACCATTGGTATTAATGGGTATTTCATTTAAACTACTATATGGCCTTTTGTTGTTAATGCGTGCACGAGATGAGGTTTTAATTCAAGAGCAGAATAGTGGATGGGTTAAAAAAATCATCACGGAGAAAGACTAATGACACTGGCAGAATACTTTTCGTTTTTACCATATGGTAAATATGCGTTTTATATTTGGTTTTCATACCTAATGACGTTTGTTGTTATTGCGACTTTATTCATTAGAACTAGATCTATCCATAAAAACACAATTAAACAATTACGTATCAAATACTCAAGGAATTAATCAACATGACAAAAAGACAAAGCAGAATGATGCTGGTAGCTATATTAGTTGCTGGGGTAAGTTTGGCAGGCTATTTTGGCTTAAAGGCATTTAGTGAAAATCTTTTATATTACTTTTCACCAACTGACGTAATTGAAGGCAAGGCGCCAGAGGGCAAGAGCTTTCGTTTAGGTGGGCTGGTGTCAATGAATAGTGTTAAGCGTGACGGCATCAAGGTAACCTTTGGTGTCACAGATAATGCCAATAGCTTTACCATTAAGTACGAAGGAATTCTGCCAGATCTTTTTAGAGAAGGTCAAGGTATTATTACTACTGGCTCATTGGTCGATGGCATATTTATAGCAACAGAAGTGCTTGCCAAGCATGATGAGAATTACATGCCGCCAGAAGTAGCCGCATCGCTTAAAAAGAGTGCTGAAAAATAATGGGTAAGTTTTTACCGTTAGTTATTTTTATAGCGCTAGCTTGGTTTTTATTTGATGGCTTGGGTCGAGATACCAAAAAACTACCTTCGCCACTAATTGGCAAGTCATTCCCAAATATAGAAGTTGAAGATTTTTCAACTAAAGAAAAATACACCACACACTCCTTATTGAAGGGCAATATAACATTGGTCAATGTTTGGGCTTCATGGTGTGTAACTTGTCGTGCAGAACATCAAATGCTAATCAACATTGGTAAAAACGATTCAGTGCAAATGCTGGGTGTTAATTACAAAGATACTCGCAAAGAAGGTGAGTTTTTCTTAAATAGACTGGGAAACCCTTATGATGAAATTATTTTCGATCAGGCGGGTAAGCTAGGTCTAGAGCTAGGTGTTTACGCAACGCCTGAGACTTTTATCGTAGATAATCAAGGGATAATCCAGTTTAAACGCGTTGGACAGCTTACTTTAGAGATCTGGAAAACACAAATTTTACCGTTAATTCAACAGCTTAAAATATCAGCAAAAACTAATACATAGGGCTTGCTATATTTTTTATAAAAATGCGTTGACAGCATGGACATTTAATGGATAATTCATTCAAAGCATTTTATAACGCTTAACAAATTTCAATATTGAAATATGAATTACGAAACAGGAGAATAGAGTAATGAATAAGTCAGATTTAGTAGCATCAATTGCTGAAGCATCAGGTTTAACAAAAGCAGATGCAGCTCGCGCATTAGACGCTACAACAAGTGCAATCACTTCAGCATTGTCGGCAGGCGATAGTGTGGCAATTACAGGTTTTGGTAGCTTCTTAGTGAGAGATCGTGCAGCCCGTACTGGACGCAACCCACAAACAGGTGCAGCGATTCAAATCAAAGCATCTAAAGTACCTGCATTTAAAGCAGGTAAATTACTTAAAGAATCAGTTAACTCATAAGATTTTTTCAGTATAATATGCCTCTTGCTTAGCACGTAAGTATTAGGCATATGTTTTCTTGGGCGATTAGCTCAGTTGGTAGAGCGTCGCCCTTACAAGGCGAATGTCACAAGTTCAAGTCTTGTATCGCCCACCAAGAGAACATTTCGGAGCGGTAGCTCAGTTGGTTAGAGTGCCTGCCTGTCACGCAGGACGTCGCGGGTTCGAATCCCGTCCGCTCCGCCATTACTTTTCAAGTATTGGCATCCGAATTCCCTTATATTTAAATATATCTAAAAACACCCTTTTTTCTTATAAACATTTTGTTTATAATCTTGTTTTTCATTATTTAAATTTTTTGGTATTTATTCTTAGATATCAAACTAACTCACATACTTATGCTTAGTTCAATTAAAAACAAAACTAAAGGCTGGTTGGCCTATGTAATTGTTGGTTTAATTACCATTCCTTTCGCTTTATTTGGTATTGGTGAATATTTTACCGGTGCCTCTAATGTTGTTGTTGCGAGTATCAATGATGACAAGATCAGTAAAGAGGAATTTTTGGCTGAGTTTAATCCGCAAAAAAGACGTCTACAACAAAAGCTTGATGAAAAATACGACATTGAGTTTGATGCAGTATTGAAGCAGTCAATTATTAATCAAATGGTTGATAAGCGTTTGTTAAATCAATTAGCTGAAAAAATGTCTCATGCAACTACTGCTACTGAACTTAACACGATCATTCAGTCTAACGAATTATTTGCAGATCAAGGGAAGTTTTCTATTGACAAATACAAGCAATTGTTAAGATTAAATGGTTATACGCCAGCTAAATATGAATCTATTAAAGCTCAGGAATTAACTCAAAATCAAGTTAAATATAATTTGCTTGATTCTGCCTTTGTATTGCCTTCACAGCTCAGTAGAGTGCATCAATTAAGCGGTCAGCAGCGTAATTTTTCTTATATTCGATTAGATGCTAAAGATTACACGTCTAAGGTTAATGTTGATACACAAAGTGTTAAGGATTACTTTAACAACCAAAAAGACTCTTTCTTTGCGCCAGAGCAAGTCAAAGTTCAATTTGTTGAGCTTTCACTAGCTGAAATTGCTAAAAAAGTTAGCGTTAATGATGATGATTTATTTAATTTTTATGAAGATGAGAAAGCTCGATTTACTACTGATGAAGAGCGTCAGGCTCAGCACATTCTGATTGATGATGAAAAAGCTGCAAATGAAGTGTTGGCATTATTAAATAACGGTGGTGATTTTGCTAAATTAGCTGCAGAATACTCCCAAGATACAGGCTCTAAAGATTCTGCTGGTGATTTAGGTTTCTTTACTCGTGGTGTTATGGTGGGCGCTTTTGAAGATAGTGCTTTCAGCATGAAGGAAGGTGAGTTAAGTGGCTTGATTAAATCAGAGTTCGGTTTTCATATTATTAGATTAAATAAAATAAAGTTAGGCGAGGTTAAGCCATTTGACCAAGTTAAATCAGAGTTGATTGATTTATACACTCAGTCTCAAGCGCAAAAAGATTTATACAATCTGACGGAGCAAATGGCTAATTTGGCTTATGAGGCAAATCTAGAAGAGCTTGCTGGTCAGATGAATTTAAAGTTGCAAACTACTGATTTCTTTAATAGAAAAAATACTCAGATTGATCCCAAGATGCTTAAGGCAGCATTTAGTAATGTCGTTCTTAATGCTAATGAGAATTCAGAAGTTCTAGAGCTTGGAGGGGATCGCTATGTAGTTCTGCACTTGAAAGATAAGTTAGCACAGCGACAAAAGACTTTTAATGAGGTTGAAAGTGAGATCAATACATATTTAACTGGCCTATTGTCAAAAACATTTGTTGATAGCATTGCCACACAAATTGTGAAGCATGCCAAAGCTGGCGATGACAAATCTATTGAATCGCTAATGAATAAAAATTCTCTATCATGGAATAATGTCGGTTGGATTGGTCGTGATTCGAACAAGGCCGATGCAGCTATTATTGATAAAGTTTTTGCATTAGCCAAACCAAACAATGGCTCAGTGTTTAGTGCTCAAAGTTTAGGTGATCAAAGTGCTGTAGTAATAGATTTATCAGCGCTTAAAGCGACTAGTGAGAAGGTGCCAGAACAAGCGCTAGAAAACATTCTGATTGGCTTTGAGTCGAATGAAATTTTTGTTAATATCTTGCAAACGCTTAGGGATCAAGCTGATATTCGAGTATTTAATCAGAATTTATAAGATATTAAAAAAGTTGTTTAATCTAGTATGCTAAACTCAGGTAATTATTTAGCATAAGGGGTGGCTGTTATGGTGACTAGGTTTTTTCAATTTTGTGTATTTTTCCTTGCTGTATTGTTGGCTCCTGCCCATGCATTAATTCTGCCTTCCTCATTAGTTGATACTGATTGGCTTGGTGAAAATTTGCAAAAGATTACAGTTTTAGATGTTAGAAAAGATCTAGATAGTTTTACTAAAGAAGGCCATATAGCGGGTGCCATTTTAGTTAATGCTAAAAAAATCAGAACAGCTAGAATGATTAACGGTATTGAGTTAACTCGTATGAGGCCAACTCGTTCTGTATTTGAAGCGTTCATGTCTGAACATGGTGTTTCAAATAATTCAATTGTTGTAATTACTCATCAAGGCATAACCCCTGGAGATGTTGCTGGTGCAGCTAGATTGTACTGGCAAATGAAGTATTACGGTATTGATCAAGTGGCAATGTTGGATGGTGGTAATGCCCAATGGCTGGCCAACATGGAAGAGTTGACTATTGAGCCAGTTAAAATACCTAAGGGTGATTTTAAAGTCACGACTGAAAATTCAGATATTTTAGCCGTGCTTGAGTTGGTTAAGGAGTCAATTAACAGTGACCAAGTCACGTTAATTGACACAAGAAGTTTGCGTTTTCACATTGGTCTTGAGAAGCGGAGTTATGTTTATGACTATGGTCATATCCCTTCTTCTAGAGTATTCCCTTATAAATTCTTACATCCATCAAAAGGTGTGATGATTTTTCCAACTAAGCAGCAAATCAAAGCGCGTTTTGACGCATTAAAAATTAATCCTGATGGCGCCACTATTTTGTATTGTAATAGTGCTTATGAGTGTTCATCCGTCTGGTTTAGTTTGCATGAAATCTACGGTAATCAAGATGTTCGTATTTATGATGGATCTCTACATCAGTGGACAAAGGATTATAATCGTCCCATGACAACTATTTTAAGATAAAAAATACAGCTATTCATACTGCTGATTTTATTTAGACTTGTTTAGTAGTAACGTTATTTGTCAGATTCTAAGTTAATGAGTGATTGTAACGCCTTAGAATAAAGAGACAGGGGAGTGGTTTGAAGAAGCTCATGAATTATACAATTAGAGTCACAAAAAAAAGCCTTGATTAATCAAGGCTTTTTTTGTGACTGTCTGCTAATTATTCAGGACCTTTATCGTAAAAGCTATAGCCAGAGTCAATATAAGTTATCTCACCAGTAATGCCAGAAGCTAAGTCTGAACACAAGAATGCAGCTGCATTACCCACTTCTTCGGTAGTGACAGTGCGCTTAAGAGCAGATGAGTCAGCAGCATAATCAAGCAACTTACCAAAGTCTTTAATACCAGCAGCAGCCAATGTTTTAATTGGTCCTGCTGAAACAGCGTTAACACGAATGCCACGATCAGGACCTAGTGCTGCAGCCATGTATCGAACATTAGCCTCAAGTGAGGCTTTAGCAACACCCATAATATTGTAATTTGGAATGGCACGAATAGCGCCTAAGTAACTAACTGTTAATAATGCACCATTATCGTTCAGCATAGTTCCTGCTGCTTTAGCAAGAGCGGTAAAACTATAAGAGCTAATATCATGAGCAGTTGCAAAATTCTGGCGTGTTGTTGCTTCAATATAGTTTCCATCTAGGGCGTCTCGAGGTGCAAATGCAACTGAGTGTACGATAATATCAAAATTATCCCAATGTTTTTTAAGCTCGGTAAAGGTTTGCTCAATGCCTTCGTCAGTAGCCACGTCACATTCAATAACAATGTTAGAATTACAAACTTCAGCACACTTATCTACGCGTTTTTTTAATTTCTCATTTTGGTAAGTTAGTGCAATTTCGCACCCTTGTTTTGCCATTGCTTCGGCAATGCCCCAAGCAATAGAACGGTTAGAGGCGACGCCAACAACTAATGCTTTCTTTCCAGTCATGAAACCCATAAAATCTCCAAAATGTCATTAATAAAAAACAAATTATAACCTACACAGCACCTATAATAGCTAACTGTTATTGTAATTATTAATTTACAAATGTTAGATATTTTATTAACCCCAATTCGCGCATTTAGAATGCGTTACATTCCATTACTGTTGATTTATTTTTCATACGGTAGTGGTGTATTTACAGCGATTGCTGAAAATTTTTGGGTTAAAGACTCGCTTGATATGTCTGCTGCTAATTTGGCTGAATTGGCTGTATGGCTAGGTGTTCCTTGGACGGTGAAAATGATTTTTGGCTCACTTGTTGATAGTGTCAATATCTTTGGTTCAAATCGAAAATCCTATGTCTATATTGGCGCGGTGTTAATCACTATCAGCTCGCTAATGATGATTGCTGTTGTTGGTGATTATGCCATTGTTGAGGGCTTATCTAAAAAAGCCGTGTATGTTTTTGCCAGTGTTATTGCTGTAGTAGGTTTTGTTATGCAAGATGTGGTGGCTGACACCATGACCACAGAGGTAATTGATAAAAACCAGTCACAAGAAGACATTAACCATGAGTTAGCCACCATCCAGGTGTTGGCTCGCTTGTCTCTGGGTTTTGCTATCTTTATCACCGGTTGGATTGGCGGTGAGTTAGCCGATGTCTTTAGTGATAATCGTCAAGTTATTTTCCAAATAGCGCTGTTTGTGCCACTGCTTTCTATTTTAGGTGTGACATTGGTTAAGCTTAATCCAGTACCTGTATCGCCCATCAATAAACATGTGTTATATGGCGGCTTGCTGTTTGCAGTTTTTATTGTACTGATGGGTTATAACGACGTGCCTTATTCACAAGAAATTGTCTTTGTTATTTCTCTGTCTGTTGTGTTGTACTTACTGTCAGATCTGATTAATGATCTAGATGCCAATACCATTCGTCATATCAAAATGGCCATGATCATTATTTTCGTTTATCGCGCCATGCCCTCAGTCGGCGCAGGTTTGACTTGGTGGGAAATTGATATCTTAGGTTTTGATGAATCTTTTTTTGCTAAGTTGTCTGCGATTGGTGGTGGTATTGCTTTGCTTGGTATGTGGTTCTCGGCTAAATTTATCATTAAGCGAGACATTGCAGAAGTGCTTATTTTCTTAACCATTATTGGCACCTTGTTATCTTTGCCAATTCTTGCAATGTATTACGATATTCATACCATGCTTGGCTTTGATGCACGAACAGTGGCGCTTGTGGATACTGCCATGGCATCTCCATTCGATTATATTGCTCAAGTATTAATGTTAACACTGGTTGCTATTTATGCACCCGAGGGCAAGAAAGGTACTTGGTTTGCGTTAATGGCAAGCTTGATGAATATTGCCTTGAGTGCTGGAGGGCTGTTTACCAAATATCTAAATCAAATGTTTGTTGTCAGTCGTGAAGTGGTCACTGAAGGTGTTATTACCACAGCACAAAATTACAGCGAGCTTGGTAGTTTGCTTTGGGTGGTGATTATTATTGGATTTGTTGTGCCAATTATCACTATTATTAAATATAATCCAAACAAGGCATGAAACATTTAAAGTGGTATTTATTCGTACTACTGTTGATTGTTGCTGATCAACTAACCAAGCTACTGGTTTATGGCTATATAAAACCGCATGAAACATTTGAGATTACCAGTTTTTTGAGTATTACTCATGTGCATAACTATGGTGCAGCTTTTAGTTTTTTAGCTAATGAGGATGGCTGGCAGCAATATTTTTTAGTATCCATTTCTGCTGTCGCCAGTTTGGCATTAATTATATGGATGTCAAAAACTAGCTCAACTCAGCTTGCTAAACTTTGCGCATTGAGCCTGATTTTATCAGGCGCTATTGGTAATTTGATTGATCGATTTGTGCTGGGTTTTGTTATTGATTTTATTGATTTACATTACCAGGATTTATACTGGCCGGTATTTAATATAGCCGATATAGTCATTACCTTAGGTGTTATTTTATTGATTATGGTTGATATCAAGCAAAATAAAAAGGTCAAAAAATGAGTGATTGTTTAATTGTTGGCGGCGGTATTATTGGCATGATGAGTGCTCGTTCACTTGCACTGTCCGGTGCAAAGGTTACGATACTTGATCAGAGCAAATGCGCACAAGAATCCTCTTGGGCGGGTGGCGGTATTATCTCTCCGCTTTATCCTTGGAAATATGACAAACTCACCAACGAATTAAGTCAAGCATCTCAATTAGTCTACGAGCAATTATGCGTCCAAATATTTGAAGATACAGGGCTTGATCCTCAGTATTTAAAATCAGGCTTGTTAATGATGGATGAATTTGATACGGTTGAGGCAAAATCATGGATGCAAGAACATCAGCTAAATTATCAAGTACATGAAGATGGTGCACTATTTGAACATGTTGCTCAAGTTCGAAATCCAAGATTATTGAAAGCATTAAAAGCAGATGTTATCAGCAAAGGCGTGACTATTATTGAACAAACTAAAGTCGAGCAATTGCTAGTTCGTAATAATCAATCACTTGGTGTTAAAACGCCTTATAAAAATTATTTATCAGACTCTGTTGTGGTTTGTTCAGGTGCTTGGAGCTCCCAATGGTTAGAATTGACACAAGAGGTGTTTCCAGTAAAAGGTCAAATGATAGTTCTTAAATCTGATCCGGGTATGGTTAATCACATCATACTGGACCAGGGTCGTTATATCATCCCAAGAAAAGATGGGCGTATACTAGTTGGCTCAACCATGCAAAATGTTGGTTTTGATCGATCTATTGATGAACAGACTCGCCAATCATTACATGAATTTGCTTCAAAGCGTTTTTCTAGTTTGGCTAAGGCTAAAGTTGAGCATCACTGGTCAGGTTTTAGGCCAGCCAGCAAGTCCGCTAAAGTATTATTAGGTAAGCATGCTAATTTTGATAATGTTTATTTGAATACTGGCCATTTTCGTAATGGTCTTAATATGGCACCTGAAAGTGCCAAACGAATTACCCAAATAATAACCAATGAAAACTAAACTTTTATTATCATTTATATTGTTAATCACGAATGTGGCGAATGCTCAGCTATTTAAAGTATCTGACCAAGGTGCAATTTTGAATAATTCATCGACTGATCAACGATGCATATTAGACGATAAATCTAAACTCGTATGGGAAGTTAAACTAGCAAGTAAAGGCCTGCAAAATACACAAAATACCTATACCTGGTTCGATGGCAAGACTGGAATATTGAACGGTGATTATTCGCACAATTGCCATTGGGCCACTGAATGCAATACAAAAAATTATGTAAAAGCTGTTAACACCATTAGACTCTGTCAACAGATAAATTGGCGCTTACCTACTGAAGCAGAACTAAAAACACTTATGCTTTATGGTGATGAAGACCTGTTGATTAATCAGCAGTTTTTCCCCAATACCCAGCTTAAATCTTATTGGAGTTCAGACCAACTGAATGACGATATTGCCATTGACGTGCCTTTCTTTTATGGTGGATCTAAAAGTTCAGATAAATCATTTGACGCCTATGTGCGTTTGGTAACCAATGCTAACTAGAGTATTTGATCAAACTTTATTAGATTCGTATTCGGATGATATCCCCTCCTTTTTAAAAAAAATATACGCAGCTCGTCAAGTCTCTGAATCGCAATTAACACTTGGTCTTAATCATCTTTTGATTCCAAAATTTGACCAACTAAGCACTGCATTAAGCTTATTAGAGCAATCTTTACTTGAGCAGAAAAGAATTTTGATCATTGGAGATTTTGACTGCGATGGTGCCACCGCATCTGTTGTGGCAGTTAAATCGTTGAGAATGATGGGCGCTAAGTATGTAGATTTTTTAGTGCCAAATCGTTTTGAGCATGGCTATGGGTTAAGTCCAGAAATTGTAAACTTAGCGATCAAAGAAAAACAACCTGATTTGATCATCACCGTTGATAATGGTATATCAAGTTTTGATGGTGCTAAGCTGGCCAAAAAATCAGGCATTAAAGTGATTATCACTGACCATCACTTGCCAAGTGATACATTGCCAGAAGCTGATGCAATTATTAATCCAAATCTTAAAGACTGTGATTTTCCGAGTAAAAATTTAGCTGGTGTTGGCGTGTGTTTTTATTTGTTTTCATCGCTTAAAAGCCATCTTAACAAAACCCAATATTTTTCCGATCATGGTATTGCACTGCCAGATTTACGCACTGTACTTGATTTAGTGGCATTGGGTACTGTAGCAGATGTGGTGAAGCTTGATCAAAATAATCGAATTTTAATTGATCAAGGTATTAAGCGCATCCAGCAAAAACTTTGCTCGCCCGGTATTCTAGCATTATTAGAAATTGCCAATCGCCCAGCACAAACCTTACAAGCGAGCGACCTTGGATTTGCAGTAGGTCCTCGTTTAAATGCAGCAGGGCGTCTTAGTGATATTTCACGTGGCATTAAATGCTTGCTCACAGATGATATAAATGATGCAAGACGATATGCTCAAGAGTTAGAAGAGTTTAATAATAAACGTAAAGAAGAGCAAACTCGAATTCAAGATGAGGCGCAAGCCATTGTTGATGCGCAAGATGTTAGTGAGGGTAAATTTTCCCTTAGTTTATTTGATCCTTCCTGGCATGAAGGTATTGTTGGTATTGTTGCAGGAAAACTCAAAGAGGATTACCACTGCCCAGTCGCTGTATTTGCAAAATCTGGTGATTTTTTAAAAGGCTCTATTCGCTCTATCCCTAGTGTACATGTTAAAGACTTATTGGATTTAGTCGATCGTCAGCACCGGGGTCTTATTTTAAAATTTGGTGGCCATGCAATGGCGGCTGGACTTAGTATTAAAGCTGAAAATTTTTGGTCGTTTAAACGTGCTTTTAATGATGCCATTAAAGCCCACCTAGAAGATGAACTGCCTAAAGTTGAGCTGCTAACTGATGGCGTGTTGTCAGCATTTGACTTGTCGCTTAACAATGCTCAAATTTTAAAAGATGCAGGCCCTTGGGGGCAAGGGTTTGAAGAGCCTGTATTTTTTGGTGATTTTGAAATTATTGATCAAAGGGTGGTTGGTGAAAAACACCTAAAGTGCCGACTTAAGCTTAAAGATGATAATAAAGTGCATGATGCGATAGCATTTTTTCAAGTGCCGCTTGAATCGACTCAAGTTACAGTTGCTTATAAATTATCTATCAATATTTGGCGCGGAAATACTTCTCTACAACTAATGGTTGAGCAAATATCAGTCACAAAATAAGGTAAAATAAGACCTTTTATTTTGATCATTTTTACATGCCAATAATCACACTACCTGATGGAACGAAAAAAACTTTCGATCAAGCGCTTAGCGTATTTGAAGTTGCTAAATCTATTGGCTCTGGCTTAGCCAAAGCAACCCTTGCTGGCAAGGTAAATGGAGAGTTAGTCGATGCTTCTTATATGATTGAATCTGATGCTAGTGTTTCAATTGTTACTGCTAAAGATGATGAAGGTTTAGAAGTGATTCGTCATTCTACTGCGCATCTTTTGGCGCAAGCCACACAAATGCTATATCCAGAAGCACAGGTAACTATTGGACCTGTGATCGATAATGGTTTTTTCTATGATTTTGCTTATAAAGACGGTTTTTCAGAATCTGATTTAGCCAAAATTGAAAAAAATATGAAAAAATTGGTTAAGCAAAGTCTTAAGATTGAGCGTTCTGAGATGTCTCGTGATGAAGCGGTTGCTTTCTTTAAAGCTAAAGGCGAGCATTATAAGGCTGAAATTATTGAGTCTATCCCAGCTGATCAACCTCTTTCATTGTATAAGCAAGGTGATTTTATTGATTTATGTCGTGGCCCTCATGTGCCATCAACATCACGTTTAAAAGCATTTAAATTAATGAAGTTAGCGGGCGCTTACTGGCGCGGTGACTCAAACAATGAAATGCTACAGCGTGTCTATGGTACAGCGTGGGCAACTAAAGAAGATCTTGAGGCTCACCTACACCGATTGGAAGAAGCTGAAAAGCGTGACCATCGAAAAATTGGCAAAACTCAAGATTTATTCCATATGCAAGAAGAAGCACCTGGCATGGTGTTTTGGCATGAAAAAGGTTGGACGTTATATCAAATTGTTGAACAGTACATGCGTACTGTATTTAGAGATAATGACTATAAAGAAGTGCACACACCACAGTTGATTGATAGATCACTATGGGAAAAATCAGGGCATTGGGATAAATTTGGCGACAACATGTTTACCACCAGTAGTGAGAATCGTGATTATGCGGTTAAACCAATGAACTGCCCAGCCCATATTCAAATTTTTAACCAAGGTCTTAAGTCATATCGTGACTTACCATTGCGTTTAGCAGAGTTTGGATCTTGTCATCGTAATGAGCCGTCAGGTACGTTGCACGGTATTATGCGTGTGCGAAATTTTGTTCAAGACGATGGCCATATTTTTTGTACAGCAGATCAAATTCAATCAGAGGTGTCAAATTTTATCGATTTAACATTTGATGTTTATAAGCATTTTGGATTTGACAATGTTGATATTAAACTATCTACTCGACCTGAAAATCGAGTTGGTTCAGATGAGGTATGGGATCGTGCTGAAGCGGCTTTAGCAGAAGCGCTAGACGCAAAAGGTATTAAGTGGGACTTGCAAGAAGGCGAGGGTGCTTTCTATGGTCCTAAAATTGAATTTGTCTTAAAAGACTGTCTAGATCGTGAATGGCAGTGTGGTACATTGCAAGTTGATTTCTCTATGCCAGAGCGTCTAGATGCGCACTATATTGCTGAAGATAATTCTAAACAAACACCTGTTATGTTGCACCGTGCAATTGTTGGATCATTAGAAAGATTTGTAGGAATTTTGATCGAACATTATGAAGGAGCATTCCCTTCATGGCTTGCACCAATTCAAGCAGTTGTACTGAATATTTCTGAAAAACAGTTTGATTTTGTCAAAGAAGTTAACGAAAAGTTAAAAAAACAAGGACTTAGAGTGATTTCAGACTTGCGTAATGAGAAGATAGGCTTTAAAATACGCGAGCATTCCATGCAACGTTTTCCATATATTTTGGTAGCGGGTAAGCGTGAAATGGAAAATAACGAGATTTCAGTACGTAAACGTGGTGGCGAAGACTTAGGTTCGATGTCAATTGAAGCGTTTGTTGAATTAGTAAATAAAGAAACGGTAGAGGAATAATTATTAAAAAATCAAATAAGAACAAAACTCGAGTTAACGATTATATTAGAGTTTCAGAGGTTCGATTAATTGATGCAGAAGGTGGGCAAGTCGGTATTGTTGAAACTGGCGAAGCAAAGCAAAGAGCTAAAGCTGTAAACTTAGATTTAGTAGAGGTTTCTCCAAACGCCGTGCCACCAGTATGCAAGATTATGGATTTTGGTAAATATGTTTATGAGCTAAAGCAACAAAAGAAAGAGGCTAAAAAGAAACAAAAGAAAACCCAAGTTAAAACCATTAAATATCGTCCTGGCACAGAAGAGGGTGATTACCAAATTAAATTTAGAAATTTGGTTAAATTTTTAGACAATGGTGACAAGGTTAAAGTAAGTATTTGGTTCCGTGGCCGCGAAATGCAGCACAAAGAACTTGGTATGGTAATGCTAGACAGAATTGAGAAAGATACAGAAGAATTTGCTAATGTAGAACAAAAAGCAAAGATGGAGGGTCGTCAGCTAGGCATGATGCTGGCACCCAAATCGAAAAAGAGGTAAAGCCTAACAGCGCTATTTCTTTAATTTTAAGAAAGTTATTCACAAGAATAACAAATATGTCCAATGGACAAGGAGTAAATTATGCCGAAGATGAAAACAAACCGAGGTGCTGCAAAGCGCTTTAAGAAAACTGCCAGTGGTGGTTATAAGTGTAAACACTCTCACTTACGTCATATCTTGACTAAAAAGAGTACTTCTAGAAAACGTAGTTTACGTTCACCTGACATGGTCGAGAAAGTTGATGTGCCAATGGTTCGTAGAATGTTACCGTATAGTTAAGGGAGTATAAAAAATGGCAAGAGTATCAAGAGGTGTGCAAGCGCACGCAAGACATAAGAAAATTTTAAAGAAAGCTAAAGGTTATTACGGTGCACGTTCAAAAGTGTATCGTGTTGCTAAGCAAGCGGTAATTAAAGCGGGTCAATATGCATACCGTGACCGTCGCCAAAAGCGTCGTCAATTCCGTAGACTTTGGATTGTACGTATTAACGCAGAAGCTCGTAATTGTGGTTTAAGCTATTCAAGAATGATTGATGGCCTAAACAAAGCAGGTATTGAGATTGATCGTAAAGTTTTATCAGATATTGCAATTTTTGATAAAGCGGCTTTCGCCAAGATTGCGGATCAAGCAAAAGAGGCTATAGCTAAAGCAGCTAAATAGTCCAAACTAAAGCCATGATTTATCATGGCTTTTTTCATACCAAATGATAAAAGACCTCTTTAACAATTTATGATAATTCGTAAACAACTGCATAAATTCTTAAAGATGTCTTCAACTAAATGATTAATACAATTCTTGAAAAAGCTAAGTTAGCCATCGTTGATGCGCAAGACTTAAAAGCATTAGATGAAATCAGGGTTACCTTTCTGGGTAAGAAGGGCGAGCTAACAGCACTACTTAAAGGCTTAGGCAAGCTATCAAAAGAAGAGCGTCCTAAAATGGGTGAGGCTATCAATCAAGCAAAGGTTGATGTTCAGGCTTTATTGACTGATAGAAAAAATCATTTAGAAACGATCGAGTTAGAGAAAAGATTGTTAGAAGAGCAGGTAGATGTATCTCTTCCAGGACGCAATGCTGAAATGGGTGGCTTACATCCAGTAACCATTACTCTAAAGCGTATTCAAGCACTATTTGCTAAGAATGGTTTTGAAGTGGCTACTGGACCAGAAATTGAAGACGACTTTCATAATTTCACTGCATTAAATATTCCAGAGCATCATCCAGCTCGTGCCATGCACGATACCTTCTACTTTGATGGTAGTACAGTATTAAGAACGCATACTTCTCCAGTGCAAATTCGCACTCTAGAAAAACAAGAGCCGCCAGTGCGTATTATTGCACCGGGTCGTGTATATCGCTGTGATTCTGATATCACTCACACACCAATGTTTCATCAAGTCGAAGGTTTGATTGTTGATAAAAATGCAAATTTTGCACAATTAAAAGGCTTGTTGATTGACTTCTTGAGAGCATACTTTGAAAAAGATGATCTCCAAGTGCGTTTTCGTCCATCTTACTTTCCATTTACCGAACCGTCTGCTGAGGCAGACATTGAGTGTGTAATTTGTGGCGGCGAAGGTTGTCGAGTTTGTAAAAAAACTGGCTGGTTGGAGGTTCTGGGTTGTGGTGTTGTGCACCCAAATGTACTTAATTCAGTTAATGTAGACTCTGAAGAGTTTACTGGTTTGGCTTTTGGTATGGGTGTAGAGCGTTTAGCAATGTTACGTTACGGCGTAAACGACCTAAGACTATTCTTTGAAAATGACATTCGTTTTCTAAAACAATTTAAATAAGTATATGAATATTTCAACATCATGGTTACGTGAATGGATTTCTCCTGTTGTCACAGATGAAGTGCTAGCAGAGCAATTAACAATGGCAGGTCTTGAGGTCGATGGTATTAAAACTGTCGCACCAATGTTTAGTAAAGTTGTTGTGGGGCATGTGGTTTCTTGCGAAAAACATCCAGATGCAGACAAACTTAATTTATGCCAGGTAGATGTTGGCGAAGCTGAGTTAGTTCAAATTATTTGTGGTGCTAAAAATGTACGCACAGGGCTAAAAGTAATTGCTGCACTTGTCGGCGCTAAACTGCCTGGTGATTTTAAAATCAAAAAAGCCAAACTTCGTGGTGTTGAATCATTCGGTATGATTTGCTCTGAGTCTGAATTAGGCATGAGCGATTCTTCAGATGGTATTGCTGAATTAAATAGCGAAGCGCCAATTGGTCAGGATATTAGAGAATATTTAGATCTTGATGATAATATTATTGAGTTAGATATTACACCAAACCGTGGCGATTGTTTTTCTGTACTGGGTGTTGCTCGTGAAGTTAGCGCTAATTATGGTATGGCATTTGTTATGCCAGAAATTGATATTACAGCTACAGGTAGCTCGAGCATTGCTACTAGTGTTAGTAATACTGTCGCTTGTCCTAAATATTTAACTAGATCAATCAAAGGCATTGATAACAGTATACAAACACCTAAATGGATGGCTGACAAGCTTACAAGATCAGGCCAAGCAGTACATTCTCCAGTAGTTGATATTACTAATTACGTGCTAATGGAATTAGGCCAACCAATGCATGCTTTTGATCTTGCTAAAATTAAAGGTTCGATTGAGGTTAGAAATGCAGTTGCCGGCGAGACTGTTGAGTTGTTGAATGATTCAACAGTAACACTAAAAGAAAATACATTGGTGATTGCAGATGGTGATTCTGTTTTGGCCATAGCGGGTGTTATGGGTGGGCAATCAAGCTCAACACAAGCAACAACAACAGATATTTTATTAGAAAGTGCATTTTTTGAGCCAGTGTCTATTGCTGGAAAAGCAAGAGACTATGGATTGCATACAGAGTCATCATTACGCTTTGAGCGTGGTGTTGATTTTAAAATTACAGAATTAGCACTTGACCGAGCTGCACAACTAATTGTTGAGATTTGCGGTGGTGAAGTGAGCGAAGTTACTAGCAATATTGATGAATCAGCTTTACCAGAATTATCGCCAATTACAATCACTAGAGCAAAGATTCAAAAAATTCTTGGCTTTGAATTAGATAGTAATTGGATTGAAGAAAAATTTATTAATCTTGATTTTGAAATTAGCGATAAAACAGCTGATTCTTGGACAATTATCCCACCAAGTTTTAGGTTTGATATTCGTATTCCGGCTGATTTGATTGAAGAATTGGCAAGACTGTACGGCTATGATAAATTACCAGTTCAGAAGTTATCTCTAGATGCAAATATTAACGTTATCAAAGAAGCGCAAACTGACAAATACGATGTCATGCAAGCATTGGTTAGTCGCGGCTATCAAGAAGTAATTACCTATAGTTTTATTTCTGAAAAATACCAGGATTTAATCGATCCATCAGCTAAAAAGATCACCTTAACCAATCCGATCTCTGCAGATATGTCAACAATGCGTTCATCACTTTGGCCGGGGCTGTTGCAAACAGTAGAGTCTAATCAGCGACGTGGACATACGGATGCTCGATTTTTTGAAATTGGTCTATGTTTTGGCGGTGTTAAAGCTGACGAACAGTCTAACAAGCTGGCTGGCATTATTACCGGCAATCGATTCGAAGCACAATGGTCTACAGAGCCACAAGCACTAGATTTCTTTGATGCTAAAGCAGATTTAGAATCATTATTAAGCTTAACTTCAGAAAGTTTTAGTTTTGAAGCTGCTGAACATCCAGCATTACAAAAAGGTCAAAGTGCCAATATTCTACTTAACGGACAATCTGTAGGTTGGATCGGCGCATTGTCACCGATTGCTCAAAAAGAATTATCCCTACCTAAATGTTATTTGTATGAAATTGATCTAGAGGTTGTGTTATCAGCTAAGATGGCCAAATACCAACCTTTCTCTTCATATCAGCAAGCGCAACGAGATATTGCCTTGGTGGTTGATCAATCGACACCTGTTGCTCAGTTAACTGATGCAATTAAAGGTTTGAATCAAGAGCATTTTGTTGGTGTTGGTTTATTTGATGTTTACCAAGGTGAGCATATCGAAACAGACAAGAAAAGTATCGCTCTAAACTTGGCTTATCAATCATTAGAAGCAACATTAGCTGATGATGAAGTTAATGCTAAAGTTGATGAAGTGCTAGCCTTATTAAAAGACAAGTTTAACGCAACTCTAAGATAATGTCGCTAAGTAAAAAAGACATTGCTGATGGCTTGGTACGTGAGATGGAAATTACCCACGCTCAAGCGCTGCAATTAACCAATGATTTTTTCAATCAAATTCAATTAAAGCTTGCCGAAGGTGAAGAAGTTAAACTCTCTAGTTTTGGAAACTTTAACCTTAGAGAGAAATCAGCACGTCCGGGTAGAAATCCAAAAACTGGAAAAGAAGTAATGATTTCAGCTAGAAGGGTGGTTAGCTTTAAGGCAGGCCCAAAACTAAAAAAACTAACTCAAGAGGGTTAGTTTTTTTTAGTAGCTTTTAACAACCTTGATAAAAGGTTGTTTTTAGTCTGAAATAGCCGTCATAAAACCTTTAAGAACCGGCATAACTTTACCAATGATTTTTTGATTTTTGTCAGCGTTATTAACATGACCTTCAATTAATTTATTAGTTTCAAGTAGTGTTACTTGATAATCATCATCAAATTCAAAGTTAATAAAGTAAAAGCCTTTGGCTTTATCTCTAACTGATCTTACTGATAAGAAGTCAGTCTCCCAAGCTAATTCAGCAGTAAATGCCGCGTTTGAATCAGTCGTATTTTTTTGCACAAGAATAAAGGTTGAGCCAAAATGAAAAATAAAGTGCTTGGCGCTACAGCTAGAAGCAGGCAATGAAGAGATATCACCACGTTCAAGTGCATCAGCTATTTGCTTAAGCTGAGCATTATTTAATTGAATGTATTTGGCATCCAAATAGATATCAATATCCGTACCAGGGTGGTTATTTTTAATATAATCAACTAACTTATTTAACATGGCTTTGTGCTGTAAATGAAAGAGGTGAATTATACCTGATTACATTTTAACAGCCAAGTGGCTGTTAGCTTTGGTCTAAAGTATGTGTGTATTTAATTGCGTAAACGTCAAATATACTAATGGCCATGGCAGCAATAATTGGGCCAATAAACAAGCCTAAAATTCCAAATTGCATAATCCCTGCAAGAGTTGATAGTACGGTAATTAGTGTATGGTCAAGGGCACTTTTTTGCCCTGATTTCTTAGAAATTTTTTGAATAATCATTGGCCTAATAAAGTGATCAACAACAGTGCCAATTAAAAAAGCGCCAAATATAACAATAATTAAAGCATCAACACTTTGCCCTTGTGAATACAAATACAAGCTTAGTGGTAGCCAAATGATCAACCCGCCAAGTACAGGAATAAAGCTTGCTAGCGCCATTGCCAAACCAAAATATAAAACAGGCAGTCCAACAAGCATCACTCCGATTGAGAAGATAACACCTTGAAGAATGGCAATAATAAACACACTACCAACCAAACTAACAGACAAGCCTGCAAATTGTTGCAAGAGGATATCGTCTAGGTGATTTTCTAAAGGTGATAAATCTTTCAAGCGTTTTACTGTGCTTTTTCCATCAATATAGAAATAGTACAATGAAAAAATAACCACAATCAAAAAGAAAATGAAGTGAGATGACAAATTAACAATACTCTTTAGAATTACCATGGAAAAGTCTTTTAGACTGATAATAATGCTATCTAAGTTGTTACCTATTGAGTCTTTTAAATTATTGATAATTGAATCAGATAGTGGCAGGGTCATGATGATTTGATCAAATACGATTTTAGTGTTTTCTGCGGTAAAGTCTGACTTTATGGTTTGAATAAGATTCGATACTTCAATGCCACTCATTAATAAAACGTAGCTCAATGGCAATATCAAAATAACAGTGATTAGCGCCGTTAGAATGATGGCAGATAGGCTTGCAGAAAAACGAGTCTGTAATTTTGTGTATTGTCCAAAACTTGCGATGGCAATTAACAAGGCTAAAAACAATGAAGGAATAAAGGCTGTAAAAAGCCAAATAAGACCACCAATAGCAAGTAGCAATAGGCTCAGCATAAAGCCATGTTCATAAGGGGCTTGGTTGTTTGTATTCATTAATTTTCCATTTTTGTAACCGTATAGGCTACTTCTTCATAAGGGTGCGCAAACTTCATAGCTTCGATTGCCATTTTTAAATTATCATCCACGCACATCATTTCAACTTTATATTCTTCGATGGCTTCGAGTTCATCTAGATAGCCAATAGCAGGCTTTGCATCCCCAATCGGTTTGAACTGCCCCATGCCGGTGGTTTGCCAGGCACAGTTTTCGTAGTTATTAAATCGTCCAGCGCCAGCTTCAAACATAGCATTTTTAACAATCTCTAAATCTGCTTCTGGCACATAAAAACTAATTTGATACATTAAAAAACTCCTTTTAAATAGCGCTGACGCTCATCTTCTTGCATGCGCTCAATGGCATATCTTAAAGTAGTTCTAGGCAGTTGTGCATAGTTTTCTTCTAGGAAGGTCTTGCAAGTATTACTATCTTTTTTGTAAACCTCCCTTAACATCCAGCCCACTGCCTTATGAATCAAATCCTCTTGATCGTTCAATAATATCTTGCCAATACTAAGTGTTGGCTTAAAGTCGCCGTGCTTAATAAAGGTAAATGTCGCAACAATAGAAATGCGTCTGAGCCATAAATTACCCGAGATAGTCCAATTATCCAGTAGTACTAATTGTGCTTGATGGTTAAACAGATAATCGCCAATAATATGAGGTGTTGAATAATCAACTAAATCCCAGTTGTTTACTGCTTGTAGATTATTAATATAATACTTAAATACCTTGTGTTGATTTCCAGACCGATATTGATAAACCAATATAATTAGACCACAGTAGCGAACTTCATGAATTTTATGGTTAATCAGTTGTTCAATTTCATCAAAACCAATGTGTCGATAAACTTGCTTAGCAATTGATCGAATTTTTGGTGTACGCACACCTATAAACTGATCAAACTCACTATATTGTCCTGGCCCAGTTTTAAAATAGTATTCGTTTTGTTTCTTTCGTTCAATGGTAGCGAATGATTTGAGTTGTGTGATAATTTCTTGGACGATCATCGACTATACTATGGGTTTTGTTAAGAGTCTAATCATACATGCAAACAGCCTATTTTGCCGGTGGATGCTTCTGGTGTGTCGAAGCCATATTTCAGCGTATTAACGGTGTTAATCATGTTGGATCTGGCTATTGCAATGGTCATGTTAAAAGTCCAACTTATCAAGATATTTGCACAGGAAGTAGTGGCCATGCTGAGGTGGTTAAGATTGATTTTGATGAATCATTAGTAGCTTTTGAGCAATTGTTAGAGGTGTTTTTTGCCACACATGATTCAACCACGCTTAATCAGCAAGGTAACGACAAAGGTACACAATATCGATCCGCAGTGTTTTATGTAAATACTGAGCAGAAAACACAGGCCAATCAATTTATTGAAAAAATGAATGATAATGTTGTAACTGAGGTGAGCGAGCTGGATGTGTTTTATCCAGCAGAGGATTATCATCAGAATTATTTTAATAATAATCCAAATCAACCTTATTGCACTATGTTGATCGCACCTAAAATTAATAAATTCTTTGGGAAAATCTCATAAAATAGAGTTATGAACGATCAACAGCTGCTTAGATATTCTCGACAAATTATGCTCCCAGAAGTGGGCATAGAAGGTCAAGAAGTGTTACTCGGATCAACCATGCTGCTAATTGGCATGGGTGGACTTGGTGCGCCAACTGCATTGTATTTAGCTGCTGCAGGAGTGGGACATCTTATCATTGCGGATTTCGACACTGTGGAGTTGTCCAATTTACAACGACAAGTGATTCATCATACGAATGATATTGGCAAGCTAAAAGTTGATTCAGCCAAGCAGAAAATGCAAGCAATCAATCCGACTATTAAAATCACTAGTGTTAGTGATCTTGATGAAAACAATCTACCAAAATGGTTGGAACTGTGTGACATTGTGTTGGATGGCACTGATAATTTTGATACGCGTTTTAAGATTAATCAAGCTTGCGTAGCATCAAAAAAACCACTAGTATCTGCAGCAGTTATTCGCTTTGAGGGGCAGCTTAGTGTTTTTAAAGGATACGATGCTAACCAGCCGTGTTATCAGTGTCTGTATTCAACGAATGGTAATAGTGATGAAAATTGTACTGACAATGGAATTTTAGCGCCTGTTGCTGGAATGCTTGGAACCATGCAGGCGCTACAAGCTCTTAAAGTGGCGCTAAATCTTGGCGAACAGCTGGTTGGAAAATTAATGATAATAGACGCGCTTGATTTAACCTTTAGGGCGGTAACAATTAGCAAAGACCCTGATTGCCCTATTTGCCAACAAAACTAATTTTTAACGTAAAAAAAATAAAAAATTGCTAGACATCGCTGTATAATTGTCGCAATTAAATATTTAATTAAAGTATTTTTAAGTTGTAGCATCTTACAACGGATATTTTAAGATTTTCTAGGAGTAGAATATGAGCGGACAAATGCAAAGACCTAAGGTTCCTACAGGCGTAGTAGGCCAAGCTGGCAAACACCAAGTTACAACATCTCAAAACAGAAACAAAGATGGTGAAGTAAATCCAGGTTTTCACGTAGGTTACACTACTGAATGGAGCGAAGTTCAAAAAGAAGTTCCATACGAAACTCCTAAGCAGCCATAATTTTTAATTAAATTATTGCAAGAAAAGCCGCATATATGCGGCTTTTTTATTGTCTAATTTTCCATTCAATAAATTTCTAAAAAAAATATACAAGTGGTCTTATTTAAGAGTGAAAAATGATTGTAAACACGTGCTTATTTATTAAATTTCTAAAATTTAGTCAATGCTTAACTCATTAATTATCGCTATAATAATGATCATGATTTTTTATTAAATGTTAAGCGTATGAGTTGGTGGGGAAAAGCGATAGGTAGTGGTGTTGGTTTTATGATGGGCGGGCCATTGGGCGCTATTATTGGCGCCACTTTTGGCCATCGAATTGATCAAGGTCTTGGTGGTGCTGGTCGACTTAATATTGGTGATACAGAGCGTACGCAAGCAGCCTTTTTTAGTGCTACTTTTTCACTCATGGGCTATCTGGCCAAGGCAGATGGAAAGGTATCAGCTTCTGAAATATCAATGGTTGAACAGGTTATGTCGAATATGCGATTATTGCCTGAGCAAAGAAAGGCAGCTATCGCTTTATTTAACCAGGGTAAGAAGGACGATTTTCCGATAGCAGATATTCTTGATCAATTTCGCCGCGAGTGTCATCGTCGTAGTAATTTATTGCAAATGTTTTTGGAGATTTTGATTTCCACAGCACTTGCAGATGGTGTGTTACATCCTGCTGAAAAAAAGGCGCTTTATTATATGGCGCAACAACTTGGCTTTAATTCGGCTTACGTTGATCAGTTGATTAATATGGTTGGTGCTCAACAACATTATGCAGACGATTCTCATCAGGCTGCAGCCAGTATTGATGATGCTTATATGGTGTTGGGTATTGATGTTTCAGCAACTGATGCTGACATGAAAAGAGCGTATCGTCGCTTGATGAGTCAGCATCATCCTGATAAATTAGTTTCCAAGGGTTTGCCAGAAGAGATGATTAGATTGGCCACCAAAAAAACTCAAGAAATAAATGCAGCTTATAAGCAAATCAAACAATCAAGAAAACGTTAGTTGCTAATAAAAATCTAACATTCTGCCAGTATTTCTTGTTTTATTTGTTGATATATGTCATTTCCTTGTAAAGTCTTTACAATTTCCAACGCAAAACAAGCTGCTGTACCAACCCCTTGTGAGGTCATAACCTTGCCATCGATAATTGTATGCTGATCATTACTATAACCCTCAAGACGAATTTTATTTTCAATGGAGGGGTAGCAAGTATAGTTATCACTTAGTACGCCAGCGGCATTAAGAGCGTAAGGTGCAGCACAAATGGCACCAATCAGTTTGTCATCTTGTTGCATTTGTTTAAGTAGTGATTGTACGGTTTTATTTTTAGCCAAAGCTACAGTTCCGTTCCAGCCACCAGGCAGTACAATCATTTCTAAATCATTTGCATTGATTTCAGTAATTAAGCAATCAGTTACGATGGGAATATTATGTGCACCCATGGCAGTCTTTCCATCTACACCAGCAACGATAACATCAAGACCACCACGTCTACATATATCAATAATACTAATAGCTTCAATTTCTTCAAATCCGTTGGCTAATGGCACTAATATTTGAGTCATAATTACGTTTTAATTAAACAAAATGAGATAAAATTAATTCTAATTTAAAGTCATAAAATTTACAAGGAAAAATTATGTTCGCAAAATCTCAAACTTTAGCCGTCGTAGATATTGATATTGCTAATGCAATTACTGCAGAAGAAGCGCGTCAAGAAGCACATATTGAATTAATTGCTAGTGAGAATTATACGTCACCTGCAGTAATGGAGGCGCAAGGCTCACAGTTGACAAACAAGTACGCTGAAGGCTATCCGAAAAAACGTTACTACGGTGGTTGTGAGCATGTGGATGTGGTTGAGCAATTAGCCATTGATCGTGCTAAAGAATTATTTGGTGCAGATTATGCAAACGTACAGCCACACTCTGGCTCGCAAGCAAATGCTGCTGTATTTCAAGCGTTAATCGTTCCAGGCGATACAATCCTAGGTATGAGTCTTGCACATGGTGGCCACTTAACACATGGTGCTAAGCCATCTTTCTCGGGCAAAAACTATAACGCCATTCAGTACGGTTTAGATGAGGCAACCGGTGAAATTGATTACGCACAAGTTGAGGCACTTGCTAAAGAGCATAAACCTAAAATGATTATTGCTGGTTTTTCAGCGTACTCACGCATAGTTGATTGGCAGCGTTTTAGAGATATTGCTGATTCAATCGGTGCATACTTGATGGTAGATATGGCTCACGTAGCCGGCCTCATTGCAACGGGTGAATATCCATCTCCAGTTGCTATTGCAGATGTTACCACTACAACCACTCATAAGACGCTTCGCGGCCCTCGTGGCGGCTTGATTCTAGCTAAAGCCAATGAGGAAATTGAAAAGAAACTTAATTCAGCGATTTTCCCTGGTATTCAAGGTGGCCCGTTGATGCATATTATTGCGGCAAAAGCAGTTTGCTTTAAAGAGGCAATGACTGATGAGTATAAGACTTATCAAAAGCAAGTTAAAGTTAATGCGCAGGCTATGGCTAATACGTTTATTGAACGTGGATTTGATGTGGTGTCTGGTGGTACAGATGATCATCTATTTTTAGTGAGCTTTATTGATCAAGGTCTAACAGGTAAGGCAGTTGATGCTGCATTAGGTGCGGCGCACATTACCGTTAATATGAATGCAGTACCGAATGATCCACAGTCACCATTCGTTACCAGCGGTATTCGCGTGGGCACGCCGGCAGCGACAACACGTGGCTTTAGTGAAAGCGAATGCATTGATCTGGCTTCGTGGATGTGTGATATTTGCGATGACTTAGATAACCAAGCGGTGATTGATGAGGTTAAGGCAAAAGTAACTAAACTTTGCGCTGCACACCCAGTTTACAAATAGCATTATTCAAGGGGGAGAATGCGCTGTCCATTTTGTCAATCTGACGATACCAAGGTATTAGATACTCGTTTAATTGACGACGGCTCGCAAGTGCGCAGACGTCGTGAATGCACCTCTTGTGGTGAGCGCTATTCAACACGCGAAACCGTTGATCTTAATCTGCCACGGTTAATTAAAAATGACAATTCTCGTGAATCTTTCAGTGAAGAGAAGTTGCGTTCTGGCTTACTTAAGGCATTAGAAAAGCGACCTGTTAAAACCTCTCAAATTGAAACTGCCATTGCGCGTATTGCGCGCAAGTTAATGACTCAATCTGAGCGCGAGGTGCCTTCGACTCAAATTGGCGAATGGGTAATGGAAGAATTAAAAGCACTCGATGAAGTGGCTTATATTCGCTTTGCGTCAGTTTATCGTCAATTTCAAGATATTGAAGCTTTTAAGAATGAGATTGAAAAGTTGATGAGTAAATAGTTATGAGGCGCTTTAATCGAAAGCACTATGTTTTCATTTTGATGACTGATAGTAAAATTTATTTATGGCAAAAGTAAAAATAGAATTTGTTTGTAAAGATTGCGGTGCATCGCAATCACAATGGGCTGGGCAATGTCTTACTTGTAAAGAGTGGAACACGTTAGAAGAGGTGGTGGTATCAACGGCCACAGCTTCAAAGCCTGAGAGTCTTAAAGACTTGCCAGCTTCAAAAATACAAAATTTATCAGATGTTAAATCTGAACACCGCGAAAGACTAACTACTGGCTTAACAGAGCTTGATCGTACTTTGGGTGGTGGTCTGGTAGATGGGTCAGTTGTGCTGATTGGTGGCGATCCTGGTATTGGTAAATCAACCCTTATCTTGCAAGCGATGGCAGCTATTAATAAAGCTAACACAACCTTGTATGTGAGTGGCGAGGAGTCGGCCCAGCAAATTAGTGATCGCGCTATTCGCTTAGGTATTAATGAAGATATCTTGCTACTGAGTGAAACTCATCTAGAAAAAATTATTAAGCTTGCCAAAGAGGTTAAGCCAAAAGTAATTGTGATTGATTCGATCCAAACCATGGTGACAGACGGATCAAGCTCTGCGCCAGGCTCGGTTACTCAAGTACGTGATTGCGCCGCTCAACTTACTCAATTTGCCAAGCAAACTAATACAATCTTGCTAATGATTGGCCATGTGACTAAGGGTGGTGCACTGGCTGGCCCAAGAATCCTTGAGCATATGGTCGATGCAGTATTGTATTTTGAGGGTGATGCAGGCGGGCGTTATCGCATTATCCGCGCGGTAAAAAATCGTTTCGGTGCGGTGAATGAAATCAGTGTGTTTGCCATGGGCGAAGCCGGCTTAAAGCAAGTTGAAAATCCTTCAGCAATATTCCTATCCAATCAAGCCAAGCCTTCGCCAGGATCAATGGTCATGGTTACTCGAGAAGCAACGCGTCCACTAATGGTTGAGGTGCAAGCTTTGGTTGATCAGGCGAGTGGCAACCCTAAGCGAGTATGTGTGGGTTTGGATCAAAATCGCCTGTCCTTACAGTTGGCTGTATTGCACAAGCATGGTGGTGTAGCTACGCATGATCAAGATGTATTTGTTAATGTCGTTGGTGGTATTAAGGTAAATGAAACCGCATCTGATTTGGTGGTGATGTTGGCAATTATGTCTAGTCTTAGAGATCGAGTTATTCCGAATGATTGGATTGCATTTGGTGAAGTGGGTCTTACTGGCGAGGTTCGTCCGGTTTATAATTCGATTGAGCGCTTATCAGAGGCGCAAAAACACGGATTTAAGGTGGCGATCATACCAAAGGCTAATCTACCTAAAAAAGCACCTAAAGGGCTAAAAATCGTTCCTGTGGAATATTTGTATCAGGCTCTACAGTATATGAGCGAGAATACTTAATATTTGATTTATGCTTTCTTTGACTGACTACGCATAAGAGTGTTATAATTTTTTTAACTTCAATTTTGAAACTAAACAAGGATAGACAATGAATAAATTTATTTTAGGAATTTTACTAACGATAGCCTCTATATCTTCTTCTGCAAATTTTGAGTCAGTGTGGGAAAAAAGTGTTGGCTGGACTATTGAAAGTACGAAAATCATAGATAGTTTTGAACATGAGAATGGCAGAGTAGAGTCTGCTTTTCAAGGTTGTGAAGTAGGTAGGAGTATTTATTTCCGTGATGATACTTATGTTACTTGTAATACCAAGGGGTATCAGTATGCTCACGCTCCAACTGCAATATTGCTTAGTAAGCGTGTTTCTTATGGAGATCAAGCTTCTAAGGTATGGAGAATGATCGTTAATAACGAGATGTACGGAATAGAATAAGTTTTAAAAAACCCAGTTAAAACTATAAAAAACCTAAGAGTTTCGCTCTTAGGTTTTTTTTGTTTATATTAAAGATCAACGCCTTTTTGAGCTTTGATGTTAGCCCTAAAAGCATGCTTGATATCTTTCACTTCACTTACAGTATCAGCAATTTCAATTAGACTGTCTGCGGCAGCTCGACCTGTAATCACCACGTGCTGATCTTTTGGGCGATTATTTAATGCATCTAGAATTTGTTGCTCATCAAGATATTTATAGCTAATCATGTAAGTAAGCTCATCAAGCACCACCAAATCAATAGATTTGTCTTCTAGGTAGCTTTGCGCCTTTGACCAAGTTTCAACTGCCATAGCAGTGTCGTAGGCTTTATCTTGCGTATCCCAAGTAAAGCCGGTTTTCATAAAGGCAGTTTGAACATTAAGCTGTTTGGCTAAGAATGCATCTTCACCCGTATCTTGTACGCCTTTTAAGAACTTGGCAATACCTACCTTCATATCGTAACCTAACGCACGACAAACCATACCTAGGGATGAAGAAGATTTACCTTTGCCATTACCAGTTAATAGGACAATAATGCCTTTATCAATATTAGCTTCTTCTATGCGGTTATCAATATGTTCTTTCTTGCGCTGCATACGCGCCCTGTAGGAAGTACCCTTGGGGTGCGCTTTATATTGATCATCAGCCATGTAGGATTACTAGTCTTTCTGAGTAGAGAAAAATGGAATAAATGAATAACGGTGATTAAGCGTAAAAACAATTGATACCGCAATCATCCAGTAAAGTACTGGGGCTATTTCAACCAATGACCATTGTTGTGCGTAAGCTGGGAAATTAATCCAGCCTGTTTTTGCATAAGTGGCGGTAAAGAAGTAATAGCTTGATGTTGCTACTAACCACTGAGTGCTCGCCGCTGCAACAATAATTAATGCGTTTTTTACAATGCTAGTATCGATATTTAAACTACCAATGTATTTACCTACCCAGAAGATTCCATAGTAAGTAAGTGGTAGTACGCTATAAGCAGGGGTAATGCAGTTGGCACTAATACCTTCATACACAATGGCGTAGTTATCAATTGCAATGGCACTGATAATAATCAAAAAAGCCACCCAAAATTGACGTAAGTAGATGCCAGCAATAAATAGCGCTGGAATGGTGAAGTCAGGCAAGTGTACTAAGCTTGATAGCCAATTAGAGTGTCCACGCGTAGCAATCATTAAAAGCACCATGATAAACACAGCGAATAGCGTTCTAGTTTTGTTGATTTGGTCTGTCATTTGAAATCCTATTTATTCAAAGTTAATAGTTTTATTATAGCCAATGTTATTGCCAATCGGTAAAGACAAAGCCGTCCCGTTCAATAGTTTCACCTTGTGTAATACTAATAGGATTGTTAAAGTTTGGTGAGTCGTACACAAAAGTATGGAACTCACCATTCTCTCCGCAAGCATCTATTTGGCTTGGCAATGTGTTAAGTAGCGTTTGGTTGTAATCATGACCGGCAAACTTATTATCTAATTGCTTAGGATCGATACAAGCTATCTTAGCCCTTATACCAATATCAATAATCATCTTAGATAGCTCGGTAGTATCAATTCCCCAGCAGGGGAATATTGGCTTAATGTCTGTACCGTCCATTTGTGCAATTCGATAATCACGAATATCTTCTAAATACAAATCCCCAAAAGCCACACTTTGAATATCATCCGCCTGAATTTTTGTTATAAACTCAGTCATAATTCTTTCATAGTCAGCATTTGAGCAAGGATATGGTATTTCGATAATATGTATCGGCAGTCCAATCTGCTTAGCTTGTTCTTTTAGCAAGCGCAGTCGAACCGCATGCATAGCCACACGTTCAAATTTCTGGTTAACCGTCGTAAAAAGACCCAAGAGATTAATACTTGAGTCTTTAAGGAGTAGATGTAAGGCATAAGCGCTATCCTTGCCACTACTCCATGATAACAGGGTGCGTTTAGAATTTATAAGTTAAGCCTAT
>FPHR01000030.1_pt2 | contig 50533 bp, 55 predicted proteins | sample 1057281 | NCBI WGS metagenome assembly FPHR01 (sample SAMEA4473329, study PRJEB15554) | hydrothermal vent metagenome | biome: marine basaltic hydrothermal vent biome; feature: marine hydrothermal vent; material: water | place: Pacific Ocean | collected 2011-06-14/2011-07-23 | depth 1685 m | reverse complement strand
CATCGTCAGTGCCACGACGCACGGAAACGATATAGTGTGCTGTAGCTGCCGCATAGGCTTTAGTGTCAGCCCCTTTAGGAGACTCTTCAACCAAATGCTGCAACATTGCAACTGTAATTTCTGCATCAATAGGAAAGGTAACGCCCAACCATAATGCATGGCCTAATGCTTTTAAAGCGTCCGGACCTTCAGATAAAAACATTGCATCACAAGCTTCTGTTGCCAGCTCCCAAAGTTCATTTTCTTTAGCCAAATCAAATGCTGTCATGGCTCTTTCCCAAGCATCAGCACCTTTGTATCGCTCCACCTGAATTCGTGCAATTTCTAACAAGGTGTTGATCTTGTCTTCTACCGCTGTATCAGCGGTTTGATCCATTAATTGCTTTTCAAAAAAATCTAGACGGGCAACTAATTGCTCTTCATTAGCGTACATGTCCTCGCCATCTTCTGCGTCAAAAATTTGCTCTTTATTTAGGTATTTTCCCATGAGTTTTCCTTTAGTAGAAGGCCGCTTCTAGGCGGTCTTCCCAGTTGTCAGGTACGTCTGCATAATCAGGCTTTACATCCATACGAAAAAAACGCTCGTCAGATGATTTTGCAATTGCTCTAAGTGTCACAACCAACTCTTCAAAGTTATCGATTTGTGGATTGCCAATCATTATTTCGCTAATTAGTAACATTATAAGTTTGTGTTTATCAATAAATGCTTTGCATTTTACACCGCAACAACAACAAAAGACTGTGTGATAATAAGTCTATGATGGTTTGGCGCTTTTCTTGGCAGCAGCCTTTTTAGCAGCAGCTTTTTTAGGTGCAGCCTTTTTAGCAGCAGCTTTTTTAGGTGCAGCCTTTTTAGCAGCAGCTTTTTTAGGTGCAGCCTTTTTAGCCTTCTTGGCCTTAGCTTTTGGTTTCAACTTGCCAGAGATGGCTTTTTTACATTCATCAAGAGTTAAATCAGCCGGATCTTTATCGCCAAAAACTTTTTTGATGGTGATATTTTTTTGGCCTTTACCACGCTTTTTACCATTCCAAACATAAGGGCCAAAACGACCATTCAGCACCTGAATATCAGAATCTTCAAAAGTTTTAATAATACGCTCAGCATCAAATTTTTCTTTAGCTGCAATAAGTTCTAATGCAGTCTCTAGGCTAACATCTTCAGGGATATGCTCTTTTAAAGAAACGTATTTTTTTCCATATTGTATGTAAGGTCCGAAACGGCCATAGTTTGCTTTAATTACACCAAAATCATCTGTTTCACCAACGGTACGCGGCATATTAAATAATTCTAACGCCTCATCTAATTTGATACTTTCAATATCTAGCGTACCTCTAAGTGCAGCGAAAGTAGGCTTATCTTCATCATCTTTGTGGCCAATTTGTGCAAATGCACCATAACGTCCAAAACGAACACTAACCGGCTTACCAGATTTAGGGTCTTTGCCCAATTCACGCATGCCATGCGTCTCTTCTCTGGAAATATTGGCAGCTTCCTCAATTTGAGCATGAAATGGCTCATAGAAATTTTTAACGACATTTTTCCAGGGTACATTTTGAGTAGCAACCGTATCAAAATCTGATTCTAGTTTTGCAGTAAACGCATAGTCAATAATATTGCTAAAGTTTTTCACTAAGAAATCATTAAGCAGATATGCCACGTTAGTTGGAAATAGCTTATTTTTTTCTGCGCCTGTTGTCTCACTTGGCTTAGACTCTACTACACGACCATCTTCGATTTCGATTAACTCGTACTCACGCTCAAAACCCTCTCGAGTTTCCTTGGTTACGTAGTTTCGATCTTGAACCGTTGACACCATAGTTGCAAAAGTAGACGGTCTGCCAATGCCCATCTCTTCAATTTTTTTAACCAGAGAAGCTTCTGTGTATCTTGGCTTAGCACGTGAGAAGCTTTCTCTTGCAGAGAAGCTTGCTAATGTTAATTGCTCACCTTCTTTAAGGTCTGGTAATAATTTATCATCAGCTGATAGGTAATCGTAAACCTTTAAAAATCCAGGGAAGGTTAGAATTTCACCGTTGGCTAAAAATATTTCGTCTGTATTTGATAAGCCAATTTTAATTTGGGTTTTCTGTAATTTGGCATCACTCATTTGTGATGCTAACGTACGCTTATAAATCAAGCTGTACAGTCGAGCAGTTTGCTCATCCACACCATAAATACTTGGTTTAGTTAAGTCTGTTGGGCGAATAGCTTCATGCGCCTCTTGTGCACCTGCATCCTTTGTTTTAAAACGCCTAGCATTATGATATTCAGAGCCAAACTCTTGTTCAATCACCTTTCCTGCAGCTTCAATTGCTGTTTCAGACAAAGTAAATGAGTCTGTTCTCATGTAGGTAATTGAGCCTTCGCGATATAGATTTTGTGCAATTGTCATGGTTTGCTTAACTGAAAATCCAAGCTTTTGCGATGCTTCTTGTTGTAAGGTAGAGGTGATAAATGGTGCTTTAGGTGAGCGTTTAGAAGGTTTTTTTTCAATGGAAGAAACACTTAAATCAGCCGATAAAAGCTTAGTGGCAAATGCCAATGCATCGTCTTTTGATTCAAAATCTCTATTGAGTTTAACATCAACCAATTCACCACTATCATTGACTAGCTCTGCTTTAACTTTGTAAGTGGAAACAGAAGTATGTTTAGTAATTTCACGTTCTCTCTCAACCACCAATCGCATCACTGGAGATTGAACACGCCCCGCTGAACGTGCACCTGAAATTTTGCGCCATAGTACTGGAGATATTTCAAAACCTACTAATCGGTCAATAATACGACGCGCTTGCTGAGCATCAACCAAATCATAATCTACCGTTCTTGGCTTGATAATAGCGTTGGTAATAGCACCCTTAGTAATCTCGTGAAAAACGATTCTTGGGGTGTCTCTCGGAAGTTTTAAGGCTTCCAGTAAATGCCAAGCAATAGCCTCACCTTCGCGATCCTCGTCCGTTGCAAGATAGACTTTTTCAGCCACTTTAACAGCCTTACGTAGCTCAGCAACTACTTTCTTTTTGTCTGCTGTTACTTCATAAGTCGGCTCAAAATTGTTTTCAATATCGATGCCCATATTTTTCTTTGGCATATCACGGATATGTCCAATGCTAGACTTAACAACATAATCTTTGCCTAGAAATTTTTCAATGGTCTTTGCTTTGGCAGGGGACTCGACAATTACTAGATTTTTAGCCATTATTGTAGTGTGCGTTTTTCGTCAAGAAAAACAATAGACTCAAGCCATTGTGCTGATATTTCACCGTCGACACTGTTACCTAATACCATCATCACCACCCACTTAAGATCTTCTAGGTCAATTTTTGCTTCGCCTAATGACATCACTTGCTCAATAATCATTTCACGCTGGTTAGCATCTAGCTGACCGATGTTTTCCATGAACAATAAAAAACCACGTGATTTTGAATCTAATTTGTTCTGCTCAGCTTGTGTGTAAATACGCATGCTTGAGCTATACACGGTATTGAAAGGTTTGATTTTTCCATCTTGCAATGCAGCAATATTTTCAAGCCAGTTTAGTGCCTTATCAATACCAGCAATATCAAAGCCCGCATCGGACAAATGTGCTTTTAATTCAAGATCATCAATTTCATGAGCGTCATCTTGTTCAGCTTCTTCAAAGAGGTAATCAAACATATAGGTTAAAACATCGAGAATATTATGTGTCATATTGGTTTATTTAATTAATATATAGCCTTGCGAGCTAGTCTTTTCAATTTGGTTGTCAAGTTCTAATAACAACAACTCTTGCATTACTACTTGTGGGCTAAGCTTGGTTTTTTCAACCAATTGATCAACTGTTAAAGCTTCATAGCTGAGGCATTTTAATACGTTAAGGTCTGTTTTGTCCAATTCTTTTGTTGATCGATCAATTTTTACAGGCGATATGTCGCCTAATAAGCCCTGTGGAAGCTCGTTAATAATGTCGTCAATATCACTGGTTAATTTTGCCCCTTGCTTAATTAGCTCATGACAACCTTCGGCCAAAGGATTGTGAATTGAACTAGGAATTGCGAACACTTCCTTGCCCTGCTCAGCAGCCAATCTTGCAGTAATCATGGTGCCACTTTTAATGCTAGCTTCCACCACTAAAGTACCTAAACTTAAGCCACTAATAATACGGTTTCGCCTCGGAAAGTTACTGGCCACTGGCGCTGTTCCTATAAAAAATTCAGACACCAATGCGCCTTGCATGGAGATCTGATGGGCCAGCGACTTATGCTTAGCAGGATAAATTCTATCCAATCCTGTGCCGCAAACAGCAATGGTATTTGCTTGCGCTTCTAATGCGCCAATGTGCGCCTGTGCATCAATACCACTAGCCATTCCTGATGTAATAACCAACCCTAATTTTGCCAGCCGATTGGAAAAATCGTGTGCATTCTGCTTACCACCAGTACTTGGATTTCTACTACCAACAATGGCAAGCTGTGGTGCTGACAAGCATTTAACATCACCCCTGACATATAGTATAGGTGGCGGATCAGAAATAGCCTTAAGTTGTGGCGGATAATCCTTATCAATGAGTGTAAGTATGTGGCAATCATCAGCCTTGACCCAATCAATATCAGCTTGCACTGAAGAGATATCAGCCGTCGTAAGATATTCTAGTGTTTGTTTGCGAAATAATCCTGAATTAACTCGTTCAGTGTGGTTTGAGGTAAAAACTTGCTGTGGCGATTCAAAATATCGCAAAGCCTTGTAAAATGTCTTAACACCTAAATTTGGCGCCTTTAACAATAGTAACCAATAAATCAGATCCATTCAAGCCCTTATGACAAACTTCAGATTAAGAGTTATTGTAGCATCTTATACTGCCATTAGATTCTTTAAGCATTAGAATCTATATTCACTACTGTTAATACAAGCTTCGTTAAGTTATGGTAAAATTGCAAGATTTTATTGAGCGATATTCATTATGAAGCAAAAGAGAACCTTCCAACCGAGTGTAATTAAGCGTAAACGTAAGCACGGTTTTAGATCAAGAATGAGCACCAAAGCAGGTCGCGCAATTGTTAATTCACGCAGAAGAAAAGGTCGTAAGCGTTTAACAGCTTAATACCATTCTGTAGATGTCTTTTAGATTAACCCGCCAATCTAAAATATTAAAACCTAGTGAATATAAATCCATTTTTAACAATGGCAATATGACTAGGGGAAAATATTGGCAGGTTATGGCCGTTAAGACAGACACAACAAAAGCCAAACTTGGGCTTGCCATTTCTAAAAAAGTACACCGTCTAGCGATTGAAAGAAATCGCTTCAAACGTATTGCGCGTGAAACTTTTAGACATCAACAAGCTACCCTTAATAATTGGGAATTTGTGGTGATGGCAAGGCATGCTAAAGCAGCTAACAACACTACCATTGCACAAGATTTATCAGTGCTACTACACAAGGTAGTTGATAAATAATGCGCCACCTATTACTTATTCCAATCAAGTTTTACCAACTATTTATCAGCCCCTTACTTGGCTCTAATTGTAGGTTTCAACCGACTTGCTCGCAATATGCCTATGATTCTGTCAAAGATCATGGGTTTTTCAGAGGATTTGTCTTAAGTGCAAAGCGTATTGGAAAATGCCACCCTTGGCATGATGGTGGGTACGACCCTGTACCAAAAAAATAATTTAACTTTAATTAATACAAAATACCGATGAACAATCAAAAATTTTTCCTTATTATTGCCATTCTTCTTAGTTTATTCTTACTTAAAGAACAATGGGATAGACAACATGCTGTCGATTCCAATGGAAACTTAATTTATCAACAACAAACGACAAACAATACGCCAACTATTGTTGATCAAGAATTAAACGTTCCAAGTGCAATTAACATCAATGCAACACCTGACTTACCAAGCCCTAAGGAGACTGTTAGTGGTACGTTTGTAACGGTTAATACTGACTTACTAACATTAGAAATTAGCCATAAGGGTGGTACCATTACCAACGCATGGCTTGATGACTATCCAATTGAACTTGGCTCTGAATCTAAATTTCAATTACTAAGCGATAAATCTGGGGAGCTATTCCAGGCACAAAGTGGCTTATTACCAAGCAAGAAAATGCCAACTCACCACTCATTCTTTAGCTCAGGTCAAACACACTACCAAATGCAAGGCGACAGCTTAACCGTTCCCTTAGTTTGGAAGGGTGAAAACGGCACATTAGTGACTAAAAACTATCACTTCACCAGGGGTAGCTATGTTGTTAAGGTAGATTATCAAGTCAGCAACAATTCCAATAACGCAATTAATGTTACTAGTTATACGCAGCTTGTTCGAAATGCTTTAGATCAATCGAACATGATGATGCCAACCTATACAGGTGGTGCAAAATATGACGACCAAGAGGTTTATGAAAAGATAGCATTTGATGAATTTGACGAGCAACCAAAGACCTCTTCTAAAGGTGGTTGGATGGCCATGATTCAACATTACTTCTTTGTTGCCATGATCCCAGAAGCTCAAGATACTCATAATTATTCTTCTAAAATTAATAATGGCAAGCACTTGCTAACTATTGTCAACCCTGCTCAAAGTGTTGCACCAGGCGCCACCACAACACTCAGTACCAATGCTCTATATATCGGCCCTAAAGAACAAGAGCGTATTGACGAACTTGCACCTGGATTAGATAAAACAGTTGATTATGGCATTTTGTTTATTATCGCCAAGCCGTTATCTGAAGTACTGCATTGGATCTATTCCTTTGTGCAGTCATGGGGTTATGCCATTATAATTCTAACGATTTTAATCAAGCTAGCCTTCTATAAGCTTAGTGAAAAATCATATCGCTCAATGGCTGGCATGCGAAAGCTTTCTCCAAGGTTGGCCAAGCTGAAAGAGACTTATGGCGATGACAAACAGAAGATGGGTCAAAAAACCATGGAGCTGTATAAAAAAGAAAAGATCAATCCTGCAGCAGGTTGTTTACCGATCTTAGTGCAAATCCCTGTATTTATTTCACTGTACTGGGTGCTACTAGAGATGGTTGAATTGCGTCAAACGCCATTCTGGTATTTGATTGATTTATCTGCGCCAGATCCATTCTATATCTTGCCATTGATCATGGGTGTAAGTATGTTTGTTCAACAAAAATTAAACCCGCCGCCACCTGATCCAATGCAAGCGAAAATCATGATGGCATTGCCTTTTGTGTTTACAATATTTTTCCTATGGTTTCCATCAGGATTAGTACTTTACTGGGTAGTCAACAACGTCCTTTCAATTGCGCAACAGTGGTTTATTAATAAACGAATTAATGGCTAACATTTTAGTTTCTAATGATGATTACCAGTTTTGGCGAGATGAAAAACTTGCTAAAGCGGTAACTCAGATTGAAGACTGCCTGATAGAAATTAACAATCCTAAACAACTAACGCAAGCTGAAAAAACACAGATTGTTAACTTGTGCGAGCATAATAACTTCGCTTTATTTCAAACGAAGCAATTACAGCATTATGAAAAAGATTTAGTCAGCTTTAATCAACAATTTGGGCTAGAGGATTTTGATGCACATTTGTATGTTGAAAATCAAGGCTTAGCTCATATTACTCAAAGTGAAGCTGAGCATCAAGCTGAATTCATTCCTTATACCAATCGTGCCATAGGTTGGCATACTGATGGTTATTACAATGCAATAGAAAATCGAGTACGTGCATTTTCATTGTATTGCGTCAATCCTGCGTCAAGTGGTGGAGAGAATAGTTGGATTGATCACCAAATGATTTATTTACTACTAAGAGAGCAAAATCCAGAGGTAGCCAAAGCACTAACCCATGCAAAGGCAATGAGTATCCCAGCACATATTGTTGATGGGGAGATTAGACGAGAAACATCAGTGGGGCCAATTTATTTAATTGACGATCAAACCAATCGACTTTACATGCGCTATACACAACGGAAAAAAAGCATAGATTTTTACAACTCAGATGAAATCAAACAGGCTGTGGAAATACTTGATCAGCTATTAAGTGGCAACACTGAACATCATTTTTCTCATACCATGAGCGCTAATCAAGGACTAATTTGCAATAATATCTTACATAAGCGTAGCTCGTTTACAGATGATGCAGGATCGGTTAGATTAATGCTGCGGGGGCGTTATTTTAATGAAGTCCACTAAACTGCTATAATCAGTCACATGATTATTAATGATCGATTGGATATAGCAGTCCAAATCCCTTCTGAAAACTTCAATCAGCGTCCACCAAATAGCGAAATAACGTTGATTGTTCTTCACAACATATCATTACCGCCTTCTGAGTTTAATAACGATTATATCGAAGATTTTTTTACCAACAATCTTGATACTAGCAAGCATGCTTATTTTGAAACAATTAAAAATATTAAGGTGTCTGCACATTTGCTAATTAAACGAAATGGCTCAATAATACAATTTGTAGATTTTGATAAACGTGCTTGGCATGCGGGTGAGTCTATTTATAAGAAAGTTCCAGATTGTAACAATTATTCAATCGGCATTGAGCTTGAAGGATCTGACAATATTAACTATGAAACACAACAATATCAATCATTAAATAACGTATTATCGATTTTGAAAAAGCACTATCCCATTGCTAATATTGTTGGGCATAGTGATATAGCACCAGGCAGAAAAACTGATCCTGGTGCTGCCTTTATTTGGAGAAAAATAACATGAATTTATTAAACAAAGCCTATTTACGTGCTAAAAAAATTAAACTAATTATTTTTGATGTTGATGGTGTTCTTACTGATGGCGGGCTATTTTTTTCAGATGAAGGGATTGAACTAAAACGCTTTAACTCATTAGACGGATTAGGCATTAAGCTACTCAATGAATATGGCGTAGAACCTGCAATCATCAGTGCTAGAAATTCACCAAATGTTGCACACCGAATGAGCAACTTAAAAATTGAGCACTTTTACCAAGGCCAAAGTAACAAATTAATTGCTTATAATGAGTTGCTTGTAAAATTAAGCCTCAATGCAGATCAAGTTGCTTATGTTGGTGATGACATTATTGACTTGCCCGTCATGCGACAAGTTGGCCTACCAATTGCAGTAGCAAATGCCCATGACTTAGTTAAGGAAAATGCCTGTATTATTACTGATAAAAAAGGTGGTCACGGCGCAGTTAGAGAGGTGTGTGACTTCATTCTAAAAGCACAAGATAACTATGAGGCTGCGATGGCTAAATACCTAGTATGATAATTTTCAGGCACTGGGCTTTTTAGTATTTGAAGTTCCTTGTCACTAAGTGGTAAGGCCAAATGATAAAATAAGCAACTTTGCTTTTGGTGTACCTATTAAACAAAAACGCCTTCTAAAAAAGAAGGCGTTAAATTTATCAACAATACAAGCTAAGATTTAAAAGTTATTTGCGTTTAACGCTTCTTTCCTCTCATCTTAGAAATTAATTGCAACTGAGCCATAGACTCAGCTAAAGCAGCCTGTGTTGATGTAATATCATGATCAGTATCTGCATTAGCCATCTCCTCTTCTGCTCTTTGCTTGGCTTCTAATGCTTTAGACTCATCTAAGTCATTAGCACGAATGGCAGTATCAGAAAAAATTGTAACGATAGAAGGCTGAACTTCAACAATACCACCTGAAACATAAATAGACTCAATGCCACTTTCAGTCTCAACACGAACTTCACCAGGACGTAATGTTGACAGAAGCGCTAAATGTTGAGGGTAAATACCTAACTCACCACTAACACCAGGAGCAAACACACATTTAGCCTCTCCTGAATAAAGTGACTCAGTAGCACTTACGATATCAACTTGAATCATTGACATTTACACTTTCCCCGCAGCTGCTTTTTCACGAACTTCTTCAATAGAGCCCATCATGTAGAATGCTTGCTCAGGAAGATCGTCTAACTCACCATTAAGAATAGCACTAAAGCCTGCAAGAGTGTCTTTTAGAGATACATATTTACCAGGCGAGCCTGTAAACACTTCAGCAACAAAGAATGGCTGCGACAAGAAGCGCTGAATCTTACGAGCACGAGAAACAGATTGTTTATCTTCTTCTGACAATTCATCCATGCCCAAAATAGCAATAATGTCTTTTAATTCTTTATATCTTTGTAAAACACCCTGTACTCCACGAGCGATATTGTAATGCTCCTGGCCAACGATTAATGGATCAAGCTGACGTGAAGTAGAATCAAGAGGATCTACTGCAGGATAAATACCTAATTCTGCAATTTGTCGAGACAATACTACAGTTGCATCTAAGTGAGCAAATGTTGTTGCTGGAGATGGATCAGTTAAGTCATCAGCAGGTACATATACAGCCTGAATAGAAGTAATTGAACCTTTCTTAGTTGATGTAATACGCTCTTGTAATGCGCCCATTTCTGATGCTAATGTTGGCTGGTAACCTACCGCTGAAGGCATACGACCTAATAGTGCTGATACTTCAGTACCAGCAAGTGTGTAACGATAAATATTATCAATAAATAATAATACATCACGACCTTCGTCACGGAAATACTCAGCCATTGTTAAGCCTGTTAGCGCAACACGTAATCTATTTCCCGGTGGCTCGTTCATTTGACCGTAAACTAGTGATACTTTATCAAGTACGTTGGATTCTTTCATTTCATAATAGAAATCATTGCCCTCACGAGTACGCTCACCAACACCAGCAAATACAGAATAACCTGAGTGTTCAATCGCAATATTACGAATAAGCTCCATCATGTTAACTGTTTTACCAACACCAGCACCACCAAATAAACCAACTTTACCACCTTTCGCAAATGGGCAAACTAAGTCAATAACCTTAATACCAGTTTCTAGCAATTCTGCAGCAGGAGCAAGCTCGTCATAAGCGGGCGCAGAGCGGTGAATAGGCCATTTTGTTTCTGCACCAACATCACCAGCATTGTCAATCGGCTCGCCTAATACATTCATGATTCGACCTAACGTCTTAGTACCTACTGGCACTTGAATTGGAGAATTAGTATTTGACACCTCAAGACCACGCTTCAAGCCTTCAGAACCACCCATCGCAATTCCACGCACTGTATTATCGCCTAATTGCTGTTGTACTTCAATTGTTAGGCCTGTTTCGGCAACAATTAAGGCATCATAAATATTTGGAACGGTGCCTGCCGAGAATTCGACATCGATAACCGCACCAATGATTTGTGTAATTTTTCCGCTGCTCATTTTGTTTTTCCTTTTTATAATTCTTTATTTTTTAAATCTATACTGCTGAAGCACCACTCACAATCTCAGAAATCTCTTGAGTAATTGCAGCTTGTCTTGCCTTATTGTAAACTAACTCTAATTCATCAACCATATCACCAGCATTATCCGTGGCACTCTGCATAGCAACCATTCTTGATGACTGCTCACAGGCAATATTTTCAACCAAACCTTGATAAACAAGGGCTTCGATATACCTAACTAGTAGAGCACTTAGCGCTTCTTCTGCATCAGGCTCATAAATATAATCCCAGCGATGATTCATACTTTCATCTTCTTTTGCTACCATTGGAATTAGCTGTATTGTTGTTGGCACTTGAGTCATTGTATTTGCAAATGTATTGTAAGCGACTGACAACTGCTGAATCTCGCCTGTATCATAAGCATCTAACATTACTTTTACAGTACCCAAAAGATCATCAAAATGTGGCGCATCTCCCAAGTCAATTAATACTGATTTTATCGGTAGCCCTGAATTCTTGAAAAAAGATGTGGCTTTTTTACCAATCGTACAAATATCAACCTCTACACCTTGTTCTTTATATTTAAGGACATCTTTTAAAAGACTTCTAAATAAATTAGTATTTAGACCGCCACACAAACCTCGATCACTTGAAATAATGATAATGCCAACTCGCTTAAGCTCACCTGCTTCCTTCATATAAGGGTGTTCAAACTCTGGGTGTGCATTTGCCAAATGACCAATAACCTTCGTCATTTTTTCAGAATAAGGTCGTGATGCCTCCATCCTCTGTTGGGCTTTTTTCATTTTAGACGCTGCCACCATTTTCATGGCCGAAGTGATCTTTTGAGTATTTTTAATACTCGCGATCTGCGTTCTAATTTCCTTTCCAGCTGCCATATTATTTATTTACCAAGTGTAGTTTGCCTTGAAATCATCAATTGCAGCTTGTAATTTGCTCGCAATTTCATCATTGTAGTCGCCAGTTTCGTTAATCATATCCATTAATTCTGTCTGATTAGAATTCATGTAGTTTAACAATGCCTCTTCAAAATCCACAACCTTATTTGAATCGATATCATCTAATGAGCCCGAATTAGCAGCAAATAAAGAAGTAGCTAATTCTGCAACCGATAATGGTCTATATTGCTTTTGCTTCATTAACTCTGTTACACGCTGACCACGATCAATTTGCGCTTTAGTTTCAGCATCAAGATCTGATGCAAACTGAGCGAATGCTTGTAATTCACGGTACTGAGCTAAGTCTAAACGAATACTACCGCCTAACTTCTTAATAATTTTTGTTTGTGCTGCGCCACCAACTCGAGATACAGATAAACCAGCGTTAATCGCTGGTCTTACACCGGCGTTAAACAAGTCTGTTTCTAGGAAGATTTGACCATCAGTAATTGAAATTACATTGGTTGGTACGAATGCTGATACATCACCACCTTGAGTTTCAATAATTGGTAATGCTGTTAATGAACCGGTTTTACCTTTTACTTCGCCGTTAGTCATCATTTCAACATATTCAGCATTCACACGTGATGCACGCTCTAGCAAACGAGAATGTAAATAAAATACATCGCCTGGATATGCTTCACGTCCTGGTGGACGCTTCAATAACAATGATACTTCACGATATGCCCAAGCCTGCTTAGTCAAATCATCATATACAATTAAAGCATCTTCACCACGATCACGGAAGTACTCAGCCATAGAACAACCTGCATAAGGTGCAATGTACTGAAGTGAAGGAGAAGATGCTGCACCTGCATTAACAATAATAGTGTTTTCTAAAGCGCCGTGCTCTTCTAATTTTCGTACAACAGCAGCAACTGAAGAATCTTTTTGACCAATTGCAACATACACACATTTAATGCCTGTATCTTTTTGATTGATAATGGCATCAATAGCAACAGCAGTTTTACCAGTTTGACGATCGCCAATAATAAGCTCACGCTGACCACGCCCAACTGGCACCATTGCGTCAATCGCCTTTATACCAGTTTGAATTGGTTGATCTACTGATTTGCGTTCAATAACACCTGGCGCCATAATTTCTAATGGAAGAGATCCTGTTGTTTCGATTGCACCCTTGCCATCAATAGGCTGACCTAATGGATTAACAACACGGCCAAGCAATGCATCACCAACTGGAACTTCCACCAATCTATTAGTACACTTAACCGTATCACCCTCTGAAAGATGAATGTAATCGCCTAATACTACCGCACCAACTGAATCTTGCTCAAGGTTAAGTGCCATTCCGAATGTGTTGCCTGGAAATTCAAGCATCTCACCAAATTGAACGTCAGCTAGGCCGTGAATTTTAACAATACCGTCACTAACACTAACAATTGTTCCCTCTGTGCGTGCTTCTGAACCAAAGTCAAAACCTTCTATTTGTTTTTTAATTAAATCACTAATTTCACTGGCGTTTAATTGCATAACTCTTCCTTTTATATAAATTTATAATTAATGTGTTGATAGACATAAGTTAAGCTCATCAGTGCGAGCTTTGATTGATAAATCAATCACCTTGTCCCCTAGTTTTATAATCAGACCGCCAACTAGCGTCTCATCAATAGATGTTTCTATACTTGCGCTTGCGTTGTATTTTTCAGCAAGATCTTTAACAATGTTTTTCTCTTCAGTATCGGTTAGTTTATAAGCACTAATCACAGTAAACGCTTTCGCATCATCAAAAGAATTTAATCGATCATCGAATAAAGACAAAATATTTGGTAAAGCTGCAGCACGATCATTGTCCAAAATTAATGATAAAAATTCATTTTCCTTGGTATTTAATGCACGACCAACAATACTAGTAACAAGACTTTGTATAGTCTTACTCTTATCTTGTTTTGAAGTACTCGGCGAATCCAAATAAGACTGCATTTGATCATCTGCCACTAAAGCAGCTGATGCTTCTAATACTGCTTTCCAGTCATCATGTGATTTATCCTGCTGTGCAATTTCAAAAACTGCGTTGGCATATGGCTTGGCGATTGAGACTAATTCCATGATCTATTGTTATAGCGTTTGTGACAATTTAGATAGCATATCTTTATGCGTCTTGCCATCTACTTCTTTAGCCAGAACTGCGTTCACACCCTGCATAACCAAAGTTGATACCTGCTCTTGTAGCTCATTGCGTACACGAGCCTTATCTTGCTCAAGTTCTGCAGTTGCTTGCGCCTTCACCTTGTCTGCCGCTTGAACCGCAACATCTTTGGCCTCTTCAACCATATTAGATGCCTGCTTAGAAGCAATGGCAATAATCTCTGCTGCCTGATCTTTAGACTGGCTGATTAACTCTTGTGCTCTTTGCTCAGCTTCTGCTTGCTCAGATAAACCACGTTCCGCTGCAAGCAAGCCAGCTTCGATACGCTTTTGACGCTCTTCCATGGCCGCAATAAGCGGAGGCCACACATACTGCTTGACCATATAGATAAAGATGAAAAATGCAATTGATTGACCAATTAATGTAGCATTTATATTCATGGGGCTTGCCTTATACTTAGATTAAAACGTTAAAAACAGCTTATGCTACAGCGAATAGTACGTATAGACCTAGACCAACAGCAATCATTGGTACCGCATCTACAAGACCCATGAAAATAAAGAACTGAGTTCTTAACATTGGAATTAGTTCTGGTTGACGTGCAGCACCTTCAAGTACTTTAGCACCCAATAGTCCAATACCGATCGCCGCACCTAGTGCACCCATACCCATCATAATACTTCCTGCGACATACAAAATTGCGCTTTCCATTACCATTTTACTTCTCCTGTGATATTAAATAAAAATTAAAAATTAAAAATTAGTGTTCGTTGTCGTGAGCCATGTCCATGTACACGATCGTTAGTGTCATGAAAATAAAGGCTTGTAAAGTGATAATCAAGATGTGGAACAATGCCCAACCAACTTGTAATAAACCACCAAATACACCAAATCCAATGCCTACGCTATACATAATAGCAATTAGGATAAAGATAATCTCACCAGCGTACATGTTGCCGAACAATCTTAATGCTAATGAAATTGGCTTAGAAATTAAAGCAACACCTTCTAGTAATAGATTCGCAGGTAAGCCCCATTTGCCAAACGGGTGGAATAAGATTTCCGCAAAGAAGCCACCAAGGCCTTTGTGTTTGATGCTGTAGTACAAAATCAATATAAATACTGATAGTGCCATACCGAACGTAATGTTTGGATCTGTTGACGGTACCACTTTAAAGAATGCCGTATGTGGATCTCCGCCCATCGCCTCAACAGACAATGCCGCTAATTGTGGCAACCAATCTACCGCAATAAGATCCATAAAGTTCATTAGAAAAATCCAGGCAAAAATAGTCAATGCCATTGGTGCTACTAATTTATTTTTATGTTTAAAAGAGTCGCGTACGCTATGATCAATAAACTCAATCATTATCTCAATGAAGTTTTGAAAACCTGAAGGTACACCTGTTGTTGCTTTTTTACCCGCTGAGCGGAAGACAAAATAAAACACTAAGCCAGTCACAAGTGACCAAAACATTGAATCAACATTGATTGACCAAAAGCCCATGCTTGCAGCTTGCTCTGCAGTATGTGCAAAACCCCATTGACCATCTAGCTGACCGTACGTCAGGTTTTGTAAATGGTGCTTAATGTATTCCGAAGATGTTATTGTTTCAACTGACATTTTTGTAAAAAGCGACACCCAAATTAATTAAAAAAAAACTAACTACAACACTCAATGGATCAAATTGCATCATAGCAAATACCAACAATATACCAACCAGCATAAGCCTTTCTATTAATGAAATCCTAGCCAAATTAACTACTTGCTTAGGATCTATAATATTCTTATTTTCAAGTTGACGCATGCGCCAATAAAGTAAGCTTTGATTTATTACTGCAATCAAAGCGCCAATTGCTATATCCATAAAGTGGTAAATTATATACGATAAATAAAAATGTATTTTATTAAAATCTATTTCTTTTGCTCTATTTTTATATCTCTTTGTATATATATTAGCTTGCTATTATGCACTTGACAAAAATATATTTTAACTAAATAATGGTCGCGTTTTGAACTAATACTATTGAGGGGAGAGTATATGGCAAATGTTGTTGTTATAGGTGCAAGTACGGGTGGATTACCATTCGCATATGATATTAAAAAAACGTTAGGTGAAGGTCATCAAGTGACTGTCATTTCTAATAATCCAAATTTTAATTTCATTCCCTCAAATCCATGGTTGGCCGTTGGCTGGCGTAGAGAAGATGATATAAGCTTTGAGCTTAAACCGCGTCTTGCTCGTAAAGATATCAATCTTATTGTTGGCGAAGCAACTGAAATTAAGCCTAATGACAATCAAGTAATGGTTGGTGATCAAACCGTTGATTATGACTATTTAGTATTAGCAACTGGCCCAAAATTAGCCTTTGAAGAAATCGAAGGCTTGGGGCCTGATGGACACACCGTTTCTATCTGTACTACAGCACATGCGAAAATTGCCTCTAAAGAATGGGAGATCTTCTGCAAAAATGGCGGCGGTCCAATCGCCGTAGGTGCAGTTCAAGGCGCCTCTTGCTTTGGTCCAGCCTATGAGTTTGCTTGCATTATGGATACAGATCTTAAAAAACGTGGCATTCGCGATAAATGCCCAATCACATTTATTACTGCCGAACCTTATATTGGCCATCTTGGCTTGGGCGGTGTTGGTGACTCCAAGGGTTTGCTTGAATCTGAATTTAGACAGAGACATATTAAGTGGATTACAAATTCAGTTGTAACATCGGTTACCGCCAATACGGTCAACGTTGACGAAGTAAACGATGAAGGAAAAACCATTAAGTCTCACGAAGTGCCAACCATGCTCACTATGATGTTACCAGCCTTCAAAGGTGTTGATACCGTTGCAAAATTAGCGGATGTAGACGCTGGCTTTGTTAATCCTCGTGGATTTGTTATAGTTAATGATTATCAACAATCTCCAGTCAAGGAAAACATTTTTTCAGTAGGCGTTAATATTGCTATTCCACCTGTTGAAGCAACACCTGTTATGTGTGGGACACCAAAAACTGGCTATATGATTGAATCAATGGTGACTGCAGTGGTACACAACATCGAAGATATGGTTGCCGGAAGAGCTCCTTCTAACATTCCAACTTGGAATGCTGTTTGTATTGCAGATATGGGTGATACAGGTGCAGCGTTTGTTGCTATGCCGCAAATTCCACCGAGAAATGTAACCTGGGCGAAAAAAGGAAAAATGATGCATTTGGCCAAAATTGCTTTTGAAAAGTTCTTTATTCGTAATATGAAAACAGGCAACCCAGAGCCTGCCTATCAAAAATATATCTTTAAAATGCTCGGCATTGAACGACTTAAAAAATAATAGTTTGTTGGAAAAAGTCGCGAAAGCGGCTTTTTTTTAGATAATTATAGCGCTCGACTACTTGCAATCATTTCTTCGGCAGCGTTCCTAGTTTTTTCAGTAATACTTGATCCGCCTAATATACGCGCTACCTCATCAATCCTTTGAGCCTCTGAAAGCTGTCCAACTGTTGTTTGTGCGCCTTCTCGATTTTGAGATTTACTCACACACAAATGTTGATGCCCAAAAGCAGCCACTTGCGCCAAATGTGTAATACAAAGAATTTGGTATTTACCGGCTAACTCTTGTAGTTTTCTACCAACCACTTCGGCAACTGAGCCACTAATACCTACATCGACTTCATCGAAAATGAGGGTTGGTGTGTGCTCGTTATTATTTCCAACCACCGAAATGGCTAATGATATGCGTGACAATTCACCGCCAGAAGCCACTTTTTTCAGTGGATTAAAATCTTGCCCCATATTAGTTTTCACTAAAAAATCAACACTTTCATTTCCATTCAAATGTACGCCATCAATTTTTTGATCAAGACTAACCTTAAACTCACTACCCGGCATGCCTAATTCTTGCATAGCATTAGTAACCAGTTGCGATAATACTTGCGCTTTTTTAGCTCGAGATTTAGACAATGCTTGCGCTTTAATTTGATAACGCTCGGCAATTGAATTTAGCTGCTGATTCATTTGTTCAATTGAACTAGCGCCGCCGCCAATATCATTAAGCTTTTGCTCCATCTGATCACGCACTGTTAACAGCGCTTCAATTTGACAATTATGCTTTCTACCTAGGCCGTACAATTCAGAGATTCTCTCTTCAATTTCTTCAGCACTTTGGTCATCAGATGACAGCTTGCTTAAATATTGAGTTATCTCATAGATAGCTTCTTGAGATTGTAATTGAGCAGAATTGATTAGATCAAATCCAGTTTGTAATTTTTCATCTATCTCTAACGCTTCGGACAGTTGCGCATTCAAAGTCAGTAGTTGTGAATTAACACCCGATTCTGCCTCTAGCTGGCTCAAAACATTTGAAACTTTTTCTACAATTAATTGTGCATTAGCGCTAATTTTAAAATCTGCCTCAATTGTATCAAGCTCAGCTTGATTAAGCATGGCATCATCAAGCTCTTCAAGCTGATGAGTATAAAGTGCTTGCTGCTGCTCAATAATATCCTGATTATCCGCTAATTGTTTTATCTTATCATTTAGGTTTTTATATTCTCTAACAATAGTATTTATTGCGTTTTTGTCGTCCTCAAGCTGAGCAAATCCATCTAGCAATAGTAACTGCTGATCGGCACGTAAAAGTAATTGATGTTCATTTTGACCATGCATGTCAATTAACAAATCACCCAATGTTCGCATTATCGATAAAGGCGTAGCACTGCCATTAATAAAGGCTTTAGAACGGCCATCACTACTAATAACGCGACGCAAAATACACTCGCCATCATCTTCGAGAGAGTGCTCTATCAAAAAATCTTGAACTGTTTTGTTGTTAATGACTGAGAAAGCAGCGCTAACATCTGCCTTATCTTTGCCGTAGCGTACCAGATTAGAATCTGCACGCACGCCTAGCACCAAACTAAGGGCTTGTAATAAAATTGATTTTCCCGCACCTGTTTCACCTGTGACAGCGCTCATACCAGACTCAAAAGACAGGTCTAGCTTTTCAACAACGGCTAAATTTTTAACAGATAACTGCGATAACATTATTTATAGAGGCCTTATGAAAGCTTCGATCCCCAATGTAATTTTGAGCGAATAATCTCAAAATAATCATAATCTTGCGGATGCAACAAATGAATAAAGCTACCATGTTGACGCACACAAATCTCTTGGCCGGGTGCAACTGGGTAGGAAGTTTGACCGTCAATATGAATACTAACGCCCTCACTATTGTCTTTAATGCGTACAACAATCTCACTGCCACCCGGCACTAATAATGGTCGATGACTCATGGTGTGTGGACAAATCGAAACCAAACCAATTGCGTTAACGCCTGGATGCATAATTGGACCGCCACTTGATAATGCATACGCAGTAGAGCCGGTAGGCGTGGTAATAATTAAGCCATCAGCTCGTTGATTATTCACAAACTTATTGTCAATATAAACATCAAATTCAATCATCTTTAGTGCGTCTTGTCGGTTGATTACAACATCATTAAGCGCAACACTTTGGTAAACAATTTGACCCTCTTGCTCCACTTGGCAAGATAATAAACAGCGCTCTTCTTTGGTGTATTTACCCTTTAAGACTTTTGAGACTATGTCAAACATTTGCCCTACAGACACATCCGCCAAAAATCCGAGACGGCCAAGATTGATACCTAAAATAGGAATATTGTTATCAACAAATGTGCGAGCAGTATTTAAAATAGATCCATCGCCACCCACAACAATAATCAAATCTGCCTGCTCAGCAATTAAGGCGCTATCATCAACTACACCAACCCCTTGATCTTCTAAAAATTCACGCAATTCAGCCGCCGTACCTTTACTAACAGGATCAAAAGGTTTGCTAATAATGCCGATTGTATTAAACATAATAATATTTACCAATAAATAACGCTTGAATTCTTTAAAATAGCCACTATATAACCAGCTAATATCTAGCTACAAATATACATTAATTGGACAACAAGATGACAAAAAAGAAAGACGAAGGACAAAGCGTTGAAAATATTGAAGATGAAAACATTGAGACGACTGAACAGGAGACGCCAGAAGGTGACCTACAAACACAATTAGAAGAGGCGCAAAAATCTACCAAAGACAATTGGGATAAAGTATTACGCGCACAAGCTGAAATGGAAAACCTAAGACGTCGTAACGCTAAAGATCTTGAAAATGCACATAAATTTGCATTAGATGGCTTTGTCAAGGCGCTACTTGAAGTTAAAGACTCTCTCACTATGGGTTTAAAAACTGCAAGGGACGACAACGCCTCAATTGAAGGCATTACTGAAGGCCTGGAAATGACAGATAAAGTTTTTCTATCTACTTTAGAAAAATTTGGCGTTGAAACGATTAATCCTGCGGGAGAACCTTTCAACCCTGAGTTTCACGAGGCAGTAACAATGATTCCTATGCCTGACAATGAATCTAACTCTGTGCTAGAAGTGATACAAGTTGGCTTCAGTCTTAATGGTCGCCTAGTTCGCCCAGCAATGGTAGTCGTCGTTCAATAAGTTATTTTAAATTAGCCACACCCAGCTCCATACTTGGAAATATTATCTTCAAAACTTGCTTAAATTTAGAAAAATTTAACGAATACAAGAATAAATCATATAAATAGCTTTAAAAATAAGGAATTACTGCTTAAAATTCAATTTTTTTACATAAATATAGCTTAAAACAAATATTTTTATGTCAAAAACAGTGAATTTACCCTTAAATTACCCTGCTACGATAAGGCTAATTCAATTTTTTGGAAATTTACCAATAAGGCTTTTTAAGTCCGAAATTAAACGCTGTATTAATATTGCACAATTTATGATATAATTTTTGCTCAATTTTGACCTCAATTTTAAAAAATGAGGTTGGATTTTTTATTAACATTTTTCAAGGAAACATTATGAAGCTTATTCTTTTAGGTGCACCTGGTGCAGGCAAAGGTACTGTTGCAAAATTACTAACCAAAATTGATGGTTCAGTTCAAATTTCAACAGGCGATATTTTACGTGGCGCAGTAGCAGCTGGTACAGAGCTAGGCAAGCAGGCACAAGCAGCAATGAAAGCTGGCGATTTAGTCTCTGACGATTTAATCATGGGCATTATGGAAGAGCGCCTTCAAGAAGACGATTGCAAATCTGGCTATTTATTAGACGGCTTTCCACGCACAATTCCACAAGCAGAAGCTTTAAAAGCACTACTTGAAAAAATGGGCGAAAAGCTTGACGCTGCAGTTGAAATCGACGTTCCTAAAGATGTAATTCTTGATCGTTTAACAACGCGTCGTACTTGTGAAGATTGTGGTGCAATCTACAATGTTAAATCTAACCCGACAAAAGTAGACGGCGTATGTGACAAATGTGGCGGTGCTGCAGTTCAACGTGAAGATGAAACTGAAGAAGCAATCAGCAACCGTTTGAACGTTTATAACGACCAAACAGCTCCTCTAGTTGGCTTCTACAAAGAAGAAGGCTTGTTATTATCTGTTGATGCAACTTCATCTCAATCGGTGCTTGATGCTATTCAAGCAAGAATCGGCTAATAATTACTTTCTATTTGCTAGCCAAATAGACACAGTAGGCTTAAAACCTCAAGCGTAAAAGCGCTTGGGGTTTTTTATTGCTTGTTTGTATAGTCTGATATCACTTATAATTACCCTAATCATTGTGAGGAGAGATTTCATGAAGCGTATTTTATTGCCTTTATTTTTGCTGTTATTTTCAACTTTTACCCAAGCGGAAGGCGAGCTTTTACCTGCTGACGAAGCTTTTGCTTTTAAAGCAAAAGTTGTTAATGATGAAATCATCCTAAGCTGGGATATTGCCGAGGGCTATTACCTTTATAAAGAAAAAATTAAAATTTCAAGTGATTTTTCAACAAGCCTTGGTGTGGCAAAATTCCCCCCTGCTAAAATTAAAAATGATGAATTTTTTGGCAAAATTGGCGTTTATCGTCACAACATAAAAGTAGCCATCCCCATACTGAAGGGCGAGGCAAAATCATTGTTATTAAATATTACGTTTCAAGGCTGTGCTGATTTAGGTGTTTGCTATCCACCAATTACCAAAACTGCAGCGCTAGATATTAGCACCATGCAGTCACCCTCTATTGTCGACAATGCCCTTGATTTTTTCTCACAAGCTAAAGAAAGCACTCAATCTGTCATTGAAAAAATAACACCAATCTCTGATGAGCCTTTAGCTGCCGATAAAGCATTTAAATTTTCAGTCGATATACTTGATGCAAAAACTTTATTAATTGCCTGGGATATACATCCTGAATATTACCTTTACCATGATAAATTCTTTATTAATGTCAAAGGCGCTGATATTGGCAACGTTAACTTTCCTAAAGGAAAAATTAAGGATGACCCTTTGTTTGGCAAGGTGCAAATTCACAAAGGGAAATTAGCTGTTGAAATACCCTTGCTCAATATTAGTAGTCAAAACATTACCTTTACGGCTAAATATCAAGGCTGTTGGACAGGAGGTATTTGCTACCCACCACAAGAGAAAAATATAGATTTAGTGTTACCAGTACAAGGCGCAATTAGCACATCAACCTTAACACAGGATGTGCCAAAAACACCTATCCAATCAAGTGTTGAGTTAAATGAAACAGATAAAATCGCCGCCTTACTTCAACAGGACAATCTATTCTGGATATTGGTTAGCTTCTTTGGCTTTGGCTTATTGTTATCGCTAACACCGTGCGTATTCCCAATGATTCCAATTTTGTCAGGCATTATCGTTGGACAAAAGGGCGAGGTCACAACTCGTAAAGCGCTTATTATGTCGATTGTTTTCGTTTTGGCAATGAGTGTGACTTATTCAATTGCTGGTATTCTTGCTGGCTATTTTGGCGAAAACTTACAAGTTTTATTCCAAACACCTTGGATACTGGTGGTATTCAGCCTAATTTTTGTCGCCTTAGCCTTCTCTATGTTTGGCTATTATGACATTCAATTACCGTCTAGCCTACAAAGCAAAATCGCCAATATAAGTCACAAACAAGAGGGTGGTCATTTAATCGGTGTTGCAATTATGGGTTTCTTATCTGCATTGATTGTAGGTCCGTGCGTTGCACCGCCACTGGCTGGTGCCTTAATCTATATTGGCCAAACTGGCGATGCACTACTTGGCGGTTTGTCACTATTTGTAATGAGTCTAGGAATGGGTGCGCCGCTAATCCTAATTGGTGCTGGTGTATCTAAATTGCCACGTGCTGGCGGCTGGATGGACAACGTGAAATACGTTTTTGGTATTCTGATGTTTGCAGTTGCAATTTGGCTACTTGATCGTATCATTTCTGAAATGGCATCGTTGATTCTATGGGCAGCATTATTTAGCATTGCTCCAATCGCTATGGGCGTTCTAAACAAGCTAGGTGATACGCCAAATGCTTGGTCAAGAATCTTTAAGGCCATTGGTTTATTGATTATGTTCTACGGTATTTTACTTTGGGGCTTGGTAGCTCGTGGTGGCGGTGACATGCTAGCACCATTATCAGGCTGGGGCGCATCTAATACTCAAGTTCAGCAAGTTCACGTTCAATTTGAGAAAATAAAAAGTATTGAAGATTTAGACAGTGTGTTAGCTCTCTCACAAAAAAACAATCAAATTGTAATGCTTGATTTTTATGCCGATTGGTGTATTTCTTGTAAAGAGCTTGAGCGCTTCGTGTTTTCTAATACTGTTGTAGTTGATGCCATGAAAAATGTCATTGCTTTGCAGGCTGATGTTACTGACAATGATGCGGTTGATAAAGCCTTGATGGCCAAGTTTAATATTATTGGTCCGCCGGGAATCTTATTCTTTAAAGATGGCGTTGAGCATCGTAGGCAACGTATTGTTGGCGAAATCAACGCACAAGGCTATCTTGAACACCTGAATAACGTCAAATGAACGTAAAACTTAGTCGCTAAAATCCTATCAAAAACGATTAAGATGCATGATGTTGGTGGTAAAATCAGACTTATTTGAAACTTGTTATTAGTGCTATGGATATCTTATTACTCAATGGTCCAAATCTAAATATGCTCGGTACGCGTGAACCAGATCTTTATGGTGCGCAGACACTGGATGACATTGTTAACAACCTAACACAATTGGCTGCAGATGCTGGCTTCAGCCTTGAGCATCATCAGGATAATGCCGAAGCTGGATTAATTGAAAAAATCCATGCAGCGGCTAACAGCGCAACAAAATACATTATTATTAATCCAGCAGCCTTTACCCATACATCCGTTGCATTGCGTGATGCGTTATTGGCTGTTGGTATTGAATTTACTGAAATACACTTATCTAACGTTTACAAGCGTGAAGATTTTCGTAAAAAATCTTATTTTTCAGACATTGCACAAGGGGTGATTTCTGGCTTTGGCGCTCAAGGCTACGAATTCGCATTAAGTGCTGCAATCAAACACATTAAATCAAAGGGGTAGAAAACATGGATATTCGCAAAGTAAAAAAATTAATGGAATTGCTAGAACAATCTGGCATGGCAGAAATCGAGATTAATGAAGGTGAAGAGTCGGTTCGTATCTCGCGCTATGGCAATGCACCTATGGCTGCACCTGTTGCTATGGCTGCCCCTGTTGCTATGGCTGCCCCTGTTGCAGCTGCTGATTCCGCAGTTGCTGATGCACCAGTAACTATTGACGGCCACCCGATCAGCTCTCCAATGGTAGGAACTTTCTACGGTTCAGCATCACCAACAACTGATGCGTTTGTTTCAATTGGTCAGCATGTTAACCAAGGTGATACGATCTGTATCGTTGAAGCAATGAAGATCATGAATCAAATTGAAGCAGATCAATCAGGTACTGTAACTGAAATCTTATGCAAAGATGGTGATGCTATTGAATTTGGTCAAACGCTAGTTGTTATTCAATGATTACCTTAAATAAAATTCAAAAAGTTCTAATTGCTAATCGCGGTGAAATTGCGCTTAGAATTTTAAGAGCATGTAGAGAGCTTGGCATTAAAACCGTTGCTGTCTATTCAACGGCAGATAAAGATCTTAAACATGTACGACTAGCTGATGAAGCTGTTTGCATCGGTCCACCCTCTTCGGTTGATAGCTATTTAAATATCCCTGCACTGATTTCAGCGGCGGAAGTCACTCATGCAGATGCCATTCACCCTGGCTATGGGTTTTTATCAGAAAGCGCTGACTTTGCACAACGTGTTGAAGAGAGTGGCTTTATTTTTATTGGACCACATGCGCAAAATATTCGCGTCATGGGTGATAAGGTGGCTGCTATTGAAGCCATGCAAAAATCTGGCGTACCTTGTGTTCCGGGCTCAGATGGCGCTCTAGGCGAAAATCCAATTAAAAATATGGAGACTGCACGAAATATTGGCTTGCCAATTATTATCAAGGCATCTGGTGGTGGTGGTGGTCGTGGCATGCAAGTAGTAGAAAACGAATCTGATTTGATTGCTGCTATCGAACTTGCCAAAAGTGAAGGGCTGAGCTTTTTCGGCAATGCAGAAGTTTACATGGAGAAGTTTTTAACCACGCCACGTCATGTTGAAATTCAAATTTTGGCCGACGAGCACGGCAATGCAGTGCACCTTGGTGAGCGTGATTGCTCTATGCAACGTCGCCATCAAAAAGTAGTGGAGGAGGCGCCTGCCCCAGGTATCACGCCAGAATTACGCAATGAAATTGGTAAAGTATGTGCCGATGCTTGTAAGGCGATTAACTATCGTGGCGCAGGTACGTTTGAATTCTTGTTTGAAAATAATGAATTTTATTTTATTGAAATGAATACCCGTGTACAAGTTGAGCATCCCGTTACTGAGATGATTACTGGAATCGATATTGTACGTGAGCAAATTTTAATTGCTGACGGACAAGAGTTATCCTTTACTCAAGATGATGTGGTGATTAAAGGCCATGCAGTTGAGTGTCGTATCAATGCCGAAGATCCTAACAACTTTATGCCATCTCCAGGCAAGATTACCCAATACCATGTGGCTGGTGGATTAGGCGTTCGCGTTGATTCACATGTTTACAATGGCTACACGGTGCCACCGCATTACGATTCAATGATTGGCAAATTAATCACTTATTCAGATACGCGCCTTGGAGCGATTATCAAGATGCAAAATGCATTAAGCGAAATGGTCATTGACGGCATCAAAACTAATATCCCTTTACAAGCACGCATCATGGAAGATGAGGTGTTTCAAAAAGGCGGCATGAATATTCATTATCTTGAAAAGATGCTTGGCGACTCACACTAACCTTTAAAAAAATATGACGATTAAAGCAGGCATTATTGGTGGCACCGGCTATACCGGAATTGAGCTACTGAGATTACTTCATAACCACAAAGGTGTGGAAGTAATCGCTATCAGCTCTCGCTCGGAAGCAGGTCAATCAATTGGTGAATTCTTTCCATCATTAGCAGGCCAAACGCAGTTAAGATTCACCGCACCTGATGACAAAATTCTAGATGAATGTGATGTGATTTTCTTTGCAACACCACATGGTGTTGCAATGAAAACGGCTGGTGATTTTATCAAAAAAGGCATTAAGGTAATTGATTTGGGCCCAGACTTTCGTCTGCGCGATAAAGACGAATACGCACAATGGTATGGTTTGGATAATTTCCAAGACAACTTACTAGCCTCATCAGTATATGGTCTTTCTGAAATTAACCGTGCGCAAATTAAAGATGCTCAGTTAATTGGAAACCCTGGCTGCTTTCCAACTACGGTTTTGTTAGCACTTAAACCTTTGATTGAAAATAAATTGATCGATTTATCATCTATTATTGTTGATTCTAAAACTGGTGTTAGCGGTGCAGGGCGTGGCGCAAATCAAGCGATGCTATTATGCGAAACTAGTGAGTCTGTTAAGGCCTATGGCGTAAGTGGCCATCGTCACTATCCAGAAATTAAACAAGAGTTAAGCTTACTGGCAGGCGGCGAACCCATTGGACTAACTTTCATTCCACATCTGGTGCCAATGATTCGTGGCATGGAATCCACAATTTATGTGGACTTATTAGATACCGATGCTGATGTACAATCAATCCTTGAAAATGCCTATAAAGATGAGCACTTTGTTACCGTTCTTGGTGCGGGTGTTATTCCTGCAACACGAAACGTTAAATCGAGCAATTTCTGTCAAATTGCTGCACAAAAAACAGTTGGCGGAAAACTGGTCGTAACCTCTGTTATTGATAATTTGGTCAAAGGAGCTTCGGGTCAGGCAATTCAAAATATGAATATTATGTTTGGCCTAGATGAAAAATCTGGCCTATCATCCATTGGCTTACTGCCTTAAATATTAGGAGACATTATGTCGGAAGTATTAGAACAAGCAGATATTATTTTTAGCGATAGCGCTGCAAAAAAAGTTTCAACATTAATCGAAGAAGAAAAAAACAACAATTTACGTCTACGTGTTTATATTACAGGTGGTGGTTGCTCTGGATTCTCTTATGGCTTTACTTTTGATGAGGAGCATAAAGAAGGTGATTCAAGCGTTGAAAAAAACGGTGTACAGCTAGTTGTAGATCCAATGAGTTATCAGTATTTAATAGGTGCAACCGTTGACTACCTTGAAGATTTACAAGGTGCTCGTTTTATTATTCACAATCCAAACGCCAAAACCACGTGTGGTTGCGGATCATCTTTCTCAGTATAAACACCCGCTCACATTATGATTGAATATATACCAGGGTTAGCAGGCGTACCGGCTACCGAATCATCCATTTCATCAATTGATGGGAAAAATGGAATCTTGGCCTATCGCGGATATTCTATTGAAGAATTAGCAAAAAATTCGTCATTTGAAGAGGTTTCCATGCTGCTTAGAGATGGTGAGCTTCCCAATGAAACTGATTTAGAAATCTTTCAATGTGTGCTGCATAAACGCTATGAAGTAAAACGTAACATTAGAGAAATGATGTGGGCACTGCCAGCAAATGGCCATCCGATGGATGTACTACAAACTGCAATTGCTGCCATGGCCACCTTTTATCCAGGTGCCGGCGCCAAAGATCCTGACTCTGCCTTTACCCAAAGTGCACTGACTAAAATTATCGCCAATATGAGCACACTGGTTGCCATGTGGGCAAGAATTAGCGCGGGTTATGACCCGATCCCACCTAGCAAAAACATGTCTTATGCGAAAAATTTCTTATACATGTCTTTTGGTGAAGAGCCAGATGAGGACATTGTACAATTATTTGATGCGTGTTTAATTTTGCATGCTGAACATACAATTAATGCCAGTACCTTTTCAGCCATGGTCACTGCCTCTACCCTAGCAAATCCTTTTGCCTCAATCTCGGCAGCAGTTGGCACACTAGCAGGATCGCTGCACGGTGGCGCTAACGAAGACGTACTTAAAATGTTAGATGAAATTGGCAACAAAAAAAATGCCCGCAGATATATTGAAAATCGCCTAAAAAATAAGCAAGTTATTTGGGGCATGGGCCATCGTGAATACAGCGTTAAAGATCCACGTGCAAAAATCTTACAAGAGATGATTGAGGCGTATATTAAAAAGGCCAATATCACTTTATCTGAGCGCTTTGAAACGGCGCTAGAGGTTGAGCGTGTTTGTGAAGAGCTACTCTCTTCTAAAGGTGTATTTCCAAATGTAGACTTCTATTCTGGCATTCTTTACTCTGAAATTTTCAAAATTCCAAAAGAGCACTTTACCCCAATCTTTGCTATGGCAAGATCTGCAGGTTGGACGGCACATTGGCATGAGCAAGTGGCGCATAATCGAATTTTTAGACCCACTCAAATTTACACAGGTAGTGACTTTAGGGCCTACCCAGCAAAATAAAACTAATGAACAATACTACGCATTTTGGCTTTAAAGACGTTGCCACTGAAGATAAACAAAATTTAGTTAAAGGTGTTTTTGACTCGGTTGCGAGTAAGTACGACCTAATGAACGACGTCTTGTCATTTGGCGCACACCGATTGTGGAAGCGTTATACCATTGCATCTTCAAATGTTAAAATAGGTGACAAAGTGCTAGATATTGCTGGCGGAACGGGCGACTTGGCAATTTCATTTCGTAAAAAAGTTGGTGAATCTGGCCATGTTATCTTATCGGATATCAACGCTGCGATGCTTGGTGAAGGTCGAAAAAACTTAATCAATAAGGGCGTGTTTGGCGTGGATTTCGTCCAGCTTAATGCACAATATTTGCCCTTTGCTGACAACAGCTTTGATTGTGTTTCTATCGCTTTTGGCCTTAGAAATGTAACCGATAAAGATCAAGCGTTAAGTGAAATGTATCGAATACTTAAACCAGGCGGCTGCTTATTAATTTTAGAATTTTCGAAAACGGACTCTGAATTTCTTAAAAAATTCTATGACTTTTACTCATTCAATGTTATGCCAACACTCGGCGAGATTATTGCAGATGACAAAGAATCTTACCAATACTTAGCTGAATCCATCCGCAAACACCCTGATCAAGAAACCTTAAAAGACATGGTGTTAAACGCAGGCTTTGGCTTTTGTGAATACCATAATCTCTCAGGTGGTATTGTTGCCTTACACAAAGGCATTAAAGTTTAGCCCCGTCTTATGCAACATTTTGCTCTTGAGCAGGCGCTCAATTACTTAATTCAAACAGGTGAAATTGATCTTAAACCTCTAGACAATAAAACCATCCGATTTTCATTGCAAGACTTGCCCCTTGATGTAAATTTTGTTTGCACCAATGATCGAATTTTTGTGATTAGCGATACGAATCGAAATAGTGATGTTGATATCAGTCTGGGGGCTAGCGTGTTTTTTGCCCTGTTCAAGGGTGAGGATTTATCTGACCTCCTCAGACAAGATAAAATTGTTATTCATGGTGATGTTAAAACTGCGCAACTCTTAGTTGACTTGCTTCAGACTGTAGATATCGATTTAGAAGAGGTATTGTCTCAATATACAGGTGATATAGTGGCACATAAGGCAGGAAAAATAGCCAAAAATTTTAAGAAAATTGCACAAAAATCAAGCAACCCACTCGATGCCATTAAAGACGGTCTTAGTGCATTACTAATTACCCCAACTGTGTCAAAGTTATACAAAAAAGACCGTCATTAACCGTGCAAAGTTTAATTAGATTCTTTAAAATTTCGCGAGTATTGATGCGTTATCGTCTCGACTCACTCGTACTATCAACACCTTTATTAAAAAGCTTCAAACCTCTACTGTACTTAATTCCTTGGCATTATTTTCCAGTCAAAAAATACTCACGAGGTGAAAGAATTCGCCTGGCACTTGAAGAGCTTGGGCCTATCTATATTAAATTTGGCCAAACACTATCAACTAGACCGGACTTATTGCCTGCTGACATTAGTCTTGAATTAAAAAAATTACAGGACAGTTGTCCGGCATTTGACACCCACTCTGCGAGAACTATTATTGAGAAAGAGCTTGGTGCAAATATCGATCAACTATTTAAAACATTTGATGACGCACCTTTGGCCAGTGCGTCTATTGCACAAGTTCATACAGCAATTACACTAAAAGGTAATGACGTAGTTGTTAAGGTGGTGCGTCCAGATATTGATGCATTAATTGCAGGTGATATCAAGCTGATGCACAGTCTGGCCAAGCTGATTAACAACCATCCAATGGCTAAAAAAATTCGCCCAATTGAAATTGTTGAGGAGTTTGAGTCTATCATTAACGATGAGCTTGATATGCGCATTGAGGCAGGACATTGCGACAAGCTTAGAGAAAATTTTAAAGAGTCTGATCTATTATACGTGCCCAAAGTTTTTCATCAATTAAGTGGCATTAGAGTCCTAACTACTGAGCGAATCTATGGCACGCCAATTGGCGAAATTGAAACCCTTAAAGCTAAAAATATAGACATGAAACGCCTCGCTGAAGAAGGTGTAATTATCTTTTTTACTCAAGTCTTTAAGCATAATTTTTTCCATGCTGACATGCACCCAGGCAATATTTTTGTCTCCGATGAAGGTCAATATATCGGCGTAGATTTTGGCATCATGGGTACGCTTAGCGATGAAGATAAAGATTTTTTAGCAGATATTTTTCTAGCATTTTTTAACCAAGACTATCAAAAAGTAGCGCGAGTCTATATCGACTCTGGATGGGTTGGTGCAAATACAGATGAAAAGGCATTTGAGGCTGCGGTTAAAAAAATATGTGATCCAATGTTTGACAGACCATTAGGAGAGATCTCTTTTGGCCAAGTACTACTAGACCTAATACAAGAGGCAAAAAATTTCGATATAACTGTCCAGCCACAACTGTTATTATTGGACAAAACCTTGTTAAATATAGAAGGCTTGGGCAGGCAGCTCTACCCTCAATTAGACCTATGGTCGACCGCAAAACCATTTTTAGAAGACTTAATGAAAGAGAGATACAGCATGAAAAATACCTTTGAAAAACTAAAAAAAGAGGCGCCTGAATTATTAAAAGAAATTCCTGAACTTCCCTCTCTTTTCATCAATGCACTTAAACAGCTTGGTAAAATGAAAGACATCAACAAGCTTTACTCACAACAAACTAATCAAATTGTTGACCAGCTCAAAGATAATGCCAATAAGCAAACTTCTGCTATTTTTGCCGGCTCATTACTTATCTTAAGTGGTGTTTTTGCTGTCAACAACTCATGGATTGCAGGCACGGTTAGCGCCACTGTTGCATTAATCTTTTGGGTGAAATCTAGATAACACACCAAACAGCCACATTTAAGGTAAAATCAACCCTTTGATATATTTGGTCGCAAAATATATCGTTTTAGTCAACACCTTAAATATGGTGTTTTTTTTATTTTACGGAGTACAAACATGAGTTTAACTATCAATGCAACAGTGCGTGAAGATCAAGGTAAAGGTGCGAGCCGCCGCCTACGTCACGCAGAAAAAATCCCTGCAATTATTTATGGCGCTGGAAAAGCACCAAGCAACATCACTTTAAGCGTTCATGAAATGACGCATTTATTAGATGATGAAGCGTCTTTCACGTCAGTTTTAGACTTAATGGTTGGCAAGAAAAAAGAAGCTGTAATTATTAAAGACTTACAGCGTCACCCTGCAAAAAGCATTGTTACTCATGTTGACTTCTTAAGAGTTGACTTAAACAAGGCGTTAGTAACGAACATTCCATTACACTTTATTGGTGCTGATGAGAATGAAACTATCCGTCTAGGCGCTATCCTTAATCAATTCGTTAATTCGGTTGAAGTATCATGTTTACCAGCAGATTTACCGACATCAATTGATGTAGATATCACGAATCTTGCATTAGGTGATCATATTAGCTTAACTGGTCTAGACATGCCTAAAGGCGTTATTTTGACAGCATTAACTCATGGTGATATTGAATCGCACGATCAAAGTGTTGTTGCAGTTCAAGAAGCTAAGATTATGGCTGAAGTTGAGGACGATGCACCAGTTGCACCTGAAACTGAAGTTGCTGGCGATGAAGAAGATAAAGGCGACGAGTAATATCATTAAGTAGGACATTATGACGATTAAACTGATTGTTGGTCTGGGCAACCCAGGCAAGGATTATCAGTCACATCGGCATAATGTTGGTTTTTGGTTTTGTGATACGCTGGCCAATTTATATTCGGCAACCTTTAAAAAAGAAGCTAAGTTTTTTGGCGATGTGGCGCAAGTCACTATTGCTGGATTATCCGTTCGCCTATTAAAACCAAAAACCTTTATGAATCGCTCTGGACAATCTATTCAGGCATTGGCAAAGTTTTATCAACTCGACTCTTCAGAAATACTCGTTGTACATGACGAGCTAGATCTTGACTCGGGCATAGCAAAACTCAAAGCTGAAGGCGGTCACGGTGGCCATAATGGTTTGCGTGATACAATTAAGGCGCTTAGCACAAAGTCCTTCTTTCGATTGCGTCTTGGCATTGGCCATCCTGGAGATAGATCTCAGGTGGCTGATTATGTCTTGCATGCACCTAATAAAAGCGAATTAACACAAATTCAAAATGCCATGGTTGATGCCTTACAGGTGATCGAAGATATCATTAAAGGTGATATTGACAAGGCTATGAAAAACTTACACACGAAAGATTAAGCATTAATACATTAGCGCTAATCAAAAGGAGAAAATATGGGATTTAAATGTGGCATAGTTGGACTACCTAACGTTGGAAAATCAACTTTATTTAATGCACTAACTCAAGCAGGCATCGAATCGGCAAACTACCCATTCTGCACCATTGAACCGAATGTTGGCATTGTGCCTATCAATGATAAGCGTCTTGAAGAGCTAGCTAAAATTGTTAGCCCTGAAAAAATCCTACCAACAACAATGGAGTTTGTTGATATTGCCGGTCTGGTTGAGGGCGCATCAAAAGGCGAGGGCTTGGGCAATCAATTCTTGACTAATATCCGTGAAACGGATGCCATTGTTCACGTAGTACGATGCTTTGAAGACGATGATATTATTCATGTTGCTGGCAAAATATCTCCTCTAGATGATATTGAAATCATCAATACAGAGCTCATATTAGCTGACCTTGACGTCGTTGAAAAACTCATGCAAAAAGCACTTAAGAATACAAAATCTGGCCAAAAAGAAGGTATTCCACTTAGGGAATTATTAGAGCGAATCTTGCCAGTTTTGGAAGAGGGTCATAGTATTAGAAGTCTAGACTTTCACGAAGACGAATTAAAATTATTGCGTGGCTTTCAACTACTCACCATTAAGCCAGTTTTGTACATGGCTAACGTCAGTGAAAGCGGATTTGAAAACAACCCACACCTGGATGTAGTAGAAAAGTTTGCCAAAGATGAGGGTTCTGAAGTGGTAGCAATTTGTGCAGATATTGAGGCAGAAATCTCTGAGCTTGATGCTGATGAAAAGCAAGATTTTTTGGATGAAATGGGCCAAACAGAATCTGGTCTTGACCGACTAATCAGTGCAGGATATACATTGCTTGGTTTGCAAACTTACTTTACTGCTGGCGTTCAAGAGGTTCGCGCATGGACCATTAATATTGGCGATAGCGCGCCACAAGCAGCGGGAAAAATCCATGGTGATTTTGAAAAAGGCTTTATTCGTGCTGAAACTATTAGTTATGACGACTTTATTGAATTTGCTGGTGAGAAAGGCGCTAAAGAGGCTGGAAAATTACGATCTGAAGGCAAGGAATACATTGTTCAAGATGGCGATGTGGTACACTTCTTATTCAATGTTTAATCCATTAATTAAAAACATTTCTTAACGTTATGATATCTAAAAAGAACACCAAATTACTACTTATTCTAGATGGCTGGGGCCACTCTGACACTGTTGAAAATAACGCCATCGCCTTGGCAAAAACGCCAGTTTGGGATCGGCTCAATAATCAGTTTGAACACTCTCTTATTCTGACCAGTGGCAAGCAGGTTGGACTCCCAGGTGAGCAAATGGGCAACTCTGAGGTTGGTCATTTAAACCTAGGTGCAGGCCGAGTTGTTAAGCAGGCATATACTCGCATTCATAATGAGATTGCTGATGGTGATTTTTATAGAAATCCGGTATTACGAAACTCACTAGAATACGCTGAAGAAAACAACAAGGCTGTACATATCATGGGGCTTTTGTCTGATGGTGGCGTACACTCACATGAAGAACAAATTCACGGCATGCTTAAAATGGTTAGCAAGTACGACTGTCAAAATGTTTACCTACATATATTTACCGATGGTCGTGATTGCGCCCAAAAGAGTGCTAAGCAGTATATACAGCGCTTAGAAGACAAAATCACTGAAATAGGCACCGGTGAAATCGCTTCAATTATTGGTCGATATTTTTCATTAGATAGAGATAATCGCTGGTCTCGAGTGCGTTGTGCGTATGAGCTAATCTCACAAGGAAAGTCTAAATTTTTGGCTAAAACAGCACTAGAAGCTATCGATCAAGCTTATGAGCGTGGTGAAACTGATGAGTTTATTCAGTCCACAACCATTAAATCGCCTACGTCAATCAATAAAGGCGATGTACTTATATTTATGAATTATCGTGCAGATCGCGCACGTCAAATTACTCAAGCCTTTACTGATGAAAATTTCCAAGGATTTTCACGAGGCACCTTTGTGCCAACTCAATTCATCTGTCTGACAGAATACAAAAAAGATTTTAACTTGCCAGTAGCCTATCCACCTTCAAAACTTAATAATGTTTTAGGAAAATATTTGGCAAATCTAGGCATGACTCAGTTAAGAATTGCCGAAACTGAAAAATATGCTCACGTTACGTTCTTCTTGAATGGTGGCGTTGAGCGTCCATTTAATGGTGAAGATCGAGTTCTTATTCCTTCACCTGATGTTGCTACTTACGACCTACAGCCTGAAATGAGTGCTTTTGAATTAACAGATAAATTAGTTGAAAACATTGAGAGTCAAAAATACGATTTAATTATTTGTAACTTTGCTAATACGGATATGGTTGGACATTCAGGCAAGCTTGATGCTGCCATTAAAGCGGTTGAAGCGGTTGACACTTGTCTTGGTATTATTCATCAAGCAGTTAAAATAACTGACGCTGAAATGCTTATTACGGCAGATCACGGTAACGTTGAGCAAATGGTTAACCCAGAGACTCATGAAGTGCATACAGCACATACCAACAACCCTGTACCATTAATTTTTGTCAGCTCAAGAGAGGCTAGCATTGCACCACCGTGTGAGGGCGCTCTGTCTGATATTGCACCAACATTACTGGCAATGATGGATGTTGAGCAGCCAACCGAAATGACTGGTAAATCATTACTGACTTTTAAGTAAAATATACATTAGAAATAAATTAAGGAGAAAAACATGAAACAAGAAAATTTTATTGCACCATCGATTTTAGCGGCAGATTTTGCCAAGCTTGGTGAAGAGGTAGACAACGTATTACGTGATGGTGCAGATATCGTACACTTTGACGTAATGGACAATCATTACGTACCAAACTTAACCATTGGTCCACTAGTATGTGAAGCGCTTAGAAACCACGGTGTAACAGCACCAATCGACGTGCATTTAATGGTCAAACCTGTTGATAGACTAATCCCTGATTTTATCTCGGCCGGCGCTTCATACATCACTTTCCACCCAGAAGCATCTGAGCATATCGACAGAACATTAGCTATGATTCAAGAAGCGGGCTGTAAAGCAGGCTTAGTATTCAACCCTGCAACACCATTGCACGTGCTTGAAAACGTAATGGACAAGCTAGACATGATTTTATTAATGTCAGTTAACCCAGGTTTTGGCGGACAATCATTCATTCCACAAACATTAGTAAAATGTCGTCAAGTGCGCGAATTAATTGATGCAAGTGGTAGAGATATTCGTCTAGAAATCGATGGTGGCGTAAAAATTGAAAATATTCGTGAAGTTGCAGAAGCTGGTGCAGATACTTTTGTTGCGGGTTCAGCAATTTTCAATACGGATAACTACAAAACTACAATTGATGCAATGCGTGCAGAATTAGCAAAGGCTAAGTAGCAAGCATTCCTACCGCCTAAGTGCTTGATAGATCAGCACTAGTTCGGTATAATTGCATCTTTTATGATTTTTACTTAGTATTAATATCTGAGAAAAAATCAAATGTTGAGTTAGGCGCTTGTATATCAAGCGCCTAACTCGTTTTAATGTATCACACAGCTCGACATAGCTATCAGGGTGCCCTTGTAAACAAGGGTTGATTGTTAGGAGTTGTGGAAGGAAGTGTCACAAGACACTTCACCAACCCCATGGAGAAATAAAAATGGCAAAAACGTCAATGAAAAAAATGCTTGAAGCAGGTGTACACTTTGGTCACCGTTCACGCTTCTGGCACCCAAAAATGGATAAATACATCTACGGTACTCGTAACGGTGTTCATATCATTAACCTAGAAAAAACATTACCAATGTTTAACGATGTTCTTAATTTTGCATCAAAAACAGCTGCTGCTGGCGGTTCAATTCTTTTTGTTGGTACTAAGCGTGCAGCGACTGATATCATGAAAGAAGAAGCAATTCGTTGTGGTATGCCTTACGTTAATCACCGTTGGTTAGGCGGCATGATGACAAACTACAAAACTATCAAAGCTTCAATCAAGCGTCTTAAAGATCTTGAGTTTTTAGCGGAAGACAATTTTGCACAGTTTGCTAAGAAAGAATCATTAATGATGACTCGTGAAATGGAAAAATTAGAGCGTAGCCTTGGTGGTATTAAAAATCTAGGTGGTATTCCTGATGTTGTATTCGTGATCGATATTGGTCATGAGAAAAATGCCATTGCAGAATCTAAAAAATTAGGCCTTCCAATTATCGGCATTGTTGATACTAATCACAATCCTGAAGGCATTGATTATGTTGTTCCAGGCAACGATGACTCTATTAGAGCGATCGGCTATTATGCAAGAGAAATTGCTAACTCAATTTTAGAAGCGAAAGCTGCTGCAGGTGCAACACAAGTTAAGGCTTCTGTTGCCAAGAAAAAGCCAGCTACCAAAAAAGTTGAGACTAAGACTGAAGCGCCAGTAGTTGCAGAAAAAGCTGCTGAAAAGCCGGCTGCTGAGAAAGTTGAAGCTGCAGAGTCTTCAGTAGATCTTAACGCAATGTTGAAAGCTGATTTAGTGTCACTTGCAAAAGAAAAAGGTGTTGAAATCAACAGTAAAGACACTAAAGCTGACATTATTGCAAAGCTTGGATAATTTATAACAAATAACCATTCACAATAGGCGAAATATTCTTGCCTATTGTGCAAATAATTCATAGGAGATAATTATGGCAATTACAGCTGCTTTAGTTAAAGAATTAAGAGAAAGAACTGGTTCAGGCATGATGGACTGCAAAAAAGCCCTAACTGAAACTAATGGCGACATGGAAGCTGCGATCGATTTAATGCGCTCTTCAGGCGCTGCCAAAGCTGCTAAAAAATCTAGCCGTGTTGCTGCTGAAGGCTTAGTTAAAGTTAACATTAGCGATGACAACAAAACAGCAACAATCTTAGAAATCAACTCTGAAACAGACTTTGTTACTAAGGGTGATGCTTTTATCAACTTTGTTGATACACTAGGTGCCCTAGCACTTAAAACAAAGCCTGCTAACATTGAAGAGTTCATGACTCAAACTCTAGAAAATGGTGATTCACTTGAAAAATCTCGTGAAGACATTGTTGCTAAAGTTGGTGAAAACGTGTCAATCAGACGTGTTCAAACTATTGCAGTTGATACTGGCGTTATTGGCGCTTATAAGCATGGTGAGCGTATCGCTGTATTAGCAGTATTAGATGGTGGCGACGAAACGCTTGCAAAAGATATTGCAATGCATGTTGCAGCTACTCGACCTGAGTGTATTACTGAAGATGAACTTGATTCTGATCTATTAGAAAGAGAAAAGGCAATCTTTGTTGAGCAAGCTCGTGAATCTGGCAAGCCTGACAACATTATTGAAAAGATGATTGGCGGACGTATGAAGAAGTTTGTTAACGAAGTGACGCTATATGGCCAGGCTTTCGTTAAAGACCCAGATACAACGGTTGGTGCGCTTGCTAAGGCTAACAATGCTACAGTAGTTTCTTTCGTTAGATATGAAGTAGGTGAAGGCATTGAAAAGAAAGAGGAAAATTTTGCAGACGAAGTAGCAGCCCAAATGAAAGGCTAATACAAAAATTTACAAAGTAACCAAAAAGAGTGCAATTGCACTCTTTTTTTTTGGACTATAAAACCACTGAAACAGTGGTTTAAATTAGTATTAGATAGATATTACATCATAAGAATTGTGATTGAATAAGCTGTTATTATTCAGGCTAGCAATAACCACTATATCGATATTCTAACCACACCCATTTAAACGAAAATCAACTATAGGTACGCGTCATATAGTTAGCGTTGAAATGAATGCTTATCTTTTGACATAAATTACCATAAAATGGTTAAATTTTTGACGAAAAAAAACCACCCCAAGGGGTGGCTTTTTAAATCAATCATCGATCAGATCGATGACCAGACTCTAGTGCTAATTACTTAGCAACTACTGCTTCACGTGAGTCAGCAGCGATCTTAGCGTTAGCGTCAGCTAAACCTTTAGCGTATGCATCAGCTTGAGCCTTAGCAAATGCGTCAGCTTGACCTTTAGCGTATGCATCAGCAGTACCTTTAGCGTTAGCGTCAGCAACACCAGCAAACTTACCGTCTGTAGTAGCGTTAGAAACGTTCTTAGTAGCGTTCTTGTTGTTGTAATGGAAACCCCAGTCTGAATCGTTGTTCATGTCGTTGCTGTTCGCAAAAGGACCCATGTTTTGAGCGCCATTGAAAGGACCCATGTTAGAACCTGAGTTAAAAGGACCCATGTTTTGTCCACCAGTAAATGGACCCATGTTAGAACCTGAGTTCATAGGACCGAAGTTTGAAACGCCGTCGAAAGGACCGAAGTTAGACATACCGTTTGTGTTACCAAAACCGTTGTCGTTACCACCAAAAAATGCTGATGCTGAAGTTGCTGCTACTAAAGTAGTAATTGCGATAATTTTTTTCATGTTAATCTCCTAGATTATTTTTTTAAATTTTTTAACAACCTCATTATTGAGGTTGTTTTAAGTTGCTGAACTTATGTTCTGCATGGGGTGTATTATACAACAACTATATTAGAAGTCAATGATATTCTAATATAAATTATGATAAATAACTTTAAATACTTTAGTATCAGTACCTACAGCCATAAAAAAAATTATAAAAAAATGAATATAAAGCCATTATTAAGCAATAACCCATCGATTTAACAGTAAAAATACGGCTTTTGAACCAATTAAAATGAAAGTTGAATAAAAAATACAACTAAATATCGATGACTTTGACTGAATTACAAAAATTTGGTAAATATTTAAAATGAGTAATTAATGTTATTTTGAATACATATATATGTATTCATTATTTAACTATTTTCGATGGACGAAAAAAAACCAGCCCGAAGGCTGGTTTTTTTTAGCTTAATAGTTAGTTAATTAACTATTATTTCGCAACTCTGCTATCGCCTGCACCTGAAGCTTTAGCATCTGCAAAACCTTTAGCGTATGCATCAGCAACACCTTTAGCAAACCCGTCAGCAACACCTTTAGCGTATGCATCAGCAACACCTTTAGCGTTAGCGTCAGCAGTACCGGCATAATTACCATCAGCAGTAGCGTTAGCAGTGTTCTTCGTAGCGTTCTTGTTATTGTAATGGAAACCCCAATCTGAATCATTGTTCATATTGTTGTTGTTCGCGAATGGACCCATGTTTTGAGCGCCATTGAAAGGACCCATGTTAGAACCACCGTTGAAAGGACCCATGTTTTGTCCACCAGTAAATGGACCCATGTTAGAACCTGAGTTCATAGGACCCATGTTTGAGCCACCGTTCATAGGACCCCAGTTAGACATGCTGTTTGAATTGCCCCAAGGGTTGTTATTGCCACTATTACCACCAAAGAACGCTGATGCTGATACTGAAGCTACTACTGCAGCGATTGCTACGATTTTTGTTGTGTTTTTCATTTTATTTCCTCTAAGATTTTATTTAATTATATAGTCAAATAAGTAAAATATTTATATCTACTTCCGAACCATAATACGCCACTCCTAGCGTCCTGCAAGACTATCAGTAGATTGTAATATTACAATATAGATGTAATGATTGAATTTAATGTCGCACTTGGGCGCATCGCCTTAGCTACAAGCTCTGAATTAGGCTGATAATAGCCACCCAATTCAACAGCTTGACCTTGAATGCTATTTAGCTCAGAAACGATGTCAGCTTCATTCGTAGACAATGCATTGGCTATCGGTGCAAACTGTGATTTCAAATCAGTATCTTCTGATTGCTCGGCTAATGCTTGCGCCCAATATAATGCCAAATAAAAATGACTACCACGAGTATCGAGTTCACTAACTTTTCGTGATGGTGATTTATCATTATCCAAAAACATGGCTGTTGCTGTATCTAGTGTAGTTGCTAGCACTTGAGCTTTAGGCACATCAAAAGTTGTCGCCAAATGCTCTAGCGACACAACTAGGGCTAAAAATTCACCTAAAGAATCCCAACGTAAGTGATTTTCAGAAATTAATTGCTGAACATGTTTAGGCGCTGAACCACCTGCACCCGTTTCAAACAAGCCACCACCATTCATCAACGGCACAATTGAAAGCATTTTTGCCGATGTTCCCAATTCTAATATTGGAAATAAATCTGTTAAATAATCTCGAAGTACATTACCAGTTACTGAAATGACATCATTACCTTGTTTTACTTGTTGCAATGTAAACCTAGTAGCCTCTTCAGGCGACATAATTTGAATATCAAGATCTGTGGTGTTGTGATTTAATAAATATTCATTAACCTTTATAATCATTTGGGCATCGTGTGAACGATTCTCATCTAGCCAAAATATAGTTGGCAAACTGGTCGCTCTAGCGCGTTTCACAGCTAGCTCCACCCAGTTTTTAATTGGGGCATCCTTAACCTGGCACATGCGGAAAACATCATCAGCCTCTACAGGCTGTTCAAGTAGTACATGGCCATTTTTAGTAATAACACGCACAGTACCTGGCGCTGATAGCTGGAATGTTTTGTCGTGAGAGCCGTACTCTTGTGCTTTTTGAGCCATCAAACCAACATTTGGAACAGAGCCCATGGTGGCAGGATCAAATGCGCCATACTCTTTACAAAAGCTGATGGTTTCTTTAAATACACCAGCATAACAACGATCAGGAATCACAGCCATGGTATCTTGCTGTTGGCCATACTTATTCCACATTTGGCCTGATGCCCTAATCATGGCCGGCATTGATGCATCAATAATCACATCACTAGGTACATTTAAATTGGTAATACCTTTATCAGAATCAACCATAGCTACATCGGGCTGTTTAATGTAAACCGCCTGAATGTCTGCTTCAATTTCAGCTTTTTTGCTGGCATCTAAGTTTTTAATTTTGTTTAGAACATCGCCTAAACCGTTATTTGCGTTAATGCCTAGCTCTTCAAAAACCACCGCATGCTTGTGAAACACATCTTCAAAGAAGACGCTAACTGCCTGGCCAAAAATAATAGGGTCAGAGACTTTCATCATGGTGGCTTTCATGTGCACAGAAAATAAAATCTCTTTTTCTTTTGCAACGATAATGGATTTTGCTAAAAAATCTCTCAATAATGAGTGACTCATTACTGCAGTGTCAATAATTTCTCCGGCTTGCAGAGAGTCTAAAGACTTCAACTCTTCAATAGAGCCGTCAATTCCTTCAAATTGAATGCTAAATTGAGTTGCATCAACAAGGGTTAATGATTTTTCCGAGCCGTAAAAATCACCTTCAGACATACTAGATACAAGCGTTTTAGATTCAGAAGACCAAGCGCCCATTGCATGCGGGTTTTTTCTAGCGTAGCTTTTAACTGACGGTGGTGCACGGCGATCAGAATTTCCTTCACGTAAAACAGGATTTACCGCACTTCCTAATACCTTAGAAAAAGTAGCTTTAATCGCTTTGTCTTCATCACTTTTAGGGTTAGAAGGGTAATTTGGAATATTATAGCCGTGCGCTTGAAGTTCAGAAATAACAGACTCTAGCTGTGGAACAGAAGCACTTACATTGGGTAGTTTGATAATGTTGGCATCTGCTGAAGTTGCAATTTCACCTAGATCAGTTAATGCATCGCCTACCACTTGCTCTGCGGTTAACCTGTCAGAAAAATTCGCAATTACGCGAGCTGCTAGGGATATATCACGCGTCTCAACGGTAATATCAGCCGCACTTGTAAATGCTTTAATAATTGGCAATAATGAATAAGTTGCCAATGCTGGTGCTTCATCGGTCAGCGTGTAAATAATCTTGGTTTTTTGTGACATAACTACATTATTTGTAAATTGAGTATTTTAGCATCCTCACCGTTTGAGTAATATTTTTTGCGCGTATCAATCAGCTTAAAGCCATAATTTAGATAAAAATTAATCGCAACAGCATTGGATTTTCTAACCTCTAAAAGAATGGCGTTAATCGCACCACCCTGCTGGCTGGATACTAAATGATTTAACAATTGCTTGGCTAAGCCTTGGCGCTGAAAATCAGGATCAATGCAAATGTTTAATATATCGATAAACTCAATGGATTGTAAGCTTAGTAAGTACCCTACAATAGTCTCATTAAGCAGTATTAGCTGAATTTTACTATTGTTATTATCAAACGAGTCGATGAACTTTTGCTCATTCCAAGGGTGCTCGTACGCACGATTTTCTATCGCTAGTATTTGCGTTAAATCTTGCTTTGACGCTTCTCTAAAGGAAGTATTGATAGGCTTTATTATCTGTTTCATTTTGATAAAAATATCCAAGCTCATCAAAATTCTTCTCAAGTTCAGCAACGCCTGATGCCTGCAAGCCAATCAATACACGACCGAAATCAGCGCCATGATTACGATAATGGAACAAAGTAATGTTCCATTTATCACCAACCTTTTTCAAAAAGTTTAACAAAGCGCCTGGGCGCTCTGGGAATTCAAATCGATACAGAACTTCGTCGTCGCAACTACTGCGCCCGCCCACCATATAGCGGATGTGCGTTTTAGCAATGGAGTTGTCAGACATGTCAAGTACATCAAATGACTCTGACAAGGTGTCGAGCAATTGCTTCTTTTCAGCTAAGCCGTTGCTTAGTGACACGCCCACAAAAATACGCGCTTGAGTATCTGAGCCATAGCGGTAATTAAATTCAGTGATAGAATGATTTTCAAGCATTTGACAAAATCTTAAAAAGCTACCTGGTCTTTCGTCAATAGTAACTGCGATGATCGCCTCAACATGTTCACCAATGTCTGCACGCTCTGCAATGTAGCGTAATCTGTCAAAATTAACATTTGCACCAGATACAACAGAGATTAAGTTTTCATTTTTAAGCGAATGTGTTTTGACGTACTTTTTGATGCCCGCTGTCGCAAGTGCACCAGCAGGTTCAGCAATTGAGCGAACATCCTCATAGATGTCTTTAATAGCTGCACAGATTTCATCATTACTCACCAGAATCACTTCGTCCACTACCTGTCTAGCAATCTCAAAAGTTTTTTCACCAATTTGCTTAACAGCTACACCATCAGCAAAGCGCCCCACTTCAGGCAAAATTACTCGCTCATTATGTTTGAGTGCTTCGTATAGGGTTGGAGAGTCTTGCGGCTCAACACCAATGACTTTAATTTCTGGTGCATAGTGTTTGATATAAGTTGCCATTCCAGCAATCAAACCACCACCGCCAACTGGGACAAAGACTTTGTCAATACCTGAAAGCTGCTCTAACAATTCTTTAGCAACCGTTGCTTGGCCGGACATGACTTCAATATCATCATAAGGATGAATAAATACCAAATCTTGATCTTGCTCTAGCTGCTTGGCATAATGGTATGCATCATCATATACATCACCATGCAGGATAACTTTTCCACCTAATTGCTCAACCGCATTAACTTTAATTTTTGGCGTTGATAATGGCATAACAATTACTGACTCAATTCCTAGTTTTTTGGCAGATAAAGCCACACCTTGGGCGTGATTTCCTGCACTTGAGGCCACAACGCCTTTAGCCGCTTGATCGGGCGTTAATGAGGATATTTTTTGATATGCACCTCTAAGCTTAAATGCATGAATCGCCAGCTCATCTTCTCGCTTTAGATAGACGTTGTTATCTAGGCGCTTAGATAATTGAAACGCTCTAGATAAAGGGGTAACGTCAACAACATCATATACACGTGTGTTGTCAGCTAGCTTAACAATGTTGTGCATGTAGCTCCTGTAAATACGCAACATCAACAAAAGTTGACTCTGTTGGATTGCCTTCAATCATCTCAAATGGTTGGTCCTGCTCACCCAGATTATTTAGAATAACAATGGCACCTGTAAAATCATGTGTGTCGGTGTATTCGTTAACCGTGATAATTGTTTTAAGATTGGCGTGTGTTGCTGAAACAATACCATTACGAGAATCTTCAAAAGCAATACACTCAGATGCATTCAAATTCATTTGATCCAACACATAGCTATAAATGTCGCCTGCAGGCTTAAGGTTAGGCACTACATCGCCTGCACCAATCACCTCAAACCAGCCAAGTGCCTCTTCACCCAATGTATTACTAATTAATGCAACTACATTAGCAGGTGTAGTTGTTGTAGCAATTGCCATACGCAACCCTGCCGCTCTTGCTTCCTGAAATAAACGCGTTACACCAGGGCGTAATGGCATAGCACCTTCATCAACGATGCGCACATAAATTTTTGTTTTAAGTTGGTGCAATGACAAGGCAAAGGCATCTAGGTCATCAGTTTTAAATTCTGGTAAATAATTATTGACATAATGTTTAATGCGAAGTTGGCCACCGGTTACATCCAATAATTTATGATACAACTCATTCGACCACACCCAATCTAAGCCCAATTCTTTAAAGGCTAAATTAAAGGCAACCAAATGCCCATCCCTTTCAGTGTTTGCGAGGGTTCCATCAACGTCAAAAATTAATGCTTGTAATGCCATAACTACCTTTATAATTAAATAAGTGAAAAATAAATTGCTATTTTAAGTCACTTTAGGTATAAACATATTTTTTTTAACTTATTCTCAACATCATGTCACAGACAGACTATCAAAATCTTCCAGATTACTCTCCAAAAGCGAATGAAGAATTCATGAGTGCCGAGCAACTCAATCATTTTAAAGCTAAGCTAGGCGTTTGGCGTGATCAACTAGTTGATGATGCTGAATCAACTATCAATCACATTCAAGAAGACTCTACGCAAGTGGCTGATATTAATGATCGTGCAACTTTAGAAGAAGAGTTTGCATTAGAACTTAGAACACGTGATCGTGAGCGTAAATTAATTGCCAAAATTGACAAAACACTACATACGATTGAAATGGGTGATTACGGCTATTGTAAAACTTGTGGTGCTGAAATTGCGTTAGTTCGTCTTGAGGCTCGCCCTACTGCAGATGAATGTATCGATTGTAAAACCATTGCTGAGAAAAGAGAAGTTTAATTTCTCTTATTTTTAGAGACTCTCTAAAAATGCTGATAAGACTGACAAGTCTTATCAAATCCCACAATCTTTAAATTTTGATTTTTGGTAATCACACCAATCTTGGTCAGTGTAATTCCTAGATCGATCTCAATTTTTTTCAAATCATCAATGCGTGCTTCTGGCACACTAAAGCACAATTGATAGTCATCACCACCAGCCAGTGGCAAACACCAGTCGCTGGTTTTTTCTAGATGATTACTCAATTCTTGACTAAGTGGAATGTCTGCTAAATTAATATTAGCACCTACGTCAGAGCCATCAAGGATATGACCAAGATCTTGCTCTAAGCCATCTGATATATCAATACACGCATTAGCAACCCCAAGTAAAGCCTGACCCAAGCTCACTTGTGGATTTGGCATATTAAACTGCTTTAATAACTTCATACTCGGGTTAATCCCTTGTTGAATCTGTTGCCAGGCAAGTGCTGCATCTCCAATAGTGTTAGAGACAAAGATAGCATCTCCAACTTTGGCTGAAGATCTTAACAATGCCTGTCCACTTGGTATAGTGCCAGTCACATTAATGGTAATACTAAGCTTACCCTTGGTAGTATCACCGCCCACCAGATTAATTTGATATTCATCGGATAATGATCTAAGTGAGCTGGAAAACTGCTCAAGCCAGTGTTGATCAAACTCAGGTAGTGTTAATGCTAGAGTGAAGTATTTAGGCGTGGCACCCATTGCTGCCAAATCACTTAAATTTACCGCTAGGGCTTTATGGGCAATATCTGCTGGAGAAGTTTTTTGTGGAAAATGAACACCTTCAATAAGGGTATCAACACTGGTAGCCAATTGATAATTAGCATCAATAGAGATTAATGCGCAATCATCGCCAACAGATAATTCAATTTTGTTTGCTTGCTTCCAATTGAAATATTTTTCAATTAGATCAAATTCATTCATTGAGGATATTTTTGTGCGATTTTTTGATCAACTTCGCCGCGACCCGCATTGAACATCGAACCAGACCCTAGTACTGCAGAAATCAACACTGCAAAAAACAAAGGGACAATGCCAAGTAACGTGAGAATTGATTCAATAATACTAGTACCGTCCATGCTACTGACATTATTGTCGCCAATCACCATACCTAGTGAAGTGATTAAAAAATAAAATACATAAGCCGAGATAAGTATTTTGTAGCGATTAAGCGACATTTGCCAATGAATATAGACCAAATATACGTCATCAACCTTGGCTTTTTTAGTTCGAAAATACGTGTATAAAATAATAGCCATAGAAACCACTATAGTCAACCCTATGGCAATATTAAGACTTGTATTTAATAACTTGATTAATCCCAATGATCCAATAACATGTACAAGAATAGCATTAATCGTAAATAATTCGTGTGCAGCTTTAGCTGCTCTTCGCTCTTGGCTGCTTGCGTCTATTTTAATAATCATACTATTAGTTTACTCTGTCTGGACAACTAAGGCTATCAGCAGTTTTACATGTATGCGTTATCAGTATTGGTATGGTCAGTAACATCTCGCACTGATTTAATTTCTGGAAAGCGAGTTCTCAATTGTGTCTCAACACCTTGCTCTAGCGTAGCTTTAACAGAAGAACAACCTTGACAACCGCCACCAAAATTAAGAATTACATCCATATCTTTGGTGATTTCAACTAAATCAACAAAGCCACCGTGCGATGCTAGACCTGGGCTGATATCAGAGGCAAGCACATAACGAATTTTCTCTTCTAGTGAAGCATCTTCTTTCGGCTCTTCGCCTTTAGCATTTGGCGCTGTAATGGTTAGTTTTTTTCCAGTTCCCTCATCTTTCAGGGCAACTTCAGATTCTTTTAAATATGGAAAGTTAACCTTATCAACATACGCTAGAAAGCCTTTGTATTCAAACTTTTCATAACCTGGTGTTAGATCCTTAGGGTGGCAAAAATTAAACGACACAGTTGCTGCAGGCGTTCCCGCTCTTTCTACATCAACTTTAAGGCCTAATTCAGCATCATCTTGCTGGGAAAATAAATCTGCAACGTAAACTTGTGCTTCATCTGTAATATCAAACATGGCTATCCTTGGTTAAAAATTATATTATCGATCAATCGAGTTGACCCTAAAAATACCGCACATAATATCGTAATTTTAGCTGTATTATCGGTGATAGATTTAAGGGTATTGGCATCTAGCACTGACAAATACTCAACTTTAAAGTATTTTTCTAGCGCCTCTTGAGTGTGTTTAGTTGAACTAATAACATCATCACCAGATAAAATTTGCTGTTTTAAAATACTTAGTTGCTTGTATAGCTCTGGGGCTAACTGTCTTTGCGCTTTGGCTAGGTATTGGTTTCTAGTACTCATTGCCAGCCCATCATTTTCTCGAATGATGGCACCTGATAGTATTTCGACTGCCAATGCTTGTGCTTCAACCATTTGCTTAATCACCAGTAATTGCTGATAATCCTTTTGACCAAAAATAGCCACAGTAGGTGTCACAATTTCAAACAATCGATGCACGACCTGCACTACACCATCAAAGTGCCCAGGACGGGTACCACCGCACAAGCCTTGGGCCAGACTACCGGCCTTAACATCACTGGACAAACCTTTTGGGTATATCTGTTCTGCTGTCGGTGTAAAAACCACATCTACTGGATAATTTTCAAGCAAGGTTAAATCAACTGATAATGTTTCAGGGTAGTTATCGAAATCTTCATTTTGAGAAAATTGCGTAGGGTTAATAAAAATACTCACCACCACTCTATCTGCTACTTGTACTGCCTTAGATACTAATGATAAGTGCCCATCGTGCAGGCCACCCATGGTTGGCACAAAAGCAACCGTTTCGCCTTTGTCCTTCCATTGAGATATTAAATCAATAATTTGTTGATTGTTTGAACAAACTTGCATTAGAGTCGCCTTTTAATAACTATGCTGATCGCTCGGGAACTCTTGTTGCTTAACTGCACTGATAAAATTATTAACGGCTGTTTTAATATCTCCAGATTCAGTTAAAAAGTTTTTAACAAACTTAAGCGTTCCACCTTGAGTAATACCAAGCATGTCATAGCTTACCAATACCTGGCCATCACAATCTACACCAGCACCAATACCAATGGTAGGGATGCTCAGCGCTTGTGAAATTTTCTTGGCTAGCTCAGCAGGAACACACTCAAGTACAAGCACCTCCACACCCCAAGATTCCAATGCCAATGCATCGTCAATAATTTTCTGGGCACCTTTCTCATCTTTACCTTGAACCTTATAACCACCCATCTCAATCACTGATTGGGGCTGTAAGCCTAAATGCCCACAAACTGGAATATTATTGGCTTGTAAAATTTGGAAGATGTCTTTATGTTCAGAGCCACCTTCAAATTTCACCATCTCACCGCCTGCTGCAATTAATAATTTTGCATTGTCTAACGCTTGTTGAGAATTGGTATAACTTTGATATGGCATGTCGGCAATTAATAATGCAGTCTTAACACCCTGTGCAGCTGCCTTAGTATGATAAATCATGTCATCCATCGACACGGCTAACGTATTCTCACCGCCTTGTATGACGTTACCAAGCGAATCGCCCACTAAGATTGTATCAATTCCGCATTCATCAAATAATTTTGAAAATGAGGCGTCATAAGCCGTCAAGCAAGTGATTTTTTTGCCTTGAGATTTATAAATTTTTAACTCTGATAAGGTCATAGCTTAGTTAGCTCAAACTCTCCCAATTCTGAAATTAAATCTTGTATAGGGCCCAATACAGGTACTTTCAAATCATCTTCAAGCTCTGCCAAAGGAACTAGCACAAACGCCCTATTCATCATCTCCGGATGAGGAATGATTAATTGCTTTGAGACTACCACCTGTACGCCGTATAAAATAATATCTAAATCAATGGTTCTAGCGCCCCATTTTTTTTCACGCACCCGATGCTGCTTAGTTTCAATATCTTGACAAACATATAACAATTCTAAAGCGGTTAAGTGTGTTTTTACCTCACACACAGCGTTAATATAGTCAGGTTGTTTTGAGTCATCTACTGGTGGAGACTGATACAAACTAGAGAGATTAACCACTTCCACGTCTTTGGTATTATGCAGGGCCATCACTGCTGTTTTAATTTGTTGTTTTGGGTTGTTAAGATTTGACCCTAATCCGATATATGCTAACAATGTATTAAAGTCCCTACGTGCTCACCAGCGCCAAGCCTGGTCAAAATATTATTTTCTTTACCTGAGGCGATTACAGTATTGGTATTTGA
>FPHR01000031.1_pt1 | contig 71252 bp, 86 predicted proteins | sample 1057281 | NCBI WGS metagenome assembly FPHR01 (sample SAMEA4473329, study PRJEB15554) | hydrothermal vent metagenome | biome: marine basaltic hydrothermal vent biome; feature: marine hydrothermal vent; material: water | place: Pacific Ocean | collected 2011-06-14/2011-07-23 | depth 1685 m | reverse complement strand
TATACGGATTGATGTACAGATGTCAACACTTATTTGCAAAATAAATACAATTAATTGTAAATATACAACACATACTAGTGTTTTAAACCTTAAAAATAGCCTTAAAAGCCTTATGTAGCAATGTTTTTGTTATATTTAAGCAAAAATACCACTTTTTTGCAAAAAAATAACAAATAACACCCTAGGGTGGCCTCTCTTGCCCTTTTCGGGCAATTCACCTTCTGTAAAATGGCTTTAAATCAGCGCTATCAATGGTTTTTAATAAGGATCTAATAAGGTTTTAATGTAATTAGCACCTTACTTATACAAGTCGTTAAATTTCAGACAATAAAAAACCGAGAACAAAGTCTCGGTTTTTTGTATACATATAGTATGTATACATTTTTAAATAGTTTTAATTATTAGATGAATACAAGGCAAATCTTATTCTCAACGTCGGAGTGTAGTTAATCTACACGACAAGCTGAGAATATTATTTAACGCTGTAGTTGCTAATAATTAGAATCTATTAGTGCCATGCAAGCATAGTTAGCAACATTGGGATAGATAGTATCACATTGATGCTTGATGCTAGTGCAGCGTTTTTCTTAGCCGTTGCAATTTCTTCAGCAGAAGCTTCTTTCATACCAAGAATCTTTTGCTGATTTGGCCAGATGATAAACCAAACGTTAAACGCCATAATAGTACCCATCCATGTACCTAAACCGATAACTTGATAACCTGGTGCCAACATATAAGCACTAGCAATAGAACCTGTTGTACCAAGTAACACTAAACCTAGAAGCAAAGTTGTTGCTGCAGCCATGCGGAACCATAGTAGTGCGCGCGGTGCAATGTACTTGCCAATTGCTGCAGGACCTGGGCCATCAGTATCAGCTAATGCTTGGCCCATACCTGGAACCTGTACAAAGTTAAAGTAGTATAAAAGACCAATCCAAACGATACCAGCTAATACGTGTAACCATACTGTCGCACCATAATGCGATAAGCCCACAGCTTCTGCTGTACCTTTAAAGCTCACATAGACAATAATTGCTAAAACAAAGCCAATTAAAATCTTACCTTTTACTGAATTAATGAAACCCATGCTTCTCTCTCCGTTGTTATATTAATTGACGATTATAATAAGGTATTGTTTTATGTGTGTCATTTTTTTAAAAAATAACTAACTATATGTATGCCTGAACTTCCTGAAGTTGAAACCACCAAAAATGGATTATTGCCACTAATTAAACATCAAGTGGTTTTAAAGTCTATTCGCCATCGTGATAATTTGCGTTGGGAGATACCTGCCCACCTAGCCACTACTCTAGCTAATCAAGTCATACTAGATATTCACAGGCGTGGTAAATACCTGTTGATTCGTTTTGAAGTGGGTACGCTGATTATTCATTTGGGCATGAGTGGCTCTATTAAAGTTATTAATAGCAATGAACCGCTACTTAAGCATGATCACTTTGAGTTGATATTAAAAAATGGACAATCCATGCGTTTGAACGACCCACGACGTTTTGGCGCTGTGTTATTTTCTAAAGATAATTCACACCCTTTACTAGACTCACTCGGAGTAGAACCGTTAGAAGCTGACTTTGATGATCAATTTTTGTATGCTAGATCTCGTCACAAACAACAAAACATTAAAGCGTTTATTATGGATAGCAAGGTCGTGGTTGGTGTGGGCAATATTTATGCCTGTGAAAGCTTGTTTGCTTGTGGTATTGATCCACAGCGCAAAGCCGGCAGTATTTCAAAAAAACGCTATCAGGCGCTTACTCAACATATTAAAAACATTTTAACTATGGCTATTAAAGCTGGCGGTACAACCTTGCAAGACTTCTCTCAAGTGGATGGCTCGCCAGGATATTTCACTCAGACTTTAAGCGTGTATGGGCGTGAAGGCAAACCCTGCAACACATGTAATGGTAAAATAAGCCGAACTATCCAAAATCAACGTTCAACCTTTTATTGTAAATTTTGCCAATCATGAGTGACTTCGACACCCCACAAGAACTATTTGAAACCAACTGCTCGATCAATTCAGAGCCCTTTGCCTTGCAAAATCTTGGTAGCTTTATGGAGCCTGAGTTTAGTGAAAACTGTATCGTGATTATTGACCCAGGTATGACGATTCATCATCGTGCATATGCAGTTGTGCGCTATGGTGATGATATGTATTTTCGTCAATACATTGAGCGCGGTAATGATAAGTTCTTGATTCCGCTTAATTCGCAACATGATGAAATTGAGCTTAAAGGTCAATTTGAGGTGGTGGGTTGTGTGGTACAGCAAAAGCAACGCAAACAAACGCCGTTACATTATTATCATTTAAATAAAAACACCAAGCAAATGGATTTTTCCATTTCCGGCAAACCAAAATCTAAAGAGGAATAACCATGGAAAAGAAAGTACACTTACGTTTTAGCTTTATTATGTCGCTATTCATGATCAGTATCATGTCTTTTGTTGTTACCTTTATGAACATTGGCTGGACTGATCAAACAATTGATAAGTGGCTATCTAGTTTTAGTGTTGCTTGGATGGTTGGATTTCCACTACTATATGTATTTGGACCAATCTTCAAAAAAGCCATTGTTAAATCACTCAGTAAATAATTAACTAAATTCTATTTGTCGCAGGCATCGTTTGCGACAAATCACTCCATCCAAATTAAATGTGCCATTCGCCCTGATTGTGCACCATCTCGTCGATACGAAAAATACTCATCGCTTTGTACGTAGGTGCACTGATCGCCACCACTGATATTTTCTACACCTAGTTCGGTTAAAATAATTCTAGCAGCCTGATAAATATCCAGTAAATACTTATCATTACTTTCTATGAAAGCACCTGCAAGCGCCTTATCTTTATCAATAAACTGCTGATACACTTCAACGCCTACTTCAAAGTTTGCCTGTGAGATTGCAGGGCCAAAATGCACAGCTAAGGATTGCCCCTTAAACTGACTAATGAAAGATTCGATAATGCCACCAACAACCCCTTTCCAGCCAGCATGTGCCACACCTACCTGAGTACCAGATTCATTACTGGCAAAAATTGGCAAGCAATCAGCTGTCATCACTGCACAAACCATACCCTTACTTTGAGTGACAACAGCGTCACCCACACATTCATTACTTGAAACATCTAGGCAAATATTCGAATGAGTTTGCTCTAAGTATTTAGGCGCACTGGGTAAGTTGAGTTGTTTAACTAATAGCGCCCGATTACACATGACATGCGCATTATCATCACCGACATGAATGGCTAGATTAAAATCGGCATAGCCATTAGTGGTAAGGTGAGGTTCGCTTGCTTCAAGATTAGAAAATCGTGTAGTGGATATTAAACGGACGTTTTTTGGGAAAATAGCCATCCTTGGGAGCTACTATTTAACGCTAAACCGGATCAAATTTATTCAAAACAGCTAATAGATCTTGAAGATCCTGAGGTAATGGTGCTTTCCATGACATCTCTTCACCCGTAATTGGATGAGAAATGGTCAGCTTTTTGGCGTGTAAGGCTTGTCGCTTAAAGGATTTCAACGCATCTTTTAAGCCTTCATCAGCCTTTTTAGGGAAACGAATCTTTCCACCATACATAGGATCAGCGATAAGTGGATGTTCAGCATGTGACATGTGCACTCGGATTTGGTGAGTACGCCCTGTTTCTAAAATACACTTAACGTGTGTGTGGTGTGCAAAGCGATCAATCACACGATAGTGGGTTACCGCATCTTTACCTGTACCCTCTTCAACAACAGCTTGTCTAATTCTATCTTTAGGATCACGACCAATCGGTGCATCTATGGTGCCACCAGAAATCATATGACCATAGACAATGGCCGAATATTCACGCGAGACAGTATGTGTTTGCAGCTGCTCCACCAAATTCTTTTGAGCCAATTCACTACGAGCAACCACCATTAGGCCTGATGTATTTTTATCTAAGCGATGCACAATGCCAGCACGATCAAGATTGGCTAATGACGGATCATAATGCAATAATGCATTAGCCAAAGTACCGGTCCAATTACCCGCACCTGGATGAGTAACCAAGCCTACCGGCTTATTAACCACAATAATATCATCATCCTCATAAACAACATTAATAGCAATATCTTCACCCAGCCAAGCGTTAGTCTTTTCTTTTACAAGCGTTAGAGCGATGATTTCACCACCCATGATCTTTTCTTTAGGCTTAAAAGTCTTACTATTTAGTAGTGCCTTACCTGAGCGTACCCAGCTGGTTATTTTTGAGCGTGAAAAATCTGGCAACATAACCGCCAAAGCGCTATCAATACGCTGGCCAATTAAACGATCTGGAATAACAATTTTTAATAAATTCATGCTGGGTATTTTACTGACTATTGTTTTGTTGTTTTATAAAGTATTTTTTTTTAAAATCTAACACAGTAGAAAGTAAAAAACAAAAATGGAATTTGGCGTCGCGTAAGAGATTTGAACTCCTGTTACCAGGATGAAATCCTGGGGTCCTGGGCCGGACTAGACGAACGCGACGAAACTATTTTAATTGAGATTGCCAAGGATAATATAAAATTTTTTCAATAGACGGTAAAAACTAATCACATTTCATTATTTAATTTTAACAGTTAGAGGTGAAGTTAGATTTAAACCATATATATATATGGTTTATAATGAAATTTTTAACTAATAGAAGAAAGCCATGAAACTACAAATTACAATCGCTCTTGCCAGCACTCTTTTAATGACTAACGTTTCTGCAAGTGATGGAAAAGAACTATATGGGCAATTATGTGCTAGCTGTCACACACCAAGCTCTAGCGCTAAAATTGCACCACCAATCTTTGCTGTTATTGATCATGTTCGACAAGCTTATCCACAAAGAGAGGATTTTATTTCTCAAGTTATTGAGTGGGTTGACGAGCCAAAAGAGGAAGTTGCATTAATGCCTGGAGCTATTCGAAAGTTCAACCTTATGCCGAAATTAGGCTACAGCCAGCATGATGTAGAAAAAATTGCAGCATATTTATTTGACAAAGATACCATTTTATCAAAAGAATATAAGGAACATAAAAAGAAAGGTCACGGAAGCAACTAGAGTCAGATTAGCGCTACAACCTCTTAGAAAAATAAGACAATTTAGCGCTATAAGATGGCAATTTTAAATACTATTCATCTGGAAGTGCAAGTTAGCTACTAACAAGCTTGTAGATGACAACAATAGTTCAGACGAAAAAAAACCTGATTTAACAAAATCAGGTTTTTTAGTGTATGGCATCGCCTAGGAGAATCGAACTCCTCTTACTAGGATGAAAACCTAGGGTCCTAACCGATAGACGAAGGCGACATAACATTTTCTTGCTTAAGCTGGTGGAGCTAAGCGGGATCGAACCGCTGACCCCGACACTGCCAGTGTCGTGCTCTCCCAGCTGAGCTATAGCCCCAAAACATTGGTGCAAAGCAAAAAAGTAAATTATAGTCGCTATGTTGAATTAGTCAAGAGTTAATTGGTAAAATAAATACATGAAACTACAAACATTTGACGAAAAAACCTACTCACTTGATATTATGTATCACATGGGTACCTACGAAAATTCCATTCATTTTATTTTTGATCATCAGAGTAAAAGCTGTGCGATTATTGATCCAGCCTGGCATGCAGACTTCTATATAGAGTACGCTGGCAACAAGGGTTATAAAATTACAGACATCTGGCTAACACACTGGCATGGCGATCATACCAATGCAGCAGATGAAATCGCTGAAAAAACTGGTGCAAAAATTACCGTTGGTATTAATGAATTACCTTATTTGGATATTGAGCATGATTTGATAACAGTTAACGATGGTGATAGCGTTACACTGGGCAATACCACTGCCAGTATTATTAACACTCCTGGGCATACTGCCGGAGGTATATGTTATTTACTCGATGGTCATATCATTGCTGGTGATACATTGTTTGTATATGGCGCTGGTCACTGCACAATGCCAGGTGGCAATGTTCGTGAATTTTACCACTCTATGCAAAAATTAAAAAAGGTTGATGATGACACAATGCTGCATTGTGGCCATGATTATGGCTGCAAAATTAACACCACCATGGGTGAGCAAAAAGCAGGTAACGCTTATTTACTGTTAGACAATGAAGAGGATTTTGTCCGCTTTGTTAATGGCATGTCTCAAGGCTTGGTTGCCTACCCTACTGAAGCGCTAAGCTTAAAAGAAGTGCAAGCAATGCTATGATTGGGTTTTTTGGTGGCTCATTCGATCCGATACATCTTGGGCATTTAAATAATGCACAACAACTGACTCATCAGCTTGATCTATCCACATTGTTTTTAATGCCTTGTCGTGAACCTGTACATAAAAATTCACTTACATTTTCCACCGAGCAACGTCTTAAAATGCTCAAAATTGCCACTCAAAATATTTCTAATATAGAAATTGACACTCGAGAAATCAAGCGTACAAGTGACTCATATACCATTGATTCACTCAAGGAAATCAAAAGACAATATCCTGCTCAAGCTATTGGTCTAATCGTTGGCATGGATAGTTTTAATAATTTATCCACTTGGAAGCAATTTGAGCAATTTAATCAGTATTGCCATTTAATCGTATTGTCAAGACCTGGCGAGCAACAACAACATACGATTCAAAATTTTACTTCAGTAGAAAACAAGACTGAATTAAACACCAAAATCTCAGGACTGCTTTATTTTGCCGATACAGACCAGCACAATATCTCTTCTAGCAATATTAGAGGTATTCTATTTAATAATGCTACGGATGGTAAAATACGCGCTAAACAAAACTTAGTCGGCCTTTTGCCAGACAGTGTTATTAATTATTTAGAAAAATTATGAGCTTAAATTTAGAAGAGCAGTTAAAGGTTGTCACAGACACCATTGATGAATTAAAAGGCGAAGATATCGTCACTTTAAAAGTATTAGAGCAAACTGCAGATATTGAAGCGATCGTGATTGCTACTGGCCGTTCAGTTCAACATGTTCGTGGTATTGCCAACAACATCAAAATTGAAGCAAAGCGCCTAGGCATGAAGGTTTCTGGCATTGAAGGCACTGAAACTGGTCACTGGGTTTTGGTTGATTTGGCTGAAGTTGTTGTTCATATCATGACTGAAAAAACCAGAGAATTCTATAAATTAGAAAGACTTTGGACTGGTGCTGATAACGACGAATAGTCAATGAAAATCAACCTGATTGTCATTGGAAAAAAAATGCCTGACTGGATACAAACAGGCATTCATCATTATCAGAAGCAACTCCCTTCCCAATTAAACTTTAACTTGATTGCACTTGAAGCGCAAAAACGCAAAGGTAAAAATATCGAGCAAATCAAAGAACTAGAGGGTGATCTCATTATTAAGGCCAGCAAAGGTTCAAGCTTAATTATTGCCTTTGACGAGCATGGAAAACAACACACCACCAAGGCTATCGCTCAACAACTAGGCAATTGGCAACAAAGTGGTGAAAGCGTTTCCCTTATTATTGGCGGTGCTGACGGCCTAAGTGACGCAGTTAAAACTCATGCTAATCAGCTTTGGGGCTTGTCTAACCTAACCCTACCGCATTCGATGGCAAGATTATTAGCTGTCGAGCAAATATACCGAGCCCACTCATTATTAACCAATCACCCATACCATAGGGAATAAAATAACCTTACAAACATTCATTTGGAGAATTAAGATGAAATTAGAATTAATCAGTTTTAAATTATGCCCGTTTGCACAGCGCGCTATTATTTTACTAAACACTCAAAAAATTGACTTTGAAATAACTTACATTAATCCAATGGATCCGCCTGATTGGTTTAAAGCGATTTCGCCTACTGGACAGGTACCTTTATTAAAAGTGGATGATCAAATTGTATTTGAATCATCAGTGATTACAGAATTTATTAATGACATCAGTAGCACTTCTATCCATCCAGAAGATGTTATCACAAAAGCCAATAATCGCTCTTGGATTGCCTTTTCATCATCTATCTTTGATGATTTATTTGGCATGGTTACCGGTGATGAAGATAAATTTAATGCTTCAAAAAAATCTTTATTTGCTAAGTTAAAAAAACTAGAAAATGCTAAAGGTGACGGCACTTTCTTTAATGGTGAAAGTTTCAACATGATTGATGCAGCCCTAGCACCGATCTTTATGCGCCTTGCGTGGATGAATGAATTTACCGACAACGCATTATCAATTTCAGAATTTAAAATATTAAGCGCTTGGAGTGATGCAATTCTAGCTGTTAAAGAAGTTCAAACTTCAGTGATTGATGGCATTGACGATGTTTATTATTCAAACATCGAAGGTCGTGAAGGACATCTTTCTACGCTACTAGTAGACGAAGAATACTGAGAGAGTCTAGAGGATTGCTAGAATGTTTTCTGGTGGTCTTCCGATAGCAACGCCCTTATCAGTTTTAACAATTGGTCGTTCGATTAAAATTGGATGATCAATCATTGCCTGAATTAAGTCATCTTCACTGAGCGACTCATCATCTAGATTGTTATCTTTATAAGGCGCCTCAAAAGTACGCATTAAAGCACGTGCGTCAAGTTTTAAATCCACTAGCAATGCTTTTAACTCTTCTGCAGATGGCGGTGTATCTAGATATTTAATTACTTCAAAATCAACATCTTTTTCCTCTAAAATTCCTAGTGTTAATCTAGATTTTGTACATCTCGGATTATGATAAATTATTGTATTCATTGGCTTAAAAATATGTTTAAAAAAATCACCATTATACTGTCACTATTTTTATCTATGACGATTGCTCAAGCAATTACCATTGATGAAATCATTGCATCTGCCAAGGCAGCCACCTCTAAAGAAGTTAGGGTGCCTGATTTTTCATTAACTGATCTCAATGGTAATGTCCATACAGATGAATCTACCCAGGGTAAATTCTTGGTGGTTAATTTTTGGGCTACTTGGTGTCCACCTTGTTTAAAAGAGATCCCTGCTTTTGTTGACTTTTATGAAAACAATAAAGACAAGGTGCTAATCTTAGGGCTTGATTATGAACAAAGCAATACTAAAGCCGTGATTGAATTTACTGACACCTTTATGGTTAATTACCCAATCATTATGTTTGATGATAAAAATGGCCCACAATTTGAAAAATTTGGCGAGGTGCTTGGCATGCCAACCACTTATATCTACGACAGAAATGGCCGATTAATCGATTTTCATATGGGTGAAATGAACATTGACGACTTGCAAAAGGCTATTTCAAAGTAGCCAGGTTTTAGATTTAAGTCCTGAATCCCTAACCAGTTTAGGCACCAAGTAGCCGCTTAATTGGGTTTGTAATTGTTGGTGTAATTTCAACGCTTTTTCATCACTAACTTCGTAATTTTCAGCGCCTGACACTTTATCTAGCATATGTAGATAATACGGCAAAATCCCTGCATCGAATAACGCCAAACTCAATGACTTTAGACTGTCTAAATCGTCATTAACACCATTTAATAATACCGATTGATTAAGTAATGTTGCATTTTCAATTTTTGCGATATTTTCACAAAACTCTGTTGAGAGCTCATTTGCATGGTTAATATGAGTCACTAAAACTACGTTTAACCTAGTTTTAGCTATTATTTTGATCAAATACTCAGTTATTCGACTAGGTATCACCACCATAGAGCGTGAATGAATACGTAATGTAGTTATATGATTAAAATTTTCAATATTTTTAATTAACTTTTCTAGTTTTTGGTCACTCAAGCTGAGCGGATCACCGCCACTTAAAATAACTTCGTTAATTTCTGCATGATTACGGATATATTGTTCGATTGCAGGCCAATTGCTAATCGCATCATGCTGACTATAATCGAAATTTTGCCTAAAACAATATTGACAATGTATCGCACACACTTGAGAGGCGATCAGTAATACTCGATTAGGGTATTTGTGAATCAGTCCATCTACAGGAGAATTGCTTTCATCGTTTAAAGGGGATAAAGAATATTTACTATCACTGACTGATACTTGAGGAATGACTTGCCTAAGCAAAGGATCGTTAGGATTGTTAATATCTATTAAGCCAGCGTACTGAAGCGGGATTTTAATTGGAAATTTGGCCTGTGTAAAAGCCTGAGTATTGAAAAAATCATTACTCTGTTGCACGCCTTTTAATGCGCTTTTTGCATGCTGTTGCCACTGTTTCATAGACATAAAAAAAGCCCCGTAAGGGGCTCTTTGATTCGATTTACTTAAGTCTTAACAAAAGTTAGCGAAGTTTGCATCTGAATGCTCAGCACCATCTTCATAGCCAGATTCATACTCATCAGTTTTTCTTTGCTCTTCGATTTCAGGGTTGTTTAAGAAACCTGCGACCCAACCTTGAATATAGTTGTCATTTACGCCCATTTCTTCCATTTTTTTAACGCCTTCGTAGTAAGTCATTGCTGATACTCCTTAATTAATGTTTATAATTTTGTTGCTTACATCAGAACATTGTTCAACTGACATAAGAGAAAGATAATATTATAACCATAAAATTTCATAAGGCAAGAAAAATCAATGAATTTATCAGAAATAACCAACGGATTAAACGATAAACAACATCAGTCAGTTGCATTGAGTGATGCTCAAAATGCGCTAATACTAGCGGGTGCAGGTAGTGGTAAGACACGTGTACTGACTCATAGAATAGCCTATTTGGTTACTCAGAAAAATATTCATACTGACTCAATACTGGCTGTTACCTTTACTAACAAGGCAGCTGCAGAAATGCGTGATCGTCTTGGGTCATTATTAAGAAGACCAATACAAAGTATGTGGGTTGGTACCTTTCACGGCCTTGCACATCGTCTATTACGTACGCATTATGAAAAAGCCGGCCTAACTTCAGGTTTTCAAATACTCGATGCACAAGATCAATTTCGAATTGTTAAACGCCTAATGAAAGAAAACAATATTGATGAATCTAAATTTCCAGTAAGAAAAGTTCAATGGTTCATTAATCAACAAAAAGATGAAGGAGTTCGCGCTCAAGATGTAGATGCTGGCTATAACTTTTTTATTAAAAAAAGTCTCGAGGTTTTTGTACTATATGAGTCACATTGTCGCGCTAACGATCTAATTGATTTTGCTGAATTATTAGTGCGTAGCTATGAACTACTCAAAAACAACGCAGAACTGCTTGAGCATTATCAAACACGCTTTTCGAATATTTTAGTTGATGAGTTTCAAGATACTAATACCGTGCAATACAAATGGATTAAACAGCTATTCACTGGCCGTAATAATGTTTTCTGTGTGGGTGATGATGATCAATCAATTTATGGCTGGCGAGGTGCAAAAATTGAAAATATTACCAAACTGGAAACAGACTTTGCACCAATTCAAACCATTCGTCTTGAGCAAAATTATCGCTCAACAGGAAATATTCTTGCAGCGTCAAATGCACTAATTGCTAACAACTCCAATAGAATGGGAAAATCATTATGGACTGATTCTGGTAATGGCGAATTGATTGATATATATGAGGCTCGTACAGAAACTGATGAAGCTGATTATGTCATTCGACGTATTAAAAAGTTTATTAAAGATGGCTCAAGTGCCAGTGATTGCGCTATTTTGTATCGGTCAAACGCTCAGTCACGTGTATTTGAAGATGCGCTTATTAAATACAATATTCCTTATATTATCTACGGCGGATTGCGATTTTTTGAACGCGCTGAAATTAAAGATGCGCTTGGTTATGTACGACTTTGTGAAAGCACAACAGACAATGTTGCCTTTGAGAGAATCGTTAATTTCCCAACGCGCGGCATTGGTAACGCCACTTTGGAGAAAGTTAGAGAGTTTGCAAAAGACCAGCATACTAACTTGTTTCAAGCTGCAATCCAAGTGGCGCCAATGCTACCAACTCGCGCTTCCAATGCATTAAATGGCTTTATACAATTAATAGAGCAAATGACTGACGACTCTAAAAATTTAATATTAAGTGAAAAAGTAGCTTATTTGTTAAATAATTCCGGTTTAATGACTCATTACGCCAATGATAAAACAGATAAAGCTGGTAGTAAAAAAGAAAACTTAGAAGAGCTTATATCAGCTGCCAAGCAATATAGTCATGATGAAGATAGCGAAATGAATGAGGTGGTTGGTTTTATCTCTTTAGCATCTCTTGATTCTAGTGGTGATGCCAATGCACCAATCGTTGATAATGTTCAGCTAATGACTATTCACTCAGCCAAAGGTCTTGAGTTTCCAAATGTATTTTTAGGCGGCCTAGAGGAAGATCTATTCCCCTCAAGGCAATCTAAAGACGAGCCGCACTTGTTGGATGAGGAAAGACGACTATGCTATGTCGGCATGACCCGGGCTATGAAAAGACTGACGCTAACATTTGCCATTAAACGCTTTCTACATGGGCAATCTTTATACGCTTACCCATCTCGATTTTTAGATGAAATTCCAAGCGAATTTGTCAACAAGGTTAAGGCAAAATTTGGCGCAACTCAGGCTAATTATAATGATGATGATATTTACAACCAAGACATTGAGCCAGAGGCAAATGGGCAGCTTTCTGTTGGCGCAGGCGTTAAGCATGGTAAATTTGGCTATGGCACAGTGCTTAACTTTGAAGGTGATGGCGATAGCGCCAGAATTCAAATAAAATTTAAACAAGCGGGTACAAAATGGCTAATTGCCAGTTATGCTAATTTAGAATTTGTTTAATACACGCTAAGGTGTGGCTCGAAGCAAGCAAGTCTTGCTTGAGTTGTCTAATTAAGTGTTTTCTTTAGATCGTCAATTGAGAAGCTTTGAACTGTTTGCTCATCTGTGTAAACAGGCTTCATCTTAGTATGCGTACCAGCGTCTTTTTCAATTTCTGTTTGACGTGAGATAACAATATTTAAACAATCAGTGATCATCTTTTGAGTGTTTTCCGTTAACGGATGGCGCAAACCTGGTTTAGTCATTGTATCTTTAGCAACAGAAATCAGTGTTTTTCTCATTGCACTTAGCATTCTAATTTCGTAATCGTTTGAATTGTTATCGCTCATAATAAATCTCGTATATTGTCTAAATGGTTTAAGTGCGTTATTTTATCGCAGTTAAAGTGCTTATACCCTTGCATTAATTGAAGTTTTTCACTCACGTCCCAATTATCATCGATAACCTCAGCAACCATCTCAGGATGGTTGCAGATTAACACCATATCACAACCACTTTCCAACGATACACGAACCCGATCATGAATGTCTTTAATAAAGAAAGCGCCTTGCATAGAGAGATCGTCACTAAAGACCACGCCAGAAAAGCCAAACTGCTCTTGTAAAATTTCTTTAATCCATTTTTTTGAAAATCCAGCGGGCTTATCGTCCACTTGAGAATAGACCACATGAGCAGGCATCACCGCATCTAGGCCACGACCTACTAAATCTTTAAAAGGAGCCATGTCACTGATTAACTCAGTCATTGATCGATCATCAATTGGTAAATCAAGATGTGAATCGGCCGCAACAAAACCATGACCAGGAAAATGCTTGCCAACACACTTCATGCCTGCTTCATGCATACCAGCAATCAGACTACCTGCCAATAAACTAATCGCTTCTGGATTAGAATGAAAGGCTCGATCACCAATCACAGAAGATTGACCGTAATCAACATCTAAAACTGGCGCAAAAGAAAAATCAACCCCTATATCGAGTAATTCATAAGCTAAAACAAAGCCACATGAAAAAGCTAAATTTTTAGCTAACTCAGGATCTCTATCATAAAAATTACCCAGTTTTTCCATGGCAGGAAGATGAGTAAACCCCTCTTTAAAGCGCTGCACTCGACCACCTTCATGATCTACTGAGATTAACAATTCTGGATTTAATTGACGAATAGAGTTGATCAATTTTGTCACTTGTTTGATCGACTTAAAATTACGAGAAAAGAGAATAACTCCGCCAATTGAGGGCTTGAGTAATTGAGTGGATTCTACTTCTGTCAGTGTTAATCCTGACACATCCATCATAATTGGTCCTAGTTTCATTGAGGTCTTTGTTTAATTTAATTAATGTAAGGTTTGACTTTGTAGACTAAATACAAAATAGGTAAACCGATCAATGTGGTTAAGATGAAAAACTCACTATAACCGAACACTTCTACGATCGTACCTGAATAACCACCAAAAATTTTCGGCAGTAAAGTCATTAAGGAAGAAAAAACAGCATATTGAACCGCCGTAAATTTAATGTTTGTAAGGCTTGATAAAAAGGCAATAAAGGCTGCGCCAGCCAAGCCTGCTGATAAATTATCCATAGTAATGGTAATGTAAAGCCAAGTTATATCATGACCAACATTAGCCAAAACAATAAACAATAGATTGGTTAATGCTGAAAGTGCTGCACCTAAGAATAACACTTTATAGACGCCAAACCTAATCGCCATAAGACCACCTAAAAATCCACCTGCAATGGTCATAAACAGGCCGAACGTTTTAGACACGGTGGCAATTTCCACCTTGGTAAAGCCCATGTCTTGATAAAAAATATTAGCCACCACGCCAAGCACAATATCACTCAATCGATACAAACCAATCACCGCTAACAGTAATATCGCAACACTCAGCCCGTAGCGATCAAAGAAATCTTTAACTGGTTCAACATAGGTATTGTTAACCATAGAGCGATTAACAATATTTAATACAATTAACAGTCTGGCTGCAGCATAAGCGCCCAAAATAGCCAGCATCATTCTCAATGTTCCAACAATAAATCCAGATAAATGTTTATTTGAAAACACCTCGGTTAAGCTAGATTTAAGTGCTTTTCCTAGATCAGCACTATAGACAAATGTAGCAATAAAAGCGGCAACAATCGCTAAAAATAATGCAAAAAATCTAAGGTAATCTTTGGTTGAGTATTCTTTATTGTGGCCGCTTAGCTCTGGCTCTTTAATTAGAAGTGTTGTCACTACGCCAACCATCATCACCATGATCATAATCAAATAAGTATTTGACCAAGCTGAAAAACTATAAAGCTCTTTGGTGGATCCAAAATAACTAGCCAAGAACAAACCACCAGCGCCTGCCACCAACATGCCGATACGATATCCAGCAATATAAGTAGCGCTCAACATTGATTGCATGTCTTTATCTGCCGACTCAATACGATAAGCATCAATCACAATATCTTGTGTGGCTGAAGAGAATCCTAACAAAACTGCACCAATCGCCATTAGCTCTAAATTATCAATACTGGCTTTAGGATCTATAGAAGACATAAGCCATATCGACGCCATGATTGCCAATTGAGAGATAAACATCCATGCTCTTCTTCGACCTAGTAATTTGGTCAAAAAAGGTAAAGGTAGTCGATCAACTAAAGGTGCCCATACAAATTTAAAGGAATAGCCTAATGCTGCCCATGAAAAAAAAGTAATACTAGATTTGGCAACACCTGCCTCATTAAGCCACAAACCCAGGGTAGAAAAAATCAGCAAAATTGGCACACCAGCTGAAAATCCAAGGAATAACATGGTCATCACCCGAGGGTGGATAAACAACCTAAGATTATCTAGCATTGCATCCACGGCATGCCGTCATGACGCCAACCATTAACATTGCCACGCTGATCATTTTCATCAAGGTCGCCTTCAAAACCACTCACAACATGTGCAACATTGGTAAATCCAAATTTTATCAAACACTTGCCAGCATCATCAGAGCGATAACCACTACGACAAATTAAAATAATTTCAGTATCTAACTGACAGTTGAAGCGCTTAATAGTCGCAATAAATTCATCTTCATTTATCTCCCAAGTAGGGTCATCCAGCCAGGGTGCAAAAATACACTCAATCGGTCTGCCTACAAATTTATTTTCAGCCTCACAACGCACATCAACCAACACAGCATCTTTGTTCGTTTCTAAGCGCTCCTGGGCTTTAATGGGTAGGTATTGAATCAGCTTATTCATGAGGCAATTATAGCAACTTCCTCACCTATTTGAGCAAGATCAAATAACTCAATTATGTCTTTATTATGCATACGAATACAGCCTTTAGAGCCAGGTATTCCCATCGGGGTTTCATCGGGTGATCCATGAAGATAAATATAACGACTCTTGGTATTAGCATTATGATTTTCAACACCATCAAGCCATAAGATGCGAGTCAAGATCCAGTCTCTATCCGGATGTCGTTGCGCTAACTCAGCCGTATAAATCTCACTTGTAAACACTCTGCCTTTAAGCACTGAATTTAATTCCAGCTCTTGGCCAATTTTTTCAGCAATTTTGAATTTTCCTAAAGGCGTACAAAAAGAGCCTTCTTGTTCGCCCACGCCATTAGCTGCACTACTAATAGCATACGATTTATTTTGAAAAACAAGGGTTTGATTAGCAATATTAATTGTAATCATAGGTTTGTATTACTTAGTAAATAACGCAATAGATTCAACGTGTGCTGTTTGCGGAAACATATCCATCACGCCGGCAGTTTCAAGCTTATAGCCTAGCTCAATGAGTTTTTCGGTATCACGTGCCAATGTTGACGGATTACACGACACATACACCAAGCGCTCAACACCTAATTTAGGTAACAACTCTACAATTTCAATCGCACCTGAGCGTGCCGGATCAATCAATGCTTTGTTGTAAGTCTTTCCTCTAAACCACTCAAAACCTTCAACCTCTTTAAATAAGTCAGCTTTGTAGAAACTTGCATTACTAATGCCATTTTTCTCAGCATTGTATTTTGCACGCTCAATTAAGCCTAAATCACCTTCAACACCAACAGCGTGTTTGGCATATTTTGCCATTGGCAAAGTAAAGTTACCCAAACCACAGAACAAATCAATCACTTCATCATTGTCATTAAGCTCAAGCATATCTATCGCTAAATTAATCATTTTCTGATTTAGCTTGAAGTTAACTTGGGTAAAGTCAGTGGGTAAAAACTCCATTTCAATATTATGATCAGGATGAGAATAAGTCAGCACAGCTGGCTTATCAAGTGGCTTGACTGTATCTGCACCACCACTTTGTGTGTAGAACGTTATATCTAATTCATTAGCACAATCAAGCAATATTTTCTCATCTTGCTCAGTCAGTGGCTCAAGATGTCTTAAGATTAATACCGTGTTATTTTCAGCAACTGCCACTTCAATTTGTGGCACTTGTGATTTAATCGACAGCTTTTCTATCGCACTAGCCAACACTTCTAAGTTATCACCCAAAGAAGGATGTAAAACTTCACAGCGACTCATGTTAGTAATAAAGCCAGATTTTTTCTCTCTAAAGCCAACTAGAACTTTGCCTTTTTTAGCAACATAGCGCACACCGAGTCGTGCCTTGCGACGATAACCCCAGCTCTGAACTTGTAACGGTTCAAGCCATTGCTCCGGCTCAACTTTAGCTTGACCTAAAAAAGCATCTTTAAGCCATTTTCCTTTAGCTTCAATTTGATCTTCACTAGACAGATGCTGAAATGAGCAACCACCACAAAGGCCAAATACTTCACACTTTGGAGTAATGCGATTATCTGCAGGCTTTAAAACCTCTTTCACATCCGCCTCTTCAAATTTAGCGCGTGAGAAAGTACGATCAGCAATAACAGTTTCGCCTGGTAATGCACCAGATACAAAAATCACTTTCTCATCAAGATGGGCAATGCCTCGCCCCTCATGCGATAAAGATTCAATTTCTAATTCGTAGGTTCTGGCCTTTGGTTTTCTTCTTCTACCCATGATCTATTCAGCTAATTAATTAAGCTGATTATCCAATAGTTCGACCCAATGTTTGACTGGAATTTTACTGTCTTTTTGCAAATGCATTAAACAGCCAATATTTGCTGTCACAATCATCTCTGGATCAGATTTCATTAAATTATTTAACTTATTAGTCTTTAGCTGCTTAGATAAATTTGGCTGAAAAATTGAATAAGTTCCTGCCGATCCACAACAAATGTGTGAATCTTGAACTGACGCTGGCGAATATCCTAGTTGCTGCAAAATAGAATTTACCAGGCCTGTTAACTTTTGCCCGTGTTGCAATGTGCATGGCTCATGATAAGAGATATTGGCTTTTTCTAAATTCAACTGACTTAAGTCTTTATCGGCTAAAAACTCAGCAATATCTTGAGTCTTGCTAGAAACTCGCTTTGCTTTTTGATAATAATCATCACCTTCTTTAAACATCGACACGTAATCTTTAACCATCAAACCACAACCACTTGCACTAGAAATAATAGTCTCAACATCATGCTCAAGCCAAGCATCTATATTTGATTTGATTTTAATCATGGCATCTTGCTCAGCGCTAAGATGTTGATCAACTGCACCACAACATTGTTTTTGAGGTGTTTCAATTGCATCATAACCCAACTTAGCTAAAATATTTTTAATACTATGATTAATGTTTGGCGCTAATACTGGCTGAACACAACCACCCAATAGTAATACTTTTTTACTACCGACACTTGGATTGATTACATCACCCTGCTTAGATGAGTGTTTTGCAATAAATCCAATTGGATTAAACAACCAAGGTGTGGTTAATAATTTACGTACAGAGTAACGCATAGCCTTTTGCCAAATTGGGCGCTTCTGTTCAACAAATTCACGACCAATATCAACCAATTTTCCGTATTCAACGCCAGACGGGCAAGTTGTCTCACATGATCTACAAGTTAAACAGCGGTCTAAATGCTTAATACTCTCTTTAGAAAACTCATTTTTTTCTAGCGATGATTTGATTAAATAGATGCGTCCACGAGGAGAGTCCAACTCATTACCCAGTAGCTGATAAGTAGGACATGTTGCCAAACAAAAGCCGCAATGCACACATTTACGAATGATCTCATTGGCCTGAAAATTAGCGATTTGGTGAGTTTGCATTAGTTAAAAACTCCTCTTGGGTCAAATACTGTCTTTAATCGACCTTCAACCTCCTCTCGCAATGTTGAGCGTTCATTTTCCCTGTAACTAGGCTTAAGATCAGCAACATAACTCTTTGGCATTACTTTAAAACTAATTTGAGTAATAATAGCCAATTGACCTTGAGAGCCTACTAGCATTCTAGCCACATCATAGCCAGCAACATTTTTCATCACTTGGCCGCCAAAATTAAGCAACTCACCTGAGCCATCAATAATCTTTACGCCAAGCACACTATCCGATATATCTTGCGCACCGATGGCATAAGCTGCACCGATACTTTGATTTTCATCAGTAATATAAAATGGGAAAATCTGCTGATTTTCTTCAAGCTGGGCTTGAATTTCCTTAATAGTTGTGCCTGCTTTAACAGTAATCACCAACTCCTCAGAAAAATACTCCTCAATGCCTGAGTAATTTAACCACTGACTATCAATATGAATGTTACTTGAGTTTTTAACCTCTTCTTGTAGCTGCTCAATCCTATCTGACATTAAAAACGCTCCAATTCAGGATGTGGCAATTGACCATGATGAACATGCATGGCACCCAATTCAGCACATCTGTGTAATTCCGGCACTGCTTTGCCTGGGTTAAGCAGTGCTTCAGGGTCAAAGGCTGCCTTAATTTTATGGAAAATTTCCAGCTCCTTACTATTGAATTGGTGGCACATTGCATCTAATTTTTCAACACCAACGCCATGCTCACCCGTAATTGTGCCACCCATATCAACACTCAGCTTTAAAATTTCAGTACCAAATTCCTCAGTTCTTTCAAGCTCACCTTCAATATTCGCATCATACAAAATTAGCGGGTGCAAGTTACCGTCTCCTGCATGGAATACATTAGCAACTCTAAGCTGATATTTTTGAGATAATTCGTTAATTTTTTCTAGCATATCTGCCAAGTGTCGTCTAGGAATGGTGCCATCCATACAATAATAATCTGGAGACAAGCGCCCTACCGCGGGAAACGCCGACTTACGACCCTTCCATAAATCTAATCGCTCTTGCTCGCTATTCGAAACTTTAATGCTGGAAGCGCCGGATAACACCTTTAATACAACATCTAACTCCGCTTGAACTTCAGCTTCAGTTCCATCTAACTCGCACAACAATAACGCTTGAGCATCTAGAGGATAGCCTACCTGAGCAAAACCTTCGGCTGCTTCAATAGCAAAACTATCCATCATCTCTAAACCTGCAGGAATCACACCAGCTTTAATAATATCAGCAACAGAATTGGCGCAGTCACGCACTGAATCAAACCCTGCCATGACTACTCGTGCCAAATCTGGTGTTTTAGTTAGCTTAACTGTAATTTCAACAATAACGCCAAGCAGCCCTTCAGAGCCATTCATCAGTGCTAATAAGCCTAAACCCTTATCCTTTCGTGACAAAATCAACTCTTCGCCATCAATGGTAAGTATCTTAACCGCTTCGACGTTGTGCACTGTTAAGCCATACTTTAAACAATGCACGCCACCCGAATTCTCAGCCACATTGCCACCAATACTACAAGCAATTTGACTAGAAGGATCAGGTGCATAATACAAGCCGTGGCTAGCAACCGCCTCACTGATAGAAATATTTCTAACACCTGGCTCAACAATAGCCAATTGATTCTCAACGTCAATATGCTTAACTTGCCTTAACTTTGATAAGCCTAGCACAATAGACTCGGATAAAGGCATGGCGCCACCAGCTAAGCCAGTTCCTGCACCACGAGTAACCACCGGGGTTTTGTGAGCTTTGCATATCTTAAGAACTTGCTTAATTTGATCAATGTTCTCTGGTAACACTACTGCCAAAGGCTTTTGACGATAAACACTCAGGCCATCACATTCAAATGGTCGTGTATTTTCTTCACCGGTGAGCACAATACCCTTAGGTAGTACGCGAGATAATTCTTTAATAACTGACATACAAGTAATTATAATGACTTCTTTAAATTTAATAAACATTAAAAGACTATGAAATCATTCAATCCACCAGTAAGAACTTTAATGGGCCCAGGTCCTTCTGATGTACACCCAAGAATCTTGTTAGCAATGGCAAGACCAACCATTGGACATTTAGATCCTGCTTTTGTTGGCATGATGAACGAAACCAAAGAAGGCTTGAAATACATTTTTAAAACTGAAAATGAATTAACCATGCCTGTGTCTGCACCTGGATCTGCCGGTATGGAAACTTGTTTTGCCAACTTGGTTGAACCTGGCGATAAAGTCGTTGTTTGTATCAACGGTGTATTCGGCATGCGAATGAAAGAAAACATTACACGTCTTGGTGGTGAAGCAATTGTTGTAGAGGATGCATGGGGCGAAGCAGTATCAACTGATAAAGTAGAGCAAGCTTTAAAAGAAAACCCAGATGCAAAAATCCTAGCTTTTGTACATGCTGAAACTTCTACGGGTGCACAATCTGACGCTAAAGCATTGTGTAAGCTTGCACATGACAATGACTGTATTACTATTGTTGATGCGGTAACTTCTCTAGCTGGCTCTGAGCTTCGTGTTGACGAGTGGGAAATTGATGCTATTTACTCTGGTACACAAAAATGTTTATCTGCTATGCCAGGTATTTCACCAGTGAGTTTTAACGAGCGCGCTTTAACTAAAGTTAAAAATCGTAAAACACCAGTGACCTCATGGTTCTTAGATTTAAACCTTGTAATGGGTTACTGGGGCGAAGGTGCAAAAAGAACTTATCATCATACAGCGCCTGTTAATACACTATACGGCCTACATGAGTCTTTAGTTATGATTACTGAAGAAGGTTTAGAAAACTCTTGGGCACGCCACAAAGCGAACCACCTAGAGCTAAAAGCAGGTCTTGAAGCAATGGGCATTAACTTCTTAGTTAATGAAGCAGATCGTTTGCCTCAGCTTAACACGGTATTCATTCCTGAAGGTGTTGATGACGCAGCAGTTCGCGCAACTTTATTAAATGATTACAATTTAGAAATCGGTGCAGGCCTTGGTGCTTATGCTGGAAAAGTATGGCGTATTGGTTTAATGGGCCACTCTTCTAGAAAAGAGAATATTACTTTATGCTTAGCAGCACTTAAGGAAGTATTAGGCAAATAACCAAATACATATCAACAATAAAAAGGCGACCCGAGGGTCGCCTTTTTATTGTCTGGCCAAAGTTACTTTAGTTTGGCTAGTAACTCTTCTTCTGTTTCAACACGATTTTTATCAGGCAGACAACAATCTACAGGGCATACTTCAACACATTGTGGCTCATCAAAATGACCAACACACTCTGTACATAAATCGCCATCTATTTCATAGATTTCATCACCCATATAAATCGCTTCATTTGGACACTCTGGCTCACAAACATCACAGTTAATACATTCGTCGGTAATCAATAAAGACATGGCTTTTTCCTAATACAAGTGAATAATAATTTTAGTGATATTTTACCGTATTGTTAGCCTTATGTTTATTGTGTTTTTAGGTATCATCAATGTCTTTATTGACTGCCCAAAATCACTACTTATGTCTCGTCTTTTTCTTATCGTTTTTACACTTGTTTTTTCACTCACTTCACAAGCAAAACTTGATGATGGCCTGTATGCAAATCTACATACCAACCAGGGTGATATTATTGTTCAACTTGAGTTTGAAAAAACACCGCTAACCGTTATAAACTTTGTGGGCTTGGCCGAAGGCAAAAAACTTTCAAACATTCAAACTGGAAAGCCTTTTTATAATGGCTTAAAATTTCACCGAGTAATTGACAACTTTATGATCCAAGGTGGCGATCCAAAAGGCAATGGCACTGGCGGTCCAGGCTATAAATTTAAGGATGAAATTACCGACTTAAGCCACCATACTGGCGGTATTCTATCTATGGCAAATTCTGGACCCAATACGAATGGCTCTCAGTTTTTTATCACTCACACAGCGACACCTTGGCTAGATGGAAAGCACACAGTATTTGGCCAAGTAGTTGAAGGCATGGATGTTGTTAACAATATCAAAAAAGATGATTTTATTCGTAAGGTGAAAATTATTCGAATTGGTGAAGCGGCCTTAAACTTTAACACTGATGAAGCTGCCTTTAATGCTATCAATGAAGCACACAGTGATCAAGAAAACGAAAAAATAGCCAAGAAAAAAGCAAAACTGGCAGATTTTGTACAAAAAAATTATGCTAATGCTACATTGACCGACAAAGGTCATTTTGTAGAAATTAGTCAAGCTGGCAATGGCGATAAGCCTAGCAAGGGTGATCTGGTCAAGGTCGAGCTTTCAATTGATCTAGATGATGGAACCAACATGAGAGAGGCTGGAGAGCCGCTACCATTTGCAGCTGGATCTGGCACTATTATTAGTTTGATTGACTCTTCAGTGTTGTCCATGACTGTTGGTGAAAAACGCACGTTAATCGCCCCTTATTCGCAAATTTATGGCGATAGTAAGCGTAGTGGATTGTCACCAGAAAATATTTTGATTTTTAAATTAAAATTATTATCTATTAACGATATCGAGTAAATTTCTATGTTTTTAGAACTTATTGGTTTTTTAACAAGCCTTAATCCTAGCTTTGAGGTACTTAATTACCTCACTCTAAGGGCTGTACTAGCTATGTTGGCCTCATTGTTAATCAGTCTAGCACTAGGACACTACTTTATTAAAAAATTACATCAATACCAAATTGGTCAAGTCATCAGAACGGATGGTCCTGAATCTCACCTAGCAAAATCTGGCACGCCAACAATGGGTGGTGTAATGATCCTGTTTGCCTTTATTGTTAGCTCATTAATTTGGGCAGATTGGAGTAGCGTGCACTTGTGGATTGTTATGACTACTGCTGTCATTTTTGGTGGTATTGGATTTATTGACGATTATTTGAAAATCAAACGAAAATCATCTGATGGATTAAGCTCTCGCAAAAAAATGCTAGGCCAATCGGTCGGCGCAATAGTCATCGGATTTTGGATTGTATCTGCAATCGATAGCCCTATTCAAACCGAACTGCTTATTCCATTTTTTAAAGATGTAACGTTTTCATTAGGTATTGTTGGTTTTCTTGTGCTGACATATTTTGTTATCGTTGGATCTTCCAACGCTGTCAATTTAACAGATGGGCTGGACGGACTTGCTATTATGCCGGTCATTTTAATTTCTAGCGCCTTGGCATTATTCGCCTATATCAGTGGTAATTATAATTTTTCAAGCTATCTAAATATGCCATTTATGCCTGGCACTGGCGAGTTGTTTGTTATCTGTAGTGCTTTAGTTGGTGCTGGTTTGGGATTTTTATGGTTTAACACCTACCCTGCAGAAATCTTCATGGGTGATGTTGGCTCACTAGCATTGGGTGCTATTTTGGCAGTTATTGCCATCCTTCTACGTCAAGAAATTTTACTATTCATCATGGGTGGTGTATTTGTAGCTGAAACGCTAAGTGTTATTATTCAAGTAGCTTATTACAAGCGCACCAAAAAACGCTTTTTCTTAATGGCACCGATTCATCATCATTTTGAGAAAAAAGGTATATCAGAGCCAAAAATTATTGTTCGCTTTTGGATGATCACTTTAATCTTAGTACTGGTTAGTCTTGCCTCAATCAAGATACGTTAAAATACCATTACTATGAAAACCACACTCACCAAATGGGATCAACGCTACCTATCACTTGCTAAAGAAGTTTCGACCTGGTCAAAAGACCCCTCTACTCAGGTAGGTGCAGTAACTGTTGGCAGTAAAAAGGAAGTTCTTTCCCAGGGGTTTAACGGCTTTCCTCGCGGCATCCATGACACTGATGAGCGTTACAATAATCGTGACACAAAATACAAACTAGTGGTTCATGCAGAAATGAACGCTATTTACAACGCAACTTACTCTGGCGCCTCTTTAGATGGTGCGACACTATATGTTTACGGCTTGCCAATTTGCTCGGAGTGCGCCAAAGGTATTATTCAAGTTGGCATAAAAAAAGTTGTAGTTGAGAAATCCAAAGAGCTTGATAACTGGAATGAAAGCGTTCAACTCTCAAAAGAGATGTTTGATGAATCAGGTGTCGAGTTAATTATTACCAATAAAAACTAATTATGTCTGAAGTCTCTAAACGTCGTACCTTTGCGATTATCTCTCACCCTGATGCTGGTAAAACCACCGTCACTGAAAAACTATTGTTATATGCAGGTGCGATTAAAACTGCCGGTAGTGTCAAAGCCAGAAAAGCCAGTACACATGCAACTTCTGATTGGATGGAAATGGAAAAAGAAAGAGGTATTTCCATTACCTCATCTATCATGCAGTTTGAATATGACAAACATGTTATCAACTTACTTGATACACCAGGACACGAAGACTTCTCCGAAGATACTTATCGAACTCTAACAGCAGTTGACTCAGCGCTAATGGTAATTGACGTTGCCAAGGGTGTAGAAATGCGCACAATCAAACTCATGGAAGTTTGTCGTTTGCGAGACACGCCAATTCTAACCTTTATCAACAAACTTGATCGAGAAGGTAAAGAGCCGATTGATCTTTTGGATGAGGTTGAAACAGTACTAAACATCGAATGTGCACCGATCACTTGGCCAATTGGCATGGGTAAGCGCTTTAAAGGTGTCGTGCATTTGCTTGAAAATAAAGTTTATTTATACGAAGCAGGTAAAAATTCTGAGATTGGTGAAAATATTATTATCGAAGGTGTTGATAATCCACAATTGGATGAAATTCTAGGTGTGGATGTTGCTCAAGAGATGCGCGAAGAGGTGGAGCTTATTACCGAAACTACCACACCTTTTAATGTTGATGATTTTTTAGCAGGTAGACAAACGCCAGTATTTTTTGGTTCAGCCATCTCTAACTTTGGTATTCAGAATTTACTTGATGGCTTTATTGAGTATGCACCTATTCCCCAGGATAGAGAATCAGATGTACGCAATGTTAAACCCGACGAAAGTAAACTTACTGGATTTATCTTTAAAATTCAAGCCAACATGGATCCTAAGCACCATGACCGTTTAGCCTTTATGCGCATAGTTAGTGGTGAATATAAAAAAGGCATGAAGGTCTTGCAAGTTGCCACTGGCAAGCAAATCAAAATCGCCAATGCAGTAACCTTTATGTCACGTGAACGCTCTAGCACTGAAGTGGCCTATGCAGGTGACGTGATTGGTATTCATAATCATGGCGGTATTAGCATTGGTGATACATTTACCCAAGGTGAAAAACTCACTTTTAAAGGTATTCCAAATTTTGCACCAGAGTTATTTCGTCGTGCTCAACTTAAGGATCCTCTTAAAGCTAAAGCCTTGCAAAAAGGCCTTGATCAACTTTCGGAAGAAGGCGCAACTCAAGTTTTCCGACCTATTATTAATTCTTCACAAATTTTAGGTGCTGTCGGTGTTTTGCAATTTGATGTGGTTGCTCATCGTCTTAAATACGAATACAATGTTGATTGTCAGTTTGAAACGATTGCTATTGCTACAGCACGCTGGGTAACAGGTAGTGATAAAGATATTGAACAGTTAAAGATTAAAGCAGGTAATAACGTAGCCATTGATTCTGCCGGCATGCTGACTTACTTAGCGCCGTCAACGGTCAATTTACAACTTACTATTGAGCGTCATCCAAATCTTGTATTCTCCGCAACCAGAGAGCACTAATTATTTAGCCCTAAATGCCCAAACAGCCAATAGTCCTGTTGCCACAAAAGCCATATAAGAAATGGTCATAGGCACTGCTTGACCATTAACAACAACCTCCCACCCATCAACAATCCTAATCAAATGGGAAAATGCCACAATGGCAAAAATTGAACCTGATATTGCTATATAGTTTTTCATAGAATATGTCTAGTCAACTATCCTTTGGGCCTTATATAAAGCTATTCCTGCTCTGATATCATCACTCCTCCATTGAAGATGTTTTGCATTTAGAGTCCATACAATATCTTTATTAGGCGCAACCTCTATTAGTTTATTGTTATCTTGAATCAGTATATTACCATTAGGCAGTCTATCAGCATCTCTAATTCTCTGAGAGGTATCTCCGTGCCATTTCCATATCCGTTCTCCAGACTCCACATCTAACTGATACACAACGTCTGGATGTCTTGTTGCTGTAATTAATATACTACCATCTTCACTAATCTCTGCTTCGTGTGGGTTACAACCTTTAAGAGATTTTTTATGACCTAGACTCCACTTTTTCTCTGCTTTTCTGCAATTAAAAGTTTGCTTCCATACAACATCGCCATCAGAATCCACTCTAATCACCATTTGGAGATTTCTTAAGCTGATTAGGGTGCTTTCATCTTCAAATCTAGTAACAGCATTAACATGCATCCATCCTTCTCTCTCTACATTAGAATAAGGCAAAACATCAAACTCTTTCAAGCCATCCCATTGCCATACTATGTCACCAGCAGGATTAACCTCTACTACATGAGAGTCGCCTTTGTTTACCCAGGCTCTGACATATATTGTATTACCATTTGGCAGTCTATCGATATCATGCGAAGTTTTTGAATCTAAATGTTTCCAAACCACACTCCCCTTACTATCAATCTCATAGATTCCAGAATATTTAACATTGAATAATGTATTTCCATTTTCCAATCTCTCGACATCCATCAGCATACTGCCTCTTTGCATCATACTTTCTGGAATGTAGTATTCCCAAACTACATCTCCATCCATGTTAACTTCGACCATTCTTGGAGATTTTTTATTGTAATTATAAGAAAATAACGTTGTTCCATTTTCTGCTCTCGATTCATCATACTCTCCAACAGAAAATGGACTAAGCCAATTAGAACTTGCAGACCACGATGTAGCCAATAACAATGTAATTATTAATATTCTCATATGATTACTCCCAATAAAAACAATAAGTCTAAATGCTGGTATTAATGCCTCATGTTGAGTGTAGCATGAGGATTTTCACCTGATGCCATGGCCCAATGATGAGGCTGATGGTGATTACCATAGGCCATAACGCCAATATAACCTAAACCTCTAATCTTGGCAACCTCGTGTGCTTTTTTACTGACCACAGTTAATGTAAATACATCATCATTATTACTCACTTGCATATCCCAACCCGTTTCTGCTTTCATTTGCACTGGATGCCCTGATAGCACTCTAGTGATTGACTTTACTGCCCTATTGGTTGTCGGCGTAACCACGGCCTGAAAACCATTATTGATATCCTGTTGTTTAACATCAACATTGATCGTCATATCTTGCATTTCAACTAAGTGTAATCGTAGCGCCTCAATGTTAACTCTCTCCCAATTTGTGCCAGGGTTTGCTTCCAGCGCAGCTATAACCTCTTGCAGGGTTGCGAATGGGTCAGTGCCCGATTCTGTTAGCACTACTGGGGCATCGGCTGTATTATTCCCCATCATTGCCGCGTGGTTCATATTGGTATGATGCATGTGTGCACTAGCCATGGGCGCTACTATAATTATGGCAGTAATACTTAAACTTAATTTTCTCAAATACATGCTAACCTCTACTAATCAATTATATTATTTTCTTATTGTAATTAAAAAGGCCTTAAAGTAATCGTTAACTTTAAGGCCTTTTGGTTTGTTAATAACTAAAATTTATCAACACTATTCTTCAGTAGCTTGTTTTTCACCTTTAGTATCTTCCTCTTCAGTTTCAGCAATCTTAGCAACTGAAACTAATTTCTCACCTTTTACAATATTGATTAATGTAACACCTTGAGTATTACGACCAATAATAGATACATCAGCTGCACGTGCACGAACCAGTGTGCCTTTGTCAGAAATTAGCATCATTTCATCAGCATCTGTTACTTGGATTGCACCAACTACTTTACCGTTTCGATCTGAGGTTTTAATAGAAATAACACCCGAACCACCACGCGCTTGAGAACGATACTCTTCTAGCTCTGTACGCTTGCCGTAGCCTTTTTCAGTCGCTGTAAGAATTGGACTATGATCATCTGCAACAATTGCTGAAACGATTTCATCATCAACCAACTTCATACCGCGCACACCAATAGCTGTGCGACCTACTGCTCGTACATCTGCCTCTTTAAAGCGAATTGACTTACCATTTGCTGAGAACAGCATAATATCATTATCACCTGAGGTAATTTCCACGCCAACTAGCTTATCACCATCACGCAATTCAATGGCAATAATGCCACCCTTACGAGGTCTTGCAAAGTTAGTCAATGAAGTTTTTTTACAGGTACCTGAACTTGTAACCATGAATACAAATTGATCTTTAGTAAATTCTGATACTGGCAGAATGGCGTTAATCACCTCTTCTTTTTCAAGCGGCAATAGATTAATAATTGGCTTTCCTCTTGCAGTGCGTGATGCTACCGGCAATTCATACACCTTAAGCCAATGAACCTTGCCTGCTGATGAGAAGCACAACACTGTGTCGTGTGAGTTTGCAACAAACAGTTGATCGACAAAATCTTCATCTTTCATCTTGGTTGCAGCCTTACCTTTGCCACCACGACGCTGTGCTTGATAATCACTCAGCGATTGCGCCTTCACATAACCACCGTGTGATAATGTTACTACGCGCTCTTCTTGAACAATAAGATCTTCCAAGGTTAGATCAATTTTGTGCTCGATGATCTGAGTCATTCGCCCGTTAGCATAATTATCACGAATCTCATTAAGCTCGTCACGAATCACTTGCATTAAGCGATCTGGGTTTTGTAAGATATCTAATAGATATTTAATACGCTCTAATAACTCATTGAATTCGTCGAAAATTTTGTCTTTTTCTAGGCCAGTTAAACGATGAAGCTTAAGGTCAAGAATGGCTTGCGCCTGCTGAATTGAAAGTTGGTAATCACCACTTGCTTGTAAGCCAAGCTCAGGCAATAAATCTTCTGGCTTAAACATAGCCATATCACGATCACCAATAAGCTCTTTAATGACCGAACCATCCCAAGTTTTGGCAACAAGACTCTCTTTAGCTTCGCTTGGATTATTAGCAGACTTAATCAACTCGATAATTTTATCAATATTATGCAACGCAACTGACAAACCCTCTAACAAGTGAGCTCTATTTCTAGCTTTGTTTAAATCAAAGATAGAGCGACGTGTAACAATATCCCTTCTATGGGCGATAAAGGCGTCTAAGATGCCTTTAAGCGTCATAAGCTTAGGCATACCCTTATCAATTGCCACCATATTGATACCAAATACTGTTTGCATTTCAGTTAGCTTATAAAGATTGTTAAGCATCACTTCAGGCACTTCGCCGCGACGTAGCTCGATCACCATGCGCATACCATCTTTATCAGACTCATCTCTAAGGCCGGTAATACCATCAACTCGCTTATCTCTAACTAGGTCGGCAATTTTTCCGATTAAGCGAGCTTTGTTAACTTGGTATGGTAATTCTGTAACTACGATACTTTGCTTGTCTTCGCCCTCAACATGAGAAACAGAGCGTAAGTAAATTTTGCCTTTGCCTGTTTCATAAGCCTGGCGAATACCGCTAGCACCATTGATAATACCGGCTGTCGGAAAGTCAGGCCCTGGAATGACTTCTAATAACTCATCAACACTGATATTTTCATTATCAATAACCCTTAAACAGGCTTCAATAACTTCGCCAAGGTTGTGTGGTGGAATGTTAGTTGCCATACCAACAGCAATACCTGATGAGCCATTGGCTAAAAGATTTGGTACACGTGTTGGTAGTACACTTGGCTCTGATTCCGAGCCATCATAGTTATCAATAAAATCAACTGTATCTTTATCAAGGTCGCGTAATAGCTCGTGTGAAAGCTTGGCCATACGGATTTCTGTATAACGCATCGCTGCCGCTGAATCACCATCGACCGAACCAAAGTTACCTTGACCGTCGATTAAGATATTACGCATCGAGAATGGTTGTGCCATACGTACGATAGTGTCGTATACAGCAGTATCGCCATGCGGGTGATACTTACCAATCACGTCACCGACAATACGGGCAGATTTTTTATAAGATTTGTTGTAATCATTGCCAAGCACATCCATTGCATATAACACACGTCTGTGTACCGGCTTAAGACCATCTCGAACATCAGGTAACGCACGACCAACAATGACACTCATGGCGTATTCTAAATAAGAATTACGCATCTCATCTTCAATAGTAACTATTGGAAAATTAGGCTCAAAAACTTCTAGATCTTCAGTGTTATTTGTATCGTCTGACATACAAAAAATTCGCTTGATTAAATTAGCTTTTATTGTACCCTAAGTGAGTGAATTTACACGATATAAATAGGTAAATTTCGGGAAGTATTCTGGAGAAAATTAATTAATAAAACTTTTGTTAAATCAATAACTTAGGTGTTTTTCGTGCGCACTGATTGTGCTAACGTTTTTAGCAAGGTTTCGGTGTCTTCCCAATTAATACAGCTATCGGTAATACTAACACCGTATTTGAGTGATTCTAGCGGGCCAACTGGCTGATTTCCTTCGTTAATATTCGACTCTATCATAACGCCAAAAATCTTTTGTGATCCTGACGCAATTTGCTCGGCCACATTGCTACCAACCTTTAACTGATTTTTAAACTGTTTTTCGCTATTAGCATGAGAGAAATCTACCATAACACGATGATTAAGCCCATCAGCTAATAACTGCTCAGAAGCACTTTCAACATGTGTTTTTGAATAATTTGGCCCATCAGCACCACCACGTAGAATAATATGAGTACTCTCATTGCCCGAAGAAGTATAGTGACTAACGCCACCTTCTTTATTAACAGACAATAAGTGATGGGGGCTACATGCAGACTTAATCGCATCAATCGCCACTCTAAGGGAGCCTGTGGTGCCGTTTTTAAATCCTACCGGGCAAGATAAGGCTGAAGCCAATTCTCGATGAGATTGGCTCTCAGTTGTACGTGCGCCAATTGCACCCCATGAAATAAGGTCTGAAATATATTGTGGCGTAATTAAGTCAAGATATTCAACAGCAACCGGCATACCTAAGTCAGCAATATCAGCCAAAAGGTGACGAGCAGTTTTTAAGCCTTTATCAATATCAAAACTCTCATTTAAGTCAGGATCATTAATTAACCCCTTCCAGCCAATAGTTGTGCGTGGCTTTTCAAAATACACACGCATTACAACAAACAAATCTTCTTTTAGCGTTTCCTTTAGGGTGTCTAATTTCTTTGCATAATCACGTGCTGCCTGAGGATCATGAATTGAACATGGTCCAACAATCACCATTAGGCGTTTGTCTTGTCCAGAGATGATGTTAGAAATCGTTTCACGCGCTTGAAAAATACTAGTGGATCCACTATCGCTAAGTGGAAACATCTCCATCAGCTCATTTGGCACCATAATAGGGGCACTAGAGGTAATTCTTAGATTGTCAGTATTGTATTTCATGGTTATTTACTTCTGATTTTCAATTAATGCGTATGCTGAATGATTATGAATAGACTCAAAATTTTCTGATTCAAGGCTGTAATAGTTAATATTATCGTTAGCATTTAAAGCAACGGCAATATCACGCACTAAATCCTCAACAAATGCCGGGTTATCATAAGCTCTTTCAGTAACTACTTTTTCGTCTTCACGCTTAAGAATTGCATACAGTTCGCAAGAAGCTTTTTTCTCAGCAAGATCGATCAAATCCTCAAGGTATAGTGTTTTTCCAACAGCGGCCTTAGCTTTAATAGTGATATGAGAGCGCTGATTGTGCGCACCATATTTAGAAATACTTTTTGAACATGGGCAAAGGCTGGTTACAGGAACAACAACCTTTATCATTACTTCGGTTTTACCTTTTTCAAGAGAGCCATCCAAAGTAACTTGATAATCCATTAAAGATTCAACACCAGAAGAAGGCGCTGATTTCTTTCTGAAAAATGGAAAATCTAGGGTTATGTGTGCAGTATCAGACTCTAAGCGATCACGCACTTTTTCTATAATCTTGCTAAAATTTCCACTGTTAAACTCACACGGACCTTCGTTTAAAATTTGAATAAAACGAGACATATGTGTGCCTTTGACATTTTCTGGCAAAGTGACTGTCATGGTAAAGTTACCCACTGTTGGAGACTTATTACCATCACGATCAACATAAGTAATCGGATGTGCAATATCTTTAATACCCACTCTGTCAATAATAATTTGTCGAGTGTCTAGGTTGTTTTGTGTATCAGGTAAATCACAAGATTTCATGATTAATCCTCCGAGTAAGTGACTGATGCTCTTAGGGTTTCCCAAATGGTTACCTCTTTAACTCGAACATCATTAGTGTTAATTAATTTACCAACCTCTTCAAAAAAATATTTAGCAATATTTTCAGCGGTCGGGTTAAGCTTATCAAAGGGCGCAACATCATTTAAATATTGATGATCTAGTCTTTTAACAACCTCTTTTGTTTGTTTTTTAATTTCTCGAAAGTCGATTGCCATACCAGTATCATCAAGCACTTTGGAGGCGACAAGCATTTCCACCTGCCAATTATGACCATGTAAGCGAGAACAATCTCCCGGGTAATCCCTTAGGGAGTGTGCAGATGCGAAGTCTGTAACAATTTTTAGGACGAACATTTTCGGAAAAATTGGGTAAAAGATTAATTATACCTTTGATGGCATAAAAATTACACCCTGATTAACAGGGGAGATTGTTATTCTACCGCCTCAATTGAATCAACACCTTGATAGCCTTTTGGCAATAAGTTTCCACGTCGCGCTCTTAAACCGATGTAGTTAGTTAAGTCTTTGAATTTTATAGTTAGATGACGCTTTCCTGCGTAAACCCTAAGGTTCTGAGTGTCTAGCAATACACAAAGCCCAACAACAAACTCTTCTCTAGCTTTTAGATCTTTTGCTGGAATTTGAATTAGCTTATTACCTTTGCCTTTTGACAAAATTGGAAGTTCAGCTACTGGAAATACTAATAAACGTCCACGATTAGTCGTAACAGCAACAAATTGATTTTCTAAATCATCAACGTTAATCACTCTCATTACTTTAGCTTCGCCCGGCAAGCTAAGTGATACCTTTCCAGCTTTTTTCTTAGAATGCAAATCACCAATGGTGGCAATAAACCCATAACCCGCATCTGAAGCTAGCAAAATATGTTGCTCATCATCACCCATCACCACATCAACAAACTCAGCACCTGTTGGGGGAGAAAGCTTGCCAGTTAACGGCTCTCCTTGGCCTCTTGCACTTGGTAGAGAGTTAGCCGATAAAGAATAAGAGCGCCCAGTAGAATCAATAAAAATAGCGTTTTTATTACTTCTACCTTGGACGCTAGTCAAGTAATTATCACCAGATTTATAATTGAGCGTGGTTGGATCAATATCATGACCTTTAGCACTACGAATCCAACCTTTATCACTAAGTACAACAGTAATATTCTCAGCTGGCACCAGGTCATCTTCACTGAATGCTTGAGCAATACTAACATCCGTTTTAATAGCAGATCGTCGCTCATCACCAAATTGATCAATAATAGCTTTTAACTCTTTCTTAATAAAAGTCTTAAGACGATTATCACTAGAAAGTAGTAATTCTAATTTTTCTTTTTCAGCAGCCAGCTCTTCTTGCTCTGCCTGAATTTTTACTTCTTCAAGCTTTGCCAAATGACGTAATTTAAGCTCTAAAATTGCCTCTGCTTGAATCTCACTAAGCTTAAAGTGTGACATTAATATCGGCTTTGGTTTATCGTTTTCACGAATGATGGCAATCACTTCATCAATATTTAAAAAGGCAGTTAATAAGCCTTCCAAAATATGTAGTCGTGCCAAAATTTTATCCAAACGGTGTGTTAGCTTTTTGGTGACAATTTGTGTTCTATACGTTAGCCATTCTTTAAGCATTGGGATTAACGGTTTCACCTGTGGCTTACCATTAAGACCAATCACGTTCATATTAACGCGATAACTTTTTTCCAAATCTGTGGTGGCAAACAAATGCAACATCAGGCTATCTACATCTACTCTATTTGATCGTGGCACAACAACAATACGCGTTGGATTTTCATGGTCAGACTCATCGCGAATATCATCAACCAATGGAAGTTTTTTAGCACGCATTTGCGCTGCAATCTGGGTAATTACTTTAGACCCAGAAGTTTGGTAAGGCAATGTTTCAATTACAATATCGCCATTTTCCTTCTGATAAGTGGCACGCATCTTAACTGAACCATGGCCGGTTTCATAAATCTGCCTAATGTCTTTGGCAGACGAAACAATATTGGCATGTGTTGGATAATCTGGCGCTGGGATAATTTGCATAATCTCATCCAAATCACTCGACGGCTTGTCAAGCAATTGAATACAGGCACTGACCACTTCTGTCAGATTGTGAGGTGGTACATCTGTTGCCATACCAACTGCAATACCCGAAGTGCCATTCAGCAATAGATTAGGCACTTGTGCAGGTAGATTTTTAGGCTCTTGTAAAGAGCCATCAAAGTTGTCTGCCCAGTTAACCGTACCTTGGTTTATCTCTGCAAGAAGTAAATCTGCATAGCGAGATAATTTAGACTCAGTATAACGCATGGCAGCAAACGACTTAGGATCATCAGGTGCGCCCCAGTTTCCCTGGCCATCGATAAAGGGGTAGCGGTAAGAAAAAGGCTGAGCCATGAGTACCATAGCTTCATAACAAGCGCTATCGCCATGAGGGTGAAATTTACCTAGAACATCACCCACTGTACGGGCTGATTTTTTGAATTTGGCAGTAGATTTAAGTCCAAGCTCGCTCATCGCATAAACAATTCGCCTTTGAACAGGCTTTAGCCCATCACCGACAAACGGCAATGCACGGTCAAGGATGACGTACATTGAATAATCAAGATATGCGCGCTCACTAAACTCAGCAACGCTTTGCTGCTCAAGGCCAATCTGGCTCATTTTCCCCCTGGAAATAACGGTTTTTTATAGAATAAAAAACCTTAAGTTTTGAGCTATTTTAATGCAAGTTTTAGATGAATAAAGTTAAATTATTCAAAGTCTTCTGTGGTGATACAAGAACAGAATAAATTACGATCACCATAAACATTATCAATACGCTTAACTGGCGGAAAGTATTTATTAGTGACCAGCGTTTGAACTGGATACAGCGCCTCTTGTCTGGTGTATGGATAATTCCATTCTCCAGCCATTTCATGTGCTGTATGTGGGGCATTTTTTAGTGGATTGTTATCCTTATCCCACTCACCTGAAATGACTTTTTGAATTTCATCATGAATACTAATCATGGCTGTAATAAAGCGATCTATTTCACGTTTTGATTCACTTTCTGTTGGCTCGATCATTAGTGTACCTGCCACTGGAAAACTCATGGTTGGTGAGTGAAAGCCGTAGTCCATTAGACGCTTAGCAATATCTTCTTCAGAAATATCACTTTGAGCTTTTAGGGGGCGAATATCAATAATACATTCATGAGCAACCATACCCTGATCGCCACGATAAAGAATCGGGAAGCTATCTTTCAACGCATCTGCGATATAGTTAGCACTAACAATAGCAACCTCAGTTGAACGCTGCATGCCATACTTTCCTAATAGCTTAATATACGACCAAGAGATTGGCAAAATTGAAGCAGAACCATACATAGCAGCAGATACTGCATTTGAATCTTTATCTAATGGATCACCTGGTAAAAATGGTGCCAAATGTGACTTTACACCAATTGGACCCATACCTGGACCGCCACCACCATGTGGAATGGCAAAGGTTTTATGTAAATTAATATGAGATACATCTGCGCCGAATTCACCCATGCGAGTAATACCAACCATAGCATTTAGATTGGCACCATCTAAATAAACTTGGCCGCCAGCATTGTGAATAATGTCACAAATATTTTTAATTTCAACTTCAAATACACCGTGAGTTGATGGGTAAGTCACCATGATAGCTGCAAGCTTATCTTCATGCTTTTCTACCTTGGTCTTAAGATCGTTAATATCGATATTACCAGCTTCATCACACTTAACGATCACCACTTTCATACCAGCCATTACTGCACTAGCAGGATTGGTACCATGTGCAGACGAAGGAATTAAACAGATATTACGATCATGATCGCCACGTGACTGATGATAAGAATGAATCGCCAACAAACCTGCAAATTCACCTTGAGAGCCTGCATTAGGCTGTAAAGATACTGCATCATAGCCAGTTACCTCACATAATGCATGCTCCAGATCTTTAAATAATTGCTGGTAACCTTGTGTTTGATCTTCAGGTGCATAAGGGTGTAATTTTGAAAACCCTGGCAAGCTAATCGGGTACATCTGTGTAGCAGCATTCAACTTCATCGTGCATGAGCCTAATGCAATCATAGAATGATTTAGCGCGATATCCTTGTTTTCTAAACGCTTTAAATAACGCATCATTTCAGTCTCTGAATGATACAAACTGAATACAGGATGGGTTAAATACTCTGTGGTACGCATCATGTCAACAGATAACGCTGCGTCTGATTCTAGTAATTTATCAATTGAAAATACCGATAATAACGCCAATAATTGAGCTTCAGTAGTAGTTTCGTCTACTGACATACTCAGCTGCGTATCATTTAATAGGCGAATATTGATACCCATTTTTTGAGCACTAGTAAATAAATCTTGAGCCTTATCTGTCTTAATTGTAATTGTGTCAAAAAATTGTGTTGCTGCTAACTCAAAACCAGCCACACTCAAACTTGCTGCTAAGTTGCTCGCTTTAGCGTGTACCTTGCTTGCAATTTTCTTAAGCCCAGCTGCACCATGATAAACACCATAAGCTGCTGCTAATACTGCCAATAAAACTTGCGCTGTACAAATATTACTAGTGGCCTTATCGCGACGAATGTGCTGCTCACGTGTTTGCAGAGACATGCGCATTGCTGGATTGCCGAGTACATCTTGTGAAACGCCAATAATACGTCCTGGAACCATACGTTTAAATTCATCACGCGTCGCTAAATAAGCTGCGTGAGGACCGCCAAATCCCATTGGCACACCAAAGCGTTGCGAATTGCCCACAGCAATATCAGCGCCCATTTCAGCTGGTGTTTTAATGAGTGCTAAGGCCAATACATCACAAGCAACAATGGTCAATACACCATTATCTTTAGCTTTAGCGATATCACTCGTTAAATCGCGAACTTCGCCATTAGCACCAGGCGATTGCAATAATGCAGCAAAACAATCACTAAAGTCGTTATTTTGAATATCTTCAACTACCAGTTCAATACCAAGTGGCTTAGCACGAGTTTGTAAGATAGTAATGGTTTGTATATTGGTATTACTATCGATCAAAAATTTGTTAGATTTATTTTTACGATTAGCACGTTTTGCCATCATCATGGCTTCAGCACATGCAGTTGGCTCATCCAATAGCGATGCATTGGAAATATCCATGCCAGTAAGGTCAATAATCATTTGTTGGAAGTTCAATAACATTTCCAAACGACCTTGAGAAATTTCAGCCTGATAAGGTGTGTAAGCCGTATACCAACCAGGATTTTCTAAAATATTACGCTGAATAACTGTCGGCATCAAAGTACCGTAATATCCCTGACCAATGAAGTTCATCGCTAATACGTTATCGCTCGCAAGCTTTGTGGCAAGCTCAAGACTATCGCGTTCAGTTAAGCCTTCATCAACTTCCATACGATTGCCAAATAAAATAGCATTTGGAACGGTTTTTGAAATTACCTCATCAACTGTTTTACAGTTGATTGCGTCTAACATTGAAGTGATATCTTCGGCGCTTGGACCGATATGTCTGTCTAGGAATTCGTTACTCATGGATCAATTACAATTAAATAAATTTCAGCTAGAGATTTTATCTTATTTATGGGTGAATTTATTGATAGATGTTGTTATAAAAAACAAGGCTTTGCAGACAAGCGAAAAACCTAGCCTGGCGGCCAGGAAAGAGAGCGCCCGCCAAGACAATGCAAATGAATGTGATACACCGTTTGACCACCATCTTCATTGCAATTCATCACCACACGATAACCATCTTTAGCAAAGCCGATTGTCTTGGCAATCTTGCTGGCTGTTAGTGTTAGCTTACCCACTAAAGTTGCATCATCAGCATCGTTTAAAGTGGCAATGTGCCGCTTAGGAACCACTAAAAAGTGGTGTGGTGCTTGTGCACCAATATCATGAAAAGCGTAAACATCTTCATCTTCAAAAATTTTATTAGAAGGAATTTCACCTGCAATAATTTTACAAAACAAACAATCGCTCATACCCTACCCTCTTATCAAATATTCAAGCTCGAACTTGAGTTTACTTTATCTGTATTGACGCAAATACCACCAGCCAAACACCTTTTTAGCTAGATGCATCAATCGACAATTTGGCAACATTAGCCCACCCTTAAGGGTACGAGAAACATACATACCTTTGTTGTTTGAATCAACAATACACATTAGTTCAATTTTAAAAGTGTGGCTAGAGTCATTATCATCAAGACGATCTAATGCATTTTTAGCAGCAGCCTCAGCCTGAAGATCGGCCATATGTGCTTGTTTTGGCATCCATTCTGGCCCAGGGAAAGAGCCCGAATCACCTGCAACAAACACCTTGTCTGTGCCTTCTACTTCACAGAATTTATTAGCTTTTAATAGTCCACCTTCACTGCGCGCAAGATCAGTATTATCAAACCAAGTATTACCTGTCATGCCCGGCATAAATAAAATTAAATCTGCAGCAAACTCGCCACCTTCAGTTATTACTTTATCAGCTTCGAATTTTTTCATCTTGTGGCCAAGATGCGTCGTAATATTACGTTTTTTCATCTCGTCTAATAAGCCTTTGACCGCTTTTTTACCCAAACGAGCACCCGGCTTTTCTGCAGGAGTGAAAAAAGTTAGATTAAATTTATCACGACGACCTTCCGCGCGGAGCTGGGTATCAAGCCCAAACAAAAATTCAAACATCGGTCCGCCACGCATAGCGCTCGGCTCTTTAGGGTTGCCTGAAAATCCAATAGCAACATCACCACCATCCATCGCCTTAACACGATCTCGAATTTCCTCAGCCGCTTTAAGCCCTTCACATGGCGTAATAGCATGCTCAATACCAGGTAATTTTTTGATAAATCGACCACCAGAAGCAATGATTAACGCATCATTTTTATAAGTACCAATTGGCGTTATCACTGATCTGCCTTTATCTTCCAAGCCAGTCACTTCACTAACAATATGCACAACGTTCATGCGTTTGAAAAAATTATCCAAAGGGATGACAATGTCTGCTTTGCTCGCTGCGCCCGATGGCACCCAAATCAAACTGGGCATATAAACCAGTTCAGCCTTAGGGGAGATAAGTGTTATCTCACAGTTTTTATCTTTCTTTCGAAGCGTTTTAACCGCTGTTAGCCCAGCAAAACCTGAGCCAATAATAGTAATTTTTTTCATACTTAATCCTTGTTTACGTTATGGCAGAAATGACCACTGTCCGGCTCTTCTACACTTCTAGCAATATTTTCTATAAATGCTTGCAACTCATCAAATTCTAACACAGTTAGAATTCGTGTAACAACATCAGGTGAAACTCTTAATGTGCACAGTGAGCCATCTTTAAGCTTAACTTCCATACCTGCAGCATTCATCATCAAGCCTTCATCACTTTGCTCTAGTAATTGCTCAAGCTCATCTTGCAATGTATCGTACAAATCTTGCAGTTCAGCCAACATAGTATCATCGGTCTCGTCCGAAATTGAGACAATTTCACCTTGAACCGAGCCAAAGCTTTTATCATCTTCGCATTCAAACACTATTCCCACCTTTGTCAAATGGTCTTTAAATTTGCCTGAAAGCTTTGAGTCAAAAAATATATAATCTAACATTGTTTTTTTTATTTAAATTTGAAGGATATTTTAATGCTAGATCAGAATGCTTTAGACACTTTATTTATTAACGCTAGAAGTCACAATGGCTGGCTAGATAACAATATTTCCGATGAGCAAATTCATCAAATTTATGAACTAATGAAATTTGCACCAACGGCAGCCAACACCTGCCCTGCTCGCATTACCTTTGTTAAATCAGTTGAAGCTAAAGAGAAGCTTAAAGCGCACCTTGACGAAGGCAATATTGAAAAAGCCATGAGTGCGCCAGCCGTCGCTATTATTAGCTACGATACTGAGTTTTACGAAAAACTACCCTACTTATTTCCACATACTGATGCCAAGAGCTGGTATGAAGGCAAGCCTGACAAAATTAAAGCGGTTGGTGCAATGAATGCAACTTTGCAAGGTGCCTACTTTATGATGGCGGCTCGTTCAATTGGATTAGATTGCGGCCCAATGGGTGGCTTTAACAATGAAACACTGGATCAAGCATTCTCCCCTGATGGAAAAACAAAATCTATCTTTCTTTGTTGCATCGGGCATGGTGACGATAGCAAAATTTTCCCAAGAAGTCCTCGCCTAAGCTTTGATGAAGCATGCGCAATCATTTAAAAATTTATGAAATTTTAAGTATAGCCCCTTAAAAACAAATAAAAACCCCTTTAAAGCACTGCTTTAAAGGGGTTTTTATCGTTAAATCAGCCTTGAAAATTTACCAAACCAAAAAATTGACAAATGTTAACAATGACTATTTTTCGCCTTTTTCTTGCGCCTCTTCTCTTGGTGGGCAGCCGTTGTGCTTCAACCACAAATCCTCATGACCAATAGCTTTAGCAAAAGCCGGAATTTCACACTCTTCTGATGTCTTTTCAATCACATCTGGCGCTTTAATATCTTTATCATCATCGCTCAAACCAAAAACAGCAATAGCGCCTAATGCGATCAATGTCCAAGAGATAGCCAATACATACCTAATACTCTTCATATCACTTTCCAACAATTAAAAAATTAATTATATCGCCAAATGCTACATAAAACAATGCTAGCAGGGAAAATGAAAATATAATTTTTTGGGTTAAATTTAACGTTTGAATCTGGTCTTTAGTTCTCGTTAAATCACACATGCCACCTGGGCAATGCTTAACTTTTTCATCATGAACTAAATTGTAAATCTTGCATCCTGCACAGATACCAAATACCGCCTCAAAAAACAGCAAACCCAAACATAGTGCGCAAGTTAAAATATTAATTGGGCCGCGTATGTCATTTAAGACTACCAAATAAAACATGGTCACTGCCAAAATAAAACCAATTGACCAGGCCCATCTTTTAGGTGCAGCGTCAGTATATTCAGGCTTTTGATTATTAACCACCCAACGACCAACAACCATCGAAGGCGCATACTTTGGATTGATAAAGATTCTGATAAAAAAATCAAATAGGAATACTGATACCATGAGCTTGGTCGGCTCATTATTACCAGTTAAAAAACCGCTCATAAATGCCATAAAAGCAAATAAGAATACAATGCCTGCTGCTGCCCTTACCTCGCGCTCATTAAACATGAGCCCATCATAGCCTTCTACTTTCTCACCAAATGCAAGCATACGTTATTTTGTAATCTTCAATGCGTTCAATAATACGCCTATTATGCAAAAAAAACAATTCTCAAACAGCTTGCCCGGCTGCCCAAGCAGATGACCAAGCCCATTGGAAATTGTAGCCACCCAGCCAGCCAGTCACATCGACGGTTTCACCGATGAAATATAAGCCAGATTGCTTGTTAGACTGCATGGTTTTGGATGATAGTGCATTAGTATCAACACCACCGGTGCAAACTTCAGCCACACGCATACCTTCAGTGCCACTCGGTGTTAACGCCCAATTGTTTAAGATTTGTGCAAATGACTTAAGATCTGATTGATTAATGTCACCCAACGCTTTTTCACTAAGATCCACTGGCATGAGTACCTGCGCTAATCGATGTGCTAATCGTTTTGAAAAATGCTCATTTAAAATATTTTTAAGGTTAGTAGTACCGCGATTTTGTTGCGCAGAAAGCAGCAACTCTACAGCATCAATACCCGGCAACAAATCAATTTCAATTGGATTACCCTTGCGCCAATAAGAGGATATTTGCAATACAGCCGGGCCGCTAATACCTCGATGAGTAATGAGTGCCATCTCTTTAAAACTTTGATTATTGCAACTGATATTTACCTCAAGCGACAACCCAGATAAATCTTTAAAATAACGACCGATATCTTGTTGGGAAAAGGTAAACGGCACCAAGGCAGGCCTAAAGACGATAGACTTGTGTCCAAATTGTTTAGCTATTTGCAGACCAAAATCTGTTGCGCCCATTTTAGGAATACTCGGCCCACCGGTAGCAACAACCAGCGATTCAGCTTGAAAATCACCTTGATTAGTACTAACAAGATATCGATCTTCAAACTCGATTTTATTGACATCTGTATTTAAGGTTATATCGACATCTGCACACTCGCTCAAAAGCACATCAACAACGGCGTTAGATTTTTGATCGCAAAACAACTGGCCCAGTGTTTTTTCAGTCCAGCTTAATTGGTGCGATTCAAGCAAGGCAATAAAATCCCATTGAGTGTAGCGCGATAAAGCTGATTTACAAAAATGCGGATTGTTAGAAATGAATGCTTCTGGCTCAATATATAAGTTGGTGAAATTACAACGCCCACCACCTGAAATTAAAATCTTTTTTCCCGCCTTGCTAGCTTTATCCAAAACAATCACACTGCGCCCACGCTTAGATGCATGAGCAGCACACATTAAGCCTGCTGCGCCAGCACCGATAATAATAACGTCATATTGCTTCACAATTTATAGCATGCAGCGCAACTAAGCGTTATACATATCTAAAATATAATACAAAACAACACCTTCGGATGAACGAGATGGGCCTAACACTTTAGCAGCATACAGGTGATTTTTCGGATCCGATTTATCCATGGCCATCTTTAAATCATCCATGATTTCAACATTGTTTGCAGGTACGCGCTCACGCTTTACACGTGGAATTCGAACCACGGCATACTGTTCGGTAACAACCTTGATACTTGGGTGCGGATCCAATGAGTAGCCTCTCATGATTTACTAGTCACAATTCTTGAGCCACACACTTGGTTTGACGGCACAGCTACATGGATTTTAGCTGGCAAAGATAACTCCATAGCATTAACCCTACGTACAAACTCTTGTTTGTCTACATCACTGCCAATCATTTCATTAAAGGCTTTTTCTTCCCAAATCGAACTAACAGTGCGGCCACCATAATCATGCGCAGGATAAACGTAAGTTTCATCTGGCAATGTGAATATTTTCTGAATGGAGTCAAAAAGCTTGTCAGCTGATCCACCTTGAAAATCACAACGACCACAACTTCTAATCAGTAGCGCATCACCGGTAAAAACTTTATCGCCCACAACAAATGACATGCAACCATTTGTATGGCCCGGCGTAGAAAGCGCGGTTAGTGTAAATTCACCAAACTGTAAATTTTCACCATCCTTAATTAACACATCAGCACAAACTACTGAATTAGCTTCACCTATGACAATTTGAGCCTGGTTAAATTTATCTTTCAAAGGGCATGAGCTAGTAATATGATCAGCATGCACATGAGTTTCAATAATGTACTTAAGGTTTAATCCAAGCTCCTCAATTAAGCCAATATCACGCTGTTTAGTTTCGCTAACCGCATCAATAATAACAGCCTCTTTACTTTGAGAATCGGCCAACAAGTAAGTATAAGTTGAACTTTGTTTTTCAAATAAAGGTCTAAAAATCAAACTCATGGCAACACCTTTTTAAACGGCTTAACTATCACACTTGCATATGCACCGGACGCCATATATGGGTCTGCATCTGCCCAGGTTTGAGCATCTGACAATGAATCAAATTCAGCCACTACTAACGAACCAGTAAAGCCGGCTTCACCTGGATCATTATTATCTATCGCAGGATGAGGACCAGCCAATATCAATCGACCTTCATTTTTTAAAATATGTAAACGCTCAATGTGAGCCGGACGCACTGACATTCTTTTTTCTAATGAATTTTCAACGTCTTGTGAAATAATAGCATATAGCATAATGACCGCCTACAAGTCTAGTACATTTTGCATGTTGTACAAACCTGCAGATTTATCATTTAGCCAGCTTGCTGCACGTACCGCACCATTTGCAAATGTTGAGCGCGATGAAGCTTTATGAGTAATTTCAACACGCTCACCTTCCATAAAGAAGCTTACTGTGTGCTCGCCAACTACATCGCCACCACGAATAGTAGAAAAGCCAATCGTTTGACGATCGCGTGGCTCTTCAATACCTTCACGACCATAGACAGCACAAGTCGATAAATCCCTGCCAAGTGCATTGGCAACCACCTCACCCATTTTGAGTGCCGTGCCTGATGGTGCGTCAACCTTATGACGATGGTGCGCTTCAACGATTTCAATATCAGAGTCTGGTCCAATCACCTTGGCTGCCATATCAAGCAACTTCAATGTTAAATTAACACCAACACTCATGTTTGGTGCAAATACCACCGAGATTTGTTTAGCAGCATTGTTGATCGCCTCAAGCCCTGCATCATCAAAACCTGTAGTGCCAATCACTATAGATTTGTTTAATTGCTGACAAGTCTTAAGATAATCGAGTGTCGCCTCAGGTCTAGTGAAATCAATCAATACATCAAATTGATCTGCCACCGAAGCTAAATCATCACCCTTATCTAGGGTTGCGCCCAGTGTTACTTTATCATTTTGATTAATGGATTCAATAATAGTTTGACCCATGCGCCCTGATGCGCCAACCACTGCAATTTTTATCATGTGTTATTTACCTTGTAAATTCAAATCAAGCTTCAATTATTCTACTCTAACTCTTAAATAGACAGGATATTTGAAATTACCCTTGTTTGTGAAGCCGTAATATTTAAAGGTAATTTTACTACCAACAATAGGCGGATTAACTCTATCTTTATGCTTAAATCCTGAGCCGATTTTTACTTGCTTTCCAGTGTCTGTTTGACAAACTACAGAGCCCATCATGTTTATATATTTTCCATTGCCGGGCAATATTTTTAATACCATACATTCAGTGTCAAAATATTTTTTAACCTTAAGTGCTGAGGATAATCGCCCAGTTTGGTATAAGGCATTTGGGTTTCTAACCACGACACCCTCCCCATTATCATTAACTACTTCTTCAAGATAATCAGATAATTGTTTTTTAATACTAATAGCCACTTGCGGAATAATGCGAATAGGTGTGTTTGGGTTTGCCACTAAATAGGTTTTTAAAATTGCCAGCCGATCTAATAGACCACCTGACTGATTTGGCACTTCAAAGATTTGATGAGTAATTTGACGCCAACGCTGATCAGCATTTTTAGTACGCACAATTGAGCTGATATTTTCAAAGTCACCGCGTTTAGTCCATAGCTCGCCATCAATGGCATATGGCGGGTAATTCTTGATAAACCAACTTGGTGCATGAATAAGATTGCCGCTTCGAGTAATGAGTTTTTCACCATCCCAAAAGCCTCGCACACCATCTAATTTTTCACTCATTACCCAACCAACAACAGATTTGTTGTCGTCATAAGTTTTAAGCAGAAATAAATCTGGCTTAGCAAATGCAGTTTGTAAAAGTAACCAACAAATTAGGGAGAATTTGATAGTTACTTTTAACATGGGTTCGTCTATAGTTCGTCCTCTAAAAAGCCGTTTTGTTTAGTAATACTGTCAATCTCTTGCAGAACTTTTAGCATGTCAGCCATCTTATGAATTGGAATCATATTAGGGCCATCACTCAATGCCACTTCAGGATTAGGGTGAGTTTCCATGAAGAATCCTGACACACCCACTGCAGCAGCAGCACGTGCCAATACAGGTACCATCTCTCTTTGTCCGCCTGATGTCAGACCATTGCCACCAGGCTGTTGCACTGAGTGTGTTGCATCGAATACAATAGGTTGGCCTGTTGAACGCATGGTAGATAAACCACGCATATCAGACACCAAAGTGTTGTAACCAAATGAGGTGCCACGATCACAAATGGTAATCTGTTGATTGCCCGTCTCGAATGCCTTATCAACAACATTTTGCATATCCCAAGGCGCTTGGAATTGGCCTTTTTTAATATTGACTGGAATGCCTTGCTTACAAACGTTTTGAATAAAATTAGTTTGACGCACTAAAAATGCTGGTGTTTGCATCATGTCTACTACCGAGGCCACTTCATCAAGCGGAGTATCCTCATGTACGTCAGTCAACACTGGAATACCGATTTCATCTTTTACTTTTTGTAAAATACGTAAACCCTCTTCAATGCCTAAACCTCTAAAGCTACCAGTACTAGAGCGATTAGCCTTGTCATATGATGATTTGTAAATAAAGTTAATACCTAATTCTTCAGTGACTTTTTTTAATGTTTCGGCTGTTTCCATAGCAAGTGATTCTGACTCAATTACACAAGGGCCGGAAATAAGGAAAAATGGCTGGTCGATACCGATTTCAAAGTCTAATAATTTCATACTGTTCGCATAGGTTAATAGTTAATAAGGTCAATTATAAGCCAAACAATTCATCTAAAATGAACAGCATTCAGAAATAAATATCAATCATGACAAATACGCCCGATATTCTAAAAAAAATCATTGCCCGTAAAGAGCAAGAAATCAAAGAAGCGCTTGAAATAATTCCTTACAATAAAATGATGGAAACAGCCTACGAGGATCGAACAACTCGTGATTTTTTCCAGGCACTTAAAGACAAAGTAGATTTAAAGCAAAGTGCTATTATTGCTGAGATTAAAAAAGCATCCCCCTCTAAAGGAGTTTTACGTGAGGATTTTAACGTAGCAGAAATTGCTAAAAGCTATGCTAAACATGGTGCAGCATGTTTGTCAGTATTAACTGATAAAGATTATTTTCAGGGTGATGATAAATACGTAGCTGAAGCCAGATCTGTTGTTACTTTGCCGGTATTACGCAAAGAATTCATTATTGAGCCTTACCAGGTATTTCAATCTCGAGTGCTTGGTGCGGATTGTATTTTGTTAATCGCTGCCTGCCTGGAAGATCAAAGAATGGAAGATTTAGCCATGTTGGCCATTTCTTGCCATATGGATGTTTTAGTTGAAGTTCATAACCTTGAAGAATTAAAGCGCGTACAAGAACTTCGCCTACCAATGATTGGCATTAATAATCGAAATTTAAAAACATTTGATGTCACTCTACAAACAACAATTGATCTGTTAGATGCAATTAAAGATGACACACTAGTAATTACTGAAAGCGGAATTTTAGGTGCGCAAGATGTTAAGCTCATGAAAGATCACGATATTCATTCATTCTTAGTGGGTGAAGCATTTATGCGTCAAGAAAATCCAGGTCAAGCACTCGAAGACATCTTTAAATAAAGGCAATAACAATGAAAACAACAGTTAAGTGGATTGATGGCATGATGATGGTTGGTGAGTCAGCCAGTGGCCATGCCATTGTTATGGATGGACCTGAAGAAATGGGTGGCAATAATTTAGGCGTAAGGCCTATGGAAATGTTGTTGTTGGGTATGGGTGGCTGTACAACAGTTGATGTTATCTCTACACTTAAAAAAATGCGTGAAAACGTTATTAATTGTCGTGTTGAAATATCTGCCGAACGTGCAGATGAACACCCAAAAGTATTTACCGATATTCACATGCACTTTGTTGTTGAAGGTGAGAATCTTAATGAGAAGAAAATAGCCAAAGCGGTTAGCCTTTCGGCTGACAAGTATTGCTCTGCTTCTATCATGCTTGGCAAAACTGCCACCGTTACTCACGATTTTTCTATCAATGCATAATAATTGGGGTTGGCTTGGTACGGCTACCGGCATTTCGGGAGGTATATTGGTTGCACTAAATTTTGAATTTTCTAAATTTGGCTACATACTTTTTATGGTCTCGGCTATAAGCTGGGTTATTCAAGGGTTGAAAAACCAAGACAATTCACTGGTTCTATTAAACACAGTATTTGTTTGCGTCAACATGCTGGGGCTTTATCATTGGTTTTCTTGAATCCGATTTTAATATTATTATTGCTAGTAAGTCTAAATAGCGCAGCCGACAATCATACGGCTAATTCGGTCAATATCACTGACAAGCTTGAATTGATTAACTACGATATTCTTGAACTTGAAGTTAGCTACGAACTCGGTGGGGATCTTTACGATATCAACCTTGAAGCAAGCAACATTAAAAATGAATTATTATTTCGCGAACATCAAATCGGAACACCTAAAAGTGAAGATAGCAACTGGAATGAATCAGAACAAATGATTCTTGACGCTAAGATCAAACTGCAAGCACTACAAGAAAAAATTAAGCTTGAAGGGGACTGGGGTCAGCTGCGCTTTCGTATGATTGATTTTAGAGGTAAAGATCCTGGAAGTTTGAAACTACGATATAACTACGGTTTTTAATCACTAGCTATTTATATTTAAAAATAATAGCGTATAATATTTTTTCTTATGGAGAGTTGGCCGAGTGGCTGAAGGCGCGCCCCTGCTAAGGGTGTAAAGGGTTTATCCCCTTTCGAGGGTTCAAATCCCTCACTCTCCGCCATTATTTAAAAAAATCTTTATTAAATATGACTGACGCACCATTAGTAATTGCCGGAAAAACTTACAACTCTCGCTTGCTGGTTGGCTCAGGAAAATATAAAGATCTTAACGAAACAAAACTAGCGACAGACGCTGCAGAAGCAGACATCATTACCGTTGCTATTCGTCGTACCAATATCGGTCAAGATGAAAACGAGCCAAATTTGCTCGATGTTATCTCGCCTGATACTTATACCATTTTGCCCAATACAGCTGGTTGTTATACAGCTAAAGATGCGGTTCGCACTTGTCAGCTGGCACGTGAACTTTTAGGCGGGCACAATCTTGTTAAATTGGAAGTATTGGGCGATGAAAAAACACTATATCCAAATATTGTTGAAACATTAGCTGCTGCAAAAACACTAGTTGATGATGGCTTTGATGTAATGGTTTACACCAGTGATGATCCGATCGTTGCCAAAGAGTTAGAAAACATTGGCTGTGCTGCAGTGATGCCACTTGCATCTTTAATTGGCTCTGGCCAAGGAATTGCAAACCCTGCGAACATTAAACTCATTAAAGAACAGGCTAATGTTCCGGTACTTGTAGATGCAGGTATTGGCTGTGCATCTGATGCCGCTAAAGCCATGGAGCTTGGTTGTGATGGCGTGCTAATGAATTCAGCGATTGCTAACGCGGCTGACCCGATACTAATGGCTAGCGCGATGAAACATGCAGTGATTGCAGGTAGAGAATCTTTTCTTGCGGGAAGAATGATGAAAAAAGCTTATGCCTCTGCCTCATCTCCAATGGAAAGCTTAATCTAAAGAGGTTTTAAAATCTCAAGTAAAAAAATGCCGCTAATTTAGCGGCATTTTTTTTAACAACCTGAAATAGACAAATCACTCTAAAAAGCTTTCAACTTCTTTTTCCGATTCAGGTTTTTTAGTTCTTTTAGCGGGTTTAGCTAGCACTTCTAAGAAAAACGTATCTAACCCTTCGTCATGCGCTTCTGCAATAACCTTGTTAATTTCAGAAACATGAATAACGCCAGATGATGCTTCGTCTGCACCAAAACGACAATCAAAATCCCAAAAATCCATTTCATCAGGCAAGGCCTTATTACGTTCACGCTTAATGTATTTCTTAAGCTCATGTTTAATGGCGTCAGCTACTCTAGGGCGTTGTTTTTTCGGATGTGCAAAGCTAAATGTCTTTTTCATGATGGTTTGGATAATAGAATCAATAAAAGAGATTATACGCACTCAGCAATCTCTCAATACAAATCATAAGCTTATAGTGGCTAATTATTTGTACTCTAAAAAGTTGTTTAAATTTAAACTGCTTTCAATTGACTGACTATCCACATCCAAAATTCTTGGAGATTCAATGCCTAAATCCAAATGGTAGTTTTTTATTCTTAAAACTATTCGATTAACTCTAATGGATTAGTGTGCCTGATAAAAATAAATGCATCATAGCGCTGTGGAAGAATGCTTGGGACATAATTATCTAACGCATCATTTTCTGGGTTATAAACCACTCCAATTGCTCTGTGTTTTCGATATTGATTAAGCCATGGATTATTACGATCCTTGTGATCAAATAATAAATAGAAATTATGCAACTTAAGCTTGCTTAGTATGTTTTCATAGCTACCTTTAGCGCCTGATGGAACCTGCATTTTTTCCACGTCTGCACCCCAACTGTCTCCTGCTAAAACTCGCCCCTCATTAGTGCCAAAGCCAACAATATATACTTGCGATCTGCCTAATTCATACCTACTGAGACTTCCAATATTAGCAATGCCTTGTGAATACATTGATGTAGCACGAGAATCCCCCACATGAGTATTGTGCGCCCAAACCACACCCTTAGAATTTTCTCCATAAAAATACAATAGGCGCTTGACCGATAACCACATATGTTGCACTCTACTATTCCAAGAACTAAGATCATCATCAATGGCCAAACGATAATAATCTTCAGCATTTTTTACTATCAAGGAATTTTGCTCGGCTTGAAAAAAATCGTTGTCTTTAAAAGCATTACTGCCTATGACAAATGTGCGTAAAAGATTTGATACCTCTATCATGCCCTGTTGACATGAAAAACCTCCACGTGATACTGCTTTTGCGTAAGCCCATTCGTTACGATCATATTTGGCAAAACACTGTAATCTACTCTGTATGTCGTCATGATACAATGGCAAATATTTTTCTGTAAATGCCAGCAGATTGTCCATTGCATCCCATGGTCCGTAAACATCCATCCCATGAAACCCCACTTTTTTATCATTGGAAAGATCTGCATTGTATTCTCTCAACCATTCTGCCAGTTTCTCAATCTCATGATTTTTCCACATCCATTCTGGCCACCGATCAAAACTGAGTAGCACTTCTTTGGCTGACTTGAGAGCATCCGGCATATTCTTTACGTATTGGTTGAGTCGATCAATAGAAGACCAGTCCCCTTCGACTGCAACAAAAGAAAATTTATTTTCACTAATTAGACGTTTGGTTATTTCTACACGCAATGAGTAAAACTCAGCTGTTCCATGTGATGACTCACCTAATAACACCAATTGACGCCCACCTGCCCGATCAATTATCATATCAAAATCAGCAACAACCTTAAGAGGAACCGCCTTGTGTGATAATAGCTCAATAAGGCGCTCTTCATCACTAGCCAAAACTGGATTATTAAAAGTGACAAGGGAAAACAAAACAATGAAAAGTGAAGTAATTTTTTTCATATTTTTCCTAAAAAATCTATTTAAGATAACTTGATTCTACACTTCTACACTGCATAAATAAGCATTAAAATAGATTTATGAATTTTTCTAAAATATTAATTGAGCTCAAAGATAAGCATCTTTATCGCTCAAGAAAGATTAGTGAAGGTGCGCAAGATACTCAGATAGTCATTAACGGAAAATCATTGATTAATTTCTGCTCGAATGATTACTTGTCTCTTGCCAATCATCCTCAAATTAAAGAGGCTTTTAAGAAAGGTGTTGATGCATATGGTGTAGGCTCAGGTGCATCACATTTAGTTAGCGGGCATTCCCGAGCCCATCATGATCTGGAAGATGCATTGGCTGAGCATACAGGGCAAGAACGTACCTTGCTATTTTCAACTGGCTATAGTGCAAATTTAGGTATTTTCTCCGCACTTAAAGGTGAACTAGATTGGATATTGCAAGACAAACTTAATCACGCCTCATTAATTGATGCAAACCAGCTCATTGACTTGCCATTACAACGGTATTTGCATAATAACATTCAGTCTCTTGAAAAAAAACTAGTCAAACAGTCAGGTCCAGGCATGATTGTGACTGACACAGTATTTAGCATGGATGGCGATCAAGCAAATATTGATGATTTGCAGAAAATCGCAAATAACTCAACTGCAATTTTGATGCAGGATGACGCTCATGGCTTTGGTGTTTTTGAGCCCAACATTCCAAAAAATTCAATCTATATGGCCACTTTGGGTAAAGCAGCAGGCACAATGGGTGCTTTTGTGGCTGGAAATGAGGACTTTATTGAATTTTTAATCCAAAAATCCCGCCCTTATATCTATACAACAGCCATTTCTCCTGCAATTTGTGCAGCAACAATTAAAAGCTTAGACTTAATTAAAGCGGGCGAACAAAAAGCTAAATTGCTCGCCAATATTGATTTTTTCCGAATTTTTTCATCTGCATTAGGATTGCCAATTTCAAATTCTCATAGTGCCATCCAGCCGCTAATTATTGGCGATAGTGAAAAGGCGCTGAAAATTAGTCAAACTTTATTTAAACAAGGTTTTTATGTTGGCGCCATTCGCCCACCAACTGTACCAAAAGGTACAGAGCGTTTAAGAATCACTCTGAGTGCTAACCACACACAAAGTCAAATAGAGCAATTACTCACTCAAATTAAGCATGCTTTACAGTAGCACAACTGGCACGGGCCCTGACTTAGTTTTACTGCACGGCTGGGGATTTAATGGCGATCTGTTTGATGATCTAATTGATCGATACAAAAATCAATATCGCATTACAAAAATTGATCTACCTGGTCATGGTCGTAGTGATGATGTTACTGGTGGTCTTGATGAGTGGTGTGATGAAATTATCAAAATCCTCCCAGATAATCCAACCCTACTCGGTTGGTCATTAGGTGGACTACTGGCGATTAATATCGCTACCAAAATTAAGATATCCAAACTAGTGTTGATAGCTTCTACACCTAATTTTGTACAAAATTCAAATTGGAAATACGGCATTAATGCAGATAATTTTCAGCAATTTTCTGATGCATTGCAGCTGAACTTATCCAAAGGACTAAAACGCTTTGTTAGCCTACAAACTCAAGATAAAACTCAATTAAAAACCCTTAATCAATCAATCGATAAATTTCCTGCATCAACAAAAGCACTCAACCAAGGATTGGAGATTCTTTTAGCCACCGACCTATTAGATGAGTTTAAGCAATTAAAAATACCAATAGCAGTGACTTTAGGTAATCATGACACATTGATTCCTTATCGAATCAGCAATTGGTATGATAAAGTTAAAATAAAAACGCAAGTATTGAATACGGGTCACTTGCCATTTTTACATAAGGATTTCACGCTATGAATAAATCTATCGCGCCCATACTGCTAAGTGTCTTTGGTATTTTTTGGGTGGCGCTTGCTATCAACCCACTTTATCGAGATATATGGGTTGCTGAAAACTTAATCCTTGTTATTTGCATTGGCTATATGATATCGACTTATAAATCAACACCTCTTAGCAATACCTCGTACTGGCTCATTTTTATATTTTGTATTTTGCAAACTATTGGTGCACACTACACTTATGCAGAAGTCCCGATTGGTTTTTGGGCTGCTGATCTACTAGAAATAGAGCGTAATCATTATGATCGACTCGTGCACTTTGCCTTTGGATTTTTATTGGTATTACCATTCAAAGAAGTGATTACTAGACTCATAAAATTCTCTAGCTTTCGTTCTATGGTCTTTTTGTTGGTTCTGGTATTTTTTGGTATTGGCGGTTTTTATGAAATAATAGAATGGCTCTACGCTATATTCTACGAACAACAACAATCCCCTCAGACAGTTGATTCCTTTCTTGGATCACAGGGAGACATTTGGGATGCCGAAAAAGACATGCTCTTTACTGGCCTTGGGGCTTGGTTATATTTACTATTTTTTACCCCAAGGCTCAGCAATAAACTCACTTAATCTTAACTTCGGTTTGCTTAGATCTCGCCTTAGCTACTTTAGTAATAGTTAAGCTCAAAACACCGTCAATAAACTCAGCTTCGATATTGTCAGTCTTAACCGTATGAGGTAAAGTGAAACTTCTCACAAAAGAACCGTACGTACGTTCAATACGGTGTCTTTTTGTATCTTTAATTTCAACTGTTATCTCATCTTTTTTCTCACCTTTGATAGTTAACACATTATCTACAACGTGTACATGTACATCATCTTTATGTACACCAGGCAACTCAGCTTTAATCAAGTAAGACTTGTTATTCTCCTCAATGTCAATAGCAGGCATCCAATCACTCTGTTCAAACTCACCAAGCGAGTGATCAAAATTCTCAAACATTTCATCCATTCCAACAAATGGGCGGCGCATTAGCGTTAGACTCATTACAACCTCCTTTTTTTTATTTACACAACTATCTCACCTTTATAGTACGCCTCTTTTTATCTACATGATGATGATTTGAGTATAATTCAAACATATTAGCTTTTAGTAAGGGGTTCTTCTAATGACAATTTTAGTCGGTGTAATTATGGGGTCAAAATCTGATTGGCCAACCATGAAACATGCAGTAGAAATGCTGGAAGAATTTGGCGTGCCGCATGAAGTTGAAGTGGTGTCTGCACATAGAACTCCAGATAAAATGTTTGACTATGCCTCTAGTGCACTTGATCGCGGACTTAAAGTAATCATTGCAGGCGCTGGTGGCGCTGCGCACTTACCTGGTATGGTTGCTGCCAAAACCATCGTACCTGTACTCGGTGTGCCCGTACAATCTAAAGCGCTTAGTGGACAAGACTCATTACTCTCTATTGCACAAATGCCTGGTGGCATTCCAGTGGGAACGCTTGCTATTGGTGAAGCAGGCGCTAAAAATGCTGGTATTTTGGCAGCACAAATCATCGCCAATGAGGATGACTCTGTACGCGCAAAAGTAGTAGCATTTAGAGCCAAACAAACGCAAGATGTTTTAGACAACCCAAACCCTTCAGCATAAACTATGAAAATCGGCGTACTTGGTGCAGGCCAACTTGGCAGAATGATGGCGATTTCTGGCTATCCTTTAAATCATCAATTTGGATTTTCTGGTAATACTAACGATGAACCGGCTAGCCTTTTAGGACATATGTTTGCGCTTGAGGATAATGCTGAAAATATCGAATCATTAGTTGCATTTGCCGATGTGATCACTTACGAAAGCGAAAACACAGATGTTGAAATCGTTAAAGAAATCAATAAAGATATCCCTGTATATCCGGGTGAAAAATCCCTATTCACCACCCAACATCGCGGCCGTGAAAAGGCACTTTTTGACCAACTAAATATCCCTTGCGCACCCTATCAAATGGTTAACAGCTTAGCTGACCTTACAAAGGCAGTTAGCGATATAGGTCTGCCCGCTATTTTAAAAACAGCGACTGAAGGCTATGATGGCAAAGGTCAATTTTTAATGCATCATACAGATCAAATTAAAGAAGCATTTGACAGCATGCAGGGTGTTGAATCAATTTTAGAAGGATTTGTTAATTTTAAACGCGAGCTTTCATTGATTGCAGTTCGCGGCATTGACAATGACCATAAGTATTATCCTTTGGTTGAAAACACACACCATAATGGAATTTTGCGTCTTACCATTGCACCTGCGCAGACGATTGACCCTAAAGTACAAGAAACAGCAGAGCATTACATGCAGACTTTATTAGATGAGATGGGTCATGTTGGTGTGCTTACCATTGAGCTATTTGAAACTGAAAATGGCCTTGTGGTAAATGAGATGGCGCCACGCGTGCATAATTCTGGCCACTGGAGTATTGAAGGCGCCCACACCTCACAATTTGAAAACCATATTCGTGCAATTAGTGGCATGCCTTTGGGTGACACCTCGCCAACGCATGCCTTTAGCGCTATGATTAATATCATTGGTAAAATCGGCCCAACAGATCTTGTGCTAAATATGGCCAATGCAAGCTTACACCTGTACGACAAGACTGAGCGTGAAAATAGAAAACTTGGTCATATTAATATTATTGCCAATTCACAAGCACAGCTTGATACTAGCATTCAACAATTAAAAGACTTTCTACCCAACTAAGGATCCCTATGTCAGAAGAATACAATTGGCCATCAGCCGTACTTTATCACCCAACAGGCGATCCTATCAACATTAAGCCAATTGATGATAATAAATCATTCGGTACTGATGAATTGCAGACTTTTGTTGGCGGTCCAGTGGGCCATATCAAGCTTGATAATGGCATGCTAGTGATTAACGATGAAGGTGAAAAAATGAACCTACCGCTTAATGATATGGCGAGTAAAAATGGCTATTCTTTATACGGTAATGTTATTTTTGTACCAAAAGTGATTCAAGCAGAACCGGTCAAATTTGACATTACAAACCTGTAATTAAACCTCAATACCAGGCAAGAGTTTAACTATAGAGTCTATTAGCCAAACTCTTTCTCAAGATAAGTTTTAATATCAGCAGATTCAAACATCCAGCTAACTGTATCACCATCTGTGATTTTTAAACAAGGCACTTGGACTTTACCAGCTTCTTTCATCATTTCTTCACGATAAGCACCACCACGAGTTTGTGCATCACGCGTTACAATCTTAATGTTTAAACTTCTTATAACACGTCGTGACATAATGCAAAATGGGCAGGCGAAAAATTGATAAAGCTCGATGTTTTTAGCTTTATTGTTTACAGCTTCTTGCTCTTGAGCGCTTCTTTTAACTTTCTTAACGGGAATCAAACGACTGATTAATGCAATCAATGCGCCTAGGCCATTTCTAAATGCTTTTAATAATAATTTCATAGTTTTATTTCCTATTTTGGTATGCGGTTAATGTGTTCTCAAGTAAGGTTGCAATGGTCATTGGACCAACACCACCAGGTACCGGTGTCATCCATGCAGCATTAGTACTAGCAGCATCAAAATCCACATCGCCCACTAGCTTGCCACTATCCAGTCGATTAATACCTACATCGATTACAATAGCGCCAGGTTTAATCCAATCACCCTGGATCATTTTTGGAATGCCAACAGCTGCAACCACGATATCAGCATTTTTTAACTTGCTTGATAGGCCTGTGGTTTTACTATTACAAATTGTAACCGTTGCACGTGCATTTAAAAGCTCCATGGCCATTGGTCTACCAACAATATTAGAGGCGCCAACCACCACACAATCCTTACCAACTAAATCAATTCCTGTTGTTGCCAACATTGTCATCACCCCCTTGGGTGTACATGGGCGTAAATAAGGCTTATTTTGCATGAGTTTGCCGATATTTTCACTATGAAAGCCATCTACATCCTTTTCAGGAGAAATCGTCTCTATGACTAAATTTGCGTCTAAATGATCTGGCAGTGGTAACTGCACCAAAATACCGTCAATTTTGTCATCATTGTTTAAGCGTACCACCTCATCAAGTAATTCTTGCTGAGTAATATCACCTGGTTTATTGATTTTTTCTGAATAAAATCCAACCTCTTTGCAAGCGTTATCTTTATTGCGCACATACACAGCAGAAGCAGGATCATCACCCACCAAAATAACTGCCAAGCCAGGTGCACGATTTAGCGTCTTAACCTTTGCTGCAATATCGTTACGTAAATTTTGTGCAATTTTCTTGCCATTAATAATATTCATTCTTAACTCTTATGTTTGCCAGGCGCCAATGCTATCAGTACCTTATCTAAATCATCTTGTGTGTCCACGCCAAAGCCCGTCTCTCCACAGGCATTAGCTACGTGAACATCGAAACCTTCATTAAGCACTGTCAATTGCTCCAGACGCTCAACTTGCTCTAATCGAGAGCTATCCATCTTTAAATATTGCTTGATAAATTTGCTACGATAAGCGTAAATACCAATATGCTTATGACAAAGAGATAGATCAAATTCTTGTTGCTCTCTAAAAAACGGAATGGGTGCGCGAGAAAAATACAACGCCTTGCCGAACTTGTCAAAAACTACTTTGACGCAATTAGGGTCTAAATATTGCTGCTCGTCAATAACTGGCTCACACAGTGTTGCCATTTGCATTTGACTATCTTGTAAATTATTAGCCACTTGATTAATCACTGCTGGATCAAGCATGGGCTCATCACCCTGTACATTAACAATGATTTCATCATCTGCAATTTTAAGCTCACTTAATACTTGTGCAATTCTTGATGTCCCGGAAGTATGATGATCATCGGTCATGCAAACTTGTGCACCGAATCCTTGTGCGACTCGCATAATACGCTCATCATCAGTCGCGATAATGACCTGATCTGCTTGGCTTTTGATGGCATTTTCATAAGTCAGCTGAATCAGCGGCTTACCATGAACATCCTTTAATAGCTTTGCAGGTAGTCTACTAGATGCATATCGAGCAGGAATAATGACACTAAAACTCATCTGCTAATCTAGCTTTCTAGCTTCTTCTTCCAACAGAACTGGAATACCATCTTCGATTGGGTAAGCTAAGCCGCTAGTTTCACAAATTAGCTCATGGCCTACTTGCTTCAAAGGCGCTTTAGATTTTGGGCAAACTAATAGTTTTAATAAGGCTTCATCAATCATAATTTTGCAAGAAGTTTGTTTAAAAAATTTTCACTAATTTCTAGATCTACTTTTAAGTAAAACATTTTTTCATTAGCAAACTTCTTGCATTTTACCCAATCTTTCGCAGTCATAATTATTGGATGATTATCTTCAAACTTTAAATCATTAGCTTGATATTGATAATGATCCATAAAAGCGTGTCTTTTTACTTTTACACCAAGACCATCTAGTGTATTAAAAAATCTATCAGGGTCGCCAATGCCGGCCGCACCATGGCAATATTGACCTTTAAAATAATCTAATGGATGCTCTTTGCCACTCAATAAATGAACAAATGAAACTGGCACTAACTTAGCAGGTATTTCTCCAGGAAACGTTGCGCCATTATTAATAACAAAATCAACTTGTTTGAGTTTGGTCTGTGACTCCCTTAGCGGCCCAGCAGGTAGGTAAAAATTATTACCAAAGCGCCTATTACCATCAACCACAACAACCTCTATTGATCTACCCATGCCGTAGTGTTGTAATCCATCATCGCTAATAATGACATCGAATGCTTGCTGTTTTAGTAAATCTGTAACAGCTTCAGATCGATTTTTGTTAACCATTACAGCTGCACCTGTTTGCGTAGCGATCAATAATGGTTCGTCACCTGAGACAACAGGATTGGAATTTGAATCAACCAACAAACTACCTGACTCATGCGAGCCACCATAACCCCTAGAAACAACACCAACTTTTCTACCTTGTTGTTGAAGATATTCAACCAGCTTAATAACAACAGGTGTTTTACCACTACCACCAACCGTTATATTACCCACCACAACAATGGGAATATCAAACTGATTAACTCTAAAAACACCTAACCGATAGAATGCTTTCCGGATTTTACTTAAAACATAAAAAAATCCAGAGATTGGTAGTAGTGCATAATTAACAACACCTCGCCTACTTAAGTCCATTGAATGTTATTTAAAACACTCGTTTGAATTTTTGTATTTATTATCGGTATATCTTAAAAACCCTGCAGCAATGGTTAGAATCATAATTGATATCACCATAATCAGCACGTTGAATTTATCCGTAGACACAAGCTCTTTCATATCAATAACCAAGAATCTAGTAATGGCTGTAATAGCAATGAAAATTAAGAAAATCACCGGCAATCGATGAGTTTTAAAATAAACACCGGTCATTGCGCCAAGCTCTAAATAGATAAATAATAGCAAAATATCCTTAAGCGAAGCAAATCCAGATTCGTGCTGCATAATGATTAAATATTCACCAATAGCCGACCAGACAATCGTGCCACCAATCACAAATAAACCAACAACATGAAAAACCTCAATTAAAAAATCACCTAACTGATCAACTCTATCTTTGATTGTTATCTCTGACATACTCTTCCCTTATTATTTAGCGTTTTATAAAGTGCTAATTATGACAAAATATCAACACCATGAGTATTGAATTTGACATTTCTAACCAGTATTTGCGCTCTAATCGCAAAAAAGGCTTCATTTCCTTTATTTCAGGCGTCTCTATGGTTGGTCTTATTCTTGGAGTGATGACATTAGTGACTGTTTTGTCAGTGATGAATGGCTTTCATCAAGAGCTCAGAGAGCGCGTATTAAGCGCCATTTCACATTCGTATATAAGTGAGTATGATGGCAATCTTTCAAATTGGAAGGACGCCCAAACCACCATCAATCAACATATAAATGTAATTAGCTCTTCTCCCTACATTGAACAATACGCGTTAGTAAGCTCAGGCAATAGTGCGCAAGGCATTAGTGTTCGCGGTGTTATTCCAGAATTAGAAAGGCAAACTTCTGTGTTGCTTGAAAAAATGAAACATGGTGATAGTCAACTATCTAAGTCTGGCATCCTGCTTGGGGCAGGATTGGCCACACAGCTAGGCGCAACCTTAGGTGATAAGGTCACCCTACTCACGCCAGAATTATCCTCTAGCATTATTGGTATTCTTCCACGCTTTAAACGTTTTACTGTCACTGGAATATTCGACGCAGGTGTTAATGAATATGACAACAATTTAGCTTTTATACAACTCAATCAAGCGCAGAAACTTTATTCAATGAAAGATAAAGTCTCTGGCATTAGACTTAAGGTTGATGACATTTTTAATGCTAAAAAAATTACCCAAGATGTTGTTAATACATTGGGCGCTCACCAATACTACGGTGTCGATTGGACGCAACAAAAAGCTAATTTTATCAAGGCACTTAATCTTGAAAAACAAATGATTGGTATTATCTTATCACTAATAGTCGCTGTGGCCGCCTTTAACATTGTGTCCATGATGGTTATGGTTGTTACCGACAAAACTGCAGATATCGCCATATTAAGAACACTGGGAATGACGCCAAAGCGTATTGTTAAAATATTTTTTTACCAAGGGCTGACAATTGGAATTGCAGGCATTATTATTGGGTTAATATTGGGTGTTCTACTCTCACTAAATATTGAGCATATTGTTAGCGGCATTGAATCGATTATTGGTTTTGAATTTTTTCCAAAGGATGTTTTTTACATTAATCGGTTCCCATCTGAAATACATCTTGATGACATTATTACAGTAGCAGTAGGTGCTTTTGTTTTAGTTATTCTAGCTTCCATCTACCCTGCAAAACGCGCAGGAAAAGTATCAATTGCTAAGGTATTGAACCATGAATAGTATTATTAACTGTATTGATGTTAATTATCAATATGAAGATGGTTTGCATGTCAATCGGATCATTAGTCATTTAAATTTAGAAGTGCATCAAGGGCAATCACTTGCCATTCTTGGGCAATCGGGTTGTGGAAAATCAACCTTACTAAATTTACTAGGCGCTATCGACAAGCCAAGTAGTGGCCAAATAATAATTAACAATACTGATTTATCTGGCTTAAATGAAAACCAGCTCACTAAGCTTAGAGCTGAAAACCTAGGCTTTGTTTATCAGTTTCACCACTTGTTAAAAGACTTTGATAGTTTGAAAAATGTAATGATGCCATTGTTAATTCAAGGCCTAAATCATACGCAAGCCACACAAATGTCTATTGAATTATTAAGCAAAATTGGTCTTGAACATCGTCTTAATCATCTGCCAAGTGAGCTATCTGGTGGCGAGCGCCAACGAGTTGCTATTGCTAGAGCTTTAATTACTAAGCCAAAGTGTTTGCTAGCTGATGAGCCCACTGGCAACCTTGATCAAAAAAATGCCACTGAAGTGCTCAACTTAATGATTGAACTAAACCAGGCTCATGATAGTGCGTTGATCATCGTCACACATGACGAAAAAGTTGCTGAGAAAATGCAGAAGGTGTTAGTTTTAGAAAACGGTCAATTTAGCTAATTGATGAACTTTTTCTAGTAAGAACATTGTTGTTATCAACGTAACATAAATTAGGCGAATAGTTTTTTACTTCATGCTCATCATAACTAGCATATGAGGCAATAATCAATAAATCACCAACTGCTGCCTTATGTGCTGCTGCGCCATTAACTGAAATCACACCAGTATTTTCCTTGCCGCGAATCGCATACGTTGTAAAGCGATTGCCATTTGCAATATTATAAATTTGAATTTGTTCAAAAGCACTAATGCCAGCAGCATCAAGCAGGATGCCGTCAATTTCACATGAGCCTTCATAATCAAGCTCTGAAGCTGTTGTGGTAACTCGATGTAATTTAGCTTTTAGAAAAGTACGTTGCATAATGTAATATATGTATTTTGAATGAATTGATTTTAAAACAAGCCTACTTTATCAAAAAGTAAACTATCCTAATAATTGAATCATGATGCCAGCCGCAATAGCTGAGCCAATAACACCGGCTACATTGGGGCCCATCGCATGCATTAACAAAAAGTTGTGAGGGTTTGACTCTAAGCCAACTTTATTTGACACACGTGCCGCCATGGGTACGGCTGATACACCAGCAGAACCGATTAATGGGTTAATTTTATTTGTACTGAATAGGTTCATTAGCTTGGCCATTAGTAAGCCACTAGCCGTACCGATTGCAAATGCAGTCATACCCAATACCAAGATGCCTAATGTTTCAGGTTGAAGAAAAGTATCTGCCATCAACTTAGAGCCTACAGCTAAGCCTAAGAAAATAGTCACAATATTAATCAACGCATTTTGAGTTGTATCACTCAAACGATCAACCACACCTGACTCTTTCATTAAGTTACCAAAGGCGAACATACCAAGTAATGGTGCTGCATCTGGCAATAATAACGCCACCAACATCAACAACATAACCGGGAAGATAATTTTTTCAGCTGTAGACACTTCACGTAACTGAACCATTTCAATTTGACGCTCTTTCTCATTCGTCAATGCACGCATTATTGGCGGCTGAATTAAAGGCACTAGCGCCATATAAGAGTATGAAGCAACAGCAATCGCACCTAATAATTCTGGTGCAAGCTTACTGGCCACATAAATACTGGTTGGGCCATCGGCACCACCAATAATGCCAATCGCTGCAGCATCTCTTAAACTAAAGTCAAACAAGCCTAAAGCAGTTAAACCCATAGCACCCAACAAGGTTGCAAAAATACCAACTTGAGCAGCAGCGCCTAGTAATAAAGTTTTTGGGTTTGCAAGCAAAGGGCCGAAGTCTGTTAATGCGCCGACACCCATGAAGATAATCAATGGAAAAGCGCCTGACTCAATGCCAACAACATAAAATACGTGCAAAATACCAGTGCCTTCTGCAATACCAGCGCCTGGAATATTAGCCAAAATTGCACCAAAACCAATTGGCAATAATAACAATGGTTCAAATTTCTTAATAATGGCAAGATACAACAACAGCATACCAATCAGTAACATTAAGCCCTGACCCCAAACCATTTGATACAAGCCAGTATTAAGCCAAAGTGAATTTAATTGTTCCATATCAGACTCTTTATAATTACGCTAATGACACTAAGGCTTGGCCAACTTTAACCGAATCACCTTCTTTAACGCTAATTTCAGTTACCACGCCACTTCTTGCAGCCTTGATTTCAGTTTCCATTTTCATGGCTTCAAGAATAACCAATACATCGCCTTCATTAACCTTTTGATTCATTGATACCATTACTTTCCAAATATTGCCAGAAAGTGGTGCACCAATTGGCTCACCGCTTGTGACTGGTACCTCAGTAACGATTTCTTTTGCAGCTTCAGGCGCCGCTTTGTCTGCTGAAGCAGGCTTCATAGATGTAATATCACCACCAGCAGATACATCAACCGTATATGAATTTCCTTTAAATGAAACCGTATAAGTACCCTCTTCACTATCAGGTGTGGCGCAATTTTCACCTTCTTGCGGCGCAGGCTCAAAGAAATCAGCATTGCCACGATTTTCTAAAAATGAAATGCCAACTTGAGGAAATAGGGCATATGTCATTAAATCGTCAATTTTATTAGCAGCTAATTTAATACCTTTGGCAGCCACAATTTTGTCAAATTCTTGCTCAAGAATATGCATCTCTGGTGCAATATTATCCGCAGGACGACAAGTAATCGGCTCACTACCTTCTAATACTTTAGCTTGCAATGCTAGATCAACTGGTGCTGGAGTTGCGCCATATTCACCTTTTAATACGCCTGCAGCTTCCTTAGTGATTGTTTTATAACGTTCACCCGTTAAAATATTAAGCACTGATTGTGTACCTACAATTTGCGAAGTTGGCGTAACTAGAGGTAAGTAGCCTAAGTCTTTACGCACACGTGGAATTTCTGCCATTACTTCATCCATCTTGTCAGCAGCATTTTGCTCGCGCAGTTGATTTTCCATATTGGTCAGCATGCCACCTGGCACCTGAGACAACAAGATGCGTGAATCCACGCCTCGTAAAGAGCCTTCAAACTTAGAATACTTACAACGTATTGGGCGGAAGTATGCATCAATCTCTTCTAATTTTTGTAAATCAAGCCCTGTTTTTCTTGGGCTATTTTCTAGAATTGATACAATAGAGTTGGTTGCAGAGTGGCCGTAAGTCATACTCATTGAGCCAATAGCAGTATCAACACGATCAATGCCCGCTTCAACTGACTTGATAATTGTTGCAGTTGATAAACCAGTAGTCGCATGAGCATGCAATTGAATTGGAATATCAATCGTTGCCTTTAGCTTTTTAACCAAATCATAGGCAACATATGGCTGTAACAATCCTGCCATATCTTTAATACACAATGAATGCGCACCCATGTCTTCGATACGCTTTGCCATGTCAATCCACGTTTGCGTATTATGCACAGGGCTAACCGTATAAGAAATAGTTCCTTGAGCATGCTGATCTAGCTTAACCGCTTGATCAACCGCAGTTTTCAGATTTCGAACATCGTTCATAGCGTCAAAAATTCGGAATACACCCACGCCATTTTCTGCACAACGATCAACAAATTTACGCACTACGTCATCACTATAATGACGATAACCTAATAAGTTTTGGCCACGCAATAACATCTGCTGTGGCGTCTTTGGCATAACCGCTTTAATTTCACGAATACGATCCCAAGGATCTTCACCCAAATAACGAATGCACGAATCAAATGTTGCGCCACCCCATGATTCCATTGACCAATAGCCAATTTTGTCTAGCTTGTCAGCAATAGGTAGCATGTCATCAATACGCATACGTGTCGCCAATAGGGACTGATGTGCATCTCTAAAAACAAGCTCAGTAATCTCTACTTTCTTGCCTTCTGCGTTGTTTGATTTTTTTGTCATATTCCTTAAAAAATTTAGCATGACCCTTATGCTCCCCTGTGCAACTTGATCGCTTGTTCAATAACAAACTTGGTCTCTTCATCAAGTTCTTGATCAAGAGTTGTTGTACTATCTTCTTGATCTGGCTTGTTAGCCGATCGAGCTTGAAGTTTCTGAATAATGGCTGACATTAATTTGGTTACAAAAACCAATAAAGTCAAAAACAAGAAAACAAACCCCATGCCAAACATGGTTAGGTTTAAAGCTTCTGCAAATAAATCTGCTTGTTCCATAATCATTACTCTTTTATTAATATGGTACCGATGGACGGAATCGAACCGTCACTCCCGAAGGAACCGGATTTTGAATCCGGCGCGTCTACCAATTCCACCACATCGGCAATAAACTTTTTTTTACTTATGTCTAAAGGTAATTCTACCTTTGGTTAAATCATAAGGTGTCATTTCAACAGTTACCTTATCTCCTGGCAAAATACGAATGTAGTGTTTACGAATTTTTCCAGAAATGTGCGCTAGAATGCTGTGGCCATTTTCCAATTCAACCGTAAAAGTTGTATTAGGTAATTTTTCTTTAACCACGCCTTCTAATTCAATGTAATCGCTTTTTGACATAAATAATTATAATTTTGAACTAAGTAAATTGGATCATTTTACCCGAATGTCGAGCAACAGACAAAAGAACCGAAGTTCTCTTATAGATTTGAAATAAGCTATAATTATTCTATTTTTAGCCAACGTTGAGAACAAATGCAGTTAAGTTTTGAATTTTTCCCACCAAGAACCGACCAAGGTAAACAAAATCTTAGGCAGGTTCGTCAAGAATTGTCGGTTATTAATCCGCACTATTTCTCAACCACCTTTGGCGCTGGCGGCACCACCCAGGATGCCACCCTAGAAACCGTATTGGATATTCAAGCCAACGACGGCATTCCTGCAGCACCGCACTTATCTTGTATCGATTCTGAAAAATCTAAAATTTTGTCCCTATTAAATCAATATAAAGATGCAGGTATTAACCGCATTGTTGCTCTTCGTGGTGATATCCCCTCAGGTGTTCGTGATATTGGTGATTTTCATTACGCCAATGAGCTGGTTGAATTTATCCGCACAGAATTCAATGATCACTTTCATATTGAGGTTGCCGCCTATCCTGAAATGCACCCTCAAGCAAAAAACATGCAGACTGATATAGCACATTTTGTTAATAAAATTAAAGCTGGTGCTGATAGCGCTATTACACAATATTTTTATAATGCAGATGCCTACTTTAGATTCGTTGATGAAATTCAAAAACAAGGTATTGATGCACCAATTACACCAGGCATCATGCCAATTACCAACCATGACCAGCTAATGAGATTTTCAACCATGTGTGGCGCTGAAATACCACGCTGGATTGAAAAACGCTTATCAGGTTATGGTGATGACATGCAATCTTTAAGAGAATTTGGCTTTGACGTTGTTGCCAATTTGTGTGATCAGCTTAAAACTCAAGGTGTTGATAATTTTCATTTTTATTCAATGAATAAAACTCAACCTTCTTTACAGTTAGCCAAAATCTTAATGTGATTGCTGATTAACCCAACTTTGTAAATTATGTAAATGCTGTTTGTCTTGTTTATGGCAGTATTTTTCTAATACGTCTAGGCGCTCACTAAGCTCTAAAAATATCATTTTATAATGCTCATTTTTAACTTCCTCTTTATAAAGCTTAGACTTTAAAGATGCAATAACCGTTATTAGCGCCTGTTCGTTCTCTTGTTTAATGGTATCTGCGGCACCAGCCTTATACATTGCATTGGCTTTAATTTTTTGTATTTTAAGTAAATGAGCATCGCGCTCTGAATGCAAGCTATGAGAAGGATAAGCCAAACGAATACTGTCCATTGTCACATAGCCTTCATGGGTTTGTAACCTCCCAGAACTAATTTGATCTTGAATATGATTACGACTTACACCTAATCGACGAGCCGCCTGTGAAACACTAAGCTTAATCATGTTATTTTCCCTCCCCAAAAAAAATATAATTTACTGTTGACTAAATTAATCAACTTTAGGCTATTTGTCAAGTCTATCCATATCTTCTAATACGCTAACAATGGCTTGATCACTGATATCTGCTGTTACCAATACCTGTTTAAACCCAAGTGATAGCGCATATTTCTTAATACGTTGACTCAGTACAATTAATGGGTAAGTTTTTAACTGGCCAAGTTGGTTTAATTGAGTTGCTAATAAGATCAAACCATCAAGATTTTCATTACTGGTAATACTTATAACACCTTGATTATCAGATAAAAAACTATTAAAAATAACTTTGTGATTTGGTGTTATCTCGCAAGTTATTCGATCATACACCTCAACATATTCAACCTGATTGTGGTTTTTTTCAAGGCCAATTTTTAGTGTTTCTCGACCACCTTTACCCCTAAAAATTAATACATTTTTAGCGTACAACTTTGAGACTGATTTAAGTGCTAGTAACGCCTCACTAGAAGGCTTTTCTTTTGGAAAATCATCAACTGTGATTTGGTAATCATCAAGCTTTTTAGCCGTTGCCACGCCAACAGTAAAGATTTTATCAGCCTTAACTTGATTGAATAACGTCAGCCCATGTTCAACTGCATTTGCACTGATAAAAATAGCTGCATCATATTGATTTCGCATTAATGTTGCTTGAATAGGTTTAACTTCAAGTGTTGGAAATAACAACGGTGTATGGCCACTATCAACAACCAATCCTTCAAGCGTTTTAACTTGGGAAAGCGGGCGAGTTAGTAAAACATTCACCTTTTAAAACCCTAGAATTTCTGCAATTATTCTAATTTTATTCAACGCTTCGCTTTCAGCATTTTTACAAATAAGAATCGTACGGGTATTGATTAAAGCTGCCTGTTCAACATAGGCTCGCATTTGTTTTTCATCCCAACTGCTAGTTGTATACAAAACTGGAATGTGTGAATAATACAGATACTTGCCTACAACTTCTTGAGCTTGATAATCTAGCTTATACAATTGGTCTGATTGAAAGGCAACTCGATAATCTTTCAACAATGCAATAACATCCGCATCAAGTTGATGTTTCAATTCACAAAACAAGACAAATAAAGAGCGATATTCTGACACCGAATCGAGTAAATTAGCCAAATCACTAGCGCTGGCTAATTGCTTGGAGCTAATAGAGAGTACCAATTCGAATTCTTCATCGGAATCTTCTAACTCCTCAAAAATTGAATCTAGATCTTCTTGCGTATCGATTGGTAAAGACAAAGTTTTAAACAAAGTTGAATAGTAATCAAAGCGCCATTCATTAGGCAGGTCCTCTGGATAAAAATCATCAACCAAATCAAGACCGCTACGGCCAATTAAAAACTCTGTTTCACTCATCTTTTACTGTACGGCCTTTATAATATCTAAAAAATAAACATAAAATCACTATGCCCGATATTCTACTACCAATTCTTGCCCTATTATCAGGTTTCGTACTTTTAATTTGGAGTGCTGACGAGTTCACTGAAAACGGTGCCAAAATTGCCAATATCTTCAAGGTTTCTCCGCTTATTATTGGCTTACTTATCTTTGGCTTTGGTACCTCTGCCCCAGAAATGCTAGTCTCTGGCTTGGCAGCAATGAATGGTAATACCGGCCTTAGTATTGGCAACGCAATTGGCTCCAATATTTTCAATATCGCCTTAGTGCTAGGCATTAGTGCTATCATCGTCCCTATTAAAGTTCATGAAGATATTCTTAAAAAAGAGTGGGTGTTTTTAATGGTGGCAACCTTATGTGCCGGCTTACTATTATGGGATGGACGATTAGATGTAACAGACGGCCTAATTCTTTTAACTCTATTGGTATTATTTTTAGCCTACACACTTAAAGAGGCTAAAAAAAATACTCATCATGAATTTGATAACCTTGAACAACCAATCGATAAAAGCCAAACCAAAAAAACTTGGATTATGCTTATTGTCGGCTTGATTGTGCTAGTTTCAAGTGCAAAATTAGTAGTTTGGGGTGGCGTTGAAGTAGCAAAAGCTTATGGCATTTCAGATCTAATTATTGGCCTTACTGTTGTTGCATTGGGCACTAGCCTGCCAGAGCTCGCTGTTTCTATTGCTAGTGTACTTAAGAAGCAATATGAGATGGTTGTGGGTAATGTTATCGGCTCCAACCTATTTAACACCATTGCAGTACTTGCCATTCCAGGTTTAATCCACCCTTCTGATGTACCAATAGAGGTACTCAATAGGGACTATCCAATTATGCTTTTGCTTACCGTGCTGCTATTTATCGTTTCTTATAAATTTGGCAAAAAACACGTTATTAATCGTTTTGAAGGTGTGGTGCTGGTCAGTGTATTTAGTCTTTACATGTGGCAGTTATTTTGAAGATTAGCTGTAATAACGAAACCCACACTAAAGACTTCGCTAAGTTACTAGCACACTGCACTAGTAATATTGATCATGCATTAGTTATTTACCTAGAAGGCGACCTAGGTGCAGGAAAATCCACACTAGCTCGTAGCTTTATTCAGACCTTTGGCTTTGATCGAGTTAAAAGCCCAACCTATGCTTTGGTTGAGAGTTATGTCAATGAGAAAATAAGCATTCATCATTTTGATTGTTACCGACTAAGCGATCCTGAAGAGCTAGAATACATCGGCATTCGTGAATACTCAGATCCGGGACATATCCAGCTAATTGAATGGGCAGAGCTAGGTCAAGGCGCTATTGAGCCGGCAGATATGGTAATAAATATAACAGGCATAGATGAGGCCAGAACTTTAGCAATTACCACTCACAGTAACACAGGCGAACTACTACTAGCATGCGTAAATTCATCACACTAGCGGTTGGATTATTACTATTAGGCGGTAGTTGCTACGCAGATAACACAACAAGCTTATATGACTTTCGATTTTGGAGTTCGCCTGAGCGTACACGAATTGTTATTGATACAGATCCCGGCGTTGACTTCTCAATCAAGCAAAATAAAGATCACTTTATTTTAAGCATCCCTCAATCAAAAATACTTCAAGATACCTATAAAAAACTTTTTTATAGTGATCATCGCATCTTAAAAACTCGCATAAAACGTAATAAATTAGGTTATCAACTTACCTTTAAGATTAATAACTCTTACCAAATAAAAAGCTACACATTACCGCCAAATAATAAATACAAACATCATCGACTGGTAGTTGATATTTACGACAAAGCTAGCAAAGCAATCGTTAGTAAAATTAAAAAACTAGCCAAGAAAAATATTCGATCTAAAATAATTTTAATCGATGCCGGACATGGTGGCGAAGATCCAGGGGCGATTGGACGTAAACGCACACAAGAAAAACGTATCACCTTAAGTATTGCC
>FPHR01000010.1_pt1 | contig 80353 bp, 80 predicted proteins | sample 1057281 | NCBI WGS metagenome assembly FPHR01 (sample SAMEA4473329, study PRJEB15554) | hydrothermal vent metagenome | biome: marine basaltic hydrothermal vent biome; feature: marine hydrothermal vent; material: water | place: Pacific Ocean | collected 2011-06-14/2011-07-23 | depth 1685 m | reverse complement strand
GCAACTTTTGCAACCATTCATGGCAACCAAGGGTTGATGGAAAAAGCAGCTGAAAACAAAGGTGATCTTAAGATTTTGGCAGTAACTGCTTTAACCAGTCTTGATCGTGGTGATTTGGATGATTTAGGATTTAAATGTGACGTACAAGAATTAGTTATTTCTCGTGCTAAGCGTGCCTTTGAGGCGGGTTGTGATGGCGTAGTGTCTTCAGGTCTAGAGGTGCCATTCTTAAGAGAGTATGTTGATAATAAACTGATCGCTGTTACTCCGGGTATTCGCCCAGTTGCAAATGATGATGATCAAAAACGTGTGGTTGATGTAGCAACCGCATTTAAATCAGGCTCTGATTATATTGTTGTAGGCCGTCCAATTAAAAATGCGGATGATCCATATGTAGCAGCAAGTAATATTCAAGAGATCATCAAAGGCTGTTTTTAGTTTTTATCCCTCTATACGGGGGTATAATTTCGCATTCGTTGTTAGCTTCTTGTTAATAACATTCTTTATAGTCGCGTAACTCAGTTGGTTAGAGTGCCAGCATGACATGCTGGAAGTCGTCAGTTCAAATCTGACCGTGACTACCATTATTTCGTTTTTATTCAAAAAACCATATTGGTAAGTTAACAAATGTATACTTATTGATTAACTTCCTATAGTGAAAAATCTTTCTGAGATTGAGCGACCCGTTAATTAACATTATTACATGAATAATACTGATGAAATTTTTAGCAATTCTATTATTAATTTGGACTAGTATCGTTAGTGCCAATGTGTCTTTGTACGAAAGAGGGCGTGACTATTATTATGGTAATAATATCAAGCAGAATTTTGAAAAAGCCAAGAGTGCTTTTGAACATGCGGCAAATCTGAACAGTTTAGACGCTATGAATGCCTTGGGCATTATGTACATTTCTGGTGTAGGTGTTAAGCAGAATGATACCAAGGGTATTGCTTATCTTAAAAAATCAGCCACATTAAATCACGCTAAATCACAATATGATTTAGGCTCGATGTATTATTTAGGTATTGGTGTTGATCGAAATCTAGAGTTAGCCCAGCAATGGGTTAAAAAATCAGCACTTCAGGGTTATGCAGATGCACAATATAATTTGTCGCAAATGTATGAGCAAGGTAACGGCGTTAAAAAGAATCCATTATTAGCTAGCAAGTGGCGTATCGAGGCGGCCAAGTCTGGCAATAGTGATGAGCAATATCGTCTAGGTCTTGCTTATGCAGATGATGAGGATTATGAAAAAGCATACGAATGGCTTATAAAGTCAGCCAACCAGGAGCATGCAAAAGCCCAAGAAAGCTTGGCAACATTGCTCGATCAAGAAGTTTACTTGTATAGGTTTGGCTCTCGTGAAAGCAGCAGAAGATCTGCTGACTGGTATCAAAAGTCTTATGATAATGGTAATTTAGGCTTAAGTTATAAATTAGCATCTATTTATGACTCAGAGTCTATTAGAGATTATAAAAAATCACACAAACTTTATCAACAGGCGATTAAACAAGGGATTCTAGCGGCTTATTTGGATGTTGCTAGGCATTACGAATTAGGTCAAGGTGTGAAAATAAGCCCATCTAAGGCTTACAATTTTACTTTGGCTGCTGCTAGAAAAGGGCATCAGCCTGCTTGGAGTAAGGTGGTAGGTATGTATCTACAGGGTATTGGTGTTAAGCGCTCTACTAAAAAAGCTAAATATTGGCTTAAGAAGCTTTCAAAGTCAGGAGACTTAAAAGCAAAAGAGCAGTTAGAGTCATTATAAAAAAAATAGAACTCTTTTCAATATCTCTTAAAGGGTAAAAATCGACCTGTTTTTTGTCTATATTTTGCGTAGCCTTTAAAGCGCTTTAGCAGTAATTTTTCCTCAAAATTTGACTTTAGAATTAAATTGATCAACAGTACAATCATCACTAATTGGGCTATCCAATGAGGATTACTAAGTACTAACGCCAAGCATGATAATAAAACACTTGTATACATCGGATGCCTGATGAATTTATAAATACCATGCGTTCTTAATTGGTGATTATTCTTAAGTGTAGGAATAATGTTTAAGTTGTTTAATTTCATATTAAGCACAGCAGTGCTACCAATAATAACAGCTAATGAAAGTAGAAGGTATTCCAGCAAATCTAACTGATTAGGCTGAATATTAAATATTAAATAAATAATGCAACTGAATTGGATAACAACGTAAATCATTGTAAGCCTTGATTGTTATAATAACTATATTATCTCAAAAAAATTAGATCTAAAGATGCAAACAGCATACGATATTGTAATTATTGGCGCAGGGCCAGCAGGACTCAGCTTTGCCAGCGCAATGATTAATGAAAAGATAAAAGTCTTGCTGGTAGAAAAATCCAATCTTGAGTCTTTGTCAACTCCTCAGCCTGATGGAAGGGAGATTGCATTGACGCATCTTTCATTAAAGATTCTAAAGAAATTAGGTGTTTGGGATTTGGTTGATCAAACTGAGGTTTCGTTATTGAAAGAAGCTAAAGTTTTTGACGGAGATTCCCCTTCATTATTAAATTTCAAAAGTGACAAATCCTCTGTTGATGCCTTGGGTTATTTAGTTCCTAATTATCAAATTAGAAAGGCACTTTATCAGCGCGTTAGTGACGCTAAAAATATAGACATTATTACTGATAGCACTATTGATGATGTTCAGTATAAAAATGAATATTCTGAAGTGGTATTTTCTGACGAGCGCGTGGTTAAAGCTAAACTTGTTATTGCTGCGGACAGTCGGTTCTCCAGTATTCGTCGCAAGGTTGGAATTCCAGCACTAATGAAGGATTTTTCAAAAGTGATGATTGTAACAAAAATGACTCATGAAAAGTCTCATGAAAATATCGCTTTAGAGTGTTTTGATTACGGCCAAACCTTAGCATTATTACCTATGGTCGGTAATGCTTCTTCGATTGTGTTAACCGTTAAAACCAATCAATCTGATGAAATTTTAGCGATGAGTGACGAGTCTTTTAATGAAAAAATTACCAAAGATTTTAGAGGTTCATTAGGCCGAATGACACAAGATGGTACAAGGCATTCTTATCCATTAATTGGCGTGCATGCACAAACATTCATTACAGATCGATTTGCACTAATTGGTGATGCGGCAGTAGGCATGCATCCAGTCACTGCGCATGGGTTTAATTTAGGTTTGCGAGGTCAAGATATTTTAACGACCTTGGTCAAAGAGGCGCTTGAGCACGGCCAAGATATCGGATCTAAGCCATTGTTAAAATTGTTTGAAAAAAAGCATATTAATTTAACCAGGCTTATGTTCTTTGGCACTAATGGTGTTGTTGCTTTATTTACAAATGATGCACCTGTTGTTAAGCAGGTGAGAAAGTTTGTGCTTAAATTTGCCGAACATTTTCCACCCATTAAATATTTGATTTCTAATCATTTGACTGAAGCCAAAACCAATCCACTTGAGCCTTTCGAAAAACTGTTAAAGAAGTTACCGTTCTAATGGGGGATTTTGCATAATGATGAAAATTGATTTAAATGCATTGCGTCGTGAATTTACCAGTCAGGGTATTTCTCGCGAACAAATGAATGAAAACCCATTTACCCAATTTGAGCAATGGATTCAACAAGCAAGTGACGCTGATTTAACACTACCAAATGCAATGAGCCTTGCTACTAGCAATGAAGATGAAGTGAGCATTAGAACGGTGTTATTAAAAACTTTTGATAATAAAGGTTTTGTCTTTTTTACTAATTACAATTCAAAAAAATCTCAACAAATCAAGCAAAATCCAAAAGCAGCCTTACTGTTTCCTTGGTTGGATTTAGAAAGACAGGTTAAAATTTCAGGAACAGTTGAAAAAATATCAACCCTTGAATCAATTAAATATTTCTCTTCAAGGCCTAAAGATTCTCAGTTGGGCGCTTGGGCTTCTAGTCAGTCGAGCTCTATATCTTCAAGACAAGCATTGTTAATGCAATTTGAGTCAATGAAGAATAAATTCAAGCAGGGTGAAGTTCCTTTGCCAGATTTTTGGGGTGGTTATCGTGTTGTGCCCCAGAGAATTGAATTTTGGCAGGGTAGAGAAAATCGCCTGCACGATAGATTTGTTTATATTAAACAGGGTGAAGATTGGGTTATTGAGCGTTTAGCGCCTTAATTTTTCAATAACCGCTTGAGTGTCAGGCTTACTGCCGGTCCAAAATTCAAAACTACAGGCAGCTTGCTCAACCAACATTCCTAATCCATCTGCGATTATTGATGCATTGTTATCCTTAGCCCAATTCATGAAAGGCGTTTGCTTGCCATACATAAGGTCATAGCAAATAGCGCCATTGGCACATCCGTTAGCGATATTAGGCATTTTTCCATCTAGTGAGGCACTAGTGGCATTGATAATAATATCAACTGGCTCGTCTTTGATTTTTTCTAGGCCAAAGCCACAGGTATTGCCATAGGTTGAAAAATCCCTTTGTAACTTTTCAGCCTTGCTTGCAGTGCGATTAGCAATCATGATGCGTTTAGGATTTTGGTTAAGCAATGGAAGTAAAATCCCTTGTGTTGCGCCACCAGCGCCTAAAATTAAAATTACCTTGTCTTTGAGGTCGATCTTAAGATTGTTAATCAAGTCATTAACAAGGCCAATGCCATCGGTATTTTCACCAATATATTGATCATTTATAATTTTAATGGTGTTAACCGCTCCTGCAGTTTTTGCATTCAGTGTGAGTTCGGTTGCAAAGTTAAACGCATCTAGCTTAAAAGGAACAGTGATATTAAAGCCATTAGCACCTTCATCTGCAAACTGCTGGGCAGATTTAGAAAACTCGTCAATAGGCGCAAGTATTTTGTTGTATTCAACTTTTAGACCAAGCTGATGTGCAAATTGAGCATGAATATCGGGTGATAAGCTGTGCTCAATTGGGTTGCCAAAGACGGCTAACTTGTACATAGTATTACTCTACTGGTTTAGCTTCTGCCTTTACTGGTTTAGCCTCTACTTTTACTTGTGTAGATTTCTCAGTCTTAGTGGTTTTAGCTTCTGGTTTTTTATTCACTACCTCTGTATTAGTCTGTTTTACGCTTGGTTGAGGTACTGACTTTTCTTCTTGTTTGCTTCTGTCAGGCTTCTTTGGTAGGTCGTTAGCTTGCTCATTACTGTTTTGCTTGTTGCCATTTTTCTGATTAGGGTTTTGTTTGTTACCCTGAGCTTGCTTATCATTGTTTTTCTGATTAGGGTTTTGTTTGTTACCCTGAGCTTGCTTATCATTGTTTTTCTGATTAGGGTTTTGTTTTTTGCTTTTTTTCTGATTAGGGTTTTGCTTTTTAGGCTGACCTTGTTTGTTACCTTGCTGTTGCTGATTGGCAGGGTTGTTCTGCTTATTTTTATTACGATTTTTATTACGATTTCTATTGCGATTTTTATTATTAGCGCTCGCTTTTTTCTTGTTGGCTTTCTTTTTCTTGGAAAACAAAGCTGCTTTGATACGAGCAAATAGCGATAATTTAGGTGTGACCGCTTCTGGCACTCGTGTTTGTGGACGATTCATGCTGATGGCTGGAGTTTCAGAATCATCTGCTAGGCCATTTTCAGCCAGTGTATGTTGAGGTTTAGAAATACCCTGGTAGCTCTTATGCTGCGATTTTTTATCACCTTTTTGTTTATTGATAGTAAAGTTAGGGAATTGCATGTACGGATTAGGTAGAAGTGTTATCTTAACATCGTGTTTAAGCTCAAGCTTTATTACATCTTGTCGCTTTTCATTAAGGATATAAGTGATCACTTCGACACTTGATTGAATGGTAATCTTTGATGTTTGACTAGTAGCATTACAGCCATCTTCAAGTTGTCTGAGAATATTTAGCGCTAACGTTGGCACTGTTGGTGTTGTGCCTCTACCATGACAAGCTGAACAAGATTTTTCTACTGATTCTGTCACCGAGCTCATTAGTCGTTGTCTTGACATTTCCAATAAGCCAAACTTAGAAATATTGCCAATTTGAATGCGTGCTCGATCTGTTTGAGTAGCTGACTCCATTGCTTTTTCAATAGCTTGTCGATGTTCTTCACTTGCCATGTCGATAAAATCAATAACAACTAGGCCACCAATGTCACGAAGTTGTAACTGTATGGCAATTTCTTTTGCAGCCTCTAGGTTAGTGTTATAAGCAGTCTCTTCAATGTCATGGCCTTTAGTTGCGCGTGCTGAGTTAATATCTACAGCTGTTAGTGCTTCTGTTGGGTCAAATACAACGGTAGCGCCAGTGCGTAAGGTTACTTCACGATTGAAAACACTTTGCACTTGGTTTTCAACACCCATGTGATTAAATAATGAATGCTCAGATACGTCGAAAAATTTAATACGATCTAAGTATTGCGGCAATACAAAACTGACAAATTCTTTAGCATTTTGAAAGGCTTCTAATTCATCAATAATCACACTATCAGTATCAGAACGCAGATAGTCGCGTAATGTACGAATGATAATGTCACTTTCTTGATAAATCAAGAAAGGCGCTGCTCGCTTTTCTGCTGCAACATTAATTGATGCCCATAAGTCAGATAGGTAGTCAACCTCCCATTGAAGCTCTTCTAGGCTCTTGCCACTACCAGCAGTACGAATGATCAATCCTGAGTTTTTCGGCATAATTATTTTGCCGATAATTTCTTTTAAAGATTGTCTGTCAGTAGAGGTTATTTGGCGTGAAATACCGTGGCTTTTAGCGTTGTTTGGCGTTAGTATCATGTATGCGCCAGCTAAGTTGATGTAAGTGCTTAATGCAGCACCCTTGTTGCCACGCTCTTCTTTTTCGATTTGCACAATAATCTCTTGACCTTCCTTTAAAACATCAGAGATGGTTAGTTTTGATCCTTTTGGTGTAGCACCATTGTAGAGCGATTCTGCAACTTCCTTAAAGGGAAGGAAGCCTTGTCTTTCGTTGCCGTAATCGACAAATGCAGCTTCTAATGATTGTTCAACGCGAGAGATTCTGCCGCGATAAATGTTGCCTTTAGTCTTTTTATTAAGACTAGTCTCAATATTAAGACCAGTAAGTTTTTTGTTTTTGACAATGCCTACTCTGATTTCCTCTTTGTGAGTTGCATTGATTAAGATATGATTCATGGTTAAGTCCTTTTTGTGGCGGACTTATGTTTACACATAGGTAATCAACACTCATGTGCTGATTTGATATTAAAGTGTGATTTATATTCATCATAAACTGATAAAAAACCTTTCTTTATAAGGGTTAAAACCCCTTTTCAGATCTCATTGCTCTGTCGCAAAAGATCGTGAATTATTTTATTATGTGGCAACAATAAGCCCAATATATTATTTAACATTCGTGGTTTTTTTCTTAGCACGAATGTTGTGTATAAATTCTTTTAGCTGATAAAAATAAATATCATGCTTCTTTATTATAACACATAATTTGGCTCAGAAATATTGAAAAACTTGTTTAATCTCAATCTTATTGATTTAAAGTCCTACCACCATCGACAGCAATAATTTGCCCGGTTATGTAATTTGATTGAGCCAAAAATAAAACCGTATTAGCGATATCGTCAGCAGAACCTTGTTTGTTTAGGGCAATCTTGTCTAGCATTGATTGTTTTTGATTTTGATTTAATTCGGCATCATTTTCTGGCCATAAAATAGATCCGGGCGATACACCATTGACACGAATATTTGGAGCAAGCTCCTTGGCTAAAGTTTTGGTCATCATTGCTATAGCTGCTTTAGAAATGTTGTATATAGTGTGATGGCGTAATGGCCTATCCCCATGAATGTCAACAATATTAACAATGCAGCCATGCGAAGAAGTGAGCTGATCAGCAAGGGCTGTGGATAAGAAAAGCGGCCCCATTAAATTGGTGTTCATGATTTTCTGATAATCTGAAGCGTTGATGTTAGCTATCGGTGTTGGGTAAAAAACTGATGCATTGTTAACCAGCACATCAAGTTGGCCGATAGATTGACATAACCGATCAATATCTTTAGGCTGTGAAATATCTGCCTGAGTAATTACGGCAGAATCAGCCCTAGTGAGATTAAATTCATCTGCTAACGTTTGCGCAGCAATATTTGAGGCGTTGTAGTGAATAATAAGATTAAAGCCGGCCTGATGCAATGTGCGACAAATTTGTTGACCGATGCGATGTGCACCGCCTGTGACTAATGCTGTTTTCATATAAAATATCGACGTAATGAATCTTGACGAAGTAATTAAAAACTCTATTATACAAAATCAAGCACCAATAGGTTTTGATGAATTTATGCAATTGGCTTTGTATTATCCTAAATTGGGCTATTATCGCTCAGGTTCGGAAAAATTTGGCGAGAAGGGTGATTTTGTTACTGCCCCTGAAACTTCGGATTTATTTGGATTTTGTTTGGCTAGGCAGTGTGCCCAAGTATTAAAAAAAACCGATGATATTTTAGAGTTTGGCGCCGGTAGTGGTGTGCTTGCTGCTCAAATTTTATTTGAACTTGGTCGTTTAGACCGCTTGCCAAAGCATTACTACATTCTAGAATTAAGTGCTGAATTACGACACAGGCAAAAGCAAACTATTGCCAAGGCGCTGCCAGAATTATTGGAGTGCGTAATTTGGCTTGATCAGCTACCGCAAGCATTTAATGGTGTCGTTATTGCCAATGAAGTATTGGATGCAATGCCAGCTAAGCGAATTATTCAAAAAGATAATATATTTTATGAGCTGGGTGTTGGTATTGAGAAAAATACATTCAATTGGCAAGTTAAAGATCAAATAAGCCAAAAGGATGGCTTTAAATTTCCACCATTAATGAGTGAAGGTTATACCACTGAAATCAATCAACAAGCTATAGCCTGGATTGATTCATTGTATGGTGCACTAGATAATGCGCTAATTTTATTGATTGATTATGGCATGCATAGGGATGAATATTTTCATCCGCAGCGTATTGATGGCACATTGCGTTGCTATCATCAACACAAGTCAAGTGAAAATCCTTTTGTTAATATTGGCGAACAAGATATTACAACCTCTGTCAATTTTTCTGATATTGCAGATCAGGCAAGGCTTTCAGGTTTTAAGGTTTCTGGTTACGCTACCCAGGCATTATTTTTAATTTCTTTAGGAGTTGATGAATATTTACTAAATGAAACTGATGAGAATAAGCGTATTAGCTTAGCTCAGCAAATAAAGCAATTGGTGCTGCCTAGTGCTATGGGTGAAAGTTTTAAAGTGCTTGCTTTGAATAAAAATAGACATGTAAAATTAATTGGATTTAAAGAGCAAGACTTAAGTCATAAGTTGTAAACTTACCGTTATGGATTTCATTCAAACAATCGTATTATCCCTGGTTCAGGGACTAAGTGAATTTTTACCAATTTCATCATCTGCGCACTTGATTTTAGTGCCTAAATTAACCGATTGGCCAGATCAAGGCTTGGCTTTTGATGTTGTTGTTCATATGGGTACTTTGAGTGCAATCGTGTTTTATTATCGAGCTATTCTGAAAATTCTGATTCATGATTTTTTCTATTCAGTGATAAAAGTTCAAACCATTGGGCAATCAACTTTAGCTTGGGGGGTTTTACTGGGTACGATTCCAGTAGGGTTGGCCGGATTGTTATTTAAAGATTTCATTGAGGTTAATCTTCGTTCAACTGAAATTATTGCTTATGCAACGTTGATTTTTGGAGTGTTACTGGGTTTTTCTAGTTGGGTGAATACTAGGAATAACCATACAAGAGAATCTTTAAATTGGATTGATGTTGGCTTTATAGGAATAATGCAATCCTTAGCGCTTATTCCAGGCACATCAAGGTCTGGTATTACCATTACCGCAGGATTGTTAATTGGATTGAGTAGGAAGATGTCAACCCAGTTTGCTTTTTTGTTGTCAATTCCAGTGATCACACTATCAGCATTGTTAATGATGCTGGATTTATATCAACAGCCGCAATTAGTTGATTGGTCAATGCTGATTTTGGGATTTGTTTTGGCGGCAGTTAGTGCTTATTTGACTGTTGTTTTCTTTATTAAGTTATTAGATACAATTGGATTAATGCCATTTGTGATTTATAGAATTATTCTTGGAGTATTGTTATTAACATTGTAGCCCCACAGCCTATTTACAGAAAAGATTATCAGCCGAGTGCGTATCTTATCCATACGACAGAGCTAAGTTTTGATTTGCGAGAAAATGAGGTAATTGTTAATTCAAAAATTCATTTTTATAAAAACCCAAAATGCCAGTTGAATGATGACAGTCTTGCATTAAATGGCGTTGAACTTGAGCTGATCTCAATTTTGTTAGATGGTGATAAGCCTGATTATGAATTAACCGATCAAGAATTGGTATTACACAATCTACCAGATGAATTTATTTTGGAGGTTGTTAATCGTATCCATCCAGAGACTAACACCAGCTTAAATGGCTTATATCAGTCAAGTGGTAATTTTTGCACACAGTGTGAAGCACATGGATTTAGGCAGATTACTTATTATTTAGATAGGCCTGATGTACTTAGCGTCTTTACGACACACATAACGGCTGACAAAGATAAATATCCCGTATTGCTTAGTAATGGTAATTTGATTGATGATTCAGGATCAAGCGTTACTTGGCATGATCCAACACCTAAGCCGTGTTATTTATTTGCCTTGGTTGCTGGTGATTTTGCAGTTTTGGAGGATAACTATATAACCCTCTCTGGTAGAGATGTGGCACTTAAGATTTATGTTGAGCATCACAATATTGATAAAACCCAATTTGCCATGACCTCGCTCAAACGATCTTTTGCCTGGGATGAGTCGCGTTTTAATCTTGAATATGATTTAGATATTTATATGATTGTTGCGGTAGATGATTTCAATATGGGCGCTATGGAAAACAAAGGCTTAAATGTGTTCAATTCAACCTTTGTATTGGCAGATCCTAAAACTGCAACCGATAAAGACTTTATTAATGTTGAGGCGGTTATCGGGCATGAGTATTTTCATAATTGGACTGGTAATCGAGTTACTTGTAAAGACTGGTTTCAATTGAGTTTAAAAGAAGGATTGACGGTTTTTAGGGATCAAGAATTTACCTCAGATTTGCACGCTCGATCTATTAAGCGCATTGAAGATGTTAATGCATTACGAACTTTTCAATTTGCAGAAGATGCTGGCCCTATGGCACATCCTGTGCGTCCGGAAAGCTATATAGAAATGAATAATTTTTACACGCTAACAGTTTATGAAAAAGGTGCAGAAGTCATTCGTATGATTCATAGCTTTTTGGGTGAGAAAGGTTTTCAGCAAGGTATGAATCTGTACTTTGAGCGCCATGATGGCGATGCGGTCACAATCGATGATTTTATTGCCAGTATGAGTGATGCTAATGATTTTGATTTTAAACCGTTCATGACTTGGTACACGCAGTCAGGTACACCAAAAATAAGCATTCAGTCGAGCTATGACAAACAAGAGCAGCGCTTAAATGTTGAGGTTAAGCAGCTTGGTGATCAGACTTATCTGCTGCCACTTAAGTATGCATTGTTAAATGATCAGGGCGATATTTTTAAAGAAGGTATGCTTCACATTGATCAGCAACAGCAAACTTTCTCTTTTGACAGTATCGAGAATAAGCCTACCACCTCTTGGTTGCGCGATTTTTCAGCGCCAGTTAATTTGACTACTGATTTAAGTTTTGAGCAGAAAATATTTTTAGTGGGCCATGAACAGGATGCTTTTTCAGTTTGGGATAATGCACAACAGATATGGCTGTCTTTAATCTTGACACCTGAAAAAGTTAATCAGTCATTATTTTTTGATGCTATTGAAAAAGTCATTAAGACAACCCAAGACAAGTCATTAATTAGTGAAATTTTAACCTTGCCTTCTGAGCGTCTTTTGCATCAGAAAGTAGACGTGATCGATGTGTTTGATATTCATCAAAAACGTGAATCTGTTATTAACAAAATATTAATCAGATTTGAATCGTTATTATTGCAGACTTATCAGTCATTAGTTAATGATAAGGCTTATGAATTAACACCTGAAGCTGTTGGCGAACGATCTTTAAAAAATATTTGTTTATTTTACTTAAGCAAGGGCGAGTATCTGTACCTGGCTAATGAACAGTTTAGTCAGGCGAATTGTATGACTGATCAAATTGCTGCGTTTAGTCTGTTGGTTGCTAGTGATAATCAATATCGTGAAAAGGCTAAATCAGATTTCTATCAAACTTTTAAGAACGACGCACAAGTAATGGATAAGTTTTTTGCTGTTCAATCGTCCTCATTAGTGGGTGATGTAAAGAGTGTTAAGTTGCTAATGCAACATGAACTATTCTCTTTTAACACGCCAAATAGACTAAGAAGTGTGGTGGGTAGTTTTGCACAAAATTATATTAATTTTCACAATCAAGCGGGTTATGAATTTTTTACCGATATCATCTTAAAGCTAAATAAAACCAATCCACAAATAGGTGCGAGACTGGTGTCAGTTTATAACCACTGGAAGCGCTTTACACCCGAGTTAAAAGCACTTCAACAGCAACAACTTGAAAAAATCATTAAAAGTGATGATTTGTCCAATGATATTTTTGAGATTGTGCAGGCAGCTTTAAAGTAATGCCAACACTTGCGCAACTAACTGACATTTTATTGCGCCAGCAATTGACCATTGCTACTGCAGAATCTTGTACAGGTGGTGGCTTGTCGTCACTACTCACTAGTCAAAGTGGGTCTTCAGCTTATTTTGATCGAGGTTTTGTTACTTACAGTAATCAATCAAAAATAGATATGCTGGATGTATCTGAGCAAGTGTTGCAAAAGTTTGGTGTAGTTAGCGAACAGGTGGCTATGCAAATGGCAACTGGTGTTATCACTCACGCCAAAACAGATGTCTCGGTATCTATTACCGGCATTGCCGGACCTACTGGTGGTAGCAATGAAAAACCAGTCGGTATGGTGTGTTTTGGATTTTGCACTATGGGAAAGTGTTTTACTCATACACAACAATTTTCAGGCGATCGACAACAAATAATAAATGCTAGTATTGAATTTGCATTAACAACATTAATCAATGAACTCACAAGTTAAATTTTCAGTCGCACCAATGATGGATTGGACAGATCGACACTGTCGATATTTTTATCGTCTAATGTCTAAGGATGCACAATTATGGACAGAGATGGTTACCGCCAAGGCAATCATCCATGGTGATAAAAATAGATTACTTGATTATGATGCACAAGAGCATCCGCTGGTTTTGCAATTGGGTGGTAGCGATCCCAAAGAGATGGCTATAGCAGCCAAAATTGGTCAAGACTGGGGATATGATGAAATCAATATTAATGTAGGTTGCCCCTCAGATAGGGTGCAGTCTGGTAGTTTTGGTGCGTGTTTAATGCAAACGCCGGATACGGTAGCCCAATGTATTGAATCAATGGGGGAAGTTGTTGATATTCCATTAAGTGTTAAGTCTCGTATTGGTGTGGATGATATGGAGAATTATGAAGAGCTGACTAATTTTATTGATATTGTTAGTAAGGCTGGCTGTCAAAATTTTGTTGTACATGCAAGAAAAGCCTGGCTAAAAGGCCTAAGTCCCAAAGAAAATAGAACAGTTCCACCACTTAATTATGATTGGGTATATCAGCTTAAACGAGATTTTTCAGAATTAACCATTGGCATTAATGGTGGCATTATGTCACTCGCTGAGGTGAGTGATCATTTAGAATTTGTTGATAATGCCATGCTTGGTCGAGCGGCTTACCATCAGCCATATTTACTAGCTGGCGTTGATCAAACGCTTTATCAAAAAAAACACTCAGTTATTACTAGAGAAGAAGTGTTGTTGGATTTCATTGAATACATGAAGACTCAGCATGCTAACTCAGTACCCATTAGATCAATGACCAGGCATATTCTTGGCTTATACCATGCACAACCAAACGCTAAGAAATTTAAGCGTTTGTTAAGCGGTAAAGTAGTAGAAATAGGGCATCTATATGAATGGCTAGAACAAGGAAGTGATCATGTCGAATAGTGAGAATTTCGGCAGTATTGATATAGGCTCTAGCAAAATTGTTATGTTGATTGCTGATTTTGAAGAAGAAAAATATCATGCTATTGGAGGCCTTAGTAGGGTATCTCAAGGTGTACAAGATGGCAAAATTGTTAATCTTGAAAGCGTTGCTAAAATCATTAAAGAAATGCATCAAGAGGCTAAGAAAAAATACGCAAACATTAAATGGTTTAATGTTAATATCTCTGATTTACATTTAATTACTAGTAATCAAAATCGACAAATCAGTTTTAATGGAAGGTCTAAAGTTATTACTAAGGCAGATGTAATACGGGCAATTGAAAACTCAACTGCAGGTGCCGTGGCAGCCAATAAAACTAAACTTCCAGCCATTGTTAATAATTTTACAGTTGACGATAAAATGGTTGATTACCCTATTGGAATGAAAGCTGAAGTATTGGGTGTTGAGGTTCATTTATCCACTGTCTCAAACCAATCCTTAAACAATATTAAGCATTGTTTAGACGCATGTGATATCGGCACTGATACTATTGTGCTAGATTCTATTGCTAGTAGCGCTGTTTGCGTTTCTCAAGAAGATAAAAATGCAGGCGTGTGCTTGCTAGATATAGGCGCAGCGGTGAGTAATATTTCAGTCTTTTCAAAAGGAGGGGTTACTTTTAGTCAAGTATTTAAAATAGGTGGAAATACGGTTACTGATAATATTTCACAAGCGTTTAACACTTCATTTAAAGAGGCTGAAAGATTAAAGCTGGACTATGGAATGGTGCAGCTTGACCCCACTCATAAAGATGGATTAATTGAATTTTCTCAAATAGATTCCAATGAGTCGTATTACTTGTCTCGTCATGAGTTGATTAAAGTGATAGAAGATGTCTATCAAGAAATTACCAGTCTCATTAAAAAAAGTTTAAAAAATGAAAAGCTAGATAGAGCATTGAAATCTGGATTTTTGATTATTGGTGGCGCCTCAAAGATTGAAAATTGTGAGAGCTTTCTATTGAAGCAGTTTAAAACACGCACAAAGATGGCTAAGATTAATAGAGATCTGGTTAGTGGTAATGAATCACTGTTAAATGATATAAATTATTATTCGGCATTTGGATTATTAACATTCAATGGTGTTGAGTTTTATTTGGAAGAGGTAGAGCGGATAAAAGATGGAAAATGGGATGGCTTTAAAAAGATATTCGATTTATAATAGAAAAATGATTAAACAAAGAACCATTAAAAAAACAGTTAAAGCAAGAGGTATTGGTATCCACAGTGGTAGCGTCGTTAATATGACGCTCATTCCCGCTGAAGTTGACCATGGCGTCGTCTTTAGGCGTATGGATGTGGGTGGTAAATTAGTGCGCGCACATAATGCTTTTGTTAATGAGGTTGTATTATCTACTGGGCTAGAAAATCAAGGCGTTAAGGTTTCTACGGTTGAGCATTTAATGAGTGCATTTTCTGCATTGGGTATTGATAATGTCTTGGTAGAGCTAGACTCCTTTGAGGTGCCTATTATGGATGGATCATCTGCACCCTTTATTTTTTTGGTACAGTCCGGCGGCATTGAGGAGCAAAATGCTCACAAAAGATTTTTTGTTATTAATGAAACCATCCGCGTAGAAAACGGAGATTCATGGGCTCAAGTTTCTAAATTTGAAGGTTTTAAGGTTTCTTTGGAAATTGATTTTGATCACAAAAAGGTGAAAGAAAGTGGTCAGCAACTAACCATTGACTTTGCAAAGCAATCCTATTTAAAAGAAATTTCACGGGCAAGAACCTTTGGCTACATGAAAGATGTGGAAATGATGCAAAGACAAAATTTAGCGCTTGGTGCTAGTATGGATAACGCCATTGCTTTGAGTGATGATGACGTCTTAAATGAAGATGGTATGCGCTATCAAAATGAATTTGTTAAGCATAAAATTCTAGATATTGTTGGAGATCTATACTTACTTGGCTCTAATTTAATCGGACATTATGAAGGTTACAAAACTGGCCATTTGCTTAATGATCAGCTTTTGTCAGCAATTTTAGAGCGACCAGATACCTGGTCAATAGAAACGTTTGAAGAGGATGACTCCCCAATTCAATTTTATTCAGAAGATTGGCAAAATTCCTTGTAATACACAGCATATCCTAGTACTTCATTTGGTATAATCAACAAGTTTTTTATACCCTGTTAAAATAATGAAGTTAAACGGTGCACAAATATTAGTTGATTGCTTGAAAAGCGAAGGCGTAAAGCACATCTTTGGCTATCCAGGTGGTGCAGTTTTACACATCTACGATGCACTGAATGCTTGTACAGTAATCGACCATATTTTAGTTCGACATGAGCAAGGTGCTGTGCATGCTGCAGACGGCTACGCACGTGTTAGTGGCAAGTGTGGTGTATCTTTGGTAACTTCAGGGCCAGGTTTGACAAATGCTGTTACAGGTATTGCAACCGCATACTCAGACTCTATTCCAATGGTGGTTATTTCTGGTCAGGTACCTTCTGCCGTTATTGGTAGTGATGCTTTTCAAGAGGTGGATGCAGTGGGCATTACTCGTTCGTGTGTTAAGCATAACTTTTTAGTTAAAAGTGCTGATGACATAGCGGAAACAGTTAAAAAAGCATTTTATATCGCAACAACAGGTCGTCCAGGCCCAGTATTGATTGACATCACTAAAGACGCAACCATTGCTGAAGTTGAATATGAGGGCTATCCGGAAGCAATCGAAATGCGTTCGTACCAACCTGAAGTTAAGGTTAGTGCAGAACAGATTGCTAAAGCAATTGCAATTATTGAAACATCAAAGAAACCAATTATTTATTCGGGTGGCGGTAGTGTTATTGGTAATGCTAGTCAAGCATTAAGAACACTTACTCGTAACACAGGCTTTCCAATTACACAAACTCTAATGGGTTTGGGCGCATATCCTGCAACAGATAAACAGTCGCTAGGAATGCTGGGCATGCACGGAACTTACGAATCCAACAACGCAATGCATGATTCGGATTGTATTATTGCTGTGGGCGCAAGATTTGATGACCGTATTACTGGAAATTTAGAGAAATTTTGTCCATACGCTAAAATCATTCATATTGACATTGATCCATCATCTGTTGGTAAGGTGGTGGGTGTTGATGTTTCAATTATTGGACAAGTTAATGAGGTGTTAAATGCACTTATTCTAGGTCTAGAGGCTAAAAAATTACCAAACATTGACGCATGGTGGAAACAAATTAATGATTGGCGTTTAGTAGATTCAATGGCGTACAAAACTCAGCAGGGTGTCATTAAGCCCCAAACTGTTATTGAGACTCTGTATGAAGTGACTAATGGTGATGCAATTGTTACCAGTGATGTGGGTCAACACCAAATGTGGGCAGCACAGTACTACCCATTTGATAAGCCACGTCGTTGGATAAATTCTGGTGGACTAGGCACTATGGGCTTTGGCTTACCAGCTGCCATGGGTGCAAAGCTTGCTGATCCAGATTTGGATGTAGCTTGTGTAACAGGTGATGGCAGCATTCAAATGATGTTGCAAGAGTTATCAACCATGCTGCAATACCATACGCCAGTTAAAATTATAAATATCAACAATGGTTATTTAGGTATGGTGCGCCAATGGCAAGAATTTTTCTATGATAAGCGCTATTCAATGTCATACATGGATGCGCTACCTGACTTTGTAAAATTGGCTGAAAGCTATGGTCATATTGGCATTAGAGTTGAAAAAGAAGAAGATCTAAAGCCTGCATTGATTGAAGCTTTTAAACAAAAGGATAGGACGGTGTTTATTGATATCGTTACAGATCCAACTGAAAATGTATTCCCAATGATTCCATCAGGTGCAGGACATCATGAAATGTTATTGGCAGGGCGTGATGATATGGCATCAACAAATGATTCAGGATTAAACTTAGTATAACAATGAGACATATAATTTCAGTACAATTGGAAAATGCATCAGGCGCCTTATCTCGTGTAGCCGGTTTGTTTTCGGCGCGTGGCTTTAACATTGAATCACTAACTGTTGCCACTACAAATGACCCTACTTTATCTAGAATGACAATTGTAAGCGTGGGCGATGACAATATTATTGAGCAAATTGTTAAGCAACTTAACAAGCTAATTGACGTTGTTAAAGTGACAGACTTAACTGCAACTGAACATATTGAGCGTGAGTTACTGCTTGTTAAGCTTGCGGTTAATAGTGGCAGTCAATCTAAGGTAGAGTCTCAATTAGATTTATATGATGCAAAAATTATTGATGCATCAGAAGAGGTGTATACCGTTGAATTAGCGGGAAAGAGTCAAAAAATTAATGACTTTATCAATGCATTTAATGCAGATGAAGTCTTAGAGGTTTCAAGAACAGGCGTTACCGGCGTCTGTCAGAAATAAGAAAAATTAAATATATAAGTGTTGGTTGCACTTAAACCAAAGGAAAAAGAAATGAATAGATATTACGATAAAGATGCAGATTTAAATATTATTAAATCAATGAAAGTGGCAATTGTGGGTTACGGATCACAAGGACACGCACATGCTAACAACTTAAAAGATTCAGGTGTTGAAGTTGTTGTTGCATTGAGAGATGGCTCTGCATCAGCTGCGAAAGCAAGTGCTTCAGGCTTAAATGTTAAGTCAATTGAAGAGGCGACAGCTTGGGCTGATTTAGTGATGATCCTTGCACCAGATGAATTTCAAGGTCAAATCTATACAGAAAGCATTGAGCCAAACCTTAAAAAAGGCGCAACAGTTGCCTTTGCTCATGGTTTTAATATCCTTTATAGTTTGATCAAGCCAAGCGCAGATTTAGATGTAATTATGGTTGCACCAAAAGCGCCAGGCCATACAGTTCGCTCAGAATTTGTTAAAGGCGGCGGTATTCCTGATTTAATCGCAGTATCACAAGATGCTTCTGGCAATGCTAAAGCAATCGCTTTATCTTATGCATCAGCAATTGGTGGTGGACGTACTGGTATTCTTGAGACTACATTTAAAGATGAAACAGAAACAGATTTATTTGGTGAGCAGGTTGTATTATGTGGTGGTACAACTGCATTAGTACAAGCTGGTTTTGAAACATTGGTTGAAGCAGGCTACGAGCCAGAAATGGCATACTTCGAGTGTTTGCATGAATTAAAACTAATCGTTGATTTAATGTATGAAGGTGGTATCGCAAACATGCGTTACTCAATTTCAAATACAGCAGAATATGGCGATGTAACTCGTGGTCCACGTATCGTTACTAGCGAAACAAAAGCTGAAATGAAGAAAATCCTGACAGAAATTCAAGATGGTACCTTTGCTAAAGAGTTTGTTGCAAATGTAGCTGAACTTCCAGCGCGTCGTGAAGTTCAACGCGAACATCAAATAGAGCAAGTTGGCGAGTCGCTTCGTTCGATGATGCCTTGGATCAACAAAAACAAAATTGTTGATCAGACCAAGAACTAAACATTCTTAATTAAACGCCCAACTTAGTTGGGCGTTTTCATTTCTAAAGCGTTATAATTAAAATATGAATACTAATAAATTAAAAAAAGGCGTTTACTTGCTACCAAACATCCTAACTACTTTTGGTCTGTTTGCTGGTTTCTTTGCAATTATTTTGGCTATCAAAGGGCAATATGCAGATGCAGCTATCGCTATTTTCATTGCCATGCTGTGGGATGGTCTGGATGGTCGAGTTGCACGCCTGACTAATACTCAAAGTGAATTTGGCGAACAGTATGATTCTATGGCAGACATGGTGTCATTCGGTGTTGCTCCAGCATTACTTATGTACTTTTATCTATTTGAGAGTTTGGGTAAGATCGGCTGGATTGCAGCCTTCGTATATGTGGCCGCAGGTGCTTTGCGTTTGGCGCGATTTAACACTCAAATTGGCGTGGAAGATAAGCGTTATTTTCAGGGTCTACCATCTCCAGCTGCAGCTGCTTTAATTGCAGGGCTGGTCTGGGCAAAAGAAGTGATTGGACCAAGTGCTTATGATGAGCAGTATCTCGTTACAGGTGCTTGGATAATTTTGGTTTCTGCTGGAATTTTAATGGTTAGTAATGTTCGCTATTACAGTTTTAAAGATATCAATCTGAAAGGTAGGTCTTCATTTAAGCTACTGTTAATTGCAACACTTATTTTGATTGTTATTTCATTGTGGCCAAGCGCTATATTGTTTATTTTCTTTTTTACCTATGCATTGTCAGGATTGGTTCTGACAACCATTGAAGTAAGGAAGAAACGAGCAATAAAAAAACAAGCTAGGAAAAGTTCAAAATAATTTATAATTAGCCTCATGAATCAACTAATTATTTGTTCTTTTCAAGGTCTATTCTTAGCCTTAAAGCGATTACTGCCATAAGGCAGATAATAACTCGACTGGCTTTAAAAGCTTAGCACCACAATTAAATTAGAAAAAAACATAAAGAAAGGAGACTTGAATGTCTGACAAATTAATTATTTTTGATACTACGCTACGTGATGGAGAGCAATCACCAGGCGCATCAATGACTAAAGATGAAAAAGTTCGTATTGCGAAAGTATTGGAAAAAATGCATGTTGATGTAATTGAAGCAGGTTTTGCAATTGCATCTGTTGGTGATTTTGAAGCTGTTAAGGCAGTAGCAAATACAATTAAAGATTCTACAATTTGCTCCCTTGCTAGGGCATTAGATAAAGATATTGATCGTGCGGGTGAAGCGCTTAAAGGTGCAAACTCTGCGCGCATTCATACGTTTATCGCGACCAGTGATATTCATATGAAAATGAAGCTGCAAATGACGCCAGATCAGGTGGTTGAACAAGCGGTAAGATCTGTTAAGCGTGCTAGACAGTACACTGATGATGTAGAATTTTCGCCTGAAGATGCGGGTCGATCTGATGAAGATTTTTTGTGTCGTATTATTGAGGCAACGATTGCAGCCGGTGCAACCACTATTAATATTCCAGACACTGTCGGTTACAATCTTCCTCATCAGTTTGGTGCTACTATTAAATCTTTGATTGAGCGCATACCAAATTCTGATAAAGCAATATTTTCAGCACATTGCCATAATGACTTAGGCTTGGCCGTTGCCAACTCGTTGTCAGCCGTACTTAATGGTGCTAGACAGGTTGAATGTACGATTAATGGCCTCGGTGAAAGGGCTGGTAACACAGCATTAGAAGAGGTTGTAATGGCCGTTCGTACTCGTCAAGATGAGTTTAATTGTGATACAAATATAGATACAACACACATACTATCCGCATCTCGATTAGTATCAAGTGTTACAGGGTTTATTGTTCAGCCTAATAAGGCTATTGTTGGTGCAAATGCTTTTGCACATGAGGCTGGTATTCATCAGGATGGTGTCTTAAAGCATCGTGAAACTTATGAAATTATGCGAGCTGAAGATGTGGGTTGGAATGCTAATAAATTGGTATTAGGCAAGCATTCTGGTCGTAATGCCTTTAAAGCAAGATTGATTGAATTAGGCGTTGAGTTTGATTCAGAAGAAAACTTGAATGATGCCTTTAGACGTTTTAAAGAATTAGCCGATAAAAAACACGAAATTTTTGATGAAGATCTTCAGGCACTTGTATCTGAAACTCAAATTGTTAAAAGTGAGCATATTAAGTTCGTATCATTAAAGGTGATCTCAGAAACAGGTGAGAAGAATTCTGCCACAGTAACTCTAAATATTGATGGTGAAGAAAAATCAATGACCACTGAAACATCGGGTTCAGTTGATGCGACTTTTAATGCAATAAATCAATTGTTAGATATTCAGGTGAATTTACAACTGTATTCAGTTTCTAATGTAACTGAAGGGACAGATGCTTTGGGTGAAGTTAATGTTCGCTTAGAGCATGAAGGGCGAATTATTAATGGACAGGGTACTGACACAGACATTATTAGCGCAAGTGCAAAAGCTTATATTCATGCGCTTAATAAGGTGATAGCTGCTACAAATAGGGCGCATCCTCAAATTTAATGCTGTCAGTTAGGTCACAATATCTAAATGCGCTTAATATCCCTGAGTATCTTCATTGCGCGAAAGAAAACCCTGTAAAGCAAGTTAAGCTAACAAGTATTAAGTGCTTGGTGGTAGAAATGGATTCTCAAGACTCTATCTGTCATACTGGTGAAGCTCAGGTATTTTTATTTAAAATGCTTGGCGCAATTGGATTGCAAGAAGATCAGGTTGAATGTATTAAAGCTACTCCCGATACGCTTATCCAAAAAATTTCCACCTATGATGCATCTGCTATATTGTTAACAGATCAGCGTTTAACATTAACTAAAAAAGGTGTTTTTAATATGCTTCATCCTAGTGAAGTTTTAAAAAATGATCAATTTAAGCGCGAGGCATGGGAAGTGTTAAAACAGGTAAAAAAATGTCTAGTGTAGATTATAGTTTGTCCGGTTACGATCGACCAATGCTAACCACACCCAATGGCGAGAAAAAATTATTAATGCATTCATGTTGTGCACCCTGTGCAGGTGAAATCATGGAAGCATTGGCTATATCAAAAATTGACACTACTATTTTTTTCTATAATCCGAATATCCACCCTAAAGAAGAATACGAATTACGCAAAGAAGAAAACATTCGTTTTGCGCAAAAATTAGGCATGGACTTTATTGATGCTGATTATGATAAAGACAACTGGTTTGATCGCACAAAAGGCCAAGAAGACGAACCTGAACGCGGTGCTCGCTGTACAAGTTGTTTTGATATGAGATTTGAAGCAACTGCACAATATGCCAAAGACAATGGCTTTGATTTAATATCATCCACACTGGGAATTTCCCGCTGGAAAGACATGGGTCAAATTAATGGTTGTGGTGCTCGAGCCGCTAATCCTTATGAAGGAATTACTTATTGGGATTTTAATTGGCGCAAACAGGGTGGCTCATCTAGAATGCTTGAGTTGTCAAAACGTGAAGAATTTTACCAACAGGAGTATTGTGGCTGTGTATATTCGTTAAGAGACACTAATCGTTGGCGTGAATCTCGCGGTCGAGAAAAAATTGAACGCGGGGTAAAATTTTATCAAGAGGCAATGAAAAGTCTTGACAAGTAGTTGTTAGCTTAATAAATAAAGCAGTAAAGATTTTTGTGCATGTAGTCTATTTTCAGCCTCATGCCACACTAAGCTTTGATTGCCATCAATCACCTCTGCTGAGACCTCTTCTCCGCGATGAGCAGGCAAACAATGCATAAATACAGCACCTGAATTTGAAGCATTCATTAAATCTTGATTGACTTGAAATTCTTTAAAGGCTATTTCACGTTTAGCTTGCTCGTCTTCCTGACCCATTGATGCCCATACATCAGTCACAACTAAATCTGCATTATGGCACGCCTGTTTGGCATTATTGAATAATGCAATATGATCCTGGTAATTGTTAACAAAGGTTTGATCAGGTTCATAATCTACAGGTGTTGCTATATTTAGTGTAAATCCAAATGCTTTTGCAGCTTGCATATAAGTGTGACACATATTATTGCCATCACCAATCCAAGCGACAGTTTTTCCTTGAATTGAGCCTTTGTGTTCATTGTAGGTCATCATGTCAGCTAGCAACTGACACGGATGAGATTCATCGCTAAGTGCATTAATAATCGGCACAGAGCCATTAGAGGCAAATGTATTGATAGTGTCATGAGAAGAGACCCTCATCATGATAATATCAACCATTGAGCTAATTACGATCGCAGTGTCAGTTGTTGGCTCGCCACGTCCTAATTGAATGTCACGATCAGACAAGAACAGAGCGTGCCCACCAAGTTGTGCCATGCCAGCTTCAAATGACACGCGAGTACGCGTTGAAGATTTGTCAAAAATCATTGCTAGTGTTTTATTTTTGAGTGACTCGTTGATTTCGCCAGCTTTATGCTGTTTTTTTAAAGCAATGGCATTATCAATAATACTATTAAGATCTTCAGTGGATAGGTCGTCTAAATTGATAAAGTGTTTCATTATATTTTCCTCAATTTACAAAGATTTTATCAATGTACAAACAGTTTTAATTATTGTGTCGGCTTGATCTTTATTTAGAATAAGCGGTGGTAATAGTCGTATGGATTGGCCGGTTATATTGATCAAGAGCTTATTGTCTAATGCTAGTTGTAACAATTGACTGCAATCTTGATCTAGCTCAATAGCTATCATTAGTCCTTTGGCTCGTATCTCCTTAACAGTCTTAACATTTTTTAGTGCTTGAATAAAGCCTGTAGAAATATAATCACTCATTTGATTAACATTATCTAGAATGTTATCTTGTTTGATAACCTCTAATACGGTTAACGCAGTACGACAAACTAAAGGGTTGCCGCCAAATGTTGACCCATGTGTGCCTGGTGTTAATAACTTAGCCGCTTTGCCTTTAGCCAGGCATGCACCGATTGGCACGCCATTACCCAAGCCCTTGGCTAGTGTTAGGATGTCTGGAGTAATATTGTTATATTGATGTGCAAACATCTTGCCGGTTCTGCCAATGCCTGTTTGCACTTCATCAAGAATTAACAGCCAATTATTTTTTTGGCAAATCTCTTGAACTTGGTTTAAATAATCATCATTAGGAATAATAACACCACTTTCCCCTTGGATAGGCTCAAGCATAACCGCAACAATGTTATTATTCTCTTTATGCTGTTGAATGGCTTCAATATTATTAAACTCAACATGAATAAATTCACTCAACAAGGGTGAAAATCCAGCCTGAACTTTAGGGTTTCCAGTTGCAGATAAGGTAGCCATAGTGCGACCATGAAAACTTTGGGTAGCAGTTAAGATAACAGGCGAATCAATATTGTTAGTTTGAGCGTGTAAGCGAGCGATCTTAATGGCTGCTTCGTTGGCCTCTGCGCCTGAATTGCCAAAAAAAGCATTATCCATGTTGGATAATTTACATAACACTTCAGCTAGAGTTTCTTGGTGAGCTATGTGATACCAGTTGCTAGTGTGAAGTAACTGTTGAGCTTGAGATTGAATTGCCTTAGAGATCTCTGGGTGAGAATGTCCAAGCCCTGTAACACCAACACCACAAAGTGCATCAAGGTATTGGTCACCTTTATCATCAGTTAAATAACAGCCATCGCCCTTAATAAAAGTGACATCTAGCGGTAGGTAATTAGACATTAAATAGGACATTTTATTTATTCCTTTAAAACAAAAAAGCCCCTAACGGGGCTTTTGTCTATCAATCGAAAATTATTTAAGACTGATAAGTAATTGCTGGTGCTAATTCGTTGTCGATATCAGCTAAATCTTGCTTGTAGCTTTCATAAAATGAACCAGCTGAAGGGTTAATCCACTCTTCGTATGAAAAGCCATTTTCTGCTGTATGCATTTTAAAAGTTTCTTGTAGGGCAATTTTCTTTGCGCTTAATTCGTTAGATCTTTGGTCAGTTGCGTCCATTTTTATCTCCTAAATATTGAATAACTAAAACAACTATTATATACATAAAAGTGAATTTGTAAATCTTTTTATTTGTCCATAAAGCTTATAAATACCCATATAGCACTAGCAAAGTTGTGTCACAATAGACTTGAAATTTATCAATAACTAAGGAGCGTACATGCAATTAAGTATTTCTGGCCACCATCTTGATATTACCAATGCAATCAAGCAGCATTCTGAAGAAAAGTTAGCTAAAATTAAGCATCATTTTGATCATGTTATCAACATTAATATGATTTTAGAAATTGAAAAAGACGTGCAAATCGCAGAAGCGACTATTCATGTCAGTGGTGCTGATTTATTCGCCAAGGCGGAAAGTAATGATATGTATACATCTATTGACCAAATGGTTAACAAGCTAGATGCGCAAATTAGAAAGCACAAAGAAAAACTAAACGATCATAGAAAGAATTAACCCTATTTTGGCTTTTTAAAGTCTTAATTATTAAGGAGCACACAGCTCATGTCAGAAGTCGATAGCACTTCTTTCAAGGAATGCCTTCAAAGATTAATGATATCTTTGGAGGCTTCTTTGTATGAAGAGGCCACCTCTCAACTTTCCACTTTACACTCGGCTGAAATCGCACGCTTATTAGAAAGTGTACCACCAAAAGATCGAGTAGAGCTTTGGTTGAATATTGACAGTGCTACACAAGGTGACATTCTTAAGGATTTGAGTGAAGATGTACTGTCTCAATTATTGAATGAGATGAGTGTTACGGATATTGTTAAGGCTACCGAAGGTCTAGACATGGATGATTTGGCTGATATTGTGCCAGAGCTTCCTGAAAAAGCACTCCATAATTTGTTATTAACACTTGATCATAAGCATCGAGTTCATTTGAGAAAGGTGTTGTCTTATCCAGAGGATTCAGCTGGTGGATTGATGAATATTGACATTATTACTGTGCGTGATGATGTCAATGTGCGAACGGTTATCCGTTATTTACGATTATTAAAAAAAATGCCAATCGATACCGATCAAATTTTTGTAGTAGATCGCTCTTATCAATATATTGGCGCCATACATATCTCTACTTTGTTAACGAATGAATCAAAGCAGGCCATCAAACCACTCATTAACAATGATCACAAACCAATTTTGGCTGATGCATTAGAGGCAGACGTGGCTAGTTTGTTTGAGCAACGAGATCTAATTTCCGCGCCGGTTGTGGATGAGAATAATCAGCTTATTGGTCGTATTACGATTGACGATGTGGTTGATGTTATTCGTGATGAAGCTGAACATTCAGTGATGTCTATGGCGGGTTTGGATGAAGAGGATGATGTATTTGCACCTGTGATTGAAAGTACTAAAAGTCGTAGTATCTGGTTGGGTGTTAACTTGATCACAGTCTTTATTGCAGTATTTTTTATTGGACTATTTGAGGCAACATTGCAAGAAAAAATCGCACTAGCTATTCTGATGCCGGTGGTTGCTTCGATGGGTGGTATTGCCGGCACACAAACCCTTATTTTAGTTACTCGTGGTATTGCCACAGGTAGGGTGACACACTCAAATCTTAAAGTATTAATGAATAAAGAGGTTGCCATTGGATTTTTGAATGGTGTGTTGTGGTCTGTTGTAATTGGACTTGCTACTTACTTGTGGTTTGCAGACCTGGTCTTAAGTTTGGTGATTGCGGCAGCAATTATCGTTAACTTAATTTTCGCAGCATTTTCAGGTGCTTTTTTACCTTCGTTATTGATTAAATTTAAAATTGATCCTGCTTTGGCAGGTGGTGTCATTCTAACAACCATTACTGATGTCATTGGCTTCGTGGCTTTTTTGGGTCTAGCCTCTTTGACTGTTTAGTTTTTAAATGCAAACCTAATATCTTCTAATGCCTTTTGTCCTAAAGCAATATCCAGCCATTCAAGGTGAAAAAATCCAGCATTTTTTGATCAATAATACTGACTTATCTGGATCTCAGTCGCAAAAATTATTATCTAAAAATAGAGTTTTTGACGACCAAAACAATATTTTAAAAAATGGCGATACAATTAATTGTCAAACCATTCAAGTAGCTGTATTTGAAGGGCATTCAAGAGGTTTAAAGCCTATATTTGAAACACCAGATTTTGCCGTTTTTGATAAGCCTAGCGGTGTTATGGTGCATCCAACTCGTAAAACCACAGAATATTGTTTATTGGATGAAGTTAGATATTTTTTTGGTGATGAGGCAAGTTTGGCGCATCGAATAGATGCTGAAACGTCTGGTTTAGTATTGGTCGCTAAAAATAAACAATCTAGTCGACAGCTAAAAATGATGTTTGAGCACAGGCAATATAACAAGGAATATCTAGCCTTAGTGAGGGGTCAAGTGTTAACCGATTTAACCATTGAAAAGCCTATTTCAAAGGCTGATAGCAATATTAGAATGAAAATGACTTGCGATAGCGAAGCAGGAAAGCAATCTAAAACCTTTATCCACCCTTTAAAATTTAATGAAAGCAATCAAACCACAATGGTTAAAGCTATTCCGGTTACTGGAAGACAGCACCAAATAAGAGTGCATCTTGATTCAGTAGGGCATAGTATTATCGGAGATCCGATTTACGGTGTTAATGAGTCAATTGCCAATGAATATTTGTGCAAAACCTTGTCAGATGAAAAAAGACTCAAATTCACGGGTGCAAATAGACTGATGCTTCACGCTCATAAACTGTCTTTTAGTTATAAAGAGGTTGACTACAATATCACCTCTAAACAAGAAAAAACAGTATTTTCTAAATTTTTTAAATAAAATTTAAAAAATATCTCTATAAAACTTAACAAATAATCAAAATAACCGCTAAATAAGCTGAATTTTTATAGATAAACTTATAAAAATATAACATTTAAGTCTAAAAAGATCAATTTTTAACAGAATATTGTTAAATTTTAACTATTTATATAAAAATATTGCAAATAATTATAATTAAAAATCTTCAGTAGAGATATTGTTGGCTTTAAGCCAAATTCTGAATTTTTCTTGAATCTCTTCTAGCGTTTGTTGGTTATCTGCCTCAAAGCGTAATACTAAGCAAGGCGTAGTGTTAGAAGGGCGAACCAAACCCCAGCCGTTTGGATAATCAACTCGAACACCATCAATGGTGATAATATTAGCCCCTTCAAAATCCACATTTTCTGCCAGCTTATCCATGGCTTTAAATTGATCACCTTGCTGATCAAAGTGAATGTTAATTTCTGGTGTGTTAATACTATCTGGTAAATTGGCAAACACTTGCTCACAAGTTTGATCTGTTTTTGACATTATTTCTAGTAATCGTGCACCGGTGTAGAGTGCATCATCAAATCCATACCAACGTTCTTTAAAGAAAATATGGCCACTCATTTCTCCGCCGAGTGCTGCATTAGTTTCTTTAAGTTTGGCTTTAATAAAGCTATGGCCAGTGCGTGACATAATTGGCTCACCACCATGTTCAGAAATATCTTTTGGTAGTAATGATGAACACTTTACGTCAAACACAATTTTTGCACCAGGATTTCGACTAAGAATATCGCGAGAATATAAAATCATCTGACGATCCGCCCAAATAACATTACCTTTGTTGTCGATAAGACCAAGTCGATCGCCATCGCCATCAAATGCAAAGCCCATGTCAGCACCGGTGTCGATCACCTCTTTGATAATATCTTCAAGATTGTGTAATTTGGATGGGTCGGGGTGGTGATTTGGAAAGCTACCATCAATCAAACAAAATAGCTTGGTAACTTTTGCTCCAAGTTGTTCAAATAATTTAGGTGCAATGTTGCCCGCTACACCATTGCCACAATCCACCACAATGTGAAGTGGTTTATCTAGCTTAATATCGGACTGAACTCGATCGATGTAGTCTTGCTCAATATCAACTTTGGTTGATGTTCCATGGCCTGAATTAAAATCGTTATTTTGAATGCGCTGATACAATTCTTGGATGCGATCACCTGATAATGTCTCGCCAGCAATCATAATTTTAAAGCCGTTGTATTCTGGTGGATTGTGAGATCCTGTGATCATAACACCTGAGCTGGCTGCTTTGGTGTAAGTAGAAAAATATACTAATGGTGTTGGCACCATGCCAATATCAACCACATGACAGCCGCTTTCTTTAAGGCCTGTTTTTAAGGCTTGCATTAAATCCAAGCCACTAAGACGTCCATCTCGACCAACCACAACGCCACGTTCGCCCTTAGCAATAGATTCGCTACCAATGGCTAGACCAATCAGTTTAACGACTTCTGGTGTTAATTCTTGTTCGACTATGCCACGAATATCGTAAGCTTTAAAGATTGATTGAGAGATGCTCATAAATTGATAAAATAAGAAATATATAAATGATTCATTTTAAGCGCAATGAAAGAAAAATTTGAAGTAATCGAAATTGAAAATCAAGCCATGATACTAAAGGTTAATCGTTCGGGTGGCTGTACCGGCTGTTCAGCAAGTGGTGCATGTGGCACAGGAATATTGGCTAATTATTTTGATCATTATTCAGTTTTCAGCAAACCATTACAAGCGGGGGTGGCGATTGGTGATGTGGTTACTTTAGAGATTTCTGCTTCAGAATTATTTTGGCGAGCTTTTCAATTGTATATCGTTCCATTGTTAGCATTGTTTGCTGGCTCAGGTTTAGGCTTGGCTTATTTTCCAGAAAATGAATTTTGGCAAATTGTATTTGGTTTTTCGGGTTTTATTGGCTCATTAATATTAACAAAATATTTTATAAAGTAACGCTATAAAGTGGCATATTTTTGGGATAATCGATGTAATTTTATATATTAAAAACTTACATTATGCCAGGTCAAGACTTAGATCCTTTAGAAACCCAAGAATGGCTAGAAGCCTTTAAATCAGTAGCTCGTGTCGAGGGTAGTGATCGTGCAAAATTCTTGCTTAATCAGCTTATGGATATGGCACACAAAGAAGGCATGGATTTGCCGTCAGGTGTTAATACCGCTTATCTTAATAGTATTGCTGTAGAAAAAGAAATAGCAACAGATATTAATGTTGATATTGAAGATAGAATTTCTGCGATTGTTCGCTGGAATGCTATGGTAATGGTTGTTAAAGCCAACCAACTGCCTTATGAATTAGGTGGCCATATCGCTTCATTTGCATCAAGTGCAACTTTGTATGAAGTTGGTTTTAATCATTTTTATCGCGGCCCTGATGCAGAGCAAGGTGCAGATTTAATCTTCTTCCAAGGTCACATCTCTCCTGGTATCTATTCTCGTGCTTATTTAGAAGGAAGAATTACTGAAGATCAAATGCTTAAATTCCGTCAAGAAGTTGGCAAAGAGGGTTTGAGTTCTTACCCGCATCCATGGTTAATGCCTGATTTCTGGCAGTTCCCAACAGTATCTATGGGTCTTGGTCCAATTATGGCGATTTACCAAGCTCGATTCATGAAGTATCTTCATCATCGTGAAATCAAACAAACTGACAAGCGTACAGTTTGGGCATATTTAGGTGATGGTGAGACCGATGAGCCGGAGTCATTAGGCGCTATTTCTATGGCTGGACGTGAAAAGTTAGATAACTTGATATTTGTTATTAACTGTAATTTACAGCGTTTAGACGGCCCTGTTCGCGGCAATGGAAAAATCATTCAAGAACTTGAAGGTATGTTCCGTGGTGCGGGCTGGAATGTAATTAAAGTTATTTGGGGCGCCAAGTGGGACGAGTTACTAGATAAAGATACTAATGGCTTACTTAGAAAACGCATGGAAGAAGTTGTTGATGGTGAGTATCAGGCTTATAAAGCAAAAGATGGCGCTTATGTGCGTAAGCATTTCTTTGGAAAGTATCCAGAATTATTAACCATGGTTGAACACATGAGTGATGATGAAATTTATCATCTTAATCGTGGTGGCCACGATCTAAACAAAGTATTTCAAGCGTACCACGCAGCCAAAGCATGTAGCGATAAACCAACGGTTATCCTGGCTAAAACTGTCAAAGGTTACGGCATGGGTGAAGCGGGAGAAGGTCAAAATACCACGCACTCACAAAAGAAGCTGGGTTTAGAGCAAGTTGAAATTTTTGCTAAGCGTTTTAATATTCCAGTGACAGATGCAGATGTTAAAGAATTAAATTTCTACAAGCCGGCGGCTGATAGTGAAGAGATGACTTACATGAATGCTCGACGCGAAAAGTTGGGCGGCTCATTACCAATTCGCTCATTTGATTTGGAAACATTACCAACGCCAGAGCTAAGTGTTTTTGAGGCGTTACTTAAGTCAAGTGGTGATCGTGAAATGTCTACGACAATGGCGCTTAATCGCATCATGACATTATTGGTACGTGACAAGACATTAGGTCCTAAGATTGTGCCAATCATTCCTGATGAAGCACGTACATTTGGCATGGAAGGTTTATTTAGACAGTTGGGTATTTACTCAGCATCTGGCCAGCTTTACCAGCCAGAAGATTCTGACAAGGTAATGTGGTACAAGGAAGATAAGAAGGGTCAAGTATTGCAAGAGGGTATTAATGAAGCGGGTGCAATCTCTGATTGGATTGCTGCAGCGACTTCGTATGCCACTCACAATACCACCATGATTCCATTCTATATTTATTACTCTAAGTTTGGTTTCCAACGTGTTGGTGATCTAGCTTGGGCTGCGGGTGATATGCAGGCTAAAGGCTTCCTGATTGGTGGCACAGCAGGACGTACAACCCTTAATGGTGAAGGCTTGCAGCATCAAGATGGCGATTCACACTTAGTGGCAAATACCATTCCAAACTGTATTTCATATGACCCAACCTATGCATTTGAGTTGGCAGTAATTGTGCGTAGTGGTATTGAAAGAATGTATGAGAAACATGAAAATATTTTCTATTACATTACTACTATGAATGAGCTTTACGCACATCCAGCGATGCCTGAAAATTCTGAAGAAGGCATTATTAAAGGTATGTACACGCTTAAGTCAGTTGGCGAAGGTGATAAGCAAGTTCAGCTTATGGGCTCGGGCACTATTCTAAGAGAAGTGGAAAAAGCTGCAGAAATGCTAGCCAATGATTGGAATGTTAAGTCTGATGTTTGGTCGGTAACCAGTTTTAATGAATTGACGCGTGAAGCGCAAGCGGTTGATCGTGTTAATCGTTTCAGTACTGAAACACCTGCAGTACCATATATTACTCAATGTTTAGAAAATGCAAAGGGTCCAGTTATTGTTGCAACTGATTACATGCGTAACTATGCTGAGCAAGTACGTAAGTATGTGCCTAATCGCTATGAAGTGCTGGGTACAGATGGTTTTGGTCGCTCAGATTCACGTGAAGCGTTAAGAGATTTCTTTGAAGTTGATGCAAATTACGTTGTTCTAGCAGCCCTTAAGGCGCTGGTTGATGAAGGTGAGATGGATACTTCGGTTGTTGCACAAGCCATTGAAAAATACGGTATAAATATCAACAAGCCAAATCCAATGACGGTATAAGGCATAAGTTTATAAAAAAGAGGAGAATGGGAGCGATGCAAGAGGAATATTTAGAAAAGCTAAGGTCAGGCGCAACAATGAAATTCGAGGATTTGATTTCATTGATTGAAGACGATTATGAATACACACCGGCAGGATTTACTAACGGTGAGGTTGTCAATAGCTCTGAAGAAAATCAAGGTAGCGCCAAACTATTTTGTTTTGCAGCCATTCATCAGTTAACTCAATTAGAAACGCTTCACTGTTTTGGTCAGTATTATCAAGAAGTGCTGAATACGCCAGAGAGCGACTCCCATGGAAATATTCGAAATTTTATAACTTATGGCTGGGAAGGGCTGAAGTTTGACTCACCGGTCTTAAATCGAAAGTAGTTTTTAAAGCCGCTTTTATTAGCGGTTTTTTTTACGGTAATTTTCAATCATTTATTATAATCTGTTAAAGACATTTGTTTTTAACTAGCCTTAACGTACAAATAATTAAAACACTTAGAATGAATTTAAATGCAATAAAAAATGCTTTAGTAAAGCTACACAATAACAAAGCGTTTGAATTTGCTGTTATTAGTGTCATTATTGTCTCATCACTTTTAATAGGTGTAAAGACATACGATATTAACCCAGATTATTTGTTTGTACTTCAAATAATGGATGTGGCAGTTACAGTTTTCTTTTTGGTTGAAATTATTATTCGATTTGCAACAACCGAGAATAAAAAAAGATTTTTCCATAATGGTTGGAATATTTTTGACACCATAATTGTTGTAGTAAGCATCATTCCGATTGATCAAAGTGAATATGCGCTACTGGCAAGATTAATTAGAATCTTCAGAGTGTTAAGATTGATTAGCGCAATCCCAGAATTACGCAAGCTGGTTTCTGCTTTAGTCAAGGCTTTGCCAGCAATGGGATATGTGCTATTACTAATGTTTATATTGTTTTATATGTACGCAGCAGTCGGTAGTTTTATATTTGAGTCTATCAATGAAGTACTTTGGGGTGACATAGCCATCGCAATGTTGACCTTGTTTAGAGTGGTTACCTTTGAAGATTGGACAGATGTTATGTACGAAACCATGGCGGTATATCCGTGGTCATGGGTTTACTATTTGTCATTTATATTCTTTAATGCGTTTGTATTCTTAAACATGATGATTGGCATTGTGATTGAAAAAATGCAGGCAGAAAATAACACCGAGCTCTCAGAGCAAGATATCGATCTTCGTGATAGACTTGTTAGAATAGAGCAAAAACTAGATAAACTAAAGAGTTGAAATAGATTTAGGTATTTTCTTTGGGCCATATTCATACACAAGTAACCCTGACAATACCAAAGTTATACCGAAAAACTGCGTTAAGGTAATATGCTCATGGTTTAAGGTTGATCCGAGTAACAGGGCAAATACAGGGGTTAACAAAGGCACGATACCTACTACTTGAACACTAGCATGTTTGATTAGATAGTAATATGACATAAAGCCTATTACAGAGCCAAAAATTGCCAAATATCCAATTGATAAACTAGCCTTTAGACTGGTCTCTGGAACCTCTCCACCAAGCATAATCCAACTAAGGATGAATAGTGGCACGCTAACCAATAGAGCGCCAGTGGTGGTTTCAAGTGCTGATGTGTGAGCGTTTATTTGTTTAAGTTTAACGGAAATAAATGCTTGAAAGGTCATGGCAAGAGTGACACTCAAAAGACCTGTAAGCAGCGTTTCCGCAATAGAAAATGAATGTTTAAAAATTGTGAATAAGCCCAATAATCCCAATAGAAGGCCGCCCGCCTTGCTGAGTGAAAAGAATCTATCTTTAAGTAAAAATAACGCAAAGACGCCAGTAATAATTGGGGTTAGTCCAAATACGACAGAAATCAGTCCAGAAGGAATACTGAGCGCTGAATAGTAAACCAAACTCATGGTGATAAAAATACCAGCGCCTGCGTATAGGTAATTAATCAATGCTTGCCTATGCATAGGTAGTTTTTTCTGCTGGATTGTCAGTAGTACAATGCAAATAGCCAAACCAATGAGCATTCTGCTAGCAACACTAAAACTAAAGCTTGAGCCTAATGTTGACCATTGAATTGCCAGTGGTGTGGTTGACCAAATTGCTACTACAGATAAAAAAACAACGTAAATTGGCATTAGTCAGATTGTATATCTTCAACAAGATTTAGTTCAAACAAACGCTGAGAAAGAGTGAGATGTTTAATTGAGGATAATTGTCTTTGATTGCAAAAATTTATTAAAGTATTTTTGTCAATAGAATGATCATCTAACAAGGTGCCATTAACAAAACATTGTATTTTATTGTTAATTTCTATATAGGCAATTTTACAAACAGAATGTAGACGATATATTGTATCGGCATTAAATTCAAGCTCTTGTTGCTGATATTCAAATTGCTGTAATATTTTTTGATCTAAGTTGTCAAGTTTAGTGACAAATTTTGCAAAATCAGCTGCAGAAATTTCAGAAATATCATTGGCCACTTTAAAAGCTGATTTAGGAATTAATGCGGGAGTTTGGTTATTAGTCCAGATCGGATCTTGATAATAATCATTAGGGTTGCCTTGGGGTAAATCTTTAAACATCTCTTGATGACTATAAGATCGATAACCAAAAGATAGGGTGGTGCAATTTTCATCTAGACTAACCCCATGGTGAGCCACTTTTGGTGGGACATATAAAACATCTCCAGGCTCAACATCAAACACTTGCTCTGAGGTGAACTTATCCATAATTCTAAGTGGAACGTCTTTTAAGTAATTATCCAAATGGCAGTTTTTATTGCTAAGCGTCCAGCGCCGAGAACCACTACCTTGAAGTAAAAACACATCGTAGAAATCAAAATGAGGGCCAACACTCCCACCTTTGGCAGCATAAGAGACCATGACATCATCAAAGCGCCAGCGCGGAATGAAATCAAAATGAGCGATCAAGTCTTCAATTTCAGGAATAAAGCGATCAACACCCTGAACCAGTAAGGTCCAGTTGTTTTCAGATAAACTTGAAAAATCATTCTCTTGAAATGGCCCTTCGCTTAATGACCATTGTTGATCAGTAGTCGATCCTGTAATGAGGCGTGATTCAAACTCCTCTTCTAGAGAAAGCCCCGCTAACTCATCAGGCGTAACTGGAGAGATGAAATTAGACAGTGCCTGCTTGATAAGCAAAGGTTTTTTCTGCCAGTAATCAGCCAAAAACTCTTGTTCAGATATTTTGCCGAAACGTATCATAAGTTTTGCTTCTCTTGTCCCTAGCTCAATCTTTAGCTAGACGCTTTAAAAATCCATCGCGCGTGCCAGCATTAATCCATCCAGTTGCAATGGTTTTACTTTTCTCATTATTCACTCTACCTCGATGGATGTGAGAGGGTGAGGCTGGAAAGATGACTAACTTTCCTCGCTGTGCTTCTTCATGATGATCCTGCCAGTGAAATTCTGTTCCTGCCTCTTCCACAGAATCACAGTATAAAATCCATGCAAGAACTCGATTTCCTGGCTCGGTGATCTCGTCGCTAATTGTCCAGTCACAGTGCCATTGGCGAAACCCTTCACCAGGGGCGTAACGCTGTATATTAAATATTGGCATCACAAATAGCTCTTGCTCAGGGCAAACTTGTTTAAACATTGGGCGCTTCTGTAGGTAGTGATCTAGCGCAGCTGTTACACCACGTACAATTATATCTGACAGTGCAAATGCTTCAGGGTCAGATTTACTTATTGCCACGAGACTAATGTCTGTCGATACTTTGGCAGGCTCTGCATTATTACCGTCTGGACCAAAAGCAATTCCCGGTCTTTGGAGATCTTGACGACGATTAAAGAAGTCCATAACACCATCAGCAACGGTTTCGTATCCAGGATTTTGGTATTGGCCAATCAGCTGCATGTCAGAATTATCCTTTCTAAATATTATGAGTTATTGGTGGTAGTTAGGCGCTTCTTTAGTAATTGAAACATCATGTACGTGTGACTCAACCATACCTGCTGAAGTTACCTGGACAAACTCTGCAGTTGTGCGCATTTTTTCTAATGTTTCACAGCCAGTGTAGCCCATTGAAGATCTTACGCCACCAACCATTTGGTGAATGATAGGGCGTATAGAACCTTTAAATGCAACGCGACCCTCAATACCTTCTGGTACTAATTTATCTGCTTTTGAATCAGACTGGAAGTAGCGATCTGAAGATCCATGAGCTTGATTCATTGCGCCAATAGAGCCCATGCCACGATAAGACTTATAAGCTCGACCTTGGTAAAGCTCGATCTCACCTGGAGATTCCTCTGTACCCGCTAACATTGAGCCAAGCATGACAGAATAAGCACCTGCAGCAAATGCTTTGGCAATATCACCTGAATAGCGAATACCACCATCAGCAATTAATGGAACGCCACTGTCTTTAAGTGCATCAGCAACATCTGAAATAGCTGTAATTTGTGGAACACCAACACCTGAAACGATACGAGTGGTACAGATACTACCAGGACCAATACCTACCTTTACACAGTCTGCACCAGCTTTAACAAGGTCTAATGCAGCGGCGCCAGTGGCGATATTGCCAGCAATAATGTCTAAATTTGGATGTTTAATTTTTGTCTTTTTAACTCGATCTAAAACGCCTTGAGAGTGACCGTGAGCTGTATCGATAACAATAACATCGACACCAGCTTCAACTAATGCATCAATTCTTGCACCTGTTCCTGTTGCAACACCTACAGCTGCACCAACACGAAGTTGCTCTTGTGAATCTTTACAGGCGTTAGGGTAGTCACTCGATTTTTGAATATCACGAACGGTGATCATGCCTTGTAGGTTAAATTTTTCGTCAGTAATAACAACACGCTCAATACGGTGCTGCTGTAGAAGTGCACGCACCTCTGACATCTCAATTCCTTCCTTAACTGTGATTAACTTTTCTTGAGGTGTCATTAAATTAGCTACTGTTTCGTTAAGGTTTGTTTCAAAACGAACATCGCGACTGGTAATCATGCCAACAATAATATTGCCATCAACCACAGGAAGGGCAGAGATTTTATGTTGCTTTTGAAAGTCAAAAACATCTTGAACCGTTGCTTTAGATCCAATTGTAATAGGGTCACGGATAATGCCTGATTCGTAGCGCTTAACCTTTCTTACTTCGTTAGCCTGCTCATCAATAGACATATTTTTATGAATAATACCAATGCCACCTTCTTGGGCCATAGTAATGGCTAATTTAGCTTCGGTTACCGTATCCATCGCTGCAGAAAGAATAGGAGTATTCAGGCTGATATTTTTAGTCAGCTGAGTATTCATGCTAACTTCTTTTGGCATTGTGGTTGAGTGTGCCGGTACTAATAAAACATCGTCAAATGTTAGTGCGGTTTTTAGTAATTTCATTTAATATCTCCTACGGTTGACAAAGTTTGGAAAAATAAAACCAATTAAGATTCCAAAGAATAAGACAATACTGCCCGTGAAAAACCAGTTTCTAGAGCTGGATTCTTCGGTAGCGGTATTGTTGTTTTTAAGTAATTGAATTTCAGTTTTTAACTGTAAATTTGCGGTAATGAATTTCTCGTTAGCGTGTTCTAATTTCAACGCATCTTTATAAACCTGTTCAATGTGTTCTTTTTCAGATTTTGATTTACTGGTTTGAATTGACAGCTTAGTGTTTTTAACTTTTAACGCCTGAACTTCAGACTCAAGCTCAGTTTTTCTTTTGGCCAGTTTAGCAATTAAAAGCTTGTTGGCGTTGTACGTTTGCCTAAGTTTTTCTAATCGCACTCTAGCAGGTGGATTGTTAGATAAGTAACGAGAAATAATCCAACCTGTTGAGCTTTCAAATTTAACTTGAGTCCAGCCATCTTCTGTGGCTTGCAAAATAGCCAACTTAGAGCCTGATGGAAGAGAGCGCACAATATTATCATCAAAAGTTTTTTCAGCACGCATTGGAATATCTACTTGATCAGTAATATAAACAAATGATTGGGCGCTAGCCAATGAGCTTAGCATTAGTAAAGAGATTGTCAGGTGTTTAAGCTTCATCATTACAGGCTTGAAATTTTCTCCAGTTGCTCGTTAAGGTCTTTAATAGCACCCAACGTTGCAGATAGTCTTTCACGCTCTACATTGACAATGGCTTCTGGCGCACCAGAGGTGAATTTTTCATTATTCAGCTTACCCTCAAATTGCATTTTTTGCTTTTCAAGTTTTTCAATTTCCTTGTTAAGACGTGCAATTTCTTGGTCTTTGTCGATTAACCCCGCTAATGGAATTAAAATCTTCATTTCACCCACTAGCGCCATAGCTGATTCTGGCGCTTCGTCAGTAGTGCCAAGTTTTTCAATGGTATCCATTTTGGCCAATACATTCAAGATATTTGCATTTTTTTGCAAGTAAGCTTCATCAGTGGCGTTAAAGTTTTGCACAAAGCAGGGTAGCGGCTTAGAAGGTGGAATGTTCATTTCTCCGCGAATTTTCCTAATGCCTAGAATAAAAGTTTGTAGCCAGTTGATTTCACTTTCAGATTCTGTAGAGCATAGATCTTGATCAACCTCTGGATAAGATTGTGTCATTAGGCTAATGCTATCTTTGCCAGTAATTGTATTACACTGTTCAAAAATCTCTTCAGTGATGAATGGAATAATCGGGTGCAGTAGAGTGATCATTTCATCAAGAACTTTAATTAATGTTGCTTGTGTGCCAGCCTTGGTGTTGTCGTCTTGTAATAGTGGCTTAGATAGCTCTAGGTACCAATCACAATAGTCATGCCAAACAAACTCATACAATTCTTGACTCATTAAATCAAGACGGTAGTCTTTTAGGTGTTTTTCAACATTCTTTTTAGTGTCTTGCAAGCGTGACAAAATCCACTTATCTGCAGTGGATAGTGGCGCCGCTGTATTGATGGTCTCGCCTTCAAGATTCATCAGTACGAAGCGTGATGCATTCCAAAGTTTATTACAGAAATTACGATAACCTTCAACACGCTTTAAATCAAATTTGATATCACGACCAAATGAAGCTAAAGCGGCAAACGTAAATCTAAGTGCGTCAGTACCAAAAGCAGGAATACCATCAGTAAACTCTTGTTCAGTCTGCTTCTTGATTTTTTTAGCCATTTTTGGCTGCATCATGCCTTGCGTTCTTTTTTCAAGTAGATCTTCTAGAGAAATACCGTCAATAAGATCAATAGGGTCAAGTACATTACCTTTGGATTTGGACATTTTTTGTCCTTGTCCATCTTTAATAAGGCCAGTGATGTAAATATCTTTAAAAGGCACTTCACCAGTAAATTTCAAGCCAAACATAATCATTCTGGCCACCCAGAAGAAAATGATATCAAAGCCAGTAACCAATACATCGGTTGGATAGAAGCGAGCTAAATCTGGTGTTTTTTCAGGCCAACCTAGTGTTGAAAAAGGCCAAAGCGCTGAAGAAAACCAAGTATCTAGTACGTCAGTATCTTGTGTTAATTTAACACCTTCACCAGCTTGCGCTTGCGCCTCTTCTTCAGTATTAGCAACAAATATATTGCCCTGGTCGTCATACCAAGCAGGGATACGATGACCCCACCAGATTTGTCTAGAAATACACCAATCTTGAATGTTGTCCATCCAGTTGAAATAAGTTTTGTTCCAATTCTCAGGAATAAAGCGAATGTCGCCGTTTTTTACCGCGTCAATAGCAGGTCCTGCCAATGGTGCAATCTTCACAAACCATTGGTCCGTCATGTATGGCTCAATCACCGCGTCAGTTCTATCGCCACGAGGCACCATTAATTTATGCGGTTCAATTTTTTCTAATAAGCCTTGCTCATCTAAATCTTTAATGATTTGTTTTCTAGCGACAAATCGATCCATGCCTGTGTAAGCGCTTGGAACGGTATCATTAATTTTGGCATCATCCGTTAGAATATTGATCACTTCTAGATCATGACGCTGACCCATTTCATAGTCGTTAAAATCGTGAGCAGGGGTGATTTTTACACAGCCTGTACCAAACTCCATGTCAACGTAATCATCGGCAATAATAGTGATTTTTCTTGTTGTTAGTGGTAGATCAATCGTCTTGCCAATAAGATGACTATAACGAGCATCATCAGGATGAACGGCGACAGCACTGTCACCAAGCATTGTTTCAGGGCGTGTTGTAGCAACTACCATTACTTCATCAGTGCCAGTAATTGGGTAGCGCATATGCCATAAAGAGCCTTGCTCTTCAACACTAATCACTTCTAGATCAGATACGGCCGTGTGTAATACTGGATCCCAGTTAACAAGGCGCTTTCCGCGATAAATCAAGCCTTCTTGATGTAGCTGTACAAACACCTTTTTAACGGCATTAGACATGTCTTCATCCATGGTGAAGCGTTCTTTTTCCCAATCAACCGATGAGCCAAGTCTGCGCATTTGAGAGGTGATTGTGCCACCAGATTGCTCTTTCCAATCCCAGATTTTATCAATAAATTTTTCACGACCAACGTCATGGCGGGTAATATCTTGGGCAGCTAATTGGCGCTCAACCACCATTTGTGTGGCGATGCCCGCATGATCTGTGCCAGGTTGCCAAAGAGTTTGGTCACCCTTGCCACGATGATAACGCGTAAGCACATCCATAATAGTATGCTGAAAGGCATGCCCCATGTGCAATGAGCCAGTAACATTTGGCGGTGGAAGCATGATTGAGTAGGCGTTCTCGCTGGTAGAATTTGCATCAGACGAGAATAAATTTTTATCTTCCCAAAGGGAGCGGTATTTCGCTTCAATTTGTTCAGGATTGTAGGTTTTTTCCATTAACTTATAATGATGGATTAAACTTCGCAATTATACTATAAAGGGATGGAAAAATTGGATAATAAAACCTGGGTAGTGTATTTGTTAAAATGCGCTAATAACTCACTCTATTGCGGAATTACCAATGATATGGTTAGGCGTTTACGCCAGCATAATGGTGAGATCCAGGGTGGGGCAAAATATACGCGTGCAAATTCACCGTGTGAATTGGTTTATCAAGAAAAATCTGAAGATAGGGCTAGCGCATCCAAGCGTGAATACGAGATTAAAAAAATGGATAAAAATACCAAATTATTATTAATTAAATCAGTATGAATGATTATCAAAAAATTTCGTGCGAGGATCATAGTATCTATGAGCTGGTTATTATGCGTGGTTATTCCATGCGGGTTGAAATTGACGGCAATGTGATTAGGATCAAGCCTACTGATATCTCAACCAAAAATGGCGCTGAGTTTCTAACTTTTACAGGTGAAGATGGCAAAACTCAAGAAATTAGAGCTGATCTAGTTAGTATTCAAAAATAAACACTAGATCATTTGAATAATGTTACAATATTCAAATGAAACTAAAAACCCAACAACACGGTGGCGCAAGAGCGGGTGCTGGCCGTAAGATAAATTCTGGAAAATTCAAAGAAGACACTAAGGTGATGCGTATACCTAGTAGTCTGGTTGATCGTGTCAAGTCAACGTTAGAGCTTTATAAATCTCAGTTAAAAGCTGATGTTCGGGTTCAAATTCCAGCTTACGATGCTTCTAGTGTATTACTGCCAATTTTTACCTCACGCGTACAAGCAGGTTTTCCTTCGCCAGCAGACGATCATTTAGAAGATACATTAGATCTTAATAAGCATCTTATCCAACACCAAGAAGCGACATTTTTTGTCAGAGCTCAAGGCGACTCAATGTTAGGTGCGGGGATTCATCAAGGAGATATATTGATTGTTGATAAGGCGCTTGTTGCCAAAAGTGGACGTATTGTGATTGCCGTTATTGATGGAGAGTTTACGGTTAAACGACTTCATAAATACAAGGGGGTGATTACCCTAAAAGCTGAAAATCCAGAGTTTAAAGATATCTTGATTAAAGAGGGTAGCGAGTTGATTATCTGGGGTGTGGTAACTTCTGTTATCCATCAGTACCTTTAACCAATGGCTAAATTTGCACTGGTTGATTGTAATAATTTTTACGCTTCTTGTGAGCGTGTTTTTGAGCCAAAATTAGAGCATAAGGCCATCGTTGTATTGAGTAATAATGATGGATGTATTATTGCTAGATCAAATGAAGCTAAAGCTTTTGGTATAAAAATGGGTGAGCCATATTTCAAAGTTAAAGAGCTGCTTAATGACAAATCAATAGTGGTTAAATCGTCAAACTACCCATTGTACGGAGACATGTCATCCAGGGTTATGAAGATAATTTCTCAGTATTCTCCTGTGCAAGAAGTGTATTCAATTGATGAGAGTTTTATTGATTTGTCTGGATTTTCAATGAACTTAAACAGCTACATGCAAACACTCAAACAACAAGTCAAAACATGGACTGGAATTCCTGTTTGTGTTGGCTTGGGTAGCACCAAATTAAGGGCAAAGCTGGCCAATCATATTGCAAAAATTTACCCTAGATTTGACGGTGTATTTGATATTGATAAATTATCAGAACACAGATTTGAAAAGCTACTGCACTCTCTTGAAGTGAAAGAACTTTGGGGTATTGGAAAGAAGAGTGCCGATAGGTTAAATAGGGTCAATATCAATACGGCGCTAGATTTCTATCAGGCAGATATTGGAATTATTGAAACCCTGTTGGGTGTTAATGGTAAGCGTCTATATAGAGAATTGTATGGCCACTCTTGCTTGCAAATAGAACAAATATCACCTCCAAGAAGGCAGATTGTATCTTCTCGTTCGTTTGGTTCTGAGCTTAGTGATTATCAGGATGTTAATCAAGCATTAAGCACTTTAGCAAGGCAAGCTGTTATTAAGATGAAGAGACAATCTCTTGCAACTACCTCGGTTAGTGTTTTTATACAAACCAACCCCTTTAGTCGATACTCTTCTTGTATTAGCTTATCAAAAACAATTGGCATGAGTGTGCCTGTTAGTGATGAGTCGATTTTAATTCCACTGGTGTCAAAAACTCTTGAGCAGATGTATGAATCTGGCTATCAGTTTTATAAGGGGGGTGTTATGTTGAGTAATTTAACACCTGATAAATCACAACAAGATTTATTCACTCAGGAAAGTAAAACATCTAAATTTTATTCCCAACATCCCTATGGAAATTTAATACAATACGCAAGTGAATTGGGTAATAATAAATGGCGCTCAAAAGCAGATTTCATCTCTGATAGATATACGACAAATTGGAATGAGCTGCTTAGCATCTAACACTATAGAGTAACAATGAAAACACAGAAAAATTTAGACAAAAGTTTAGCGCTAATACAACAATATATTGAAACCGATCAAACTCAAGAGTTGCTGCTTTTGGAGCTGCTTAAGAGTGCAGATAAGTTGGATGAAGTCGAAAAACAATCTTGTATTGAAATGGTTCATAAGTTGGGCGGACCATGTAACCACTATTTTGATTTAACCGATGCTATTAATGGGGATGACTAAACTACACTTTTTTAAATAAGAAGTAATTAAAGTGTTGAGTCATGCCATTTGGATGTGGATGAGCTTCAGAAGTAGAATTTATCAATTTAAACTGATCACCTAATAATTGAGTGATTTTACTAACATCGTATTGAACAATATTTAGTTCAGAACATTGCTTAGGGCCTTCTGGAGAGAAAGTCGCTAGTAAAAAAAATCCATCTTTTTCAAGATATTTTTCAAGTTTTTTAATATAAGTTTGTTGATCATTTGGATCGGTTAAAAAATGAAATACTGCACGATCATGCCAAAGTTTGAATGTGGTTTTTGATTCAAAATCTAGAATATTTTCATTGTAAAAATTAAGCTTTCCATGATACGACTTAAGTCGCTCTTTGCAAGCATTTAACGCTGTGGTTGAAAGCTCTAGTAAGCTAAGATTATCAAAGCCTTTCTTTAGTAGGTTATCAGCCAAAATAGACACGCCACAGCCCACATCAATAATGGCATCATCTTGCTTGACGCTCTCAGTAATCCAGTCATAAGAGATGGTTGAGCGCGCTTGAAACCAGCTTACTTTTTCGTGATCTTTGGTTTTGTAAACCTCATCCCAATGCGTAAATTTACTTGTCATGAATTAGGTGTTTATAATGAATGAATATTTTGAATTATAGGCTATTACATGAGAATTCTACATACAATGTTGCGAGTTGGAGATTTGGACAAATCAATTGCTTTTTATACACAAGTTTTGGGCATGGAATTGTTACGTCAAAAGGATTACCCTAAGGGGAAATTTACTTTAGCTTTTTTGGGTTACGGCCCCGAAGCAGAGCATCCAGCAATAGAACTAACCCATAATTGGGGTGAGAATAATTATGAAATTGGTAATGGTTTTGGCCATATCGCTATTAATGTTGATGATGTTTATAAAGCCGTTGAAAGAGCTAAAGAACAAGGTGCTAAAGTAATTAGAGAGGCAGGCCCTATGAGTGCGGGTACAACGATCGTAGGGTTTTTAAAAGATCCTGATGGTTATGAGATAGAATTGCTATCTAAAAAGTTTTAGTTGTCATTTTTATACAATGCTAGAAAGGTTTTGCCTTGGTAGAAAAATATTTAATCATAGCTTTTTCGCCCCGATAGGGCATGGGCAATAGTATTAATATCTGCATATTCTAGCTCGCCACCAATAGGTATGCCATGTGCAATACGAGTAATTTTTACATCGAATTGCTTGGCCATGTTACTAATATAGTGCGCTGTTACTTCACCCTCAACAGTGGCATTAGTGGCAAGAATAATTTCAGATACAGAGTCATTCGAGAGTTTTTGTTCTAGGTCGTCTAGACCAAGCTCGCTAGCGCCAATGCCATCGATTGGAGACAAATAACCACTCAATACGAAATACATCCCCCTGTACACACCACTTTGCTCAATGGCGTGAATATCTGTTGGCGTTTCAACAATACAAAGTTGAGAGTTGTCACGCGTCGTGTTGGCACAAATATTGCAAATTTCCTTCTCGCTCAACGTTCTACAAGAATGACAATTCTGAACATGCTCCATCGCATCAACCAACGCTTTGGCAAGCTCGAATCCACCGTTACGATTACGCTCAAGCAGATGATAGACAAAGCGCTGGGCTGTCTTACTGCCGACACCAGGCAATGCACAAAAGGCTTTGTTAAGGGATTCAATCATGGTTATTTAAAATGGTAAATTCATGCCACCAGGTAAACTCATGCCACCGGTAACACCTTTCATTTTGGTGGCTGACATGTCAGAGATTTGCTTGGTCGCATCATTCATAGCAGTTAAGATTAAATCCTCTAGCATATCTTTATCATCCATTGCCGCATCATCAATTTTGATATGAGTTGCTATATGTTCGCCATTAATACTGATTTCAACTACGCCACCAGCCGCTTTACCCGTTGCATTAAGTAATTTAATCTCATCTTGAGCTTTTTGCATATTATCTTGCATTTGCTGGGCTTTTTTCATCATGCCAGCCATTCCACCTTTGAACATAAATTACTCCGTAGTTAGTGTTTGGTTATTTCTCGAATTGAATTGACATCAACTCTTGCGTTGAAAGTTTTTTCTAATTTTTGCACAATCTCATCGCTTAAAAATTCCTGCTGAATGGTAGCTAAATATTGATTTTTTGCCTGAGTTTCTTTTTGTGCAAGTGTTTGCTTTGCTGACTTATCAAGATTGACTACTAAGGTTAATTCAGTATAGGTAGCCCTTAGACTTTCTAATATACTTTTTTGTACATGCTCACTTAATAAATTGGCAAACTGAGTGTCGAGTGTTAGCGTTAGTGTGTTGTTTATTAATGAGTCAAATACAGTATTTTTAATTAACATCTTTGCCCCACCCACAAAACTGATCGACAGAATGAGCGCTTCCCATTCTTGTTGATTGGCGAGTGTTAGCTGGGTATTTTGGGTTGGTTTTTTGGCTTCTTCAGCCTTAGGCTGTTGCACTTGAATTGGAGTTTTAGGAGTTTCTTTGCTTGGGTTTTGCTGCGGCCTAGGTGTGATTTTTAGAGTTTTTTTTTCCGTAGGCGGCGTGTTGTTTAGTTCACTATGAAATGCCAACATTCTAAGTAACGTCATCTCAAAGCCAATTTGCTCACTTGGCGATAATGACATATCCTTAGCACCATTAATAGCCATCTGATAAAAAATCTGTAAATCTTGATTACTGATGTTATCAGCCAACTCTTGAATATCAGACTCAACATCATCTTTAATAATTTGCGCCAATGATATTTGATGAAATAACGAGCTTAGATCTTTAAGGGCGTTGGTTAGATTTTCACCACGATGGGAGAGGTTTCTAATAAATTCAATCACCGATTTTGCATCTTGATTAAACAAGTGTTTAGCCAAAGTGATAATATCATCATGATGCACTAGGCCAAGCATGGCTTTGATATCTTTACTAGTTACCGTGCCTTTACCATAAGAAATAGATTGATCAAGCAGACTAAGCGCATCACGCATTGAGCCATTGCCAAATTTAGCAATCTGACTTAATGCAGGCTCTTCATAACTCAAGCCCTCAGTATCCATAATAAACTTAAGCTGACCTAGAATCTCTTCGTGTGTAAGCTGCTGTAAAGTAAACTGAAGGCAACGCGATAACACTGTTATCGGTAACTTTTGCGGATCAGTTGTTGCTAGTAAAAATTTTACATGCTCAGGTGGCTCTTCAAGCGTTTTAAGTAGAGCGTTAAAACTACTTTTTGAGAGCATATGAACTTCATCAATCAAGTAGATTTTGTAGCGATTTTTAGTCGGCATGTACTGTGCATTTTCCAGCAGTTCACGCATGTTATCAACACCTGTATGTGACGCTGCATCGAGCTCAATTAGATCAACTGATTGGCCTTTGTCAATCTCAATACAAGTAGCACATGTGCCACAAGGTGTTGAGCTTACACCAACTTCACAATTGATAGATTTAGCAAAGATACGTGCAATGGTAGTTTTACCGACACCACGTGTTCCAGTAAATAAGAAGCCGTGATGTAGGCTGTTTGCGTCAAGCGCGTTGACTAGGGTCTTTTTAGCATGAGTTTGCCCAACCAATTCGCCAAACGTATGCGGGCGATATTTGCGTGCTAGGACTTGATAATGGTCACTCATACTAAAAGATATAATTTAAAAGTGGCAGCACCTAGAATAACATCCAACACATGAAAAAACTACTACCGTTGCTTCCTTCCGGATCTGGCGGGGTTTGTAATCATTCATTGAAGGCGCACCCTAAGCGCTACCAAAATTTATTTTACGCGAATTGAGTGCTGAAATTTTTCAATTATTTCAATCATTAAAATAAAAAAATAGCAAATAATGAAAATGACATATTAAATCAAATTGGCATGTTAATTTTTGAATTTATTTTGTATAAAGCCCGTTAAAACGACTTTAAATAGCTTTTTTTTGAGAAAAGCATTGTTAGCAGGCTTAATAAGCAATGGAATGAGGATTTACAGTTTTATTTTTAAAGAATTTTAGAATTTTTACGAATGAATGGTTTTTTAGGTGTTATTAGCCTTTTCTAAGCGCTCAGGCGTGCCAATATCTTGCCAATAGCCTTGATGATGTTCGCCACTGAGTTGATTGTTATCAATTGCTTCTTTTAGCAAAGGATAAAGCGCTAGCTTGCCTTGGACTTGTAGGTGATTTTTGAAAAAATCAGGATGATATATGCCAATGCCTGAAAAAGTTAAGCTTTTATCTTTTATCAGTGTAATTCTTTGATTATCTATAAGAGTGAAATCACCTTCTGGATTATGATCAGGATTGTTAATTAATGCCAAATGGGCAAGTGAGCCTGTTGGTAAGCTTAATTTTGATAAATCATAATCACATAAAACATCAGAATTAATCACTATAAAGGGCTGACTTTCTAATCCTTCTAGAGGATTGCCATTTGACACCAATAGTGGTAGTGCCTTAATAATGCCGCCAGCAGTTTCTAACGCATCTGATGATTCATCACTGTAAGTGATATTAACACCAAAATTTTCCCCATTTTTTAAGTGCGCTTTAATTTGCTCGCCAAGATATGAAATGTTGATGACAATATCGGTAATATCAGCTCTTTTGAGTGCGTTAATTGCATGTTCAATCAGTGCAATTCCTTTGACTTTAATCAGTGGTTTTGGGGTATTTTTGGTAAGTGGCATCATGCGCTCACCTCTGCCAGCGGCAAGAATCATCGCCTTCACAAAAGCGCCTTTAAAAATGCAAACTCAGGATATTTATCAGCCATTTGTAAGGTGTACTTCTTAACCAAAGGAATGTTATCTAAATACTGATTTTTTCCATCACGTAGCGATAGACGCTTAAAAATTCCTAAAATTTTAAGATGGCGTTGTAAACCCATGAGATCGAATTGTTTTTCAAATTCATTAAAGCTGCTAGTGTTATTTGTTTGGGTGTGATAATAATCCAGTAGGGTGGTTAAATCATGCTGATCAAGCTCAAAATAAGCATCTTTAAGTAGTGATGCTAAATCGTAGGTGTTTGAACCAATGACTGCATCCTGAAAGTCAATCACTGAAATGTTGTTATTGGTGATCATTAGATTTCTACAGTGGTAATCACGGTGAACAAAAACCTGTGGTGAGTTAAGTGAGTTTTGCACTAATTGATCAAATAGTTGGTGTAATTTGTCCAGCGATTGTTGATTGGTATTTTTTGGTAAATACCAATCAATCAACAGGTTTAATTCGGTTGTTAATAGTGCTTCATCATATTGGCTTAGCGTTTGATCTTGTAAATCAATTGCTTGAATCTTAATTAATTCGTCAATCGCCAGTTTGTATAATGCTAGTTTATTAGACTTATTAAGTGCCTGTAGAAAGGTTTTGCTACCTAAATCTTCAATTAGCAAGAAGCCAAGATCTAAATCTTTGTCAATAATTTTTGGCGCATGAATGTTATTATTGCGTAACAATTCAGCAATTTCTACAAATCGTTCAGAGTTTTCTTTTTCAGGCGGCGCATCCATTGCAATGAAAGAGAGGTTGCTACGCTCAATACGAAAATATCGACGAAAACTAGCATCGTCACTTGCTGTTGACAGTGTGAAGTTAGCATCATCAAAGAAGATTTCTAGCCAATCTTCTAGTTGGTCTAATCTTAAATCATACATGCTTTAAACCTTGGTAATAATCATATACTTGTGGCCAATGTTTGCCGATTACACCATTGTTAATTAATTGATTATCAACCTGAACAATGGGCATTACCTCACGGGTTGAGCTGGAGATCCACACTTCATCGGCTGATAAAAGCTCAGTCAATGTCAGTGCAGACTCATTAATGCTTAAATGACAGTGTTTGGCGCTTTCTAGTACTAAATCACGAGTAATACCAGATAGGATGTGGTTGCCTGTTGGATGAGTAAATAGCACATTATCTTTAACAATAAAGACATTAGAGGTAGCGCCTTCGGTAATCAGCTGATCACGATGGAGAATAACTTCTTCGACCTGATTTTGTTTGGCTTGTTGTGAGTACATGATATTGGCCAACAAAGAGGTGGATTTAATATCACAACGTTGCCAACGAAAATCAGGTTGACTCATGGCTCGATAACCTATTTCAAGTTCAGTTTTAGTTTTAGACGTTAAAGGGCTTGACTCAATAAAAACTGTTGGACTAAGTGTATCAAAACTGTGCTTTCTGCTAACATCCGCACCACGACTTATTTGCAAATAAAGTGATTGACTAGACTCTGATGAAAAACCTAGTAACTCATGCAATATTTCACGCCATTGTTGCGGTGAGTAAGGGTTGTTAATTTGTACTGAATTAAGGCTATTTTGCAAGCGTTCAAGATGCTCATCAAGGCGAAAAATCTTTCCAGAATAAACTGGAATAACTTCATAGACACCATCGCCAAATAAAAAGCCCCTGTCCATGACAGAGACTTGAGCTTGCTCTTTGGGAATAAATTCGCCGTTAAGGTAGACCATTAAAGCCCAACTTTCTCCAACATACGCGAGAAAAATCCTGCTTGCTCTGCATCCTCTAGGGCGATTAAAGGAATCTTAGCAGTAGTCTTTCCTTCAAATTGAATTAGAAGGCTGCCAATTTTATCACCCTTGCTGATTGGTGCTGATAGGTCACTATTAAGTTGGATAACTTGATCAGATAATTTAAATTGTCCACGTGCTAGAGTAAAGCTTGCCTCTCCAACAGAGCCAACTTTTAACATGTCTTCTGTAGCGCTAGAAATGGGAACTTGTTTAGTAAAGTCTTTTAGGGTTTGAGTTTCAAAAAATCTAAAACCATAGTCTAGGATTTTTTGAGTTTGAGAGGTTCTTGCTTCTACGCCAGTTGACCCAAGCACAACTGAAACTAGGCGCATATTTACACGGTTAGCACTAGCGACAAGATTGTAGCCTGCTTTTTTGGTGAAGCCTGTTTTAAGCCCATCAACGGTATGATCACTCCAAAGCAGCTTGTTACGATTACGCTGCTTGATGCCGTGGTAAGTAAATTCTTTTTGTGAATACCATGGGTAGAATTGAGGGAAATCACGAATAGTTGCTGCAGCTAAAATAGCCATATCTGCAGCAGTAGTGTGTTGATCAGCATGTGGCAAACCTGAAGCATTTTCAAAACGTGAATTTTTCATACCTAGTTCACGAGCATATTCGTTCATGTAGGTGGCAAACGTTCCTTCTGTCCCAGCAATGTGCTCAGCTAGAGCGACCGCAGAGTCATTACCAGATTGAATAATCATGCCTTTTAATAAAATTTCAAGTTTGATGTTTTTACCGACCTCAACAAAACTTTTAGAGCCACCAGTTTTCCAAGCTTTTTTACTAATGCGAACTTCATCGTCAAGGCTGGCACGACCATCATTAATCAGCTGAAAAACCACATAAGCAGTCATTAGTTTGGTTAGGCTAGCTGGTGCACGTTTTTCGTGTGGATTGCTACTTGCTAGTGTTTTTCCAGAGTTGTAGTCTAATACTGTAAAGGCAGCAGCATTAATATCAGGAGATTTTGGAGTGATAAAAATAGCTGCCTGCGCATTGATTGAGACAGTGGCAACTGAAGCGATAAGAAGTTTAGAGATAGATGAAAATTTCATAATATTTTTAAGGATGGTTTTGAGTAAATTTTTGTTTGATTTTTTCAGATAATTGGACGGCAGTCATTGCATATCTATTGTCATGATTATAACGAGTTAGTACATAGAAATTCCAAAAAGTCAGCCAGGTTTCAAAATGATTATCTTGAGGCAGTCTGATAAATGCTAGCTTAGTTTTATTGCTGATATCGTTGTCTATCTGAAAGCCCTTATTACGCCAATACAAAGCATTCTTTTTTGGTTTATTAGTACTTGATGTGGCGTGGTTATTTTGAGCGCTTGATAAGGTGATTGGGCGAGTATAAGGGCCAAAATCATGCCACTGATGTTTGTCAAAATAATTCGCAATAGAGCCAATAGCATCGGCAACACTATTGAATAAATCTATCTTTTGATCAGAGTCAAAATCTACTGCATAGTATCGATAAGAGCTAGAGATAAATTGTGCATAGCCAAGAGCGCCGGCATAAGAGCCTTTAATAGCTAGTGGCGGTAGTGCGTTTTCACGTGACATAAGGAGGAATTCTTCAAGTTCTTTTTGGTAGAATTTTTTGCGACGATGCTTGCCAAAAGATAATCTTGCTAGAGTCTCTAGAGTCGGGTGAGTGCCTTTATTGTTACCATAATTGGTTTCAATGCCTAATATTGCAACAATAATTTCCTGAGGGACATTGTATTTTTTTTCAGCACGTTTGAGTGTTGAAAGATTGTCCTTCCAAAATTGAACGCCATTATTAATGCGTTTGTCGGTGATGAATAAAGCGCGATATTTATCCCAAGACAGGGGTTTGGATTTTTTTCTTTTCTTGCTCGGTTTAGGGTTTTTATCAGCAACGATTAAATTAACTTTTGAAAATATAAGCTTCAATTCATTTTTATTAAAATGATGGTCTTTGGCCATCTTATTAATAAAATTATGCGTTACCTGAAAGTTTGTTGCTGGCAAGGATTTTGCTAAAGCAGCAGATGAAAATAACAATAAAAAGATAATTAAAGTAGGCATTATTGTTGTAAATATCTTGGTGTTTTGTGTTTTCGAATGGCCATAATAATACCAAAACTAGACATTAGGGTGATTAGTGATGAGCCGCCATAACTAACTAGTGGCAATGGCACACCAACAACTGGTAACAAGCCTGAAACCATGCCAATATTAACAAAAATATAGGTAAAAAATGTCAAGGTAAGGCTGGCACCTAGCAATTTAGAGAAATTGTCTTCAGATTGAAAGGAGATGACAAAAGCTCTATAAATAATTAATCCGTAAAGTACAAATAAAAACAATACGCCAAGAAGTCCAAGCTCTTCAGCGACAACGGCAAAAATAAAGTCAGTAGCATGCTCAGGAAGAAAGTTAAGCTGGGATTGTGAGCCTTGCTCTAGACCTTTTCCAAAAATACCACCAGAGCCAATGGCAATTTTAGATTGTAAGATGTGATATCCAGAGCCAAGAGGGTCGGAGCTTGGGTCGATTAATGTCATGATGCGTTTTTTCTGATACGCCATGAGTAAATAATTCCAGGCAATGTATCCGGATGCGGCTATGAATGAGCCGATAAGAGATAAGTTAAGTAATTTATTTTTAAGAATTTGAATGCGAATTCCTGAAAAAAATAAAACATAAGCACCGGATGCGCCAATTAGCAAAGAGGTGCCTAAATCAGGCTGTCTGGCAATTAACAGCACAATGACTGCAATTGAAATAATGGATAAAAAAACAGGTATTGGTTTTGCTGGTAAGGTTTTTTCACTCAATATAGAAGCAATGGCAATAGGTACGATAACCTTCATGATTTCAGAAGGCTGAAAACGCACAAAGCCAAGATCTAGCCAGCGCTGTGCACCACCACTACTGGATCCAAAAAACAACACCAAAATTAGCAGAAAAATACCAAACAGCATGAGAAAAGGTGAGAAGCGCCTAAGCACATAAGGCGGAATTTGTGCAATAACCAGCATGGCGCCAATGGCCAGAGAAAAATGAAAAATTTGCTTGTAAAGGGTAGTGAGAGAGCCTGCAGAAGCGGAGTAAAGTACCACAAGGCCAAAGCCACTAAGCGCCATAATGAGTAAAAATAATGGCGTATCCATTTTAAAGTAATGCCAATAATGTCTTAATTGCGCAATACTAAAAAAACTCATAACAATAACAATCCGATATTCCTAACGTCAGATAATAAAAGATTAAAACTTCGACAGGCAGATTCGCTATTCATGCATTCAGTGTTAACACCCATTTGTTGAATTTCAACTAACTGCTTACCGCTGAGAAATTTCGGCATTGATCCGGTTCCAATGATTAACAGGTCAATATCATCTTGACTGATTAGTGGAAATAATGAAAGTTTATTAATCTCATTAAGTTGATGAATGTTGGTTTCTTTTGAGAAGCTTTTAGAGATAAAGCAAGGTGTTTTTAATCGAGCGTAAGATAACAGAACGGCATCATTTTCTATAGAAATTACGCTATTATTGTTGTTATCTTGTTGGTTAAATTCCACGTAAAGAGTAAGGTTTGTTTGCTGATTATTGAGCCATTATAACAACAGTCTGCGTGTAAAATTATTGTCTTTTTACATTTGAGAAAAATTGTGAACGATTCTAATTCTACAGACATTTATAACGCTGATTTATCGAGTGGCATAACTGCTTTTGATACAAAAAACTTTACCATGGCTTATCAGTTATTGGCGCCTCTAGCAGCACAGGGTAATGCCGAAAGCCAATGGAGACTTGGCATGATGCAAATGAACGGTCTGGGTATGGTTGAAAATCAACCTCTTGGGCTTGAAAATTTCTTGTTAGCGGCTGAGCAGGAGCATGTCTTTGCTCATCATATGATTGGTGTTGCTTATATGACTGGTGAAGGTGTGGATAAGGATATTAAAAAGGCGATTGAATGGTTTGAAAAAGCAGCTGAATTTGGCATTCCTGGCCCAATGTATACCCTTGGTATGCTTTATGAAGACGGTAAAGAAGTTGCTAAAGATTTAGAAAAGGCACAGCTTTGGTACGCTAAAGCTGAAGAAGTTAACGCACCATAAGAGTTGTTTATGAAGTCAAGATTTGCACCATCGCCAACAGGATATTTGCACATAGGTGGAGCCAGAACAGCATTATTTGCTTGGGCTTGGGCTAAAAAACAAAATGGTAGTTTTGTGCTTCGTATCGAAGATACGGATAGAGAAAGATCTACCCAAGCATCAGTAGATGCTATTTTAGATGGCATGAATTGGCTAGGTCTTGACCATGATGAGGGGCCTTTTTATCAAACCGATCGATTTGATCGTTATAAAGATATTATTCAGCAGCTGCTCGATGAAGATAAGGCTTATTATTGTGAATGTTCAAAAGAGCGTTTGCAAATTTTGCGTGATGAGTTGACTGAAAAGGGTGAAAAAGCCAAATATGATGGCTGTTGTCGAGATAAAAAACTCAACTCAGGTGTGGTACGCTTTAAAAATCATTTAGAAGGTTTTGTTAGTTTTGATGATGCAGTGAAGGGTCTGATAACGATTGGCAATAAAGAATTAGATGATTTAATTATTGCACGTAGTGATGGTACACCAACGTACAATCTGACCGTTGTGGTGGATGATCACGATATGAAAATTGATACGGTTATTCGTGGAGATGATCATATTAATAACACACCCAGACAGATTAACTTGTATGAGGCACTTGGATGGCAATTGCCTGAATTTGCGCATTTACCTATGATTTTAGGCAGTGATGGTGCTAGGTTGTCAAAGCGTCATGGCGCAGTTAGTGTGATGGCTTATCGAGATGAGGGTTTTTTGCCAGAAGCTTTGTTAAACTATCTGGTGCGCTTAGGCTGGTCTCATGGTGATCAAGAGGTGTTTTCTTTAGTTGAAATTGTAGAATTATTTGAGCTGAAAAATATCAATAAAGCGCCTGCTAGTTTTAATCAAGAGAAGTTGATTTGGCTTAATCAGGAATATATCAAGAAGGCAAGCGCTGAATATTTGACACAGCAATTACAGTGGCATTTAGACTATCAGTCTGTCGATATTTCAAATGGCCCTGAATTCTTTAGGGTAATTGAGCACTTACAAGAGCGCTCAAAAACATTGGTTGAAATGACAAATGGCTTAAAAATGTTCTATCAGGATTTTTCTGAATTTGACGAAAAATTGGCTAAAAAACAATTTAAAGACAGTCAGCCTATTGAGTTGCTAATGAATAAATTAAGCGCCTTAGAAGATTGGACGGCAAACAACATTAAAGATCAGATTAAACAAGTGTGTGATGAGCTTGAGATCGGCTTTGGCAAGATTGGCCAGCCATTTAGATTGGCATTAAGCGGCAATGGTAATGCTGGAAATATCGATATTGTGTCAGAATTAGTGGGCAAAAAACGCACACTAGAAAGACTGCAAATGGCACTTGATTATATCTCTCAATCTTGTAATTAAATGGTTATCATCTAGTATATGCAATTAGATGATTACAAAACTCAATATCAAAATCTACAAAACTCCCTACAAGCCGGTTTTTTAACATCTACTAGCGCTGTAGAGGGTTTTGTCTTGGCTAGGGCTAATGGCGTTGATGAGTTATTAAGAGAAATTTGGCAAAGTTTTAAAATGTCAGATCAACTTTCTTTGGTTGCTGTAGGAGGATATGGTCGAGGTGAATTGCACTTATATTCTGATATTGATTTACTCATTCTTATACCTAGAGACTCACACCAAACCCATCAAGATAAGATCTCTCAATTTTTAACTTTTTTATGGGACGTTGGCCTTGAAGTAGGTCATGCTACAAGAGATATTAAAGATTGTGAGCGAGTGATTGATGATCTGAGTATTGTTACCAATATGCTTGAATCTAGGTTAGTTGCGGGCCCTGAACGAATTTTCAATCAAATGAAAAATGTTATTAAGCTGAGTGACTGGTCTTCGCAATCTTTTCTAGTTGAAAAACAAAAAGAGCAGAGTAATAGGCACGAAAGCTTTTCAAATACTGCTTACAATTTAGAGCCAAATATTAAAGAAAGTCCTGGTGGTTTGCGTGATATTCAGACTGTTGCCTGGGTAGCAAAATGGTATTTTGATGTTGATACTTTATATGATTTGGTTGCTTCTAATTATCTAAGTAATGACGAATATGAAATTTTAAAAACATCTCAATTGTTCTTGTGGCGCGTTAGATTTGCCTTGCATGTGATTGCATCTCGTCGAGAAGATCGCCTGGCTTTTCAATATCAAAGGCAAGTAGCAGAGATGTTGGGCTACATAGACGGCGAATCAATGGCAGTTGAGCGCTTCATGAAAGATTATTATCAAACCGTCACAAAGGTTAGTCGCTTGAATGATATTTTGTTGCAGTTACTTGAAGATAAAATATTAAATACTCAGATTTTAAACAGTCGATTTAGGATTTCGTATGGTTATATACATGCCTGTCATGAGCAGGTTTTTGTAAATAATCCGTCATCTTTTCTGGAAGTTTTCCTATTAATTGCTAAGAATAGTTACGTTAGTGGAATCAGCGCTGGAACACTTAGGCAAATGCAATTAAATTTGGATTTAATTGACCATGATTATCATAAAAAACGTAATAATAATCGTTTGTTTATTGAACTACTACAGCAACCTCAAGGGGTAAATAAGGCGCTAAAATTAATGAACCGATATGGTGTATTAGAGAGATATATTCCAGCATTTGGAAAGATTAGCGGACTCATGCAGTATGATTTGTTTCATGCCTTTACGGTTGATCAGCATACATTGTTTGTTGTTCGTAACTTAAGACGATTTTTTGTTAGCGAATTTGCTAACGAATTTATCTTGTGTAGTGAAGTTGCGGCAAAAATTAAGAAGCCAGAACTACTCTTATTAGGTGGACTATTCCATGATATTGCTAAGGGTCGGGGTGGTAATCATGCTGAGTTGGGTATGCATGATGCTAGTGAGTTTTGCAAGAGTCATCAGCTAAATTCCTTTGATACTAAAATTGTGGTAGGACTTGTACAGAAGCATTTGTTGATGTCTAGTGTGGCTCAAAAGCAAGATATCGATGATCCTGTTATTATTAAAAACTTTGCCGATTCCGTAGGCTCTTTGGAGTTTTTAGAATATTTGTATTTATTGACTGTGGCAGATATACGAGCCACTAAAGATGATCTTTGGAATGGCTGGAAAGACTCTTTGTTAAAAAAATTATTCAATCAGACGAAGCAATATTTGAGCGATGAAGTGAATACTTTATTGAGCAATAGTCAAAGAGCTAAAAACAATAAAACCAATGTTATTGAGGCTGCTATTGCACATGGATTTGAAATGAAGTTTATCAATGGAATATTAGATAGCTTACCTAAAGATTATTATCTTCGTTATGATCTGGACGATATTTTGTGGCATTTGTCTTTGCAGTTAAATAAAAATTTACAAGAGATAATTGTTAGTTCAAAAATATCTGAAAGCAATGTAATGGATATCTTTATATTATGCAAAGACTTTAACAAATTGTTTTTCAATTTAGTTTCTGTTGTAGAACAAATGGGAATGGATATCGTTGATGCAAAAATTCTAACCACTAAAAATGGCCAAGCGTACAACACAATTAGCGTTCTTCAAAGTGATAATTTAGCCGAATTGGATTTTCATCAGGCAATTAAAGCAGTGTTAATTTCACCTGAATCTGGCGTTTCAAGGCCTACACAACAGTTATCACATAAGTATTTTGATAATAAAACACATATAAAATTTGGTGAAAATAAAAAATGGAATTTATCTCAAATAGAGATTAATACGCTTGATAGGGTGGGGGTTCTCTCAAATATTGCTTATGTGTTTTATAAGTTGGGCGTGTCACTTGTTAATGCCAGAGTATCCACTTTGGGTGGACGTGTTGAAGATGTTTTTTATATTCATAATGACCAAGGTAAGTTGTTAAATAAAGAGCAACAGTTGGCATTGACAAAGGCTTTATCAGAAAGATTGTAAAAGTCTAGTAATTCAATTAAATAGTGATATAATTCAATCATCACAGCAGTTCTGCTGTTTCTTTCTTATTTCAAATTATTTACAAAAAAACCTATGAACGATAAAATTTTAGCAGTCACAGATGCAAGCTTTGAAGCGGATGTCATTAATTCATCACAAACCGTATTGGTTGATTTTTGGGCAGAATGGTGCGGACCTTGTAAGGCTTTAGCGCCGGTGTTAGATGAAATTGCCGATGAGTATGATGGAAAGGTTGTTATCGCCAAGGTTAATGTTGATGAAAACGACCAAACGCCACCAAAATACGGAATCCGCGGCATACCAACTATGCTTTTGTTTAAAGATGGTGCGGTTGCAGCTACAAAAATGGGCGCCTTGTCAAAGGCAGAATTATGCGCATTTATTGATACAAACGTTTAATTAACTTTATGAAAAGTGTAAAACTAATAGCACTTTTTAAAAAACAACAATTCTTTGTAAGAAATTACAACAACCCACTGGCAAATTCTTGCCAAGCCATAATGGAAAATTCATGAAACTATCAGAATTAAAAAAATCATCCCCAGAGGAGTTATTAGAATTAGCCCAATCTTTAGGTGCAGAAAATATTTCTCGAGCAAAAAAACAAACACTTATCTTTATTATCTTAAAGGCTAAAGCGGCTAACAATGAAGAGGTGGTTGGTGATGGTGTATTAGATGTATTGCAAGATGGCTATGGTTTTTTAAGGTCTAGTGATGATTCTTATACCTCTGGTGCAGATGATATTTATATTTCTCCCAATCAGATAAAGCGCTTTAATTTATCGATAGGTGATTTGGTGGCGGGTAAGATTCGTGCCCCCAAAAAAGGTGAGAAATACTTTGCCCTTGTTCAAGTATCTGAAGTTAACGGGGAAAATCCAGAGAGCGTGAGAAATCGCGTACCTTTTGCCTCATTAACACCCATACATCCGAATGAGCGTTTAAATTTAGAAATTGGAAATGGCGGTACTGAAGATATTACTGCCAGAGTGATTGACTTAGTTTCACCATTTGGCAAGGGTCAGAGGGGTTTATTAGTTGCACCACCGAAAGCTGGTAAGACAATGATAATGCAGAATATTGCAACGTCTATTTCACGCAATCATCCAGATTGTGAGCTAATTGTATTGCTAATTGATGAGCGTCCAGAAGAAGTAACAGAGATGGCACGTACGGTTCGTGGAGAGGTGATCGCATCAACTTTTGATGAATCTGCTAAGCGTCATGTTCAGGTGGCTGAAATGGTCATTCAAAAAGCTAAAAGACGTGCTGAACAGGGTAAAGATGTCGTTATTTTATTGGATTCAATTACCCGATTGGCAAGAGCCTACAACACCATAGCGCCTTCATCTGGAAAGGTGCTTACCGGTGGTGTAGATGCTAATGCTTTACAGCGACCTAAGCGCTTCTTTGGTGCGGCTAGAAATATTGAAAATGGTGGTAGTATTACGATTATTGCTACAGCCCTAGTTGATACCGGCTCTAAAATGGATGAAGTGATCTATCAAGAGTTTAAAGGAACTGGCAACATGGAATTGCATTTGGAAAGGCGTTTAAGTGAAAAGCGTATATTCCCAGCAATCAATATTAATGCTTCTGGAACACGTCGTGAAGAGCTAATTACTGATGAAAAAGAATTGCAAAAAATGTGGATTTTAAGAAAAATTCTCCACCCTATGGATACTGTAGAAGCGGCAGAATTTTTAATTGATAGATTAAAGATGAGCAAAACTAACGATGAGTTTTTCTCCTCCATGTCGCAAAAGAAATAAAACTTACTTTTTGCTTTATACTTGAGTTATGAATTCGGTATTTTCTAAAGCTTTAAAACTTCAAAATAGCATTGTTGCAAAATATGTCATGCGTCAAGTATTGATGTTGTTAGCGGCAGTTTTTATTGTTATTGGATTGGTTATTTTTGGCAATCAGCTAGTATTAGTTGTTAAGGAAAGTATAGAAGAGGGCGTTCCAGTTGCAGACCTTCTACCCTTGGTTGGTTTCAATATGATTCGGGATGTGCCATTAATCTTATCTTTGTCTTTATTTTTAGCAATTATTCTAGCGATTAGCAAGCTCTATAAAGATTCAGAAGCTATCGTTATGAATTCTTTAGGCCTGGGAGATAAACACTTTATGGTGCTTATTCAGCCCGTGGTTCTTTTTATCTTTATTTTTATTTTATTCTTAACAACGCTTGCTGTTCCATGGTCAAAACAGCAGCGCAGTATGATTATGGATCGTAGTGAAAATTCATCCGAATTTTCTTTTATTAAAGAAGGTGAGTTTCAAGAATTTAAAAATGGAGAATTGGTTTTTTATGCCTCTAAGGTTAAGGATATAAAAAATAGTGCCAAGCAAAATATGGAGGAAATCTTTATTTATGCTGAATCAAGTGGTGATCCGATTATCACTTTGGCTAGTCAGGCTCAAAAATATACTGACGCTAGTAGTAAAAGCGTTTATCTGAGATTGAAGGATGGTGTCCGGTATCACGGCTTTCCTTCGGATAAAAATAAAAAAATCTTAAATTTTGATCAGTATGATTTGCAAATTATTGATGGTAGCAGGCAAAGAAGTGCCGATGTATCGACAAAAATTGAGTCAAAACCAACATTGGATATTTTATTCTCGAACAATAGTAAGGAGATAGCTGAATGGCAATGGCGCTTATCTCAGCCAATTAGTGTCTTAATTTTATCTCTTTTTGGAGTTCTACTGGGAAAATCATCGCCACGCGGGGGTAAGAATTTAGGCGTGTTAACTGGTATTTTGGTTTTTATTATTTACAACAATGCATTATTAGTAGCCAAGTCAAGCTTGGAGCGTGGAGAATTATCCCCAATAGTGGGCTTGTGGTCGGTTCATCTATTAGTCTTAATAGTTATTGTGATTTTTTATGCTTATCGTCATGGAAAATTAAGCCAACTAATCTCCAAACCTTTTTAACATCGCTATTTCAACCCTGACCATAGGCGTGTAAAATAGCATCATTTTTATCTAAAAGAAACCATGTCTTCACAGCCTAGTAAAGAACTTGAAGTTTTTGACAATCCTAACCCTGAGCGTGATTTTGTTATTCAAATCGATATGCCAGAATTCACCTGTTTATGTCCTAAAACTGGACAGCCGGATTTTGCTACATTGCATTTAGAATATATTGCGGATAAGGCTTGTGTTGAGCTCAAATCTTTAAAGATGTATATTTGGTCATTTCGTGATGAAGGCGCCTTCCATGAGGCGGTTACCAATGAAATCTTAGATGATTTAGTTAAAGCGACTAACCCTAGATTTATGCGTTTAAAAGCTATTTTTAATGTTCGTGGTGGCGTCTATACGGCGATCATTGCTGAGCATCAACAAGATGGGTGGAGTCCCAAGCCAATTGTCGATCTTCAACATATTTCGTAGAAAAAAAAGCTCAAGCCCTATTCGAAAGAAGGTTAACTTTAATAAAAAGTTAATTGACAGAGATGCGCTAAAAGTTGTTCAAACCATTTCTAAAGCAGGGTTTGAGGCTTACCTTGTTGGTGGTTGTGTGCGTGATCTATTGTTAGGGCATAAGCCTAAAGATTTTGATATTGCTACCAATGCAAAACCTGAGCAAGTTAATAAACTTTTTAAACGTTCACGCTTAATTGGCAGACGCTTTCGCCTGGTTCACGTAATGTTTTCTGCCAGGAAGTTCTTAGAGGTAGCAACCTTTAGATCGGGCCAAGTTAAAACTGCAAAAAGTGGTGTCATTGTTCGAGATAATTGTTACGGAAATATTGAAGAAGATGTTGTTCGTAGAGATTTTAGAATTAACGCCTTATACTATGATGTTCGCAGTGAAGAGGTGATTGATTATATTGGCGGATTAGAAGATATTGATGCTGGTCAAATTCACATTATTGGTGAGCCATTAGTGCGCTTTGAAGAAGATCCTGTTCGTATGATTAGGGCGGTAAGGTTCCAAACTAAGCTTGATTTTGAATTAAGTGATGAAATTAAAAAGGCCATCCATAAGCAAGCACCTCTACTGAGTAATATTTCTCCAGCGCGTTTATATGAAGAGTGTATTAAGTTATTTCATAATGAATATGGATTTAAGGTCTACGAGCGACTGGAAAAATACGACCTTTTAAAGCATTTGTTTAAGCAAACTAGAAAGAATGATTTTATTAAAATCGCTCTTAATAACACCTCTAATAGAATTAAAAGAAATAAGCCAGTGACACCTGCTTTTCTATTTGCTGTATTTTTATGGCAAGCTCAGAATGAGCGTTATCAGATAATTAAACAAAAACAAAAGAGTGTGTATTTGTCAATGAGTCAAGCTTCGGAAGAGGTGATTATTAATCAAATAAAGCAGGTTTCATTGCCAAGATGGTTAACTGCACGCATTAAAGATACTTGGATGATGCAAAGTCGTCTTGAAAGAATGCAACCCAAGAAGATGGATGATATCTTATCAAGCAAAGGGTTTCGAATGGCATATGATTTCTTAGTGTTGCGTTCGCAAAGTATCAATCCAGAGCTTAAATCTGTTGCTGATTTTTGGACTAAAGCCCAAGTAGATTACAAACCTTTAGATACTCAATCAGAGTATAGAAAAAAACCAACAAAATAATGCAAGCAGTCCTTATTACAGGCTGCTCCAGTGGCATTGGATTATGCCTTGCACATGGTTTAAAACAAGCTGGATACCGTGTTTTTGCCACAGCCAGAGACCCTAAGGATGTAGAAATATTGCTTAATTTAGGGTTTGAATCTTATCAACTAGATCTAAGCTCCTCAGCATCCATTCGCAATGCAATGAAAGCCATAAATACACAAGTTGATGGCTTGTATGGCTTGATTCACAATGGTGCTTATGGGCAAGTTGGCGCTTTAGAGGATATTTCCAGAGAGGTTCTTGAGGCGCAATTTCAAGCTAATGTATTTGGATGGCATGAATTGACCAATTTAATTTTGCCAGCAATGAGGAAAAATAATAATGGTAGAATTATTTATCTAAGCTCTGTATTGGGCTTTGTGGCAATGCCTTTTCGTGGTCCATATAATGCTTCTAAATTTGCTATTGAAGGCTTGGTGGATACATTAAGACTTGAATTAGCCAATACAAATATACAGCTAGCCTTGATTCAGCCAGGCCCTATTGAATCAAAATTCAGAATAAATGCGTATAAAGCTTTTAAGAAAAATGTAGATATGGATAATAGTAATTACCAGTCAAATTATAAGCAAATGATTAAGCGTTTGCAATCAGATAAATTGGCAGACTACACTCTACCACCAGAGGCTATTTTAAAGTGTACATTGCATGCTTTGAGATCACCCAAAGCGAAAATACACTATTGGGTAACATTCCCCACTAAATTATTTGCCGTGTTGAAAAGGATATTACCAAGTAGAATAATGGATAAAATACTCTCTAAAGCAGGCAGCGGAGGCAAGCGATAAACATGACAAAAAAATTTGATTTTAATAAGGGCCTGATTGAGCTAGAAGAAATTGTAAGCACCATGGAGTCTGGTGATTTAAGCTTAGAAGACTCCTTGGCGTATTTTTCCAAAGGTGTTGAGTTGACAAAATCTTGTCAGATAGCGCTCAATGATGCCAGTCAAAAAATTTCAAAACTAACTCAAGAAGATGGCTTTACTAATTCAACCCCATTTGAAAACACTTAACTAGTCGTCATGCCATTTGATCAGTACGTGACTCGAGTTAATGCCAAGCTTGATGGTTACTTATCCATTCAAGGCTCTCTCACTGAAGCTATGCGCTATAGTGTATTGGTGGGTGGAAAGCGCTTTAGGCCAATTTTGACGTATTGTGTTGCTAGTTTATTTAATGCAAATCAACAGAGTGTTGATTCAAGCGCATGTTCTGTTGAGTTTATCCATGCGTATTCATTGATTCATGACGATCTTCCAGCAATGGATGATGACGATATTCGCCATAATCAGCCAGCTTGTCACAAGCGTTTTGATGAGGCACAAGCAATTTTAGCGGGTGATGGTTTGCAGGCATTGGCTTTTGAAGTGTTAGTTAACGATCCTTTGTTAGATAGTCAAATGAAAATAGAGTTATTATCGACACTTACTCATGCTGCTTTTGAAATGGCTGAAGGTCAAGCAATTGACTTATCAATTGTTAGTCAAACAGTCGATATTTCAGTACTTGAAAACATGCACCGTAAAAAAACTGGTGCATTGTTAAGTTGTGCGGTAGATTTAGGTGCAATTACTGCACGCTGCTCAAAACAAGATCGAAATATCCTGCGAAGTTTTTCTCAAGCGATTGGCTTAGCCTATCAAATACAAGATGACGTGCTAGATGTTGAGGCACCAGTTGGAATTTTGGGAAAAAATCAACATTCAGACAGCGATAAAAATAAGCCAACTTATCCATCTGTAATCGGTTTATCAGAGTCTAAACTAGCATACCAAGCTTTATATGAGAAGGCTAGTAATGATTTAAATCTATTGAGTGTAAATGCTAAGAACTTGCAATTATTAATTGAGAAGTTGCAAATAAGGTCGTTCTGAGATTGGACTATACTTCCTTAATTATCAATAAGGAAGTATATTTCGAAAAGGTCTGATTTTAGAATTGAACTAAAACACTACCCCAGCTAAATCCACCGCCAATACCTTCCATTAGAAGGTTGTCACCTTTTTTAATCCTTCCATCACGAACAGCTGTATCAAGTGCTAGTGGAATAGAGGCGGCAGAGGTATTGCCATGATTTTCTAAAGTGACAATAACCTTATCCATTGGTGTTTTAATGCGTTTAGCTACAGCTGATATTATTCGAATGTTAGCCTGATGAGGTACCATCCAGTCTAACTCTTCAGTACTCATTCCGGCATCAGATAAAGTTTCCTCTGCAAGAGAGGATAGGCGACTAACAGCAATTTTAAAGACTTCATTGCCCGCCATTTCAATAAATCCAGTTTCGTTAATAAAGTTATTATTAACTTGTAATGATGACAAATAACTACCATCACTAAATAATTTAGAGTGAAGTATGCCTGTTTCTTCACTGCCACTCAGAACAACAGCACCCGCGCCATCGCCAAAAAGGATAGCTGTTGAGCGATCATTCCAATCGACAATTCTTGAGAGGGTTTCACTACCAACTACTAATACTTTATTAGCTGCACCAGTTTTAATGAATTGCTCTGCAGTTGTTAACGCAAAAACAAAGCCTGAGCATACAGATTGTAAGTCAAAAGCAGGGCATGAAGCGCCAATAGCATGCTGCAGCATGGTCGCAGTGGCAGGAAAAATCTTATCTGGTGTCGTTGTTGCTAGAATAATTAAATCTAAATCAGATGCATCTATGCCTGCCATTTCGAGTGCTTTGTTAGAAGCTATTTCAGCTAAATCACAGGTACTTTCATTGGTAACACGATGGCGTTGTTTAATACCTGTTCGTGACGTGATCCATTCATCAGTAGTGTCAATAGTTTTTGACAAATCTTCATTGGTGATCACGGTTGGTGGAAGGTAGCTACCAGTGCCAATAATTCGAGCAAATTTATTCATTGTTTGTTAATTCCTTAGAGACTTGCTGGGAGATCTTATCGATAATATTTGCATTAGCCTCAAGATAGGCTTCGGATATTGCTACAAAGAATGATTCTGCATTTGCACCACCATGGCTTTTAACTACAATTCCACGTAATCCAAGTAAGCTAGCACCATTATATTTTCCTGGATTCAGGCTTGATTTAAAATCTTTTAATACTGGAGTGGCAATCAATGCAACGATTTTAGTTGCCCAGTTTCGAGTGAAGGCGCGTTTAAGATAATGCCCCATCATGCTGGCCACACCTTCGCTGGCTTTTAGGGCGATATTGCCTTCAAATCCATCACACACAACCAGATCAACAGTGCCCTTGTAGATATCATCACCTTCAACAAATCCGTAATAATTTAAATTTGAAGCTTTTAATAGGGCCGAAGTTTTTTTGATTTTCTCATTTCCCTTCATGTCCTCTTCGCCAATGTTTAAAAGCCCGACAGTAGGTTTTTTAATATCTTCTGTCTGCTGTACAGCGATTGAACCCATCGTTGCAAACTCTAATAGAGCTTCAGGGCTTGAGTCAACATTTGCTCCAAGATCGAGCATATGAGTATGACCAGTCATGGTTGGCATGCGCCCCATGATTGCTGGCCTATCAATACCTATAATGGTTTTCAATACGAAACGGGAGATGGCCATCAGTGCACCAGTATTTCCAGCACTAACACAAGCATCTACATCATTTGATTTCACAAGATTTATAGCTACACGCATTGAAGAGTCTTTCTTTTTGCGTAGAGCGATAGCAGGAGATTCATTCATTAACACTACTTCCGTAGCATGAATAACTTGAATCCTGTCAGAGGCTTTGGCAGAAGAGGGGTGTTTGCTAATTTCAGCTTGAATGGTTGTTTGATCACCTACAAACGTGAGTTGTAGATCTTGAAACACACTCAGAGCCTTAATACCTGCTGCTACTGTAACAGGTATTCCATGATCTCCCCCTGAGGCATCAATTGATACCTTGATAGTCATGAAATATTAAGCTTCTACTTCTTGAACATCTTTAGTATTGATAACCTTTTTGCCACGGTAATAACCATCAGCTGTAATGTGGTGACGTAAATGGATCTCACCAGTTTCTTGATCTTCTGATAATGTTGGGCTTGCTAATGCATTATGTGAACGACGCATACCTCTTTTTGAAGGGGTTTTTCTACTTTTTTGTACTGCCATTTTATTGACTCCTGTTTGAATTTTTTAATTGTTCTAAAACTGCAAAAGGGTTTTCACGCTTCTGCTCCATAATTGGGCTTTTATCCTTGTACGATTGGCAATCATGTGAATGCATCGGTATCATAGGAATGGTTATTAGCACCTCATCCGTTATAAATTCTATTGTTGAGAATTCTTCATCTGCATTCAGAATTGTCTCAAAGCTGTCGTCTAATTCGTCAGCTTGATTTTCATGAATAATAAAAGCCAATTTAAAAGCAGGGTTCAACCGAAGTTTAACTTCAGTTAAGCAGCGCTGACAATCTAGCGCAACCTCTAATTTAACACTGCCTTCAATGCAGGGAATTCTATTGTTCTCAATAAAAAAACTTAAGTCAACCGTAATCTTGTCATTAGGGTTGGTGACAATTTCGTTAATTCTAGGAAAGTCTTTAACAGAAAATATCTGTGAAAAAATCAATCCTTTTTTAGCGAAACTTAAAAGCTTTATATTGGCCGGTATTCCTTGCATCTTTTACTATCATTAAATAACCTGATAATTTTACCAAAAATAGCGACATAAATGAATATTTATATGAAATTAATCTTACTTATAATTGGTTGATTTAAATGGGTCATAATGCTGCTTTTATTACTAGGATTTGTCTTCATATTTAGTCAACCTGCTAATGCTTATACGCAAGATGACTTTGTGCATCAATTGCTATCCAGTGATGATTTTTTTGAAAAAGAAAGGATCGGTGTTCAGATCAAAAGAATTGAAATGAATGGTGATCGAGATCATTATGCTAATTGGGATTGGGATTTTGGTGCTGAGCTTGGTCGAACTCACAAAAACAAGCTAAAGCATGATTACACATCATCAACTGATTATGCAAGAAAGACCACTCAACAAGTTCGTAAAATTTCATCTGACTTATCTAAAAAATTCTTTTCTAATGGTTCTGAGTTAGCATTTTCTTTTGATCGATCTTTGCCAATAAAAGATGAGGAAATGCATGATAAAAATGACTACCAAAAAGATAAAAATACAACTGAGTATTTAAATGATATGAGTGTTAGTTGGTCACTACCATTACTAAAAAATAAAAACGGCATTATCGATCAAAAAACTTATGATATAGCTGTGTTAGATTATGAGGACGAGAAGCTTGTTTTGGCAGAAGCTCAAGAAGATTTTATCGAGGATAAAATGTCTGAGTTTATTGATTGGGTGGCCTATAAATGGAAAATTAAAGTGGTTGATAATTCATTAATGACACTACAAGAGTCACAAGAATATGCTACTAAGGTTTCATTAAGAGATGCGGATGCTTTCGCTCGAGCAATCGATAAAAATAATCGTTTATTATTAAACTTTAGGTCAAAATTAAAGGCACAAAATATTCTATTATTAGGCTCAATTGATACGCTTGATTTTGCCAAAAATCCACCCACACTTAAGCAAAATTTTCAGGCTAATCTAGTTAAAAATATTAAGTTACACGGTCAGTATAAAGTTAGAGATTTAATGCGAATTAAATTAGAAATGCTTAAAAATGATCGCTATATTAGTAGTTATAAAAATGAAAAAATGGCTGATCTTGATTTTACGATTAGCGCTTCTAGAGATGACAATAAAGGTAATTACACCAGCTTTTCAAAATCTTCTGAAATTCAATACGAGGCTAAATTAATATTTTCATATTCTTTAAGTGGCGATATTGGTAATCAAGTTTACTTAGACAAGTATCAATTAAAAACTAGACAGCTAGAACTAAAATTTAACAGCAAGCTAAAGGATATTGTTTCCAGTGCTAATAAGGTTGGTACAGATATCAAACAAGGACGAGTGCAATTGGCACTCATTGAGCAACAATTAAAATTGTTTAAACTAAATGAAGAATTTAAGTTTTATCTTAAGGGCGATGGAGAGGCTAGATTTGTTATTGACGAACAAAATGATTACCAAGACCTACTGCTTGAGAGGATTGCAGTATTAATTGATTTGTACACTAATAAGCTTATGTACGATAGTTTGTTAGATCGATTGCTACCTCTGAAGCTATAGGTTAGTATTTTTTTTGCATATCAAGTGTCCATTCCCGAACTTCCTTGGTGAGGGTTGATGCATTTTTCCCTTGTGGATTAATAGGGGTCCCAATGACTACAGTGATAGTTCCAGATTGTTTAGTGAAGCTGCCTTTTGGCCATAGTTTCCCAGCATTGTGATAAACAGGAATTACATCACAACCTGTTTTTTTGGCAATAGCCATACCGCCATTTTGATACTCACCTAATTGCCCATAAGGTTTGCGTGTTCCTTCTGGAAAAACCACAACAAAAATCCCTTCTTTAATACGTGCAGACCCTTCTTTAATAACCTTTTTAATGGCCTTAAGTTTTTCGCCACGATTGATGATAATGGGCTTTAACAATACCAGGCCCCAGCCAAAAATCGGAATCCATTGAAGCTCTTGTTTTAACACCCAAGTTTGATGCGGAAAAATGGTTTGTAGTGCAAGGGTTTCCCAGGTTGATTGATGATTGGATACAATAACACTGGCACTATTTGAAATATTATCTTTACCAATAATATTAACGTTAATATTTAATACAACCTTAAGCCACCACATGCAAAATAAAGACCATTTTGATAAAATACCGTAGCGATATTTAAGTGGTAGAAAAAATAAAGACAAGGCCAAGAGAACTAAAAAGGTAAGCACCAAGGTTGAACCTAAAAAATACAGTAATGATCTTAAAAACAGCATGAGTAATTACGAGCGTAAACGTTATAATTTGTAGACTTAAGATTTTAACGATTTTCTATGACAGTTAGCACCATTTTATTTGATTTAGACGGTACCTTGATTGATACAGCTCCTGACTTGGCGTATGCATTAAATAAGCTTCTTGAGGAAAATGGATTAACTCAAAAGCCCTATGATCAAATAAAGCCTTTGGTGGCTTTTGGTGGCAAGGCGTTAATTAAGTTTGGTTTTGAGTGTGAAGATAGCCACCCTAAGTTTGCAGTATGGCACCGACGAATCTTAGAAATATATACAAATAATATTGATAGAAGTTCATCAACATTTGATGGCATTGATGACTTAATCAATACATTGAAAAAGAAAAAATTGCACTGGGGTATTGTAACCAATAAGCCTGAGAATTTAACACACCTATTATTAGAAAAGTTAAATATCAAGCCTGATGTGGTGGTGTGTGGCGATACACTCGAGTTTAATAAACCCCATCCTGCGCCTTTGCTATATGCTTGTGCACAGCTAGCTGTTGAGCCAAAAAAATGCTTATTTGTTGGGGATGATTTAAACGATATGTTGGCTGGCAGTAATGCAAATATTAAAACAGTCGCTGTAACTTATGGCTATGGGCGCGTTACAAAAAATTGGAATTATGATCATAAAATTGATCAACCACAAGAATTATTGGAGTTAATTTAATGGAAATTATATTTGTATTATTAGGCTTGTTGGTAGGTTCAATCGCCGTGTATTTTTACCTAAATGGAGAAATACAAATGCTACGCACACAAAATATTCATCTGGAAGTAAGTCTAGATGAAAAGATCAAATCTTATGAAAATCAGATCGATATGATTAATATTGCTCGCGAGCAAATGAGTAAAGATTTTAAGGCGGTTGCTGGAGATATCTTAGCAAAAGATCGTAATGATTTGAGTGTGAAAAATTCTGAACTTTTAACACCTCTACAGGCGCAGCTAAAAGAGTTTCGTGACAAAATCGAAGTTATCACCAATGAACAAATCAAAGAGCGCGCAACCCTTGCGGCACAGATTGATAACCTTAAAAAAACCAGTATTGAAACACAAGAAACCACTCAAAATTTAACCAACGCCTTAACTTACGATAATAAGCAACAAGGCGACTGGGGTGAGATGATTCTTAGCTCTATTTTATCCAGCTCCGGTTTGCGCGAAGGTCATGAGTTTGACACTCAAAAACAATTTAAAAATGAATCGGGTGAAGCTTTTAAGCCAGATGTGGTGTTACATCTACCAGAAGACAAAGATATTATTATTGATTCAAAAGTATCGTTAAAAGCCTACAAAGATTACATTGCAGACCAATCCAATGCTGGATTTTTAAAAGCGCACGTAGCTTCTGTTGAGGCACATATTAATGGCATTAGCATCAAGGAATATGAAAATTTAGAAGGCGTACTAACACTTGATTTTATTTTTGTGTTTATTCCTATTGAGTCTGCATTATTAGTGGCACTTGATCAAAAACCAGATTTATTTACACTTGCACTCAAAAAGAATATTGTCTTAGTATCGCCTTCAACCTTAATGATGAGTCTTAAAACCGTACATCATATCTGGCAAACTGAGCGACAAAACCAAAATTCAGAAGAAATTGCTCGTCAAGCGGGCGCCATGTATGACAAATTATTTGGCTTTATTAAATCAATGGATGACATTGAAAAACATCTAGATAAGGCTCAAAAAAGCTATAAAGAAGCACGAGGAAAATTATCTGATGGCAAGGGTAATTTAATCGGCCGTGCTGAAAAACTCAAAGAGCTAGGCGTGCAATCTAAAAAGGAACTTAACTAATGCAAATTTCAACAAACTATTCATTTTCTCAAGATGAACTAACTGGCAAGGTTATTTTGGTAACGGGTGCTAACCGTGGCTTTGGTAAGGCAATGACACTAGATTTGGCTAAAGCTGGTGCTACAGTTATTATGCTGGGTAGAGATTTAGGCTCGCTTGAAACTGCTTATGACGAAGTGGTTGATGCAGGATTTGTAGAGCCAATTTTGTACCCTTTGGATCTCGAAGGTGCAACGCCTGAGCACTATGATCAATTACAAAAAGATGTGCTGGATAATTTTGGCAAGCTTGATGGCTTGATTCACAATGCTGGAATTATTGGTGCAATGATGCCAATTGAGCAATATGATCTTAAGCTTTGGTATTCAACTATGCAGATCAATGTTAACGCCCCCTTTATGCTGACTCAATGTCTAATTCCAGCGCTTAACAAATCAGCAGATGCACGTATTTTATTTTTATCTTCATCGGTAGGGCGTAATGCTCGAGCATATTGGGGCGCATATGGAGTGAGCAAATTTGCGGTTGAGGGTTTGAGTAAAACTTTATCAGAAGAGCTTGAAAAGACTAATATTAAAACTAATTCACTTGATCCAAAACGCATGCGCACTAAGATGCGCCAGACGGCTTATCCAGCTGAAAATACAGATAATATCCCAACACCAGAATCAATGAGTCCAGCGATTGTGTATTTGATGAGTGAGAGTGCTAAAGCGTTAAATGGCGAGCAACTAACGCTTGAAATAAACTAGCGCTGTAAATCTTCTGTCAGGTGAGGGTGGATCGTCTTTAAAATTTCTTTAAAGACTTTTTCGTTACCAGCAACAACATTACCTGTTTCTAGGTATTTTCCACGACCAGAAAAATCACCCACATAGCCGCCTGCTTCTTTAACTAGCAATACGCCTGCTGCAACATCCCAGATGTTTAATTCAATTTCCCAGAATCCGTCCATACGTCCAGCGGCAACATAAGCCAAATCAAGTGCTGCAGAGCCAGCTCTACGAATGCCAGCAACTTGCGGATGAATAGCTTTAAACATATCAAGATATGCATCTAGATGCTGCGGTGCTTTAAATGGAAAGCCAGTGCCAATAAGAGTGTTTTCAAAACCTTGTGTATTTGTTACACGAATTCTTTGCTCATTTAAAAAAGCGCCTTCACCTTTTACAGCAGTGAATAATTCTTCTTTAAATGGGTCGTATACGACAGCATGAGTTGGCTCATCGTTTTCATATAAAGCAATAGAAACCGCATATTGTGGAAAGCCATGAAGATAGTTGGTAGTACCATCAAGCGGATCAAGAATCCAAACAAAACGTTTGTCTTTGCCAACAATTTCACCGTTTTCTTCACCCAAAATTGAATGATCGGGAAAGGCGTATTTCAACTCGTCTATAATAGCATCTTCAGCGGCCTTATCCACTTCAGAAACGAAGTCATTGACCGCTTTATTTTCAACCGTTAATAGATCAATTTGGTTGTGATATCTTAAGATGATGTCACCCGCTTTTCTAGCGGCTTTAACGGCAATATTAAGCGTAGGATTCATAATTAATAGACAAATGCAAAAAGAGACAAATTATACCTTTGATAATGTGCGCGTGGTTATGGTTAATACCACCGAGCCTGGCAATATTGGTGCGGCTGCCCGTGCTATGAAAAATATGAATCTTTCCAGGTTGTATCTGGTTAATCCAAAGACTCATCCATCAGCTGTAGCCACTGCTAGAGCAAGTGGAGCAGATGATATCTTGTCCAGTGCCATAGTTTGTGATACATTAGAAGAGGCATTAGCAGGCACTCAGTTAGTGATTGGTGCGAGTGCGCGTCAGCGTAATGTTAAATGGAGACAAATGGATGTGGTTGACGCTTGTACTGAAATACAAAAAAGCACGACTGTTTCAGGGCAAGAGGCTGCTGTGGTATTTGGCACCGAAAATTCTGGCTTGAGCAATGAAGAACTGGACTTGTGTCAAATACTGATGACCATCCCAGGAAATCCGAATTATTTCTCACTTAATGTGGCTTCTGCCATTCAGGTGTTTGCTTATCAAAACTACATTTCAAATACAACGACAGAATTTGAAAAAAGCACTAATGAAATAGCAAGCAATGTTGAATTAGAAGGTTTTTACGCACACCTTGCGCAAGTGCTAGAGCATATTGACTACTTTGAAGAAAAACGCCCTAAGGAGCTTCTTATGCGTCGCATGCGTCGCTTCTTTGGGCGAGCTGAACCTGAAAAAGAAGAGGTGGCGATCTTTAGAGGGATTCTTCGAAATATAAAGCCATTTAAAAAAAATAAACTAATTATATAAAAATCTAAAAACAAGATATTTTATTTATTCCTGAGTTGGTGTCTATCTCTATGCAAGCACCCTAGGAAGGTCTGTATAACAACTTATTCAGAGTATGATTTGATTATCACTTGATAAGTATTATGAGATTGACATGGCTATTGCATATAAACCTGTTGTAATTATAATCGATGACTTTACCACTAAGTCATCCGGGTATTCTAATACTACTTTCTATGATTCTGGGTACTTAAATGTTTTGCGTACCCACGACTTTTATACTGATAGTTATGGATACATTGATGGATATGGTGATGTAGATTATTCTGAATATCTTTATGTTGATGACACCTTGCAGTTCTATCAAGCTCCAAGTGCCTATGGATATGATTTAACTCTGGATGGCAGTGGTAGTTATTTAGATATCTACAATAATACAGCCTATTATTACGATTATCTAGAATGGGATGCCGATAATACCTCGCCCGACACTATACAACATGGTGATTGGGTGTTAGATGCATTTAGAAATCAATTAGATGATTCAAATAGTACGGAAGTTATTTTAATTGATTTAGATACAAGTGCTGGTTATGTTAATCAATACCAGTCTTACAGCTTATTTAGTATTGTTCAAAGTACTTATAGTGGTCTTTATATGACTACTTTAGAGGGGGTTATAGAAGAGTGGCTGGTTCAAAATAATACTGACAATATTCAATATTTACCAATTGCTTTATCTTATTCGATTGCAGGCCCTATGCCTACTGAAAATGAAAACTATGCACTCGATATGTTGTCTGAATATTTTACAACAGTGGTTCAAGCTGTTCCAAATGTTACTCAAGGTGGTTATGTTTGGGGAGACACATATAAGGATGTTATTAATGTCGGCGCTTACAACCTAGATTCCAATGGTTATTCATTACATGGAAATCCTAATAACCCATCGGTCATCGATATTTTGGCTAATGGCTATGTTGAGCATAGTGGGTGGGATGCTGGATATAATTTTGGAACTTCTTTTGCTACACCAAGAGTGGCGGCAGAAATTACAAATATGTGGGTTGATTTTTTAGGTGAGTTAAATGTTAAACTTTCATCTGGAGAGATAACACAAGATGATATCAACAATATAGACAGTGATTTATCTTACTCAAGTTATATAGAATTATTGTTACAAGATATATCTTCAGAAGTCTTTATTGAATTGGTAGACGGCTGGTTGGATACACCTGTTTCTGTATTATCAGATGATGTAGAGGATTCGCCTTTGCCAATTCAGGTTGCTCAATTGAGTAGTGGTTTATCACAATATCATGTTACTGATGCGGCTTACTATTTATTATTATCAGGCACAACGGGTGATGACACTATTGAGGGTGGTTTTTATGCTGACAAGATTACCTCCCTAGGTGGCACAAATATCATTTCAGCCCTAGCTGGTAATGACATCATTAATCTGAGTACTAATAGTACCTGGTCTAGTGGTTATATTGCTAAGAATGTAAGTAATAATAAATCTATAGGCACCAGCGAGAAGATTGACCTAGTAGGTCTTAATCGCTTTAGTGATGTTATTGATGGTGGTGCCGACATAGATATTCTTAATTTAACTACAGGCAGTGATGCTTTCTTTATAGACGATGTCTACTCAAACCATCACAACTCTTTAATTCTATCTTCTACAACGCAAGGAGTAGATTCTATTGCAAGAATAGCCAGCCTAGAAGTGATTAATGCCGGAATAGGCGATGATATAGTGGACTTAACTAGTGCCAACTTCATCCTGGCTAATGCTATAGAAATCAATGGTGAAGCTGGCGATGACATCTTATGGGGCTCTAATAGCAACGATACGATTAATGGTGGAAAAGGTGACGATACAATTTTTGGTGGTAGTGGTAATGATATCTTGACTGGCGGAGTTGGAGCGGATATGTTTCAATTTACGGCCACAAGTGAGAACAATGTAATCAATGATTTTGATGTTGCTAATGACTCTATCAAATTTTACTATAGGGCAGAAGATAATCATACTAATGCAGATTTAAATTTAATTAATGGTATTATCACTTGGGATGTAGACAATACAAACAAGGATGTGATGGTTGACTTATCAGCAACACTTACATCAGTCACCCTAAGTGAGCTTGATTCTTTGATTGTGTTTGTTGATATTGTTTAGTTAGTTTTTTAATACTTGCTCCCTGATTTAAGTTCATATTGGCGTACAATAATCTTATTGTATTTAATTTTTATTGAGGTTGGCTATGTGATAGATATTATGTAATTTTTACTACAATGAGTGCGCTTTATACTGGTTTAATATGGTAAAAATACACTCTTCTTTATATTACATAAATAATAAATAATGACAAAAAACAAGACAACCCAAAAGTGAATATTGACGGCACTGAATATGATTTAGATCAATTATCAGACAAAGCAAAAAATATGATTGGCTTTGTACAAAGGCTTGACAAAGAGGCGATAGAGATGCGTTTTCAATTAGACAAAGCAGGGCTTGCGCGCAAGCAAGCGATTATTGATTTAAAAGAAGAGGTAAGTAAAGCATAATGTCTTTAAAAATATTTCAAATTTCATTGATTGGTTTGTTAATGGTATCAACCCCAGTTGCAATGGCAGATACGTCTAAATTAGGCGTTGAATTTATCGGTAATTACTCTCAAACGAGCGATCCAATTCAAACAAATGGTAAATCATTTACATTTAAAACTGGCTCTATCGGTCTTCGTGGCACGATGGACTATGATGAATATGGGAAGGTTTTTTTACAATACGGCGTTGCTTACTCACCTTCTGAAAGTGCAAACTTTATTGATGCAAAATTATCAGGCTCTATTAGTGTGCAAAGTATAAGTTATGGTTATATCTATCCATACGATATAGCGAGCACACCTTGGAGTGTAGATTTTAAACTTGATAGAACCACCAGCAAGCATACGGGTGATAATTTTTCTGGCACTTATAATAGCCATGCGGCAACAGCTAGTGTGAGTGCAACCAGTGAATTTACCCGAGCAGGCGTAGCGTTTAATTATCAACTAAGTGATAATGTGGTCTTAACTGTCGGCGCAGGAAGTTATCGCTGGGATATCGAAGCTGAAGCAAAAGGAAATCTGGATATTGGGACAACCACTTTTACAACCGATCTTAAAGATGCCAATGGCGCATCACCTTCAGGCACAGATGGTTTTTATTTTGTAGAGTCAATTTTTCCGCTATTGGATAGAGAGACAAAATTAGGCTTTAGACGTTCAGGCTTGAATACAGATATTAATAACACCCTTAACGAAATCTACGTAGAAATTCCGATGGATTTTTATTGATTTTTACGCATTTAAAATATCAATATGAGCTACGTTTTTTTATATATAATTAAGATTTTAATCGCCTAAAAAACTCTTAAAATTTATACACTATCAACTATCAACTATCAACTATCAACTATCAACTATCAACTATGAATACTTTAAACATGCTAATTAAAATCTTATTAAACAGCAAGAATAAAAAAAATCTTTCAAAGCAACGAGTTGACTACCTACTCAGTGCATTGGCAATTTCAGCTTTATCAAGTCAAGCGCAGGCAGAGAGTGGTGATAAAAGCTATAAGATTGATGTTGTAAAATTAGCTGAAGAGGCTGGCGTTGAGATTACTGATGTTAATAAAGTTGGGGTTAGGTTAGCTGAAGGTGTCAAAGGTGAAATTGTTAATTTGGGCAATGGTATCTTTGAAGTTTTTCTTGCCGATGGCGTGAGTGAAGTTGACTTTATTGTCAGTGGTAGTGGTTTAGCAAGTACATTTACCAGTAGTTTTTCAGCTAATAGTGTTTCTGCACTCAAGCAAGATTTTGCCAACTCTTGGAATGATTTTATTGACAGTTTAAATACTGATAGTTCAAATGCTGCAAAGGTTACTGCAGATTTTGATATGGCAGCTTTAGGTTTGGCTGTTGTGGCTGTTGCTGTATCGGGTGGATCTTCTACAGTTGCTACAGTTGCTACAGTATTAACAGATTTTTCTTTAACGGTTTCCAAAGGTACGCTACAAAATGCACAAGTATTTTTAGATGCTGATAATGATGGCGTTCTTGATTGGGTGGATGCTGATGAAGCTAACGGCACTTGGGATCTTGGTGAAGGTGAGCAGTGGGCATTAACAGATGCTAGTGGTGTGGTTTCATTCACCCAAGTTGATGAGACTATCAACTCGGTGGCTCAAGCTTATAAAGTGGGTGGTGTTTCACAAACAGTGGACGCTCTTTCTGGCTCAAATGTTGAAAACTTGTTAATGAAGGCTGAGGCTGGTGCATCAGTAATCACACCATTAACTACTTTAGTGTCAGCCGGATTAGATAATAGTGATGTGCTGGAAATATTAGGTTTTGATGCTACCGCTATTGCGGCAATTGGTGATATTAACACCTACAATCCATTCTCCGGAGCAGAGACAACTACTTCTGTTGCTTATGAAAAAATAGCCGCTCAAACTTTCACGGTGTTAAATACAATTTCAGAGGCGATTTCAGCTTCAGCAACCAATGTTGATGCTGATGCAGTATTTTCTTATGCAACGGCGAAGTTGGTTGAACTGCTGAAAGTAAATATTGCGGCTGACACAGTGATTAACTTGGCAGATCCAGGTACTATTACTACAATTATTAATGAGACAATTAGTTCAGTTGATGCCGCTAAAGGCACCTCTGTATCTGAAAACTTGTCGTACAATTCTTCTTCAATTATCGAAAGTATTGCTACCGCTATTGCCAATACCAATACTCAAATTCAAGCTATTACCTTTGATTCAGAAGCTACTACCTTTGATTCAGAAGTGTTAAGTATTTTAAATTTAGGTGCAGAAAGTCTTGCAGATCAAGTTAAGACTGCAGTTGACGCGCAAGTTGCTGTTAAAGTTGAAGTAGAAAGATTAGATGCTATTATTGCTGCTGGTGATGAAACTGATGCAGATGTTATTGCGGCTGTAGCTGCTAGAACAACTGAATTGACAACAACATTTGAAGCGAATACTAAAATTGCTGCTGCAGCTGATATTGTTCAATATATTAGTGAAGATGCATCCACTGCAAATAGCACTGTTACAGTTACTGGTAATACGGGTGGGTCGGTAGACGCACCTGGTACGTATGGTAATTTAACCTATGTTAGTGGTAGCGATTGGGTGTACACACCACATACAGCTAGTAATCATGGCCAAGCTTTAAACGATAAACAGACCTATACTGAGACCTTTGTGATTACCGAAGGATCTACAACATATGATGTAACCGTTGTTTTATTGGGTTCTAATGATGCAGCTGTTATTACTGCGGCTGATCCAAGTGCAATCACTGAAGGCACAACAAGCTCTGATGTAACTACGTCGGGCAAAGCAATCCATACAGATGTAGATGCCGACAACAGTAATAATTTGTTTGCTGCTGTAATAGATGCATTATCGACTTATGGTAAATACACGGTGGACACCGGAGGTAACTGGAGTTACACATTAGATAGCACTAACGCCACTATCGATGCCTTAGGTGAGGGTCAATCAACAACAGACACTATTACAGTTACAGCAGAAGACGGCACTACTGAGGATATTATCATTGCTATTAATGGTACGAATGATGCTGCAGTAATTACAGCGGAAAATGGTAGTGTTGCAGAAGGTAATGCAACCACGGGTAGCTCTTCAACCACCTCATTTGATGTGGCTGGCGCCTTCCAACTCTCAAGCGCTCAAGTAGTGTGGAACGATTACGATCCAGTTGATGCAACCAGCTTAACAGCAGGTAC